>Ga0172382_10000383_pt1 | contig 82947 bp, 70 predicted proteins | sample Leawel138RmetaG_FD_122245 | JGI IMG/M metagenome (GOLD analysis project Ga0172382, IMG submission 122245) | Leachate microbial communities from a municipal landfill in Southern Ontario, Canada - Leachate well 138R metaG | ecosystem: Engineered > Solid waste > Landfill > Unclassified | place...
CGAGACGTAACGGCGTCGAGTCGCGCTATATCAGGGCACATGGCGTGAAGTTCGAGACGCCGCCCCGCGGTGCCAGCGCAATCCGCCAGGTGATCTGCGATCCGGAATCCACCCGAATCAATATCGCCCCAGTGGAACATCCTCGCCTCGGGCGGCAGCGATGTCAGTAGGAGGCGGTACACACGCTTCCAAGAAGGACTGGGCATGCCACCCGTGTAAAGGAGAATCGCAGCCGGGGCGTGGAGACGATGACCGACCATCTCATGAAATGTCGTCAGGTTCTCGACCGTCAACAACAGGGATGCTGCCTCGCATGAACCAAAACTCGTGATCGCGGACGGAGGAAAGCCAAGATACGGCGCGTCTACCGGGATACGCTGGGCGCCGACACGTACCTGAAGCGCACCACTGATCAGCAGCGTCGGCGGAAACTTGACGAGCCCGAGCTCATTGAAGACGTCTTCCGGATCGCGGACCGGGGCAGCCACATCACCCTGAATCAGGACATCAATGGGGGCGGACAGCTGCTCGACACGTTTGCTGTCTCCCGTCAACTGCGCGCTCAGCCTGCGAACCGCCACATCGGTCGCGGCCTGCGCACGGCAGTGAGACACGACGGCAACCGCGTAACGCCATGCCTCCGCTTCCTCGGGCCCCGTTCCGCGGACCTTGGCGCCACGACGCCAATGCTCCAGTACTCTCCCAAGCACCGGGTAGTCCGCCTGATGAGGCGCAAGATGCTGCGCCGCTTGGGCGACCGCATCCCATCGCGGTACAACTCCCAAGTGCCGCGCCAGCGCCTCACGATCCAGCAGCTGGATCCGGAGGATCTGATTTCGTTCGCCCGCTCGTCGGTCCCACTCGATGGTGATCGCCCCGTCACGTTCGGCGAGCAGGAGGTCACCATGGCAAGCCTCTTTCTCAGCGTGCGTGCCGATGGTCGAGTAGGCGGGCAAGGACTCGCTGGAGAAGCGCAAACCGATGTTGCGGCCGTGCTCGCTCTTCCCCGACGCGTTCTCTGCTCGACGCAGGAGCTTTAGTAGCGCCTGGTTCGCTACGGGATTCATGCCGGGCTACCGAACTTCACCGCCATCTGCTCGACGAGCTGCGGATTGCGACTCGGCATGTCGGTTTCAAGTAGCCGTCTGGCGTCTTCCTTGACGATCACCTCGCTCGTGAAGACATCCGATCCGAAGCGATCGAGGTCGTAGTAAGACTCGAGGATCGGCACCAGCTTCCCGACGTCTGCATCGGGCGCCGCCATGATGAGTTGCAGGCCGAGGGATCCCAGGAACTGCGCCGTGACGTAGGCGTTCTGGGCATCGAAGCCATGGAACGCCTCGTCGATGATCATCACGGCCGCGCCCTCGTGGGACTCCCCTGCCTTCAGGCGATATGCATTGGCGAGCGAAGCACCTGCGATGACGTAGAAGGGCACCAGGTGCTCGCCGTTCGACCCCACGCCCAGCCGCTTGCTGAGCGAATCGACTTTCTTGTCGCCGACGCGGATCTCGAGGTCAAAGTTGAACAGGAGCCGATAGTCTTCGAGCGGGTTATTGGCCTTGTCGGCGCCGGTTTCGCACGCCTCGAGGAACGCAACCAGCTTCTTCTGGACATCGTCGGCCGCCTCGAACAAGGGCGACGAACCCGACTCCAGAAAGGCGCTACTTTGGATGAGCTCGTACAGCGCCTTATGTGCGAGCGCGGGTGTCGCTACGAAGCGGTACTTCTCGCCACCTGTGAATTCCGGGCACGCACGGAGGATTCGGTTCAGATCATCGATGTCGTGTTCCACACGCTTGATCGCCTCTCTCATGCGGTAGGCAACGTCGGCGCGGAACGACTGGTTCGCGGCCTCGCGCGCAGCCTCAGCCTCCTGCTCGTATTCCACCAGGGTCGAAGCTGTGAGCTTCCGGATGTGATTCCGGACCCACGTAGCAGCTTTTCGCCAATCGCCTCGTTCTTCGACGAGGTTGATCGACATCTCGTTGATGAACGCCGTGAAGTCGGCCTTTGCATCCGACTCCGACTTGACGATCCGGTCGTTGGCCCGCTTTGCTTCTGTCTCCAGGACCGTCAAGGCCGCGACAGGCCCCTCGGTCGAGTCAATTTCGCGCGCCTTGTCATACGTGGTCGTTGCTGCTTCCACGTCGTAGTCGACATCCTCCGCCGCGGCGCCATACCGGGTCTGCAGGTTGGTGAGGTCGCTCTGTGCGTTGCCCAGATTAGTCCGCGTTTCCTCGAGCGCGCCCCCTCTCTTGCCTCGCGTCTCGCGCAGATCCGTTAGCTCTCGCTCGAGATCGACGGCCGCACGCTTCGCGTCGTCGACTCGGCGCTTGAGTTCCACGAGATGGCTCGGCAGGTCGATCGTTGCCGGGTCGGGCGAGCCGTCAAGGGAACGCTGCGCGTCTCGCAGTTCGTTAAGCGACACGCGAATGTGTTCCGGGGTAGCGTCACGCAGGACGCTTGCCACGCGATTCGCCGTGTCCAGGGCGAGCCGGACCCCTTTCCTGGCCTCGCTGTCCGCCCGAGTGGCTTCCAGGACTTCCGCTTGCAGGGCCTCGCGCTCTTCGCTCGAAATACGAGCACCGAACACCCATTCCGACGAAGACACAAGGCGGATTCTTCGCGTTCCACCGTTGGCGCTCAGCATGCCGTCGCGCGTCAGAGCGCGCTCATAACGTTCGAGCTCCTCCTCGGTGTCGACCTGTCGCATCTGTCCCAGAAGACGACGCAGGTACGTCAGCGCGATGCTGTTGGAGCTCTCCAGGAGCGATGCCACGGTCGTGGCGTCGAAACTGCGCTTGAGGTCATCGCGAATGTGCTTCGGTTGAACGACCGTGACCTCGAGCAGAGGGCGCGGAGCGCGTCGAAGCAGGCGGACGGCATCCAGTTCCCGACCGTCCGCAACGACGAGGGCATGTCGATGGCGGCCAAGGAACGACTCGACCGCGGACTGCCAGGACGAGTCCTTGACACCGACGACGCTGCCGACCGTGACGCTTTCGATGCCGGCAGAGCGAAACATCGCCATGGCCGCAGCGACGTCGCCGGAATCCGTCAGGCGGATCCCCTTCTCCGCGGCCTTCGCCCGCTCTGTCGCGCCGGCCAGGCGCTGGGCGGCAAGCGCCGCACGCTCTTCGAGCCGTTGCCGAACGCCTGTAATATCGCCGCCCGCCGCGCTGAGCGCCGCCAGCGCTTCGCCGAACCCGTCTGAGTCCGGCAAGGCTCCAGCGCGCGCTCGCGCCTCCCATCCTGAAAGGAAGCGCCCGATATCAGACAACGACGCGAGGTCTGATGCGCGGCCGAGGCTCTGCACGGCTTCGAGCGCATCACGCACTTCCAGAACGAGCCGGTCCATCGCGCGCCGGCAACTCGTCACGGTGGTCTGCAGGGCTGCCCTGAGCTGACGCGCGTGCTCGGGGTTCTGGGAGCCAGGGTCTGCGTTGTATGCGGCCAGGAGCCTCTGATGTTCCTCTCGCGCCACCTCCATCCGGCGGGCGCGCTCCTCGATCGACTTCGCAAGCGCGTCGATCTCGCCGGACAGTTCTCGCTCTCTCGACGACAGGTTGCTGACGCGCAGGTCCGCCGACTCGACTTGCAGCAGGAGCCGCACAGCGCTCGCGACGGCTCGGGTCCGATACTGCGTGGCCACACTGCGAAATTGTTTGTCGATGTCCGTCAGGCGTGCGATCTGCTGCTTGACCTCTTCGATCTGAAGGACGAGCGAGCGCACGGTCTTGATGTGCTTCAAGGTCCCCTGCTTGTCGATCGGCTGTGCGTCGACGAGGTAACCGCGCAGATAGTCGTTGACGCTCTGGATGCCCTTCAGCCGAAGACTTTGCGCCAGCGCGCGGAGGAATTTGTCCTTGTCGATCGCGCGCCCCTTGTGCTGAAGGACGTGCAGCAGTTCGTTGAGGTACGTTTCCGGCTTCGCCGTCAGAGTGGGAGTACGTCCCGCCTGCCTGGCAAGCCTGCGCGCCAACGCCTCGAAGGTCGGCCAGTCCAGAGGCGCCTTGCCCCCATCGTCGAGGGCGCCGAGATGATCTTCTAGCGCCAGTCGAACGCCCGGCAGGATGTACAGGCCCAGGGTTCGATGGTTCTTGTCGTTCGCCACGGAATGAAGGCAAACGCCCGCACTAACGACGTCTGCGGCGGACTCGCCCTCGAAGATCAAGCTGATGTAGGAGATTGCTTCGTCGCGCTTGCGGGCCAATACACCCTGGTCGCCTTCGCCGGAGCGCATCGTGCCGAGCGCATAGTCTCTGACCGAGCGATGGTCTTTGTGCACCGATTGCGCATTGAAGTGCATGTGATTGCCGTGCGCGCCGACCAGGGCGATCTGAACCGCATCCGCAAGGCTTGTCTTGCCTGCCCCGTTCGGCCCCAGGAAAGCCGTTCCACCCCGGCAAAGGTTGAATGTCTCGTAGTCCCAGAAGGAGAACTGCACGAGGTGCAGGGTGCTAAGCGCTTTCACGTGCAGCCTCCTCTGCTCTCGCGACTTCATCGTCCGCGGGTTGAATTGAGACCAAGGCAGCCTTCAGATGTGCGCCAAAGCGACCGACGGCGTGCTCGCTCAGCACCTCGGCGATTGCGGGGAGAATCGCGACTGCGAACGGTTGGGGATCGCCCTCTGGCGTATCGATCAAGCGGGCCAATCCGCATCGCGCGGCGGTCTTCACCAACCCCTTCACCACGCCCTGATTCTTGGTTTCCAGGGTGCGCCCGGTAATCGAGCGGTACGTGGCGACCAGCTCCTCGATCCCCACGATGGCATCACCCTCGTCGGTCAGCTCGCCTGCGCTGCCACGCAGATGGTAAAGCTGTCGCAGGACGAGAAGAAATAACGTGTCCTGGGTGTCGAGGGGCGTGAGCTTGACCGTTTCCGGGACGACGTAGCAGAACGCCAGGCGATCGTTGAAGCCGAAGCGAAGACCCATGAGCTCCACGGCCTCTTCGAAATCGCGACGGTGTGCCGAGACGATCCGAAAGGCCGTGCTCTGATGGTTGAAACGAGCATAGAGGCACTGCTGCGCGATCAACTGGTACAGCGACTGCTTGAAGTCATCGACCGTATAGATCCCGTCAGATGCCTCCGCCAGCGACCGCCAGTTACGTGGCATCTCGATCTCTCCAAGTGACTTGAAAATTCGGAACGTTGAAGTACTGTGTATCGGCTCGGCTGCCTTCGATCAGCGAGGCCTCGAATCCAAGGCTGCGCAGTAGCGGATTGCGCCGGACGGCGGCGGGATTGCGGGAACTGATGCCGGCGAGGCGCATGAGTACAAGAATGGAAACGGCGTCCGGAACGCTGGCGACCGGGAGGTCTTGCGCTGTGACCTGCGATCCGGGGGAGAGGTACTCGCGGATATAGCGACGCACTGCGGTCGGTGCGGTGTCGCGATTGGCGATCATCGCCTTGCGCAGGAAGTGGACAGCCTTCTCGTGAGGCGTCATCTCCCTCTTACGCAACGCGGTGCGTTTGGGGGCCGGCGGCGGCTCGACCGGAAGCCTCAAGCGGTTGTCGCCGACCACCGGTGAAGGCGAAAGAAGCCGCCCCTCGAGCGGAACGCTGCGATCGTCGGCGGCGACGACCGCGCGCACCGTGCCGGCGATCACCTCCTCGATTCGCTCCGACGCCTTCAGTCGATATCCGAGATAGGCGACTGCGCGCTGGGTTGCGGCGTCCATCACCCGGTCCATCCGATCGAGGAACTTCTCGACGTCGAGGAGACGCCGAAAGCGCTGTACATCGCGCTCCAGCAGCTCTTCCTCCTCGCCCGGCCTGTTGCCAGGAAGCTCCGCATAGCCCTGAAGCAAAGCGGCGCGCGCTGGGCCTTCAAGCGCAACCGCGTTGACAAGCTCGATGATTTCGTAGCGCAGCCGCAGCGGATGGTTCTCGGTGCGAAGCTGCTTGAAGTCACGAACGTACAACTCGCTGATGTGTTCGCTGAAGAACCGCCGGACGAAAACCGGTGTCTCGGCCTCCTGTGTGAGCTCCTTCATCAAGTCGCGAACGCGCAGCGTGGTCGTGTTCAGCGAATTGATGAGCCGCACGCAGAGCTGCGCCGCACTCACGAAACCTCCCGCCTGGCCTCTGGGGTCCTGCGAGACGCTCTTGAGTTGGTTGTAGACGAGGAGGACGTTTCCGCCGAAGAGCTGAGGCCCTTCGGTAACGAACTGCTGGATGGTGTCGAAGAACCGCGCAACCACGGGCCGCATGCTCACGAAGCGACGCAGCCCGACCTGTTCCTCTGTCAGCCACCCGGTTTCAACGAGACGAGCCAGCAGCTGATTCGCTTGGATCGACAGCGGCGTGGCCACCTCCGGCGCGGGATCATCGCCGTCGTGCTCCCACCCGGCGTCGAGCAGGAAGCGCTCGATTTCCTTGACGATCTGATCATGGAGGTAGCCGTCTGCGTACGGAGGAACGGCATCCGGACCGAAGTAGCGATCCGACAGACGCACAAGCAGATCCCAAGCGCGACGATTGTTGCGTCCAGTCAGCGCCGCGAAGAGCCCGTGCGGGATCCGATCAAAGAGGTTCATCGATTTGTCCTTTCGCTGATTTATACTGCAGACTAATTTAGCTTGCAAGTCAATTTAGCGCGCAGGATAATTTCAGCATGAACTCCGCGGCAGATCGAGTAGCCGACCTCGAAACCGTCCTCCTCTGGGAGGGCGAGATCGACAACTACCGAATTCGAGAACTGCTGGGCGTCCAAGCTGTCTGGGCGAGTCGGCTGATGGGCGCGCTCCAAAAGCGATTGGGTGATCGCGCAGTGCGTTCCACTGCACACGCACCGTTGCGCTGGACGCCCGGTCAGCAAGACCGGGAAAAGCGTCAGTCGCCAGACGACTATCTGCGAGTTGTGGCGGGCGCTGGGCACGCGGCACCGCGTGGGCCGCTGCTCGAGGACGCAAGGCGCGATCTTTCCGTCGTAGCGCCCGAGACCTTTGCCGCGGTCGTGCAAGCCATACGGAAAGGAATCGGCCTGCAACTTGTCTACCGATCGATGAATCACCCAACCGGTACTGACCGGCTTGTGTTCCCGCACGCCCTCGTCCGAGTGCCACGCCGGTGGCACATGCGCGCGTGGTGTACCGAACGTCGTGCCTTCCGCGACTTCACGCTTGGTCGGGTCGCCAACGCCAAACTCATGGAAATGCCCGCGCCAGCGGCGCGATCGGACGACAAGGACTGGAACCGGATTGCCACCGTGACGATCGTCGCGCATCCCGATCTCACGGCCGAGCAGCAGAGCATGATTGCGGCCGAGTACTTCCCAGGGGCTAGTGCGCGCCAGCTGAAAGTGCGCCGCTGCCTGGTCGGCTACATCATTCAAGACCTGCGGCTGGCGACCAGCCCGGAAAAGCACAAGCCACCGGAATTCCAGTTGCTCGTCTGCAATGCGGAGAGGCTCGGGGACGCCATCTGGCCGGAATAGCCGCTCCCACGATCAAGTATTAAGGCGTCTCCGGCCGTAGGCTCGCGATGCCTACGAACCTTCGAAGCATCAGCGCCGGCGCGGTTTTGCGGACAATCGCGCGGAAATACAATCGTCGACATCAATTGGAATCGGTCGACTCGGCGGAACGGCCAGAGATCACGTCGCCGAGACATTCAGAGACGAACGACAAGTCACCACTCTATAGATGCTTCTTGTAATACGCCCATTGCACCCTCGCCAGGCAACCGATCAGCATCGCGAGCAAGACGACGCATACGCTCCACGCCACCGTCCCTGGCCACGTCAACAGCGCCACACCGCCCAAACCCAACAGGGTCAACTGCAGGTACTTCGCCCGGTGATACAGGCTCGCCGACTCGCGTCCGCCACCTGCCCGGCGGATTGCGCGTCGGCTGATGCCATCAGCAGCGCCGACGACGTAGAGAAGTGCGAGCAGCGGGACGAATCTCACAAGGATCGCCGCGCGCACTCCGAGCAACTGCGTCCCGACCATCGCAACTTCGATCGCCGCGCGGTGCGTGAAGTATGCCCTGCGTAGTACCGTGTCCGGAATCGACAACGACGAGTCGCCAGCGAACTGGCGGCCCATATCGCCGATTCCGCTGACTTCGAACACGATCCAGTACAACGCGTTGGCAGGTACCGTGATCACGCTCACATCGGCTTCCTGACGGGCGGCCAATGCGATGCCGCGGGCCAGGTCGTTCGCCAGCAGCTCCCGCAATCGTTGGATCCCCTGCGGCCAGATCTTGAAGACGAACACCCAGTCGACGATCCACGTGCACACCAGCAGCGCTACCAGGCCCAGCGCGAGCGCGAGGATCAGTTTCAGCGGGCCGAGCAGTACGCCCGCCAGTGCTGCGTCATGGAACGTAGCGTTTCGGGATGCCAAGATGATCCCTCGTTTCGAGGCTACCGTCCGGCTGATTCCACGGTCCCTCGAGACGGGCGCGCAGCGTCTCACCGATTTCCGCAAGGCTCGCCGGCATCAGCGGATCATGTGCCGTGGAAGGGAGCGGCATGCGAATCTTGTGCAGTTGGCCACCGTGAAGGAGCGCAAAGGCCTCCCCCTTGGGCAATTGCACCAGATCGCTCGGCTCGAGCAGGCGAACGCTTTCCGCTGCGAGGCGATCCTCATTGCGGCTGGCGAAGTCCGCGAAGTCGATCGGATCGTTGGTGTCCGTCACCGACGACGACGCCACCGTCGACAGGACGTGCACTTCGGGTAGCTGGTGGGTCAGTAGCTCGGCCGTGGCGAGTTCCTTCACCCGCAGCATGACGAGCGTATTAAAGTTTCCCGCAATCTGCCCGGCTTTCGCGAGCGACCCGATACGGACCTGCACGTCCGACCACGTTTGCGTGTACGCCGTCACCTGGAACCCCGCTCCACCCGCCTTGTTCAGCAACGGAACGAACTCGTCGCCGATCAGCTCATTGAACTCGTCGGCGTGAATCGCGATGCGCTGCTGTGCCACGTCACGGGGCAGACCGCGACCGGTACCGAACTTGTAGACGCTACCGGCCACGCTCGTGAGATCGGCGAACATCGAATTGCCGACAGCCGCCGCCACCTCGTAGTCGGAGAGCGCATCGAGCCCGACATAGACGATGCCGCGCAGATTGATGATCGCGGTCCAGTCGAATACCGGGCGCCAGTCGGTCGGATCATCGATCGGAGAGAGCAGCGCCGCGGTGCGCCCGGTGGTGAGCTTTTCCATCAGGGGCAGAAGCGACGCCACGAGCTTGTCGAAGTGGCTCTTCTCGTAGTTCAGCGTCGAGGCGAGCGCGTGGGCGATCGGATCGTAAAGCTTCCTGTGCCGTGCGTACTCGACGAGCTGTACGGCGCGCGTGCCGCGCGATTGCAGTCCCTTGCCAAGCGCCTTCCGGTCGATCGCCAGTGACCCGAGTTCTTCGCGCCAACCGGCAGCACCAGGTTCGTCGTCCAGCCAGTGCTCGAAATAGTCGATCAGCAGCGGTTCGACATCCGAGGCGTAGCGATTGATCTCTTGATAGTCGGGCTTTCGACCGAGTGCGACTAGCGCCCGGGCCATCACGTTCACGAAGCGCCAGACGAACTCCTTGAAGGCGGCCGATTGCCCTTCTGACGGGAGCTGCCCCGCGATACGGGTGGCGACCTCGGTGATGCGCGAAAAACTCCCGACCGGGTTGTAGCGCGCCGAAATCTCGGGATGTCCCAGATGAAAGAGGAAGAACTCGGCGGCACGACCGGCGCGCTCGGCTTCGGCGAACACGCGGCGCAACAGATCGATGTCGCCTTTGGGATCGAAGACGATCACGACTTCGCCTCGACGGATGTCCTGTGCGATGAGCAACTCCGCCAGGCGGGTCTTGCCCACGCGCGTGGTGCCCAGCACGAGCGTGTGCCCAACCCGATCTTCCAGTTGCATCCAGATGTCGGATTCATCGGGCTCGACGCCGTGAATGGCGGGATCTCCACCCACGCCGACTACTTCGTTTCGCCCACGTCCGAACACCGACATTGCGCGTGCGCACATCCCGTCTTCAATCAACACACGATTCACCGGAAGCCGCGCCTCGCGCAGGCGTTGGGTGTGGCGCTGGTCCCAGCGAAAGCCGCGCCCCAGAAAGAGCCGATCGGCCGACCAAGGGAGATCCGCGCTGCCGACCTCGTAGCGCCTTCGCCTTCGCAGATTCGCGCGGTAACGCAGCGTGCGCACTCCGACCGCAGCACGCAATCCGACGTGACCGAGCAGCAATCCAGCCATTGCCCAGTGCCACGGAGGGTCGAGCAGGAACAATCCGGGCCGACTGAGCACCAGCGCTGCGCCCAACGTCGATACGAAAGTTGCACCGAGTTCGTACGCCGGCCGCAGCCGCGCCTCCAGCGGATAGCGCGTCATACTCGCTCAGAAGCGGAAACCCGGCTGCGCTCAAGCGCCGGGTTGATCTCCGGCACCGGATCGAAGAAGCGCTGCGGTGCGACGATCACAATGCCGTGGATGCGAGCGCAGAAGTCACTTCCCTCCTTCCACGCATACCCATGCAGGTTCACTCCGCCGGCACCCCGCAAGTGCCATCCGGCGCGCAGCACGTCACGCTGCAGTCGCTTGACGGGATCGCCCCGCTCACGGTCACCGCCACCGTGGCATCGAACAAACGCCCGGAAAATCCCAGGTGATGCAAGCAGCAACCCGTCTTCGACTCCGTGCACGAGCGCGTCACGGACGTTGACGGGCAACACTCCTTCCGAGATCGCCTGACGAACCCACTGCAGGAAGCGGTGTGCGCCGTCGTTCCCGGCAGCATCCACACGATCAAGAAACTCAAGTTGACCGACATCATTGCGCTCGGAGAATCCCCCTTGGCCTGATGCCGATCCGAGCCGCTGTACAGATCCGCTCGACTCGTTATGGGAAACGGTCGATTGCGTCGTCACTCGCGGCTCGGTCGAGGCAACCTCAGCACACGCATCCGTCGCCGCGTACCCCGCCAGTTCGGCAATGGCGCTGGAAGCATCCGCGTGACCCGACAGCACGGCCTGCAGCTCGGCCATCAACGCAGGCGCCTCGGCCAACCATTCCCGGACGTGCGGGAGAACCGAACGCCCGAAGATCTCCAGCGCCGCGCCGGGCGACTCCGCATCGATGTCGCGCAGCAGCGCCGCCGCGAACACTGCATACGTCCATCGGTGCACGAGCGCCCCCAGCACTTCCGGATGCGCATTACGCGGCAGGATCTGCCCGCGTCGGCGATCGAGCGCACGCAGTGCGGCTACGAGTCCGCGATGCAGTTGCCCACCGGGACAGTCGTAACCACTGCAGCCCGAAGCGGGGCGGAGTTGCACGAACTGCGCAAAGTCAGCGAGAAGCGGCTGCGCGGCGAGCACGAAGCTCTCCGTGGGAAACCCCATCCGCACACGAAGCAGCGCGATCACATTCGACGCACCGCTTCGATCGATCACTGCATGCGCAGAAAGAGTCGACGCCTCGAGCGGCGAGGATGCGCCCTTCGCGCGTGACCAAACAAACCGGCAGAGCGTTTCGTGCGGTGTCATGCCGCGAGTATTCCGGCGGGGGCGAGGACGGTTCGCTTCGATCGAAGCATCGACGAAGACCCGATTTGCTCTTGACGCGCCGGATCGGTTCGGCCTGCCCACCCACATCGCCGTGACGGTCCCTCGCATCGCCGGCTCGCAGCCGATCGTCAAAGCACGAATTACCTACCGATTCCAGCTGCATTCAGCGCCCGATCGAGGCTGCGATCGAGCCTGATTTGCGACTGCGCTCTCCCTACGATGGCCATGCGTCGCTGTGGGCTCGAAGCGCCGCGGATTCTCTTCCGTGCCGATCGCAGGAACATGAAGGAGCGTCAATTGCGCAAGTCAGCGAGCAGGCCAACGATCGCGGCACTCATCGCCGCGGTCGGCGCGCTTGCGATGGCGCCCGCACAGGCCTGCTGGGATGCGGCCGCTGCGCGTTACGGCGTCAGCAGCGAACTGCTTTACGCGATCGCACGTACCGAATCAGCGCTCGACCCGAATGCGATCGGGCACAACCGCAACGGCACGCGCGACATCGGGCTCATGCAGATCAACTCAGCATGGCTGCCCACGCTGGCCGTCTACGGCATCGGCGAACGCGAGCTCTTCGAGCCGTGCACGAGCATTCACATCGGCGCCTGGGTTCTCGCCGGCAACATCCAGCGCCTGGGCTACACGTGGAATGCAATCGGCGCCTACAACGCCGTCGACCCCGAGTTGCGCCGCGCCTACGCGGCCAGAGTCCACAGGCAGCTTCAACGGGCGGGCACCGCGCAGGCGCGCACGCCGCCCCGCGAGCCGAACGGCACCCTTCCCCACGACGATCGCCGAGTTCCGGCACTCGCCGCCCAGCACTGAACGCTCTGACCAGCTTCCCAACTTCGCACAGCTGAGAGTCAACGCACCATGACCCTGATCCGTCGCTGCCGCATCGCACTTCCAAGTGTCGCCCTTCTCGCGCTCGTCGCCAGTTCGGCACTCGCCGGGACCACCGGCACCGAATTCCAGACGATGTACATGACGCTGCTCGATTGGGCGACGGGATTCCTCGGCAAGTCGATTGCGATCGCCGCCTTCATTCTCGGCGCCGGGATCGGCATCGCCCGCTCCTCGCCGATTCCGGCGCTGGCCGGTGTCGTCTTCGCGCTCTTCATGGTCTACGTACCGACCATCATCGATTCGATCATGACCGCGGTGATCTGACGGGCCCACTCGGTGAACGACGCTTCGCTCGACATCCCGCGACGCCTGAACGATGCACCGCGCATGTTCTGGTGGGACATCGACGTGGCGCTCCTCGTGCTGGCCGCGGCACTCGCCGGCATGCTCGTAGGGTTCTTCGTGAGCGGCTGCGCGATCGGCGTGTTGCTGGCTTCCGCCTACGGCCGGGCCCGGTCGGGCAAACACCCTGCCTTCGCGCTGCATCTGCTCTACTGGCACCTGCCGGCCTTCGTCACGGGGTTGAAGCGCACGCCGCCCTCGTGCCTGCGGGAGCTGGCCGGATGAAGCTCGACTGGCTGCGTGCCGACATCGCCAGCGCGCGCCGCGCGAGCCTGCTGCTCGTCATGCTGCTGGCCGGCTCCATGCTCGCCAACGTCGCGTTGGCTGCGCTTGCGATGCACCTGACCGATCGCGAGCGCGTCATCGTCGTTCCGCCCGATATCCACAAGACCTTCTGGGTCGAGTCCGGACGCGCAAGCGCCGAGTACCTCGAACAGATGGCGTACTTCCTCGTACAGCTCACGCTGAACGTGACGCCACAAAGCATCGATCATCAGTCGCGTCTGCTGCTGCGCTACGCCGCACCGGCCGCCTATGGTGAGCTGCGCAGCGCGCTCGCGACCGCTGCCGAACGTGTCAAACGCGATGGAGCCTCCACCGTGTTCAGCGCGCAGGACATTGCGGTCGATGAACGCACGCAGCGCGTCGGCGTGCGCGGCCTGCTCACCACGTTCATCAGCGACCGCCGTGTATCCGAGGTCTCCCGGGGCTACCTGGTCGAACTCGAGTACGCCGGCGGCCGCATTTTCCTGAAGGCATTCCGGGAGACGAGCGCCAATGATCCGCTCGAAACGAAACCTGCATCGTGAGCTCGCCTGCCTGCTGCTGGCGCTGAGCGTCGGGTCGCCCGCGCTCGCGCTGCAAATCGTCGACGCGCAGGACGGCGAGACTGCGCTTGCGAAGATCTCGCGCAAGGAAGTCACGCGGATTGCGATCGAGCGCGGCCGCATCCGGAAGGTGACCGGCAACGCGGGCGAATTCGTCCTCGAAAAAGACGACGAAAAGGGCCAGATCTTCCTGCGGCCCGCTTCGCCCGAAAGCACCAAACCGATCAATCTTTTCGTGAGCACCGAGCGTTCGACGATCGGTCTGCTGCTGCAGCCAGTGGACACCCCGAGCGAGACCATCATGATCCGCGAGGCGCGCGCAGCCCGGGATCAACCCGCACGCTTCGAGCGTGCCGCACGGCACGTGCGCACGTTGAAGAACCTCCTGCTCGTGATGGCCGAGGATGCACTCCCCGAAGACATGCAGGTGCGCGAGCCCGGACGCGAACTGGTGCTCTGGCCCGGCACCAGACTGGTACTGCAGCGCCAGTGGCTCGACGCGGACGTCGTCGGCGAGAAATTCCAGCTGCTCAACACCGGCGAATCCGCGCTCGAGCTGAGCGAGCGTGATCTCTTCCAGCGCGGCGTGATGGCCATGAGCGTCGAGCAGCACACGCTGGTGCCGGGTGCGACCACCACGCTCTTCGTCGTTCGGGAGCGCCGTGTCGATGACTGATCCCGCACGCACGCAGGGCACGGCGTCGAACGGTGCGCCGGACGTGTCCCGCCCGGGATTCGGGCCGAACCCGTCGCCGCTTTCGGCCGCCGACGTACGACGCCGCCAGATTCTGCTGCTGTCGCTCATTGCCGGCGCGATCGTGGGGGGCACGCTGCTCACGGTCTCGCTCACTGGCACCAGGAGCCGCGACGCACAGCGCACCAGGCCGCAGTCGACCAACATCCTCGCACCGGGCGCACAGGTAGATCCACGCGACGCCTGGCGCGGTCAGGCCGATGCGCAGCTCAAGGAGATCGAGCAGCGCTCGCGCGCACTCGCGCAGCGCAACGCCGAACTCGAAGGCCAGGGCAAGGAGATGCTCGAACGCCTGAGGAAGCTCGAAGCCGGCACGCTCACGCCAATACCGCCTGCACCGATCCCGGTGCCAGCCGCACGCCCGAACTTCGGTCCGGATCGCCCGGGGAACGAAGTATCGGACGTGGGCACGCAGCGCTTCCCGCCTCCGCCGCCGCTGCGCCAAGGTGCCGGCCTGCCGCCACCGCCCGTCAGCCAGAGCACGCCCGTGGCCACCGGGATCATCAGTATCGTGCTGGGGGACGCGGCATCGACGAAGAGCGCAAAACCCACCTCGGACGCCGAATCTGCGCCCGCCGCCCGACGCGACGCACGCCGCTATCTGCCCAGCGGCGCATTCACACGCGCCGTACTTCTCGGCGGACTCGACGCCCCCACCGGCGGTCAGGCGCAGCGCAACCCCCAGCCGGTGCTGATGCGACTGGCCGACAACGCGATCCTGCCCAATCGGTATCGCGCGAGCGTGAAAGAGTGCTTCATCGTCGGCGCCGGCTACGGCGACGTGAGCTCGGAGCGCGCCTACATCCGCACCGAGTCGCTCTCGTGCGTCACACGCGACGGCACCGCGATCGACGTGCCGGTCAAGGGGTACGTGGCCGGCGAAGACGGCAAAGCCGGGATGCGCGGGCGGCTCGTCTCCAAGCAGGGGCAGATTCTCGCCAACGCGCTGCTCGCCGGTGTCGCAAGCGGCATCGGACACGCGTTCCAGCAAGGCGCAACAACGCTCTCGGTCTCGCCTCTGGGGACCACCGGCACGGTCGATGGCGGACGCCAGCTCGAAGCGGGTCTGGGAACCGGTATCGGCAAAGCGCTCGACCGGCTTGCCCAGTACTACATCAGCCTGGCCGAGAAAGTCTTCCCGGTGATCGAAGTCGATGCGGGGCGCAGCGTCGACGTGGTTCTCACGCAAGGCGTCGCCCTGCCCGAGACGCTGGACGCTCGCGACGCGGATCTTGACCACCTCGCGCAACTCACCGAGCGCCGGCGCGCGCTCCGAAGGAACAGCGATGACGACGACGACGGCAATGACGACTGACCGCGCGCGCCGTACGCGCCTTGCCACAACCATCTGTGCGGCAATGCTTGGCAGCTGCGTGATGATCCCAGCCGCGGCACAGCACAACCGCGCCGAGCCCGAATCCGTGCAGCCTGCACCCGAGCTCGCGACGCTTTCGGCTCGTCTGCAGGCGCTCTACCCATCGACTCGATTCGGCGAGATCCGCGCCACACCCCTGTCGGGCGTCTTCGAAGTGGCGATGGGAGCAAACCTCGCCTACGTCGACGCGAGTGGCCAGTACTTCCTCTTCGGCCATCTGTACGACATGAGCGCACAGCGCGACCTCACCGCAGAGCGCAAGGACACGCTTGCGCGCATCGACTTCAGCGCATTGCCGCTGGTCGATGCGATCGACGAAGTGCGCGGAGATGGTTCGCGGGCACTGGCGATCTTCAGCGATCCGGACTGCCCGTATTGTCGTCAACTCGAAGTCGGGCTCGAAGGTCTCACCGACGTGACGATTCATCGGTTTCTCATGCCGATCGCGTCGCTGCACCCGCAGGCCCGTGCCAAAGCGATTGCCGTGTGGTGCGCCGAGAATCGCCTGAGTGCATGGCAGGCGCTCATCGCCCGCGACGAGGTACCGGCGTCTGCCGAGTGTGCACATCCGGTCGATCGCAACGTTGCCCTGGCCGAACAGATCGGTGTGAACGGCACGCCAACGCTCGTTGCTGCCGACGGACGGGTGCTTGCTCGTGTCGCGAGCGCCGAGGAGATCGATGCGTGGCTGTCGCGCACGGCGACCCGTCAGCAGAACTCCGCTCCGGGCGGGCGTACAGCGCGCACGACAGGTCGATCGCAATGACTGACCTGACACACGGCACGATGCTTCTCGTCGGCGCACTGCTCGCCGCACTGAGCGGATGCGCATCGAACCTGAGTGGTCTGGACGGTGCGCCAGGCTACGCCTGCAAGGCACCGGTCGGCTCGCAATGCACGTCGGTCTCGGGCGTGTACGCAAATTCGCTCGATGCGGAGATCACCGCTTTCGCGCCGCCCGCGCCCGCCAACGACGCTACGCCTACACCCGATTCGTCGACGGACGCGGCGACACTCGACGTCGCCCTGCAGCCCGGATCCTCCCCCGCAGCTTTGCGCTCCCCGCCGCGTGTGCTGCGCCTGTGGATCGCCCCCTGGGAAGACGCCGACGGCGATCTGCACGAAGCCTCCTTCGTGCACGTACTGGTCGACGCCGGGCGCTGGCTGATCGAGCGCGTGGTGCCGAGAAATCGAACCAGCTTCGATGCGGTACGGCCTCCCGGCACGACGCATGCCCCTGCGGCGGATGCGGCGCAGAGCGAAGTCGCGCCGCAGAGCCTCACCGAGTCCGATCGCTTCGCGCCGTACCCGCAAGAGTTTCGCGGGGAGGATATGACCGGGAGCGCAGGGCGATGAGACGCAGCCTCCTGGGCGATCTCGAATCGGTGCTCGAAAGCGCAAGGCCCGGCACTTTGCTTCGCGCACCTGGAGCGCTGCCCAACGAGCACAGCGCCGCCTTCTCGCAGTGGCTTCCCTACCGCGCCTGGATCGCCGACCGCGAAGTTTTCGTCAATCGGGACACACTCGGCTTTTGTCTGGAAGTGCGACCGCAGTCCGGCGCCGACGAGGAGATGGCGCACGTACTGACCGCGCTCTACGCGGCTGCACCAGCGGGCACCGGCATCCAGTTTCATCTCTACGCAAGTCCCGCGATCCGCGCGCCGCTTGCCCGCTACGCGAGCCTGCGCGTCGCCGACGACATCGTCCCCGAACTCGACACGCTCGGGCGCGCAGGTCGCAACACCAGCATTCACCGGGCGATGGCGCGTCGCCGCGTCGGGCACTACCTGCAAGGCAGCCGCAGGTCGTTGCTGGCGGCACAAAGCTATCTCCTGCGCGACTTCCGGCTGGTGCTCGCCGTATCGCTGGTCGGCAGCCCCGAGAATCTCGCGCGCCTGGAAGAGCTGCTGCTGCTGCGCGACAGCATGCGCGCCACGCTGCACGCCGCGGGCTTTCCATCGCGTGCGTGGGTCGCCGCCGACCTGATCAACTGGGTTTCCGCGCTGCTGGACCCGCATCGGCAAACGGGTGATGCGCTCGCGCTTGCCTACGACGAGGGGCGCGAGCTGCGCGAGCAGGCGATCGATCGGGCGACACGCCTGTCCATCGATCGACAGTCGATTCTGCTCGCCAACCCCGCGACCGATCTGCAAACCGCGCTGCGCCTGATGTCGGTGCGCGCGTATCCGCCGCGCTTTGCGCTGTGGAACGCGGCAAGCCTCATCGGCGATCTCTACCAGGCTACGCTGCAGTACCCGTGTCCGTTCCTGCTCACGCTCGGCGTACACGTGCTCGATGCCGAAGCTACGCGCAACTGGGCTTTTCTCAAGGCCGCGCGCGCAACGACGAACGCCACGAGCTACATGGCGCGCTTTCTGCCCGACCTGCAGGAGCGCAAGGCCGACTGGGACATCGTGCTCAAGGCGATCGACGCCGGCCAACAGCTCGTCGATCTGAACCTGCAGCTTGCACTCTTCACCGAGCCGCAGGCGGCGACGCACGCCGAGCAGGCCGCGCGCGCCATCTTCCGGGCGCGCGGCTTCGAACTCTCCAGCGACACGATGATGATGACGCAGGCGCTTCTGGGGTCGCTGCCGATGACGCACTCGGCGCCGTTTCACGCCGATCTGCAGCGCATGAAGCGCGTCACGACCAAGACCTCGGCCAACGCCGTGCATCTGGCCCCGCTCATCGCCGAGTGGCAGGGCACCGGCACGCCGGTGCTGCTGTTGGGCGGGCGGCGCGGTCAGCTCATGCAGATCGACGTCTACGACAACCCGGCGGGCAACTTCAACGTCGCGATCGCCGGCACCTCGGGCTCGGGCAAGTCGCTGCTGCTGAACGAGATCGCCGCCGCCTATCTCGGGACCGGTGCGCGCGTGTGGATCATCGACGTCGGGCGCTCCTACGAAAAAGCCTGTCGCAACTTCGGCGGCAGCTTCATCGAATTCACCGAAGACGCGGCGCTCTCGCTCAATCCGTTTCCGCTGGTCGAAGACATCGACGAGGACATGGAGCTCCTGCAACCGCTCCTGGCACAGATGGTCTCCCCGCGCGAGCCGCTGGACGGTTTTCAGTACTCGACGCTGGGCGCGGCGATCAAGAAGGTCTGGAAGGCCAAGGGGCGCTCGATGAACGTCACCGACATCCACGACCTGCTGGCCACAGGCCGCCTCGACGCCGGAAGCGACGCCGAACCGCACGAGGCGTTCGCAGTCGATCGACGACTCCAGGACCTCGCCGCGATGCTGCATCCGTACACCCGAGAGGGTGCCTACGGGAAGTACTTCGACGGGCACGCCAGCATCGACTTCGGCGCCGATCTCGTCGTACTCGAGCTCGAGGAGCTCAAGGCGAAGAAGGATCTGCAGACGGTGGTGCTGCTCATCGTCATGTACCGGATCACGCGCGAGATGTACTTCTCGCGCGATCGCAAGAAGATCGTGATCATCGACGAGGCGTGGGATCTGCTCTCGGGCGGCGCGACCGCCGAATTCATCGAAGCCGGCTACCGCCGGGCCCGCAAGTACAAGGGCGCGTTCATGTCGGCCACACAGGGGGTGGACGACTACTACCGCAACCCGGCCGCCAAGGCCGCGCTGGACAACTCCGACTGGATGTTCCTGTTGCGCCAGAAGCCCGAGTCGATCGAGATGATGGACAAGCTCGGGCAGCTGACGATGGACGATGCGATGAAGCGGCTGCTGCTGTCGCTGCGCACCGAGCACGGCGCGTACTCGGAAGTTTTCATCCATTCGCCGGTGGGCAACGGCGTCGGACGGTTGATCGTCGACCCGTACAGCCTGCTGCTCTTCAGCAGCCGCGCCGAGGACTTCAACGCGATCAACGCCAGACGCGCCGCCGGACTGGACGTCTCGGCGGCCATCGATGCGGTGCTGCGGGAACGGGGGCTCGCATGAGGGGCCGCAACGTCGCCACGCTCATCGGGCTCAATGCGCTCGTGGCCTGCGCCCTGATCGGCGCCGCCGGCCTGTGGCTCATGCCGACGCCTCTGCCCGCGTTGGCCGTGCTCGACGTGGCACAGCTCTATCAGAGCAAGGAGTCACAGATTGCCGCGGTGCTCGTGAAGCCTGATGCGAGCGAGGCCGAGCGCGCCGCCGCCCTGCATGAGGCAGCTGGTTTCGGCACCGAAATGAGCATGCTGCTGCAGACGCTGCCGCACGAGTGCCGCTGCATCGTGCTCGCGCGCGGTGCCGTGATCAGCGCCGAGCCCGCACTGACGGATCTGACGCCCGACGTGCGGCGTCGCCTCGGTCTTTGAGCCGGCCACGCGCATGCGCACCCTGTTCCTGCATCACCGCGACGATCGCTTCGAATCGAGCGCCCGAGTGCGGCTGCGCACGTTCGCCATGCGCAGCATCGGGCATCTGAAGCGCTGGGGACTTGCCTACCTCGTCGTCGCTGCTGCGGCGCTCTGGTTCCACGCGCGTTACACGCTCGGTGTGAACGCCTCGCCGAGCCTTCCGTACCGGGTCTTCCTCATCCACAAGGGCGAGCACCCCGAGCGGGGCGATTACGTCGCCTTTCGCTGGGCTGGTGGCGGCCCCTACCCGGCAGGCGTCACCTTCATCAAGGTGCTCATCGGTGTCCCCGGAGACGAAGTCACGCGCGATGCGCAAGGCTTTCACGTGAACGGAAAACCGGTCGGTGCGCCCAAGCCATTTGCGCGCACCGGCCAGCCGCTCGAACCCGGACCGACCGGACGTATTCCGCCGGACCGCTTCTACGTTCAGGCCACGCACCCCGACAGCCTCGACTCGCGATATGCGCTGACCGGCTGGATCCACGCGTCGCAGATCATCGGACGAGCCGATGCGCTCTTCTGATCCGGCACCCATCAGTGCCCTGGACGGCCGCCGCCTTGCGCGACCCGCAGCGTCGATCTTCGCGCTTGTCGTGATGCTCATCGCCGCAACCGCCCCGCTGCACGCGCGCGAGATCGGCGTGATCGGTCCGGTCTATCCGATTGCCGAGCCGAACCTGCTCGAAGTGATCCTTGCACGACTGCGCACGGCAAGCGAGGACGGCACGCTCGCGCGCCTGCAGCGCGAAGCGCTCGCCGGCGCGAGGAAAAACGTCGAGCACCCGCAGCCGGTCACCGGACTCGCCCGCACCACGCAGGCGCGGCACTTCTACTTCGACCCGAGCATCGTCGTGCAGGAAGCGGTCCGCGACATCGATGGGCGCGTCCTCGTCGCTCCCGGCACGCGCGTCAACCCGCTCGATGTCGTCGCGTTGAGCCAGGCGCTGCTCTTCTTCGATGCGCGCGATACGAAGCAGCTCCTGCGCGTCCGCAAACTCATCGACGAGCGCGATGGGAAAGTGAAAGTGATCCTCACCGGCGGCTCGTACCTCGAGTTGATGCGGCGCTGGCAACGGCCGGTCTTCTACGATCAGCAAGGTGCGCTCACGACGAAGCTCGGGATTCGTCAGGTGCCCGCACTCGTCACCCAGGACGGCGCGAGGCTGCGCATCGATGAGCTCCGTTAACCCCGCACCGCACCGACTTGCCCGGTTGCGCTTCGCACTGATCGCGCTCGCCGTGTGGTTGCTTGCGCTCGCATCCGGTGCGGCCGTGGCCGGCCCGACCTGTCACGGGCGCTTCATGAATCCGGTCACCGACATCTGCTGGAGTTGCGTCTTTCCGCTCACCATCGGCTCGGCATCGATCCTCTCCGACGCTCAGCCCGACATCGGCAATCCGTCCTCGCCGGTTTGCTACTGCGGCAACCCGCCGCGCGTCGGCGTGTCGATCGGCTTCTGGGAGCCGGTACGCATGGTGGACGTGACGCGCACGCCCTTTTGCATGGTGGGTCTGGGCGGCATCGCACTGGATCCCGGTATGTCAGTGCCGCGCGGCGCACAGGTCGGACACGACAGCCAGACGCGCAACAGCTTCTATCACGCGCACTGGTACGCCAACCCGATCCTCAGCTGGCTCGAGGTGCTGCTCGACTTCCCGTGTCTGGAAGAGGGATCGCTCGATCTGGCCTACCTCACCGAGGTCGATCCGCTTTGGGCCGACGACGAGCTCACGGCGATCCTGAACCCCGAAGCGGTGCTTTTTGCCAACACGCCGGCCAAAGCCGCGTGCGCCGCCGATTGCGTGGCCGCCAGTGCCGGGTTTCCCATTGCAAGCCTCTTCTGGTGCGCCGGCTGCCAGGGGTCGCTCTACCCGATGAACGGGCACGTCGCCACCCATATCGGCGGCGTGCAGGCCTCGACCCTGATCGCCGAACGCCTGACGGCGAAGATGCACCGGCAATTCACCACCTTCACCGGCGCCGGCTCGCGCGGTCTGTGCGGCCTGTACCCGCTGCCGATCATGGACAAGACGCACTACAAACTGCAGATGCTCCATCCGGTACCGGCAACCACCAAACATGCCGGTCAGTGCTGCCAGCCCTACGGCCGCACGACGACGATCTGGGGTGCGGGCAAGTCCTGGCCGGTCACCGGCGAAGACTTCGCCTACCAGATCTTTCGCAAGCGGAACTGCTGTGCCGGCGCGTACTGAGACGCACCCGGAAATGCACCCGGAAATGCGCCCACTCGCCGGAAAAGCTGCGCTCGCGCTGGGCGCCTGCGCATTCGTGCTTCTCACGACCAGCGCCGGTCATGCGCAGACCCCGAACTGGCCCGACGCCGCCGAGATCGAACGCGCCCGGCAAACGCACCCCTTCCCGCGCCCCGATCAGCTCCACGTACAGCCGGCGCCGGCGCCGCCGCGCATCGATCTCCCGCACGCACCGGCGCCGATCGACATCGAGACGCTCGCGCGCTCGGGCGCACCGCTCACGAGGCCCGCACCGGCGACGGCAACCAGTCCGGTGCGCATCTTCGTCACGCTGGCGATGCGCCGCGCAAGCCTGCAACTACTGATCGATCAGGCTGCACGCAGCGGTGCGGTGCTCGTACTGCGCGGCCTGAAAGCAGGCTCCATGCGTCAGACGCTCACGGCCGTGGCCGACCTGATCGGTGAGCACCGGGTTGCATGGGTGATCGACCCGGAAGCCTTCACACGCTACCGAATCGAGCACGCGCCGACCTTCGTCCTCGATCTCGACCCACGCGCGGGCCGATCGACATGCGGCACCGAATGCCGAATTCCGCCCGGGTTCGTCAGCGTATCGGGAGACGTGAGCCTCGGTCACGCGCTCGACGTAATGGCCCGAGAACACCCCGACGCGCAGCCGCTCGTGGCGCCGCTCCTGGCGCGACTGAAGGCGCCCTGAGCATGCGGCCCGCAAGATGCCTCGCCGGCCGGATCCTCGGATTCGCCGCCGCACTGCTCGCGACGCTGCCGATCGCCTTCACCCAAGCGCAACCGTCGCTCGGCGACGTCTTCGAGCAGGGAAAAGCGCTCGGCCGAAGCGGCAACACAGCGGCGCACGGCACCATCACCGAGGGCAACGCGCAGTCGATCGTCCCGCACTACACCTCCAACCCGTCGCAGACCCACTACTTCGGCAGCGCCGATCTGGAATCCGAGGCGGCATCACAAACTCGTGTGTGCAGCGGCCCGACCGCGACTGACCCGTCGTGCACCGGCGTGCAGTTCTCGCAAACCAATCCGGCTCGCCGCCCGAACATTCCCGTCGCACCCACCGACCCGTTGCTGGCGCGCGGCCGCACCATCAGCGCCGATCCGCAAGCGATCGCCGGCAATCTCGCCGGCACTTACAGCGGCTGCGCCACCCGGACGACGAGCACGCCCGATCGCTTCGAGACGGCGATCTGCCACCGCTATCGCAAGCTCGAAACCGCCACCTGCGACCGGGTGCTCGTCGTCACCCCGGTCGAGACCCCAGCTTGCTCTGCGGGCGAGTTCCTCACCCGGATCACGATCGACGCCTGCCCCACCTGCGTCGACTACTACGCGTTCGATTTCCGCTGCACGACCAGCGGCTACGCAGTGCAGGTCATCACCTTCGACAAGACCACAAACGAGCTCCACCTGGATCTCGGCTCGCACGACGTCCCCGGGCGCCTGAACACACAGATCGCGCAGGCCCCGGGCCCGTCCCGGATCGACGCGACTGCCTGCTACCGAAGCTCGTTTACCCAGAGCTGCTCGGGAGCGAACTGCACGATCGGCCTGTCGCTGGAAAACCCCTGCGAGGGCACGACCCAGTCCAGCGCAAGCACCTTCGTGATGCCGACCACGGTGAGCTTCAACGACCGCTGGACGAACGGCTGCGCCGCCCTCGAGGCTCGTGCGCAATGAGGGCGGTCCTCCATTTCGCCTTAACCGCAGTCTGCGCGCTTGCGCTGGGCCTTTATGCATCCGCGCCCGCCCGCGCCGCCGATTGCTATCAAAGCGCCGAGAGCTGCGTCGAAGGCCCCGAAACCCGCATCATCGACGGACATGCCGTACGGCGCGATTGCTGGCGCTCGCGCGCAACCTATACCTGCATCGCTGTGGACAGCACCGACGATTGCCAGCCCCTGAGCGACCGCGGTTGCAGCCAGGTCGCGTCCACGTGCATGGACACGGGCCCACAGGGCGCTTGCCTGCTGAGCGAAGAGCGCTGGCAGTGCCGCAGCGCCGCTGGCAGCACGTCCACGGTGACGAACTGTGCCGGCCAGCGGTATTGCCTGAACGGCTACTGCTTCGACATCGGATACGAGCCCGATGCTGACTTCGCGCGTGCGGTGGCCGGACTGGAAGCGCAGCGCGAAGCCGGCCAATACCTCGATCCCGACACGCTGGAAGTGTTCAAGGGCTACGACAACCGTTGCCGCAAGAAGCTCTTCGGCCTTGTGAACTGCTGCAAGGGCGGCGGCACCGACGGCTCGCTCTTCTCGAATCTGAACCTGATCGCAAGCGCCGGCGGGCACGCGGCTGGTGCGGTCGGCTCGAGTTACACCTTCGATGCGCTCTTCACGGCCGATGCGCCGGACCTGGTGATCTCAGGGTTCGAGGCACTCTTCGGCGCCGGCGGCGGCTCGTCGGCTCTGGCCGGACTCATCGCCGGCGACATCTCGGTGAGCTCGTTCGTCACCTCGCTCGCCCCCGGCCCCTGGACGATGGCGATGATCGCGATCCAGGTCTCGGGGCTCCTGAACTGCAAGGATGCCGAGCAGATCCTCGCAATGAAGCGCGACAACCGCCTGTGCCACGGCCTCGGCAGCTACTGCTCGAAGCGCCTGAGGATCATCCGTACCTGCGTCGAGACCACGCAATCGTACTGCTGCTTCAACTCGCGTCTGTCGCGCATCCTGAACGAACAGGGCCGAGCGCAACTCGGCCGCGGCTGGGGCAGCGCCAAACGTCCCGACTGCCGCGGCTTCACGCTCGAGCAACTGCAATCACTGGACTTCGCGCGCATGGACCTCAGCGAGTTCTATGCGGAGATCGCACCGAGCCTGCCGAACGTGGGCGAACTCCAGCAGCGCGCGCAGCAGCGTATCGACAGCTACTTCCGGCCATGACGCGCACGGCTCGCATCGTCGCTATGTCGGCACAACGATTGGTGCTCACCGCAAGAGTTCCAGCGATTCTGCTCAGCACACTTCTCGCGGTCTGCAGCCATGCGCAGACAACACAACGCATGGCGGTCACCGAAATCCGGCCGCTGCTGAAGCTTGCCATCGATCACGGCGCGGCGCGCGGGGTGCTCACCGGCGCGGGCGCCGACTATGTGCGGCGCCGGTTCGACGCCACTGCACCGATCGAGATCGACGTCACGCGCCTGCACGATCTGCCGCAGCACGGCTGCGCCCGGCTCGAAATCATCACGCGACAGCGCGACGTGCTCGAGCACGGCGAGCGCTCCGATCAGGAGCTGCGCTGGCAGGTGAGCTTTTGCCGCGACGGCACGCTTGCGGGAGAAGAATAGATGCGCGCAACCGTGCATTCGAGCCGCCTGGGCGCGCGCACCACCGTGGCGGTGCTTCTCGTCGCCACGATTCTGTGCGTTCACGCGTCGCCTGTACCGGGTGCGGGCGACCAGACACGGATCGCCGCCGACCCGCACGATGCCGCGTACTGGCTGCGCCACCGCGAAGGCTGGTTCTGGTACCGGGACCCGCCGCGGCGCGCGCCCCGACCGAAGCCGGATGCGACAAAACCAGCGCGCGAGCTCATCGAGTTCGAAGCGATGCAAGAGCGCCTCGAGAATCTCAAGCGCATCGCCATCATGAATCCAAGCGACGCCAATCTCGTCGCCTACATGCGCTACCAGCGGATGGTGATGGACCGGTCCGAACATTTCGCCCAGCGCTGGCAGCGGCTCGTCTGGCGCGTGCCCGATCTGGACTACGGACTGACCGGACGGCCCACCAACGCAATGGCGATTCACGTCTTCGACGAGCAGCAGCGCGACCGGCAGAACCGAAGCGTCGAAAGCCTCGCCGCCACGCATGGCCTCATCTTCGTCTTCCGCGGCGACTGCCCGCATTGCCATCGTTTTGCGCCGATCCTCAAGCGATTCGAAGAGGCGTTCGGGTTCACCGTGCTCGCAATCAGCCTGGATGGCCGCTCGCTGCCCGAGTACCCGAACGCCCGACCCGACAACGGGATGGCTGCACGCTTGAATGCCGCAGCCGTGCCGGCGCTTTACCTCACTGCACCGGCCACCCGCGAGATCACCCCGGTCGGATTCGGTGTGATGTCGATGAGCGAGCTCGTCGAGCGCCTCGCTGCGCTCGGCGAAAGCACGAGCGCAGGCCGCCCCTGAGGAACCCGCATGGCACACGCACCCGGCACCCGCCCGCTCCGACCCTTCGCAAGGCGCGTCGTCGCAGGCCTACTCGCCGTGTCGATGTCGGCGGCACCGCTCGTAAGTCACGCCGCCGACCTGAACACCGAGATGCAGGCGATGTTCGACGACCTGGGTGCGCTGGGCAACGTCACCGCGCCGGGCGCGTTTCGTGGCCAGGCGATGAACCTCTACACCGGCGGCAGCCTGATGATGCGTGCGCCAGGGCGCAACTATCCGCTGGCGAGCGCGCAACTGCCCAGCCTGCGCGCCGGCTGCGGCGGCATCGATCTGTACGGTGGCGCATTCTCCTTCATCAACAAGCAGCAGTTCATCGCGCTGCTGCAGAACATCGGCGCCAACGCCGTGGGCTACGCCTTCAAGTTGGCACTGCAGTCGATCTCGCCCGACATCGACAAGCTGCTCACCGAACTGCAGGACCAGATCAACAAGATCAACGCGATGAACATCAACTCGTGCGAAGCCGCGCAGGCGCTGGTGAACGGCGTGGTGGGCGAGTACGACAACTCGATGATGAGCGGCTGCGCGAACATCTCGCAGTACCTGGGCAGCGTCTCCGACCGGGCCGAAGCGCGCCTGACCTGTGCGACCAACGCTCCGAGCGTCGTGAAGACCGCCGCCAACAGCGCCGACCCGAACGTGCGCAACACCACCTTCGTCAAGGGCAACGTCACCTGGCTCGCACTGAACCAGGTCGGCGGCGCGATCAGCCGGCAGGAAAAGGAGCTGATCATGAGCGTGATCGGCACCGTGATCCTGCACCCGCCCGCCGACGACGGCAGCGGCGCCAGCCCGCGCTACGCCGAACCCACGATCGTGGGCCTGCGCGACCTGTTGCTCGGCCACGGCGCATCGGCCGCCAGCGGCCGCGTCGACATCGAGGTGTACGTGTGCGACGAACCCGCCGAGTGCCTGAATCCGACGCGCGCGACCGTCTCGGCCAAGCCCTTCACCGGTCTGGTCTCCGAGCGCCTGCACCGGATGTCGGAGAACATCGCCACGCGTAGCCCGCAGCAGCCTGCCGATATCGGGTTCGTGAACAACACGACCGAACCGGTCTACCGGATGCTGTCGATCGCCAACGCCGTGCCGGGTTCGAGCACCGCCGAGACGCTGATCGAGACCTACAAGGACGTGATCGCGTTGGACTACGCCGAAACGTTCCTGAGCCGCACGATCCGCCAGGCGACCACCGCGTTGTCGCAGTCACTCGAGCGCACCAGCATCGAGCAGCAGTACCTCGATGCGATCCGCGAAAACGCACGCGAAGCGCAGCGCCAGATCACCACCGAGAAGCAAACCGCCTACGCCAAGGTGCGCTCGGTCGGCTCGATGACGCAGGATCTGCAGACGCTCGAGCGGCAATTGTGGAGCTCGATGCCGTCGTCGGTGAAAGCGATGCTCGACTTCAGCGCGAGCAGCAGCAAGCGCGGCTCGTAGCTCCGAGCGCGACGCGCGAGCCGGCATGTTCGAGATCTACGCCTACAGCAACGTCGATACGCTGACCGGGGTGTTCAACGCGATCGCCGCCATCATGGGCGGAGCGGACTACTTCGGCCTCATCAAGACGATTGCGGTCACCGGCGTGCTGGTAGCGGCCTTCGCCGGGCTCTTTACGCCGGGCAAGTTCCACGGCTGGGCCTGGCTGATGGGATTCTTGTTCGTCTACTACGCGCTCTTCCTGCCCAAGTCAACCGTCGTGATCGTCGACAAGCTCGCCAGCCAGCCGCCGGTGGCTGTGGGAAACGTACCGCTCGGCGTGGCCTTCTTCGGACACGCCACGAGCAAAGTAGGCGACGTGATGACGCGGTTCTTCGAGACCGCGTTCCAGGTCATTCCCGCCGCCGATGCGCAACTGCCACCAGAGCTTGCCTACCAGAAGAACGGCGTGCTCTTCGGCAATCGGCTCATTCAGGCCTCGCGTGCGGCGAACGTCGCCGACCCGCAGTTGCGCACCGACCTCATCGCCTTCGTTTACAACTGCACCGTCTACGACCTGCAGGACGGCACGATCGACCCCGCCGCTTTCGCGCGCAGCACCGACATCTGGTCGCTGATGGGCACGCCCAACCCGGCGCGCTTCACCACGTACGGCAATCCGATGCAGGTCGACACCTGCCCGAACGCCTACACCTGGCTCGCCGCGCGCCTGCCGGCGGAAGTTGCACACGCACGCTCGATCCTCGCTTTTCAGCTGAACCCCACGCTGGAGCCCGCCGCCGCGCTCACCGCCATCGACGGGCAGATCGAACAGGCTTACTACAAGACGAGAATCGCCACCGCCGCACAGGGCGCCGGCGACCTGCTGCGCCAGAACATCATGATCAATCTCGTGCAGGACGCCCGCAGTCTCGCCGGTCAGAAGCTCAACGACCCGGCAGCACTCATGATCGCCACCGCGCGCGCCAACGCCACCGCGTCGGTGAACTCCTCATTCATGACAATGAGCAGAATAGCCGAGCAGGCGCTGCCCTTGGTGAGAAACGTGATCGAGGCCGTTGTCTATGCAGTCTTCCCGTTCGTGTTCCTGCTCTTCCTGTTGGCGCAAGGCCGTGGACTCGCGATGGCCATCAAGAGCTTCGCGATGAGTCTCGTGTGGATTCAACTATGGCCCCCGCTCTACGCGATTCTCAATTACGTCGCCACGCTCGCCAGCGCGCGCAACCTCGAAGCCGCCGCAAAGATGGGCACGGTCGCACAGGGCCTCGCACTCGAGACCGCGGCGAGCATCTACGGTGGCGCGGTCTCCGACCAGGCCATCGCCGGCTACATGGTGATTTCGATCCCGATCATCGCCACCGCCATCATCAAGGGCGGCGAAGTTGCCTTCCAGGCGGTCACCGGCGTCGGCGCCATCCAGTCCGCGGCCTCGGCAGAAGCCGCAGCCACCTCGAAAGGCAGCATCACGCAGAGCGCAGTCTCGATGGATCAGCAGCAGCTCGCTCCGACGCGGTCTTCGGCCTTCATGTCGACGACGACCGACGCGCACGGCACGACCACGCTGGGAAGCGGCCCCGGTGCCGGGGTGTTCCGCTATCAGGCGAATCTTTCACGGTTGATCAGTACCTTCACCGTCACCGAACGTCAGGCGAACGCTGTGGGTGAAAGTGCACGCGAAGCCGAGACATTCGCACGCACCGAACGCGAAGCGATGCAGCGCAGCCAGGCAACCGCGCTGACCCGGGCGCTCGGCATTCAGGAAAGCTACGAGCGCTCCGGACAAAGATCGGGCGAAACGACGACATCCGAAGGCGGCTCCTCCAGCACGCAGTTCCAGACCCTCAACTCGGTGGCCCGTGACGTCAATCGACGATTGGGGCTGAGCGACGATTCGACCGTCGGCAAGACCGTCACTGCCGCGGCTTCGATCGGCGCGAAGATCCCGTTGACCGAGATCGGTGCGGACGCGAAGACAGAAGGCCGAGCTGTCGATCAACAGATGCTTCAGAGTGCGTACGACTTTGCACGCAGGGCGGTCGAAAGCGCACAGATCACGGAGGCGAGCGCGCTGATCAAGGACTTCCGCTCTTCGGAGGCCTATCAATGGGCGCGCGGTAATCGGACGACGTCCACTACCGGCTATGACTCGTCCTTCCGTGAAGCGAGTGAGCGGCAGACCTCCAGCGACAACGCCTATGGTCGAGCGCGCGAACTTGCCCGCACCGCGCAGTTCATGCGCGAGTGGAGCAGCGGCACGCAGACCGACTTCACCAACTACGCAGCACAACGTCTCGCCGAGCGCGGACTCCTGCGCGAGGAAGATCCGATCAAGCTGCAGCGCGCGGTAACCGAGATCGCCTACGCCTACGCCCGCGGCGGCAGTTCGGCAACGGGCTACGTTCCCAGCGACAGTCCGCTCATTCCGTCGCAGCCGCTACCGGACACCATGGGCTGGCCCGATTCAACGCTCGGGCAGCAATACGACAACAGCGCACGCACGGCGGACGACAGCGCGCTCGGCAAACAAACCGCTACCAACGAAGCCGAGATCCGCGCGCACCAGACTCGACATCGTGCCGTTCCCGGACCCGTAACCAATGACGTGTCCGGCCGCGCCAGCGTCGGCGAGGCCGAAGCGAGAAACAGGATCGACAAGGGCGGCGCCCAAGTCGCGCAGGACGCCGGAACACTCAGCAAGGACTACAAAGGTTCGGTGCGGGCTGGAAAGATCAGCCCCCACCACGGCGGGAACCGAGCGGTCTGGGATACGGTGGGCGCCAACGCGAGCCAGCCCAACGTTGGCATACCGCCCAAGGTCGAGCCGATCGGCGAGTGGCACTTCGGCAAAGATGGCGTGCCCGTGATGGGTCCACCGCCGAACCCCGAGACCACAGCGAAGCCGGCTGCGGCAGAGACCGACGATCGCTCACGGACCGACCGGGGCAGCACACCCGGCAAGCGCTGAACTACTCGCCGATTCGATCCCTGAACGCGCCGACCTCGAGACTCCCGAGGCCGTTGCGCGTCATGTAGCCCGGCGCGTCATCCCTCAATCGGCGCGCCGAATCGTGGGCGGCCGACCGCGCCGGCCTCAGTCCGTCGTCGCCTTCCTGACCCGCGCCCGGTTCGACGGGCGCGCGCGCGTCGTCTGCGGGCAACCCCACGGCGAAGGCTGCGCTGATCTGCGTGCGCAGGCTGCCGAAGAACTCGGACCACCGGTTTCGGAGCGATCGGCTGTCAGCGGACATTGGCGAAAGGTAATCGACCCCGGAGTCATCAGCCAGGCTCGTGCGCCAAAGCTCTGGCGATGACGATTCCGGGTTTTGCGCTGGAAGGTATTACGCTATTCTACGCATCACCCCGGATGGCTGAAAATGATCCGCTGCCACCTATCCACTCTCATGGGCCGAGACAAGCTTCGCATTGCGGACGTTTCGCGGCGTACGAGGCTGAATCGCAGCACGATCACCGCCCTCTACAAAGAGACCGCCACACGGGTCGATCTCCCCGCCGTCGAACAGCTCTGCCGTCTGTTCAATTGCCAGGTCGGCGACCTGTTCGAGTACGTGGAAGATCGCAGCGAGGCGAACGCGTGACCCTCGGCCCCGCGCGTTGGCATGTCATCGCCGAATCCAACTTCGCTTGGGAGCGCGAAGCGCTGGAGTGGCTTCGAAGCAATCTCCCTGACCGCGACCCCTGGCACGTCTGGACCAACTTCGAGTTCATCGACGACGAGGGCAAGGTCAGCGAGGTCGACGCGCTGATCCTCTCGCCGGCTGGTCTGTTTCTCGTCGAGATCAAGAGCCGCCCGGGCGTGCTGACCGGCGATGTGCACAGCTGGACCTGGACCACCGATGGCCGGTCGACCACGGTCGACAACCCGGTCATCCTTGCCAATCGCAAAGCCAAGCGCCTGGCGAGCCTGCTCAAGCGACAACCGGCCATCACCAAGGCCAAGATCCGCCTGCCCTTCGTCGAGCCGGCGATCTTTCTCTCGTCGACCAGCTTGTCGTGCCGCCTCGAAGGGCTGGCCAAAGCGGCCACTTTCCAGCGTGGCCGACCCAGCGCGCTGGACGACCCCGGGATCGTCGGCGCTCTGGCGAACGGCGTCACCAATCGCTCGTCCGTCACCGTCGACTCGCAGCAGGCGCGCGCCATCGCCCGCGGCCTCACCGAGGCCGGCATCCGCCCGTCCAACAAGCACCGCCAGGTGGGCGACTACCGGCTGGGCAAGCTGCTGTCCGAGGGTGAAGGGTTCCAGGACTGGGAAGCCCAGCACGTCAGCATCGACACGGTTCATCGCCGTGTCCGCATCTATACCGTCGCTTCCGCCTCCACCCCCGAGGCCCGTGCCACACGCGTACGCCAGGCCCGACGCGAGTTCGAGATCCTCGAAGGCATCGACCACCCCGGCATCCTGAAGGTCAAGGACTACAAGGAGACCGAACTCGGCCCGGCGCTGATCTTCGATCACGACCCCAAGGCCATGCGCCTGGATCACCTGCTGCGCGACCACGGCAAGGATCTCTCGGTCACCCAACGCCTGCAGCTCGTGCGCGACATCGCCGAGACGCTGAAGTACGCCCACTCGAAGCGCCTGTACCACCGCGCCCTGGGGCCGCAGAGCATCCTCGTTCATGGCATCGGCAGCGGCGCGCTGCACCTGCGGCTGATGAACTGGCAGACGGCGTCGCGCAACGTCGGTGAGTCCGCGTCGCCGTACACCGTGCATCGCACGACCGGCACCCAGCACGTCGAGGACTATGTCGAAGACCCGGGGATGATCTACCTCGCCCCGGAGACGACCCGCGCCGACCCCGCGCATGGTCCGAGCCTGGATGTGTTCTCGCTCGGCTGCATTGCCTACCAACTCTTCAGCGGCCAGCCACCCGCCGAGTCGGTGCTCGACCTGGCTGAGAAGCTGCGCGTCGGTCAGGGCCTGCGCCTGTCGGACGTGATGGATGGCTGCGGCGCCCGGCAGCAGGAACTGATCCAGTTCGCCACCTGCCCCGATGTGCTCGCCCGCTACGACACGGTTCAGGACTTCCTCGATGACCTGGATCGCGTCGAGGACGAGCTCACCACCCCCGACCCGGAAGCCACTGTCGACCCCAGCGTCGCCAGTGCGGGCGACCGCCTGGACGGCGGCTTCACCGTCATCAAGCGCATGGGGCGCGGCTCCTCCAGTGACGCGCTGCTGGTTCGCAAGGACGGCAGCGACGAAGAGCACGTTCTCAAGGTCGCTTGCGACGTCGCGCACAACGACCGCCTGGCCGCGGAAGGCGAGGTCCTCGCGCGGCTGCATCACCAGAACATCGTCGCCCACCGCGAGACGCTCACGGTCGCCGGCCGCACGGCCCTGCTGCTCAAGAGCGCCGGCAGCCGGACGATGGCCGAGAAGCTCAAGGAAGAGGGGCGCCTGTCGCTCGACATGCTGCAACGCTTCGGTGAAGAGCTGATCGAAGCGGTGAACCACCTCGAGGCCGAAGGCGTCGCCCATCGCGACATCAAGCCCGAGAACATCGGCATCGCCGAAAACCGTACCGGCAAGCTGCAGCTCGTGCTGTTCGACTTCTCGCTGTGCCGCACGCCGGCCGACAACATCACGGCCGGCACGCACCCTTACCTCGACCCGTTCCTTTCATTGCGCCGGCCGCCGCGCTGGGACCTGTACGCCGAGCGCTTCGCGATGGCCGTCACGCTCTATGAGATGGCGGTCGGCCAGCCGCCGGTTTGGGGCGACGGCCAGACCTCGCCGGCCATGCTCGACGTCGAGGCCACCATCGAGAGCGACGTCTTCGACCCGGTCACGCGCGAGGGCTTCACCGCATTCTTCTCCAAGGCCTTGAAGCGCGACTACCGCGAGCGCTTCGACAACGCCGAAGACATGCTGCGCGCATGGCGCGCGATCTTTGCCGCTCGGCAGACGGTTCATCCCGGCGAGACCGGCGCAGCGGAGGGCTTGGCCGCCATCGCCATGACCGCCACGCCGCTCACCACGATGGCGGAGCTGGGCTACAGCCTGGAAGCGCAGGACATCCTGGAGCGCATGGGCATCCACAACGCCCGCGAGCTGCTCGCCGTCGATCGCATCCGCTTCCGCTACCTGCGCGGTGTGGGCGACAAGATCCGCAAGGAGATTCGTCTCACCGCCAAGGAACTCGCCCGTCTGCGGCCCGACCTCACGCAGGGCCGCAGCACTGCGCACGACGCGGACGAGGAGGTCGGCGGCGCCGTCAGCGTCAATGAACTGGCAGCGCAGCTGCTACCGCGCCGCCCCGCAGGTGATGACCGGCCGGAGGAAGCCGCTCTCGCCCACTACCTCGGGTTGGACGACAGCGTGCAGGCCGGCACCTGGCCCAACCTTGGCGAGTCGGCGCAAGCCAATCAGGTGGACCGAGGCACGCTGACCGCCGCGCTCATCAAGGCCCGCGAGCGCTGGCTCAAGAACCCCGTCTTCACCGAGCTGCGCCAGCAGCTCGACACGCTGCTGCGCAGCCAGGGGCAGGTGATGAGCACTCACGAGAGCGCCATGGCCCTGCTCGCACTGCGCGGCTGCGCAGCGCAGGACGACGCGGAGCGGCTGCGCCAGGCCATCGCCGTGCTGCGTGCCGCGGTCGAAGCGGAATCGCACCTCGACCAGCCGCGATTCGAGGCATTCGACCATCAGCCCTGTGCGTTGATTGCCAGCGCCTCGGCCTGGGCCGACTACGCCCGGCAGCTCGGCGCCGCCGCAGACGCCTGCGCCCTTGCAGACCCACTGCTCCCACCACCCCGCGTGCTCGAAACGCTGGAAGGCGTTCCCCTGCCCGCTGCCCTGGCCGCTGAAGGCGTGCCCACAGCCGCGCTAACCCCCACCCGGCTGCTTCGTCTGGCTGCCTCGGCGTCACGCAAGGCGGCCTTGTCCAGCCGCCAGGAGATTTACCCCCGCGGCATGGCGCCGCTGCAGGCCTTGCGCCAGTCCCTGGGCGCACTGATCGGCGCACCGCAACTGCGCCTGCGCGAAATCCAGGACCGCGTGCGCGGCCGCTATCCCGAGGCTGCAGCCTTGCCCGGCCGCCCCGAGCTGGACCGCCTGCTCGAAGAAGCTGGCGCGCCGCTGACTTGGGACCCGTCTGCCGCGGAAGGCGTTGGCGCGTACCGACTCTCGACCTTGGGCAGCGCGCAGACGGCCGGCACCACCACCGTGTTCTCGCGCCACACCACCGAACTCACCATGCGGGCCGCCGGCGCCGGCGCCGGCGCCGAACTCGCCGACGCCGCTGCAGTCGAGGAGCGCCTCACGCGAAGCCTTCAACAAGGTGGCCTTCTGGTACTGACCGTTCACCCGCGCATTGCGCGCCGGGCAGAAGCTGAACTGCTGCACCGCTTCGGGCAGCCTGGCACTCAGCCCGCTCCTCTGCAACGCGTGAACTTCGACGCGCTGCTGCTGGGCGCACTGCGTGAGCAGGCAACAGCCGCCCGCGTCGACTGGAACGTCGTCCTCGAGGCCGACGCCGCCGATCGCGGTAGCCGGCACTGGATCAACCTGCAACGGCTGGTGCAAAGAACGCTGCCCACGCTGCGCGCCGCGCTGCTGCAAGGCACGGCGCCGATCCTGCTGGTCAGTGCCGGCCTGCTCGCCCGCTACGACCTGATGACGCTGATCACCGAGGTCGAGGAGCAGGCCGGCCGTCCGAGCCACACACCCGCTGTGTGGTTGCTGCTGCCTACGACGCACCAAGGCCTGCCGGTCATCGATGGCGTCGCGGTGCCGATCGTGAACAACATCCAGAACACCCGCACGTTGGCGCTGGCGCAGGCCTGGGTGGAGAACAAACACCGGGCGAGCATCGCCACGTAGACCCACGCCGCCGCCATGCCGAACGCCACAACGGGAAGAACAGCTCAGTGATCAACGCCCCCCAACTGCTCGCGGACCTGACCCGCCTGCTCAAGCGCCTCGAAGACGATTTGCGACAACGCATCGCGGAGGTGGCCGAGCTGAAGGCCGGCCTGCAGGCCGAGTGGCAGGCTGCGCGCGACGCGGACCGCACGGCCGAGACGTTCGAGAGCTGGGCCGACCAGGTCATCACGCAGGCGGGCGTGCACTGGCTGCTGAGCTGCGTGTTCCTGCGCTTCATCGAGGACAACGAATTGGTCGAGCGGCCCTGGCTGGGTGGCACGCCGGAGTCCGGGCGTCTGGCGCTGGCGCGTGACCGGCACGAGGCCTACTTCCGCGAGAAGCCGCTGGAGAGCGACCGCGACTACCTGCTGGCGTGCTTCCGCGAAAGCGGCGCGCTGCCGGGGCTACACACCTTCTTCGACGAGGCGCACAACCCGGTTTTTCGCCTCGGCATCAGCGGCGACGCGGCGATGGCACTGCGTCAGTTCTGGCAGCAGGTGGACCCCAACACCGGCACGCTCGCGCACGACTTCACCGACCCTGACTGGAACACCCGCTTCCTCGGCGACCTGTACCAGGACCTCTCCGAGGCCACGCGAAAGCGCTACGCCCTGCTGCAGACGCCGGAGTTCGTCGAGGAGTTCATTCTCGATCGCACGCTGACGCCGGCCATCCGTGAGTTCGGTTTCCGCGAAGTGCGGATGATCGACCCGACCTGCGGCTCAGGCCACTTCCTGCTGGGTGGCTTTCAACGGCTGGTCGATGAATGGATCCGACACGAGCCGGCACGCAACCCGCGTGACATCGCGCAACGGGGGTTGGATGCCCTCGCCGGCGTGGACCTGAATCCGTTTGCCGTCGCGATCTCCCGCTTCCGGCTGCTGGTGGCGGCGCTCAAGGTCAGCCGGGTGCATCGGTTGTCGGAAGCGCCCAACTTCAAGCTGAACGTCGCCATTGGCGACAGCCTGCTGCATGGCAAGCGATTCGGTATGACAGCGACAGACGGCATGTTCGAGGGCGCCGAGCATTACGCCGGGACCGGATTGGCGCACGCCTACGCCAGTGAGGACTTGGCCGAGGTCAACCGCATCCTAGGTCGGCAGTACCACGCGGTGGTGGGCAACCCGCCCTACATCGTCGTCAAGGACGCGGCCCTGAACGCGGCGTATCGGCAGCGCTATGCGAGCTGCCACATGAAGTATTCGCTCGGAGCACCGTTCACCGAGCGCTTCTTCGATCTGGCGCTCACCGGCAACGGCCAGCCCGCGGGCTTCGTCGGGCTGATAACAACCAACTCGTTCATGAAGCGCGAGTTCGGCAGCAAGCTCATCGAGCAGGTGCTGCCGCGGCTAGACCTGACGCATGTGGTCGACGCCTCAGGAGCTTACATCCCGGGGCACGGGACGCCAACCGTGATCCTATTCGGCCGCCACCGCGCGCCCGTGGCTGACGTTGTGCGAACGGTGATGGGGATCAAGGGCGAGCCCAGTACGCCCGACGACCCCGCTCATGGTCACGTCTGGTCGGCCATCGTTGGGCAGATCGACCACGCAGGGTCGGAGAGCGAGTTCGTCAGCGCCGGCGATACGCTGCGAACGACATTCGCGAAGCATCCATGGAGCATCGGCGGGGGTGGGGCGGCGGATCTGAAGGAGGCAATCGAAGCAGCCGGCGTCGAGACGTTCGGATCGAAGACGACGGCGATGGGCTTCTTCGGCATCTCGGCTGCCGACGAAGTAATGCTTGCGGACGTTGCCAGTTTTCGCCGCTTCCGCGTGGAGTCAGAGCGAACGCGTCCGCTGGTCTCTGGCGATGAAGTTCGAGATTGGGCAAGCCAGCCTGAGCTCAGCGCCCTGTTCCCTTACGACACGGAGCGGCTACTGCCAATCCACGAGTCCGCTGGCTTGCACCGGTGGCTATGGCCACATAGAACGTATCTTGGCAACCGCGTCACGTTTGCCAAGCGCACCTACTTCGATGAAGGGCGCGCATGGTGGGAATGGCATCAGATCGCGCTCGACCGAGTCAAGACACCACTGACCATCACCTTCGGTGAGGTTGCCACCCACAACCACTTTGTCCTCGACCGCGGCGGCAAGGTCTTCAAGCAGACGGCGCCCGTGATCAAGCTGCCCGCCGGCAGCAGCGAGGACGAGCACCTGGGACTGCTTGGGCTGCTCAACTCTTCGGTGGCGTGCTTCTGGTTCCAGCAGGTCTGCCACAACAAAGGCGGCCCTGGCGGCGGCAGCAGCAAGGACGAGAAGTGGCACGATTTCTACGCTTTCAATTCCACCAAGGTCGCCGAGTTCCCGCTGGTTTCTGAGCGCCCGGTGGCGTTAGCGCGCCGGCTCGATGCGCTGGCGGTACAGCTCGGCAACTGTTTGCCGACGGCCCAACTCGCAGCGGCAGCCTCGGCAGGTGGCGTGCCGAACCGCATTGCACTTGATGCCGCGCGGTCCGACGCCGCGTCGATGCGAAAGCAAATGGTGGCTTGGCAAGAGGAGCTCGATTGGCACGCATACAGGCTCTACGGCGTGCTGCCGGCAGACATTGACGTCGGCTCCGTCCAGCACGCTCAGCCGCCGGCGGTGGATCGCGGCGAGCGAGCGTTTGAGATCGTGCTCGCTCGTCGCGTGGCTGCAGGCCAGCTAGAAACGCGCTGGTTCGAGTGGCTTGGCGTCACGCCGGTGACAGATGTGCCCGCCCGCTGGCCCGCCGACTACCGTGAGGTCGTCCAGCGCCGAATCGACCTGATCGAGCGTGACCGCAACATCGCTCTGGTTGAGAGCATGGGGTGCAAGCGTCGCTGGGAGTGGCCAGTCTGGGAGGACTTGGAACGCACCGCGCTGCGCAGGTCGCTGCTCGACCGGCTGGAGGCCCTGCACCTTTGGCCCGCCGAACCCGACCACCCGCCGCAGCTCACCACAGTCAACCGCCTGGCCGAAGCGGTGCACAGCGACGCGGGCTTCATGCAAATCGCGGAGCTGTACGCCGGCCACTCGGGCTTCGATGTGACGCAAGTCGTCGCCGAGCTGGTCGCTGGCGAATCGGTGCCGTTCCTGCCCGTGCTCCGCTACACCGACACGGGCCTGCGCAAGCGCGCGCAGTGGGAAGACACCTGGGCGCTGCAGCGGCGCCAGGACGCCGGCGAAAAGGTCGGCAAGATCCCCGTGCCGCCCAAGTACCAGAGCAAGGACTTCCTGAAGGCGGACTTCTGGCGCCTGCGCGGCGGACTGGACGTACCCAAGGAGCGCTGGGTCAGCTACCCCGGCTGCGAACGCGGCGCCGACACCAGCCTACCCATCGCCTGGGCGGGCTGGAACCATCTGCAACAGGCCACCGCCCTGGCCGCGTACTACCTGGAGATGAAGGAGAACGAGGGCTGGGAGCCTGTGCGTCTGCAACCGCTGCTCGCTGGGCTGCTGGAACTGGTGCCTTGGCTGGAGCAGTGGCACAACGAGATCGACTCCGCGTACGGCGAGCGCATGGGCACGTACTACCGGGGCTTCGTCAACGAAGAAGCTCGCGCGCTTGGGTTCACCCTTGACGACCTACGTGCGTGGAAGCCGGTTGTCACGGCCGCGAAGCGCGGCCGGAAGAAAGCTGCACAGCCATCATGACAGCCCGTATGCGATTGCCACAAGCGAAGAGACCAAAGAAGCCCTTGTCGGTCGCGACGAGCGCTTGGGAAGGAGTTCACTGATGCCGCTGCTGAGAGACCTGATCACTATCCCGGAGCGCGTGCATCAGGGCGACTTCGTCCTGCAGCTCACCAAGGGGGTCACCGAGCCGGAGCAGACGCTGCGCGACTACGTGGTGACGCCGCAGCTGGTCGATGCCTTCAGCAACGCCCTGGGCTTCATCCAGCAGGCCGTGCAGACGGCGAGCAGCAAGGCCGCCTATCTGCACGGCAGCTTCGGCTCCGGCAAGAGCCACTTCATGGCGGTGCTCAACCTGCTACTGGCCGGCAACACGCAGGCGCGGTCGATTCCCGAGTTGGCCGATGTCGTGGCGCGCCACAGCTGGACGCATGGGCGCAGGTTCCTGCTGGTGCCGTATCACATGATCGGCGCCCGGGACATGGAGTCGGCGATCCTCGGCCAGTACGCCGAGTTCGTGCGCAAGAAGCACCCTGAGGCGCCGGTGCCCGGCTTCTACCTCGCCGAAGGCCTGTTCAAGGATGCGCGCGAGCTGCGTGAACGCATGGGCGATGAGCCCTTCTTCGCCCAGTTGAACAAGGGCGCTGCCGGAGGCGGTGGCGGTGGCGGCTGGGGCGAATTCGAGAGCGGCTGGGACGCCGCCAGCTTCGAAGCGGCCATGCTGGAGCCGCCCAATGACGAGGAGCGCTCACGCCTCGTTGGCGACCTGATCACGCAGTACTTCTCGGCCTACCGCAGCCTGGCCGGCAGCGGCGAGTCTTTCGTCTCGCTCGACGACGGGCTCAGCATCATGAGCCGTCATGCCCAGGCACTAGGCTACGACGCGGTCATCCTATTTTTGGACGAGCTGGTGCTCTGGCTCGCGAGCCACGCTGCCGACGTCAACTTCGTCAGCCGCGAGGGCACGAAGCTGGTGAAGCTGGTGGAGGCCACCAACGCCGAGCGGCCCGTGCCGCTGGTCAGCTTCGTCGCGCGCCAGCGTGACCTGCGCGACCTGGTGGGCGAGAACCTCGCCGGATCGGTACAGTTGCAGTTCAGCGATGTGCTGAAGCACTGGGAAGCGCGCTTTCACCGCATCACGCTGGAAGACCGCAACCTGCCGGCCATCGCTGAGAAGCGCGTACTGCGTCCGGTGAACGAAGCCGCGCGGCAGACGCTTCAGACCACGTTCGACGACGTGATGAAGATGCGCAAGGACGTGCTCGACACCTTGCTCACCACCACGGCCGACCGGGAGATGTTCCGCAAGGTCTATCCGTTCAGCCCGGCGCTGGTGCAGACGCTGATCGCCGTCTCGGCGGCGCTGCAGCGCGAGCGCACCGCCCTGAAACTGATGCTGCAGTTGCTGGTGGACCGCCGGGCAGACCTGGAGCTCGGGCAGCTGATTCCGGTAGGCGACCTGTATGACGCCATTGCCGAAGGCGACGAGCCGTTCTCGGAAGGCATGCGCCTTCACTTCGACAACGCGAAGCGCCTGTACAACCAGCGGCTGCTGCCCATGCTGGAGCGCCACCACGGCGTCACCTGGGAAGCCATTAAGCTCGGCCAGGCGGACCCGACGGCGGCCAAGAACCTGCGCAACGACGCGCGGCTGCTCAAGACACTGCTGCTCGGCGCACTGGTCCCCGAGGTGGAATCGCTCAAGGGCCTGACTGCGCAGCGCCTGGCTGCGCTGAACCACGGCACCTTCCGCTCGCCCATCCCCGGGCGCGAAGCGCAGGACGTGCTGCGCAAGTGCCGCGACTGGGCCAGCGAGATCGGCGAGATCAAGATCACCGAGGACCAGAACCCGGTGATCTCGATCCAGGTCACCGGCGTCGACATCGAGCCGATCCTGCGTGCGGCCGAGGCCAACGACAACGCCGGCAATCGGCGCAAGAAGATCCGCGAGACCCTGTTCGATCAGCTCGGCATTCAGGACGCGGGCGGGTTGTTCACGACCTACGAGTTCGTCTGGCGCGGCACGCGGCGGGAAGTGGAGCTGCTGTACGAGAACGTGCGCGAAATGACCGACGACCGCCTGCGTGGCCGCTCGGGCGCCTGGTCGGTGGTGATCGACTTCCCGTTCGACGACGCGAACTTCGGCCCGGCGGACGATCTGGCACGCCTTGGCGCGTACCGCGGCGGCGACACGCGAACACTCGTGTGGCTGCCCTCCTTCCTCAGCAACAAGGCACTGGCCGACCTCGGCCGCCTGGTGGTGCTCGACTACATCCTGCAAGGCGACCGCTTCGACAACTACGCTGCGCACCTCTCGTTCGTCGACCGTGTGCAGGCCAAGGCGCTGGCCAGGAATCAGCTCGACCAGTTGCGGATCAAGCTCCGGTCGCAGCTCGAAGTGGCCTACGGCATCAGCACAGAGCCGCGGGACGCGGTGAGCAATCCGCTCACGGCAGACCAGCAGTTCCAGTCGCTGGACCCGACGCTGTCGCCGCGCCCTCCCGTGGGCGCCGACTTCCGCAGCGCCTTCGAGAGCCTGCTGGGCCAGCTGTTCGCCCACCAGTACCCGGCGCATCCCGAGTTCGACACCGAGATCAAGGCCAGCGTCATCAAGAAGGTCTGGCCCGAAGTTCAGAAGGCCATCGAATCGCCCGGCCAGCGCGGGCTGGTGCAAGACAGCTCGACGCGCAAGCTGGTACGCGCCGTGGTGAACCCCTGCCAGCTCGGGCAGATGGGCGAAACCCACCTGCTGATCGAGCCCCACTGGCAGTCGCGATTCGGGCAGAGCCACGCGCGCGACGGCGGCGGGCCGATCACCGTGGCCAAGCTGCGCCGCTGGATCGACAGCCCGGTGCCGATGGGCCTGCCGATCGAGCTGCAGAACCTGATCATCCTGGCGTACGCCGCGTCCACCAACCGCCGCTTCACGCTGCGCGGCGGACCAGTCGAGCCCACCATCGACAGCCTGTCCGACGACCTGGAGTTGAAGGAACAGGCGCTGCCCAACGCTGCCGACTGGCAGACGGCGCTGCAGCGTGCCTCCAGCCTCTTCGGCCTGACGCTCGCGCAGACGCTCAATGCGGCCAACGTCGGCCGACTGGTCGATGACGTGAAGCAAGCGGCCAGCGGCAAGCGCGAGGCGGTGGGTCAGTTGGTTGCCCAAGTGCGTGACCGGTCGAATCGCTATGCAGGGGGGGCCACCGGTGCCCGTCAGCAATCGGCGGAATCGGCGCAAGCGCTGCTGGCAACGCTCACGCAGTCCGCCGAAGGCGATGTCGTGACATCGCTGGCCAGCGCGACCCTGAATACCTCGGAGGCGGCGGTGAGCCGCACCCTCGGCCAGGCGCAAGCGTGCGCCGACGCGCTCACCAACGGCAACTGGCAGTTGTTCGACGTGGTCCGCGATCTCGGGGACCATCGACGCGAAGCGGCGGCCGGAATCATGAGTCGCCTCGCTGAAGCGCTAACCGCGGACGAGCATGTCGTCCCGCTCAAGTCGCGACTGGCGGAGCTCGAACGAGACGCCATGCAGTTGCTCGCGGCCACTGCACCCGCGCAGCCACCCGCACCTGCACCGGTGCCGCCTGGCGGGGGTGCTGCACCCACGCCACTGCCTCCGGTACTGCCACCCGCGCCGGACTTCAACGGCCCGGAGGTGGTGGAAGAGAAGCAGGCGCTTCATCTGACCGGCGCCGCGGCGGTGGCGGAGCTGGATGACCTGAAGGCGCGCATCGCCGGCGACCGCGATCTGGAACTCACCCTCAGCTGGCGGCTGGAGCGCAAGGGCACCAAGCTATGAGCTTGTCGACCCCGCAGATCGCGGCGCAGCTAGAGCGGGTGCTGGCGAGCGATCCGGCGACCGTGGCCTTGGCGATTCGGGCGAAAGCCCGTCAGCCGTGGCCCGAGACGCTGAACCAGCGCGGCCGGAAGTTCGCGTTGCGGTGGTGCGAGTCGTCCTTGGCCATCCGCGAGGCGCTGTGCGATGTGGAGCAGCATGACCCGGCAACGGCGGGGCTGGTGGTCCTCACACCGTTGGCGACGCATGAGATCGCCGAGGACATCGCGGCACGCCTGGCGCGCGCGCGAGTGTTTCAGCCCGAGGGCTGGGACATCGTCCGTCAGCTGTTCCAGGCCAAGGAGACCGACGCCCGGCTGGGGCGCTTCGCCTGGATGCCGCAGTGCCTGATCGACGGTGCGGCACAGGGCCCCTACCCGCCCGTGGCCAATGGCTTTCTTGGCCTGGAGACGGCGTGGCAGGAAGTGCTGCAACGGTTTCTGCGGATTCCAGCGGCTCGCCCGGACGCCGTTTCTCTGCTGACCTGGTCGATGACCGCCGGCGCCGACGCCACGCTGGATCAGCTGCCCGCGGCAGCCAGAGTGGACGTGATGCGCTGGCTCGCCGAAACCGCCGGCAGCGCGGGGAAAATGGTTCTGGGCTGCGTCGAGGCCGGTCGCACGGCCGACGCCTTGCCACTGGGGCTGGTTTGCAGCGTGGTCTTCGCACCGGAAGGCGAAGGCCAGGCGGCGCTGGGCCAGGCTGCCATCCGCCTCGAGCGATTCGTCAACGACAAGCACATCGGCGTGCCAGAAGGCCGGGCTTGGGCGCGCGCCGCCGAGCAAGTGGTCCGAGCGGCCGGGTTGGAGGCCGCACGCGCCACGCTCGACCGTGCCGATGCCTTGCTGCGGGACCTGCGCGTCGCCGAATTCGCGCACTTGAGCGATCTGCTTCCCGCTGCGCTGGATCAGCGGATGCAGGACTTTGCACTCGCCCTGGCTGCGCATGTCGCCGCGCCCACCGAGGCCAACCTGGCTCAGGTGGAGCTGCAGGCCGACCGCGTGCTCAGACACACGTTGATGGCGGCCCAGCCGCCGCGTGCGGAGCGCGTAGGGATGGCGCGCCGTCTTGCCCGCTGGCTGTTGACCGCGCCTCGATCAATGGCATCGCTGCCGAGCGCCGTGGCCTGGCAGGCGGACGAAGGCGCCTTCGTGGACTGGGCACGTTTTCGTCTGCTCGGCGGCGACGAGATCGCGGAGCTCTCGCAGGCCTACGGCGCGTGCCGTGAAGCGCTGATCGCGCGGCGGAACAAGTTCGCCAAGCCGTTCGCCCAGGCGTTGATCGAGTGGAACGCGAACAAGCCGTCCGTCGACGGGCGCCTGGTACCGGTCGAGTCCGTGCTCGAGCATGTCGTCGCGCCGATCGCTACGGCCCATCCGACCTTGCTGCTGGTGATGGATGGGCTGAGCGTCAGCATCTTCCGGGAACTGTTCGCGCGCAGCGCGAGCCATGGCTGGGCCGAGATGGTACTGAGCGACCTCGGGCAGCCTCTGGTCGGCGTGGCGGCGCTGCCCACCGTCACCGAGGTGAGTCGCACCAGCCTGCTTTGTGGACGGCTCACGCTGGGAGCTGCCGCCCAGGAGCGGTCGGGGTTTTCGACGCACGCAGCGCTTCTGGCGCACAGCCGCGCCGGAGTACCGCCCCGGTTGTTCCACAAGGGCGATCTGGCCGACGCGACCAACCTGGCTCCTGAGGTGCGCGCAGCGATCACGGACCCTCATCAGCGCGTGATCGGTGTGGTCTACAACGCGGTCGACGATCACCTGAGTGGCCCCGACCAGCTGCATCAGCGCTGGACACTCGAAGACCTGCGGCTGCTGCTGCCTCTACTGCGTGAAGCGCGGGAAGCAAGGCGCGTGGTGGTGATCACCGCCGATCATGGACATCTGCTGGAAGACGGCACGACCCAGGTGAGTAACGGCAGCGAGAGCGATCGCTGGCGCACGGGCACAGACAGCCGCGCGCCGCACGAGGTGGCGGTAAGCGGCGGGCGGGTGGTGACGAGCGATGGCTCGAACACGGTCGTGTGCCTCTGGGGAGAAAGCACTCGCTACAGCGGGCGCAAGAACGGCTACCACGGTGGCCTGTCACCCCAGGAGGTGACGGTGCCGCTGAGCGTGATGGTGCCCTTGGGGCTCAACCTGCCCGGATGGACGCTCGCACCGCCTGCTCATCCCGAGTGGTGGGAGCTGCCGCCGATCCCGAGATCGAAAGAAGCCAAGCCCGCGGTCACACAACCCCTGCGACCCGCTGGCCGCAAGCCGACCGCGCAGGTGGGACAGCCTCAGCTCTTCGAGGAGACCGAGTTGCCGCCCGCTTTGGCGCCGGCCGCTCCAGACTGGATCAGCGCCTTGCTGAACGGAACGATCTACGCGTCGCAAAGGCAACTGGCTGCGCGAGTTGCACTGCCAGACGAGAAGATGCGAGCGCTGCTGACCGCGCTCTCTGAGCGTGGCGGCAAGCTCTCGCGCGCTGCACTGGCCCAGCGGCTCTCACTGCCGGAGATCCGCCTCGGCGGCATGCTCAGTGCGGTCAGGCGCATGTTGAACGTCGACCAGGCCCCGGTGCTGGTCATCGATGAGGCGGCTGGAACTGTGGAGTTGAACATCGCGCTGTTGCACCAGCAGTTCCGCGTCTGCGGCCCAGGGGGCCAACGATGATCAGCGCCGCGCGACGGGAAGACATCGTCGGTGCCCTGCGTCGCGGTACCGTGCCCAGCAGCGGCCTGGACGCGCTCGCAGTGGGCATCGAATCGTTCGCGCCCACCCTCGACGAGGAGCTCGCAGCGGTCGCCGCCGGCCGCGGGGGATTCAAGGCCGTACGCGGCGAGTACGGCACCGGCAAGACCTTCTTCGGGCGCTGGCTGCAGGAGCGCGCGCGCGCCCGCGGCTTCGCGGCGACGGAAGTCCAGATCAACGAGACCGAAACGCCACTGCACCGCCTGGAGACGGTCTACCGGCGACTCGTCGAGCACCTGGGCACGGCAGACACCGCGAGCGGCGCCTTCCGCGGCGTCGTCGATGGCTGGTTCTATGCACTGGAGCAGGATGTTCTGGCCGACGCGTCGGTCGATCCCAACGACGCCGAGGAACTGCTGTCGCGCACCGACGCGTTGATGGAGGCGCGCATTGCCACCATCAGCAAGACCGCGCCAGCCTTTTCTGCCGTGCTGCGCACCTACCGGCGCGCCTTGGCGGCCGGAGACGGCATGTTGGCGGAGGGTCTCATCAGCTGGCTGGCGGGGCAGCCCAACGTGGCCGCCAGCGTCAAGCGCGCAGCGGGCATCAAGGGCGACCTCGATCATTTCGGCGCCACGAACTTCCTGGTGGGCCTGCTCACCATCCTGCGCGACAGCGGCTATTCCGGGCTGGTCATGGTGCTGGACGAGGTGGAGACGCTACAGCGCATGCGCACCGACACCCGCGAGAAGGGCCTGAACGCCCTCAGGCAATGGATCGACGAGATCGATGCGGGGCGGTATCCCGGCCTCTACCTGGTCGTCACTGGGACACCAGCGTTCTTCGACGGCCCCCAGGGCGTACAGCGCCTCGCGCCGCTGGCCCAACGTCTGCACGTCGACTTCGGCACCGACCGTCGCTTCGACAACCCCCGGGCGGTCCAGATCCGCCTGGCGCCCTTCGACAATACGGCCCTACTGGCAGTTGGAAGACGCGTTCGCGACATCTACGTCGAAGGCCACGCCCACGAGCAGCGCCTGCGTAGTGTCGTGGACGACAGCTACCTCGACACGCTGGCCCGCGCAGTGGCCGGCGGCCTGGGCGGCAAGGTCGGCGTGGCGCCGCGGTTGTTCTTGAAGAAGCTCGTCGCCGACATTCTGGATCGTGTCGATCTGCACGAAGACTTCGATCCACGCCGACACTACACCCTGACGCTGGCCGAGAGCGAGATGTCGGTGGTCGAACGCGCGGCTGCAAGCGCCACTTCGGTGAACGACATCGAGCTGCCGTGAGCGAGTTCGAGCAACTGCACCCTTCCCTGCAGTACCACGTCGTCAACACGCTGGGTTGGAGCACGCTGCGCCCGACCCAGCTGGCGGCGATCGCGCCGATTCACGCGGGAACGCATTGCCTGCTGCTCGCGCCGACCGCCGGTGGCAAGACGGAAGCGGCGGCGATCCCGATCCTGTCGAGGATGCTCGTCGAGGCCTGGCCAGGGACCAGCGTTCTCTATGTCTGCCCGATCAAGGCGCTGCTGAACAACCTGGAGCCCAGGCTCTCGCATTACGCCGGCATCGTTGGACGCCGCGTCGAGGTCTGGCACGGCGACATCTCGCAGTCGCGCAAGAACCGCGCGCTCAAGGAAGCGCCGGACATCCTGCTCACGACGCCCGAATCCGTCGAGGCCATGCTGATCTCTGCAAGGGTCGATCGGCCCGCGTGGTTCGGCAACCTGCGGGCGGTGATCGTCGACGAGCTGCACGCATTCGCCGGTGACGACCGTGGCTGGCACCTGCGATCGGTGCTGCATCGACTGGATCAGTATTTGGAGCGACCGCTGCAGCGGATTGGCCTGTCGGCGACGGTGAGCAACCCGAGGGAGTTGCTGGCCTGGTTGGCACCCACCGGAAGCAGAAGCGTCGTCGGCAGCGCGAGCGTCAGCACCGACGCCGACGTGACCATCGACCATGTCGGCTCGCTCGAAAACGCCGCCACCGTGATCGCGCGGCTGCACCGTGGTGAGAAGCGGCTGGTCTTTTGCGACTCCCGCAGCAGCGCGGAGCAGTTGAGCAGCATGTTGCGGACCCATGCGATCCGGACTTTCGTCAGCCATGCCTCGCTCAGCTTGTCCGAACGGCGACAGGCCGAAGCGGCCTTCTCCGAGGAGCGCGACTGCGTCATCGTCGCCACGTCGACGCTGGAGCTCGGCATCGACGTGGGCGATCTCGATCGCGTGGTTCAGATCGACTCGCCATCGACTGTCTCGTCGTTTCTCCAGCGGATGGGCCGCACGGGACGGCGGAACGATGGCCGCCGCAACTGCCTTTTCCTGACGACAAGCGACAACGCCTTTCTCCTCGCGCTTGGCGTGACGCAGAAGTGGTCCGAAGCTTGGGTCGAGGCGGCTGTGCCGCCTGCAGAGCCGTGGCACATCGTCGCGCAGCAGGCGATGGTGCTGAGCTTGGAGCGAGGCGAGCTCGCGACGCGGGAGTTGGTCCAGCTGCTCCACGGGTCGTTTCCCGAACTACAGATCGCGGACATCGAGGTGCTCGTCGAGCACCTGGTGGGCCAGCAGTTCCTCGATCGGTCCGAGGGCGTGGTGCGGGTTGGTCCGCAGACCGAGAGCAGCTACGCGCGTGGCCACTACCGCGATCTGCTCGCGTCCTTCAGCGGCTCCCAACTGCTGACCGGCCGGCACGGCGCCGCCGAAGTCGGCTACATCGACCCGACCGTCTTGACCGGCGAACACGACGAGCGACTGCTTCTGCTTGCTGGTAGAAGCTGGCGCGTCACCGACGTCGACTGGTCGAAGCGGATCGTGTGGCTGGAGCCGGCCGCCAGCGGAGGCAAAGCGCGCTGGATGGGTGGCGCACGCAGTCTGGCCCGCGAGGTGTGCCAGGGCATCCGCACAGTGCTCGCGAACGGTGCGTCACCCACGATCACTTTGTCTCGGCGCGCACGAACAGCATTGGAGACGTTGGCCGAGGAGATACCGATGTCCTCGGGAACGAACTTCGTGATGGCTCGTTTCGAAGGCGCTCCTACGCAAACCTGGACGTTCGCTGGCACGCGAGCGAACCGCACCTTGGCTCGACAGGCGTCGATCGGTACAGCGAAGGTTCGCTTCGATGCGTTGAACGTGCAGGCACCTGTCGCGACCCTGGCCGCCACGCTGCCTGAACGCATTGAGCTGACGGGAGACGAGATCGCGGCTTTCCACGAGCCCATTAAGTTTGCCGACTGCGTTCCGAGGCAGCTGATTTCTAGAACGATCGTGGCGAGAAATTTCGAGGTGCACTCACAGCAACGAACGTTCGCTTCGCGAGAAGCATGAAAATCGATGCTTGAGTTTTTCCAGAACCGCAGACGCAATGAGCTGATCCATGTACGTGATCGACCTGACGCACTACCTGGACAACAAGGGACGTATCGCTCCCGAACGCGGCCCGGCACGAAAGATGGCCGATTTTCTGACCGCCGTGGTCGCTCACGCCTCCGACTTCGATCGATCGGACGACGTACCCGGCCCGCTTTGCTTCAAGTGTCGCAAGCGCGACCACTGCGTCGTCGACATCGGCATCACCGAAGAGGATGTGGTTGTCTGGCGCTGTCCTGCGTGCGGCACCGAGGGGCAGATCTCGAACTGGCACTGCACGTTCTGGGATATGAGCCAGGGCTCGCCGTCGAACTGAAGTCGGACAACCGCCCCGACGCATGACGAAATCATCCCGTGAGGACCTGGAAGCCTTCCTGCGTCGCCAGAACGCGGCCGACCTGGTTGACCTCCTGCTCGAACTCGCGCACGAGCACGACGCAGTGCTGGCGCGCCTGGCACGCATGCAACTGGCCGACCGCCCCGACAAGCTCGCCGTCGACTTCAAGAAGACGCTGGCGAGCCTGCGGCGCTCGACGCGCTTCTACGACTATCGAGAGGCGCCCGCATTCGTACACACGCTGCAGACCTGGCTGGATCAGGTCGTGCGTGAGTTGCTGCCGATCGATCCCTCGGCTGCTCTGTCGCTTTTCGAGGCTTTCATCGCGGCCGACGAAAAATGGTTCGAGCGCGCCGACGATTCGGACACGCTGATCGGTGAACTCGTGCAGACCGCTTGTCGGTACTGGTTGCAGGCTGCCGCGCAGTGCGACGCACCGCCCGGCGGCTGGTCTGATCGCCTGCTCGCGCTCTACGCCGCCGACCCGTACGGAGTGCGCTCGGATCTGCTGCGCTGCGCCGGGCTGCTGCTCGATGCGCCGGCGCAACGCGAACTCGTCACCCGCTTCGAGTCACAACTGACAAGAGCGCTCGACTCGGCTCCTGGCGGCAGGCAATTGCCGATCGGCGTGTTTCATGCCTCGGCGGCCCTGTCGCTGTTGTCCGAATCGCTCGACGACCCCGACATCGAGGTGCGCGCGACGTTGCGTCACAGCCCGCAACCGAACGCCTTGCAGCGGGAACGATTTGCACGCGCATATCTCGACGCAGATCGAGCGGAAGATGCTCTCGCCTGGCTGCACGAGCACTGGGACCGTCACGAACTCACGCGCCAGAATCTTCTGGCCGATGCGCTCGAGCGACTCGGCCGCTTCACCGAAAGCCTCCCGATCCGACAGCAAGTGTTCGAATCCACGCTCTCGGAGCTCGATCTGGCCGACTGGCTTCGACATCTGCCGCAGGCCGAGCAGCCGCAAGCGATCGCGCATGCGCGCGAGCTCGCACTTGTACACGATGAACTGATCGACGCAGTAGCGCTGCTGCTCGAACTCGGTGATGCGGCAGCCGCCGAGGAGCGCTTGCTCAGCGAAGCAGCGCGCATCGACGGCCGGTCGTATACGCAGCTGGTCCCACTGTCCAAAGTGTTGTGCGCGCGGGGTTGTCTGCGCGGCGAGGCCGCTATTCATCGCGCGCTGCTCAACGCGATTCTGGATCGGGGCTACGCGCGAGCCTATGGACACGCCGCCCGCTACTGGAAGCGGCTGGGCGAGATCGACGCAAGCGGGGTCGAAATGACTCCACTCGTGTCGCACGAAGAGTTCGCGACGGGAGTCCGTTCACGACACCGGCGCAAGACGTCTTTCTGGGCGTACGTGAAGGGAACGCGCCGCGATCGCCACGATGACGATGACGATGACGACGACGACGAAAGCGAAGACGACGACAGCGACAGCGACAGCGACAGCGACAGCGACAGCGACAGCGACAGCGACAGCGACAGCGACAGCGACAGCGACAGCGACAGCGACAGCGACAGCGACAGCGACAGCGACAGCGACAGCGACGATGACGGCGACGGCGAACGCAACGACGCAGGTGAAACCGTCAAATAGCGCTTATCCACCGCCGCGCGATCGGCGCCTCCAACGCAAGACTCGCGCGGCGGTGGGTAAGCCGTCTGCTGCTGTCGGACACCTTCGTTCTGTCCGCATGGCTGACACTGAAAAACACGCCGCGCAACAACGGGGCTGCCCCAGCGTGCTACCTACACAGCGTGCTACTGCAATTGCAGTCTTCGCGAGAACTGGCGCAGCATCGCACCACGTACGCTGGCTGAGTCAGCCCGATTGATGCTCGTCACTGCATCGCCCCTGCCCGCCCACGCGAGCACCAACGCCGGACCCATCTCCTGAAACCCGGCGGGCGCAACGCCCGGAGATACGTGTCCGATCAGCGGGCAACGCACGTCCGTTTTGCCCCAGTCGATCTCGTTCGACCGCGGCGGACATCCGCCAAAAGGCCACTGCTGCAGTTCCCGTCGCGCGCTGCGTCAATCGTCGACGTCAATCCACTGCGCCAGCCGCGTCGTCACTACGCGGCGCGAGCCGGTAGTGACGACGCGCATGCTGCCCCAGCGCGCAAGCGTTTCGTCGGGGCTGTCGCAAGTGATGCCCCCACGTGACGGGCTCTCCCCGGGCGCGTCAACCCCTCGGGCCGTGCAATGCGGTCTGCACCCACCCGCTCCCCGCGGGTCTCCGAGCCACAGTGCCAACCGGCGTCCCCGAGCCTTGGGGCAATGGCTCACCCGATGGTCGGTCTTCCCGCAGGAAGCCGCATCGGTGCCAATGCCGCGTGCCGCGGCGGCCAACAGCAACACCCGGCACAAAACGGGAGTGGTGTCCCGTGTCCCCTGTAGTTCTCGCAACGCCGAGGCGTTCGAGACGGACAGAAACACTGACCGAGCCCGCGTCATACACCAGCGACAACGAAGAACCGAACACCGGGGCAGTCAACGGAGAACGAAGCGACGAGCAAAACGAATGCGGGATGTGAACTATCAGCTCAAGCAGCTATGCCGACGGAACCGCGACGGCAGCTTCGCCACGCAGCGCGACCGAGAGCGCGCGCTGGACCTCGTAGCGAACCAGCTTCGCGAACTCGGCTATCGACATATGGCTGCAGCAAGTCTCAAGCCAAAGCACGTCCAGAGTCTGATCGAACGCTGGCAGGCCGAAGGACTCGCGGTCGGCACGATCAAGAACCGTATGGTGCAGCTGCGATGGTGGGCCGAGAAGATCGGCAAGCAGAACGTCATCGCCCGCGACAACGACCACTATGGCATCGGCAATCGACAGTACGTCACCAATATCAACAAGGCGCGGCAACTGACCGGCGACGAGCTCGCCAGGATCACCGATCCGCACACGGCGATGTCGCTGCGGCTGCAGGCGGCCTTCGGGCTGCGGCGAGGCGAGTCGATCAAGATCCGGCCGGAGTGGGCCGACCGTGGCGACTGGCTGGCGCTCAGGGACACGTGGACCAAGGGTGGGCGGCCGCGCGAGATCCCGATCCGCAACGCGGAGCAACGCCAGGTCCTCGACGAGGCCAAGGCACTGGCCGGCAGGGGCAGCCTCATCCCGGCCGAGCGAAGCTACGTCGAGCAGTTGCGCCGCTTCGAGTATCAGTGTGCGGCAGCCGGCGCGCACCGCATCCACGGCCATCGCCATCAATACGCGCAGACCCGCTACCACGAACTGACCGGATGGCCGGCGCCGGCGGCCGGCGGGCCACGGTCGAGAGACCTCACGCCCTCGCAGCACGAGGCCGATCGCGAAGCGCGGCTCGCGATCAGCGAAGAGCTGGGGCATGAGAGGGAGCAGATCACCGCGGTGTACCTGGGCCGGTAGCCGCCGGCTTGGCTCGCCCAATGCCCGAGATTCCGTCGTCCACAACGGCGACCACACGCTTCGGTGCTGTCAGGTGCGATCTGGTTTAACTGATCATGAAGAACGTGGACAGATCAGCTGGCCTGCACGGCTACCATGGACAAACGGTTCGGCCATGATTCGCCGGCGCCAATCAGCCGCCGCTGAGCCAGTCCATGGGCACAAGCTTGACACCGTTGCGCCACTCGGGAAGACCAACTACGCCCTCGACATCGCCCCAGACGTCTCGAGACGCATGATCGAGCACGATGAGCTGCAGCTTTCCTCCCGCGCTCAGCACCACCTTCCCCATCACATCGAAAGCCATACGCACGGCGTCCACGTCCTCGTCGCGCAGGCGCAGTTCCTCTTCGTCCGTCTCTTCGTCTTCGACACGGGCCAGCACACGCTTGGGGAAGTACACCTGGCTCGGTTGGTCCAGCACCAGGAAGGCGGGGACAGGGCTATTGTGCTGCGCTAGGAAGTACTGATGAAGCGCCAGGAGTACCGCCAAGTGGTAGGAGAGCCAGTTTGACCCACTGCCAATTTCCGAAAGGTAGTCATCCCGGTCCGCACCGCGCACCTTGATCGTGAGGTCGTTGATCTCCAGAGAGATCGGATTCTGCGGATTCTCAACATCGAGCAAAGGCAGCAGTCTGCCCGCATAGCCGTTGATTGCGGCCAGAGCTCGGCGCTTGCGCGACTCGACGTCCTGTTCGCGCAGCTCACCTTCCAACTGCTGCACCAGCTCCCTGAGGCGAGCCACCTCCTCGACCAACTCGCTGTCACTGCCCAGCCGCCGATGGAGATCAAGGGCCGACTCAAGGTTGCCGACGAATCGCTCGGCGCGCTGAGCGGAAAATTGGCGCTGCCGCGCCTCGTTGGAGCGACCCGACAGGGCGCGCTTGCGAATCTGTACTGACCGCAGCCTTTCCGTCGCCTGGCCAACCTCCGTGGTCACGCGCTGCAGTTCGCGATCGAACGCTGCCGGTACCTCCTTGTCGACGCCTGCCTCGGCCTCGACTTCGTGTAGTCGCGCGGACAGCGCATGGAGCTTCTTCTTCGCGGAGTCAGTGTGGCTGCCGCACATTGGGCAATTGGCATGGTCGTCGGTGTGCTCAACCAGCCAACTCGAAAGTTGCAGGCGGCCGCGCTGGAGCGCGAGCGCGGTCTGGTATTGGTCGACGCCGACTCGAATGCGGTTCATTTCTTCGAGCCGGTGGCGCAGGGTCGTCAGCTCGCGGGACACGTCGCGCTCCTCGACGTCGAGCCCGCTGAGCTCGCTCAGCGCCTCGGAAATCGTGGAGGTGCTCACCGCGAGTGTCAGGTCGGTCTTGGCAACAACCTCCGCGAGCAGCTCAATCATTTGTCCGCGCGACAGCTCCTGCTCCGGTCGCGCCGCGAGGCCCAGCTCCTGTGCTTCGCTGAACTTGACCTCCAGATCGGCGAGCCAACGCGCCGAAATCTCTTGTGCGTCCTTCAACTCCCGTTCTTTGCGGCGCAACTCCTGACGAGCACGTCCAAGCTCGAACTGCTTCGCCATGAGCGCCGGTGTCACCGCGCCGAGGACGTAGGGGAAGATCTTCCGCAGCTTTTCACGGTGCTCGTAGGTGTTGGCCTTGAAGAACAGAACGTCTGGGTTGGCAACTACGTTCTGCGGCTGGAAAGTGAACGCCGCCAGGTCGCGGAAGCTCGGACGCCCCTCGAAACCCGTCGATTCGTCCCCGCTCGAAAAGTCCAGCTTGGAGAGGCCCGCCAATTCATCGAGCAGCCGCTTCACGGCTTCGGCATTGATGTTCTTGGCGATTCGATGGGGAACTTCGGTGATTCGATCCGCCTCCAGCAGGAACATGTCGTCCGTGTTACGTTGAGCGCCAGGCTCTCGACGTGCCAGCAACTTGTCTCCCTGCGCGGTGGCGACAATGACACCGAACCATTCGCAGTGCTTGCGGATAGTGTTGACCGGGATGGTGCAGGTCCCAGCGCCCAGGCAGTAGTCGATGATGGGAATGACGGCCGACTTGCCGGTACGCGACGCCCCGCTGATGACGTTAACCTTTCCGAGCTCGAACGGAAGCCGCCGCGGCTTGAACTGAGCGTTGCGCGGCCAGAGCACGATCTCGCGAATCTGCAGGAACATCAGAGCTTTACCTTCAGCGTTGTTGTCACCTCGTGCAGAGTCAACTGCCCGCACCACGTGCCAAGCTTCTCCGCATCGGCCAGGAGCTGCTTCACTTCGTCAGGGAGCGCGCGCGCTTTTGTGCGCGACAGCGGGACTACTTCTCCTGCCTCGGACAGATGGATCAGCCGCCCGGCCGACGCCAGCTCGATCGATTGAAGACTGAGGCGGCGCCAGCGGATCGCACGCTCGTGGATCTGCAGCAAGAGGTCCTGCTTGGAGACCGCGGAATCACCAAATTTGGCGGCGTAGACGCGAAGCCCGGACGTCAATCGGGTGCGTCGCAGAAGCTCTGCCGTCGCCTGATGCAAGACGATGGGAAGCACAAGGAAGAGCAGCGGCAAGCGCGGGGCATCGCCCGCAGGATGAGATTCGGCAAAGCCGCAGCAGAAGCGCCAAAGCACGGCGGCACCCAAGGCGGGGTTCTGAACGTTCTGTGTCTCCCGCGCCAGCGTCGTCAAGCCGCTTTCTCCACTTTGAGCTGCTGCTCGTAGGTGGGATGCCAACCGATCGACATGTCGTCGGCCAATCGATGCAAGCAGCCTGGAATGAAGTGATCTGGCGGCTCCATGGCCTGCAAGGGCACGTTGAGCTGCATGCATCCGGAATACAGCGCCTGCCCTTGAAGATCGTCCGCTTTTCCGGCGTGCTCAATGTTGCCTGCGCGTCGCTTGTTTTTCCAATTGCGTTTCAGAACCGAGTCCAGATCGTCAAACGACGTGTCGTCCACTTCGCCCCGCACGGCCCATTCCGTCCTATCGGCTGCAGCCATCAGGTAGTCGCTCACAGCCTCCAGCTTGTCCTCGAACGACATGCCGATGATCTCCAACTGCTGTACGAAGACCTTGGGCAGCAAGCCGCGCGACTCCTCCTCGCTGGGCATCCTCGCGCGGCTGAGCAGGACAATGTCGCGATCAACCTTGCGAACATAGGCTGCATACCAACCAGCGAACTCGTCGCGACCGATGACCGCCGGTCGTCCGGCCTCCAGATGCTCGTCCACCCGGCGCTTCACGACCCCGCACATGTGGTCGGAGATGTCCGTCACCTTGAAAGCGGACACAGGGTGGCTTCGAATAATGGCCTCGACATCGGCTTGCGGGCTACCGCTTCCGCAAGTCAGCTGGAGGTTGCAGATAATCTGCGCCAAGCGGGCAGGGTCCGCGTTGAACACACGCTCGACGTAGGGAGCGATGTCTTCGGCCAGTTCGCCCTTCAGCGGGAACCCTGGCGCTTCGCCCCACAACTTATCCTGCGCCCGGGCGATGGCCGCATGCGCAGCCTTGAACGTCTTGGCGTCTGCGAAGGACTGGATGATCACACCACTTACCGGGCGAGAAACATAGATCTCGAAGATCGTCCTCTCGAGGTTCCAGGTGGACGATACCGCGACCCAGTTCGACAAGGTTTTCCAGAGCGATTTCGCGCGGTCCGAGACCGGGTTGGCGGTCAGCGCGCTCTTGCTTTGGATCAAGCGAACGCCCTTCTTCGGATGCTCTTGAGCAACGTCGTCGAGAACCTCCATGCTGCAAAAGCTACCCTCCGGCGCCTGCAGCAGTAGTTGCGTGAGGCGCGTGTATTGAAGGCCATAGCCCAGGGCTTGCCCCGGCACTTCGGTCTTTCGCTTCGAACGAGGCGATCCGTCGCCCTTAGGCTTCGCCATGACGATCCCGTCTTATTGTCGAAACAGCATTCAAATGCGCTCAGGTCTCGCGCGTCGCTAGCACCAATTCTGAGGTTAGCGCCACCGCAGACTGGCCGGCGCGGCGCGCGCCCGAAGCATGGACGCCCGCCAGCGGACTAGGTTGCACCTGACTCGCCCTGCTCGAACCTGGCGCCGCGCGCAGCTTTCAGCCCCTCGATGATCGAAGCCTTGCTCCTCGTAGCGCCAGTTGATCTGAATCGTGTGAGGAAAACAGCCCACCTGGGTTCGCTCCTCGATCGAAACCGGAACCCTTTGTAGTTGGTTTCGATAGGTCGCATGCTTTCAATTATCCCTTCAGCGCCTAACTCCCACACGCTCAGATCGATAACATCTAGGTTGCGACCTAGCGCAGTGTTTCCCCACTGATCACCGCTTATGAGCCGCGCCTTCGCCCTCGTGGCAGCGTTGCAAGCCTCGCTATGCCAATCGGCATCGCTGCAGTTTGCGCCTTGCCACAAGGATGAATCCGCTGGCTCATAAGCGGCGCTCAGCACGAAACACTGCACTAGGACGGCGCGAGCCGCACGACTTTGGCCGATGGCTCGACAGAGGCGTTGTTCAGCAAGGTCTGCAACAGCTGGGGCTGTACCCGCATCTCGCGAGCCACTGCGGCTTCGGGCACACCGAAGTGCTCCCTCATGACTTTCAGGCTCTCCACGACAACTTCCGGTTCCTCCTTGGGGATCAGGTGGTCTTCCGTCTCGCGCAATGCTTCGCCGTGCCGATTCAGGCCGACGTAGCCTGCTCTGGCCTGGTCCTCGGAGAACAGCCCGAGCTGACGGGCGCGGAAGATGATCGCGGCCTTGGAGACCCCCCAGCGAAGTTTCAGCTCCGACACGCCCGTCCAGTTCAGGCGCGTGCCTCGGAGGGCCAGACGGCACTCAGTGGCAAACGTACTGCGTGGCAGCAGCATTGCGCTCGCGAAGCGATTGGCTTGCGTCTCTGTGAGGCGGTCTCCGGTCAAGACGCCGATGTGGAGCGAGAAGTGACCCAACTCATGAGCGATTCCGAAGCGCTCGCGACAGGCTGACCGGCCATCGCCATTCAAGGCGATCAGAGGGCGCTTGGTGGCAAACGAGATCGCATCGATTTCGGGCGCCAGCCCGCCCACGCGCATGACGACGGCGCCTGCGTTCTCGGCGATCCGCGTCACGCTGCTCAACGGCCCCATGCCTAGGCCGAACAGCGATCGGAAGATCTCGGCAGCACGCTCGATGGCCTCGGTCGTTTCCGCACCCGCCTCCTTCACTTGGTACGACGGCAGTTCCACATGCTCATCGAGCACACCGATCATCCGCTTGAGCATCTCCCCACGGGCGCGGGCGACCTGGCGCAACGCGACCTTGGTCGTGAGCTGCCTGCGGAAATGGCATTGCTCGTCGGCAATGGGGTAAGTATCGATGCGATGGAAGAAGTCGGGCAGCACCTGCAGTTCCTGAGCCAGGCTGGCTTCGAGTTGCGCGGAGGCAGCTTCGGCCCCGGTTTCGATGCGGCTCAGAAACTGCTTGGAGACGCCGACCTTGTCGCCTAGGTCCGTGAGCGACAGGTCGTGGAACAGACGGGCCAGTCTCAGGTTGCTGCCGATGAAGCCCGTGCTCATCGAACGGCTTCTGCAGCCGCATCGCCCTCGTCGCGGCGCTTGGGTGCGATCTGCGGCTTGCTCACCGGCACCGTAGGCGCCAGGGACTGTCCGCCTTCCACCCGCAGCACGCGCACAGCGTCGGAAACCCAGCGGCATGCAACCTCACCGCTGGGCGTGAATCCGAGAAACTCGACGCGCGGCTCAGCGGCTCCGTCTTGGTCGCGATCGATGATGAAGCAGAACCGGCCAGGCTCTCCCGGGCTGGCGAACTCAAGGAAATCCGTCTGGTAGCGGTTCGCCATCAGCACCGCATCCTTGGACGGGTTGGAGGGATCGTCGTTGCTGAACCGGCACGGAACGCCACCGATCGTGAAGACGACGTCGTAATTGCCGTTGGGCAGGCCGAGCCAGGAATGCTTGCCGGACGCAGCTTCGGACACGATACGGCTGCGCTGCCGACCGAACGTCGTGCAACCACGCGTGTAGCCGTTGTCGGTCGGGCGAGACAGGTCGTCCTCGGTCGCGTAGAGCTCGTCCAGCAGCCACGACGCCACCTCATGAAGGCGATCAGACGATAGTCCGGGGTTAAAGACGGCAGGCGGCGGCAGGCTCATACTGTGCAGATCCAAGAAATCGTCAACGGCAGTTTGGTGCAATTCTCTTCGTTCGTCAACCTCACGATCACCTCACGGTCAGTGACCTACCCTGTGCAATTCGGAGGGCGAGCGACAGGCGAGCCGCACGGGGGGATGACGGTGATGTACGACATCGACGGCCACATCGACGATGTGACTTTCCAAACTGCATCTCCCATTGGGATGAGCGTCGCTCGGCCTTCCGGGAGAAGGCAACCGCCACTCACGCCTACCGCGCTTAAGGCCAGATCCACGTCGAGCGCTATGCGCGGCGCTGGCACAACCTGCGGCCATTATGAGGAGCCCGACTTCGGAGCTGCCGTCAAAGACCGCGACGTCGCGCGCGCAGTGGCCAAGCACATGTCGTACTTCTTCAGCGAGAAGGACTCTCGCCGGCAATGCGACTTTGCCGCTCTCACAGGTGCCCTGCAGGTGGCACCAGAGCCAATGCAGTTGCAAGTCCTTGAGCGGGCAGCCGTGTGGAAGGCGCCTCCTCGGCATCCAGCGGTTCGACGGGGTGCTTCCGGGCTTGCGCGCGTGGACCACTTTTGAGCCATCGGTTGTACGGACCAGCCGGACGCCCCCTCAGCGCGTCCGACGTGGCTCTATAGCTCTCCCCGCTGACCGCGACGACATCGACGTTGCTGGACGAATGAATCGCCAGCTTCAGGATCGACCATGACCAAGCCTGCTGTTGAGTTCGATATCTCTGACCACGAGCTTCACCTCATCTATCGCCCACGCGACGACACCAGCTGGGTTCTCGAGAAGTTTGAGCGCGGCAATGGGCTGCTGGTGAAAGGTACGTTTCACCTCACGGCGCAGGACCTCATAGAGGACGCTGCCAAAGAGGCTGCCAATGCCGCGGGCGATGAAGATGACATCGTGTGGGTAGACGACGATGGATTGGTGTTTGTCATCGCGACGGCAGAAGGGGAGTACTTCCGGTTCAAGCCGCAGGTCCTTGGATTCGCCACGCCGGTCCTATTGCATCGGGATGCGCGGCCCGATTGGAAATGGTTCAGCGCCGAGCGCAAGGTGTCCATTCTTGGCATCGTCCAAAGCCTCGGGCTTGAGCGCATCGTCATTGGCGGCCCGGCTCCAGATGCCATCCCGATCGCCGAATACGAGCGGCTGTTGAACCAGTTCCCGACGCCGCACGAACTACGCCGCTATGTGCAGGCGCGCGTGAGTACGGTGGTTCGCCAGTACACCGAGCCGACGATCGACGCTGAAGCGCTGCTAAATGCCTATGTCGACAAGCGCACAGCAGCGACCGCGCCAAATCTGGAGAATCACTTCCGTCGGTTTGACGTCGCCAAGTATGCCTTCGCTCTGGATCGGTTGCAGGCCATGCTGGCCAACGAGTCCGGGACTTCGGAGGCGCAGTGGCAGTTGGAGATCGTGGAGATCATCCTGCTGCTGAATCCTAGGTACATCAAGGCCTTCACCGAGGTCAGGCTTTGGGACGCCGACGCTTCTACCTGGCGACGAATCGACATCCTCTTGGTCGATGCATCTGGCAACGTTGACGTCATCGAGATCAAGAAGCCGATGGGCAAGCCCATCATGCTACCGACGCGCTATCGTGATCACCACTTGCCGATGCGCGACTTGGTCGGCGCGATGGGTCAGGTCATTCATTACCTGAGGCATCTGAACCGGTGGGGGCTCACGGGCGAGGACTACATGACCAGACTGTTGAGCGCCGACCTGCCAGCGGGCTTCAAGATCCGGATCATTAATCCATCCGGCATTATGATCATAGGGCGTTGCAACACGCTATCGGAGACGCAGCGGCGTGAGTTCGAAGTACTGCGCCGCGATTCCAAGGGTGTCGTTGACATAATCACCTACGATGACCTGCTGGCTCGGCTTCAGGCGGTGCTAGATCAATTGCGCAGTGGCCCGGCACTGAGCGTGGCGCCAGCCACGGGGCCGACCGAGTAGCCGTGTATTCCGCTGGCCCCACTCAGGTAGCCTCAATCTACCCAGAGACGCGATAGTGAGCGTCTCAAACGCTGAAATCATTCGCGTGTTGGCATAGGTGTGCGAAGCAGGCGCAGTGGCCGGCGGCGGCGAAAACGGCCGGCCAAGATTAGTCCAAAGATGCGTAGCGCGCCGCGGGCCGTTCGCACATGGCGCAAGCTGCTAGCCTGGCTTCGGCTGAGGCTGTACAGTCAATGACAGCTTGCACCGGCAGCGGTCAATCGAGTGAGAGATTCGAACTCCGCAGTGTCGACCAGTCGCTCTGGACCGGCCCGATTGGCAGGTCATGGTCGATCAGGAATGCCGCGAGTGTCGACAGCTGTCGGCGACAGCCGCCCCGCCGGGCCAGTGGCTGCGCCGGGCGAGGGGGCGAGCAGTTGCGGCTGCTCGGTACGCATGCGCTCATGCGCAAGGGCATCAATCCGTTCACCAGGCAGGAGCAGGTCTTCGCTGCCAAGCCGACAACGGTCAAGATCAAGTTCGGTCCCTGAAGAAGCTCAAGGACGCCGCGCTACAAGCACGTCGTACATCGCGCACCGGGAATCGCGCTGACCCGCGCTCACGAACGCCCCTGGCGCGAAGTGATCGCGACCTGCGGCGAGCCGGCTTACTCGGCAGCGGCCCGAAACGCCGCCTGCACGGCGCGCACCAGGGACGGATGCAGCACGCCCAGCTTGGGCGTCTGGCCATGTGGCGCTGCGGGTGGCACCGAGAACCATTCGGTGTTGTACGGCAGGTCCAACACCTGCTTGAGGTCGAACTTGGTGTCGTAGCTCAAACCCGCCGCCGCGTAGGCCGCGGGGTTGCGCTCATGCAGGATCGAGAATTCGCCGCGGTGCAGTCTCGTGGTTCGTTGGCTGGTGCCATAGGCCACTCGCACGGTGAACTGCGGCGCATCATCGTCGAACACGACCAGAACCAGCGCAGGGCGGGGTTTCGGGCGAGGATGGATGTCGTCAGGGAAGTGGCACCAGACGATGTCGCCGGCGGCGGGCTCAGCCCACCACCGCAGGATCATGCGGTCTCCGTGTCGAGCAGGCTGGAACGCACGGATCGCTTGCCGCCCTGCGGCACCCGCTTCCTGATCTGACGCACTTGGGCAGCCGTCAGCGGTCCATCGTCGGCCTCATATTGGGGCAGCACCCGCACGGCCAGGTCGTGCAGCGCACGGTGGATCGCCTGTGTTTCATCGACGCCAAGGTGTTCCGCCAAACGCTTGGCGGTTTTCCGTGTCACGCCGGTGGCGCTGTCCACGGAACGGTAACGAAAGGCGATTTGATCGACGGTGTTGCGGACGGACATAAAAGACTCCAGACGGATATCAATAAGATATCACTTCTCTGCTAGACGTCAAGTTCGGAGAGGCGCCGAAACGGGCTCCGCCGCCGCGTTGATCCGCCTGGTTCGACCCGAAGAATCTTCTCCAGACAATCTAATGCTTGCGGCCGTCATCAGTGCGGATCGGAGCAGGAGGCACACGCGCTTCCTCGCGACGTGCGACTTCCGGATTGCTTGTGCAGATCAAGCATCGAAAAAAACGCCCGGACAACCTCGAGGCTGCCGGGCAAGGGGGAAGGAGTTTCATTCAGGGGCAATCGTATCGAAGCATTTCGATCGACCACCATCTGGTCAACTTCAGGAGGCGTGCGCCATCTCCTTCCAGTCGCCGGGAACCAGGTCGATGAGCTTGCCGCCCAGCGCCTCTAACTCCGTGGCGCGGTCGTAGTCCTCGACAGCCTGCGAGTACCGGGTAACGGCATCGACCAACCCGAAGGCAGTCAGATCGCCTTCGACGATGAGGTGGCGCAGCACGCCGGCTCGCTCACAATCGTTGAGCGTGTAGCGGTTGGCCAGTACTTCGACCGTCTTCAGCGGATCGCCGGTCAGAGGAATATCGCGGGTCTTTTGCAGCTTGCGCGCGACCTGCAAGAACGTCGTCTCGGAAACCGCGGCGTCGACGACATCGCGCACTTTCAGGAAGAACGCGCGATCGTCCGCAGCCAGTGTGTCGTCGCGATACACGTTCGCCGATTCGACATCGCTGGCAAGCGCACGCCCCACGTGCGTCTTGCGCAGCACGTGATCGGGCGCGATCAAGCCGTTCCTGCACACGAGCCGGTACAGGAGCGGTTGTACCGACAACGTGCCGCAGCCGACCTCCGAGTTGGTGACGACGATCCCGGCCTGCACGATGTCGCCGGGAGCCACTTCGAACTGCAGGCGCGGCGTGACGACCTTCAGGTACATCTTCGTCTCGGTCAGCTCGACCGACTCGAAGCGGGCACCCTCCAAACGCCGCAGAATCGGCAGGACGTTCTCCGCAAGATCGAAGTTGTCGAGCCTGCGGTAGCGATCCGAAAGCACTGCTCGCACCTGGCCGTCCAGCGTGCGAATCATCCGGCGGTCGCCGTCGGCCTGCAGCCAGGTGTTCACGTTGCGATCGAGCAGTTGGGGCTGCTCGGTGCGCATGCGCTCGAAGTAGGCAAACGGAATTTTCAGCTTCTCGGCAAGCTGCCGACGCGCCAGATCCGTCACACCGTATTCGCCGTCGCCCTGGCGGGAGTCGACGATCAGCTTCACATTCCGATCCGCTTCGGTACGACACTGCAGGAAGGACGACGGCACGACCAGGTCGCGCTTGGAAGAAAGCTGGCGCTCGAGTTCGCGCGCCAGATCGACGAGGGGACGTCCGCTCTTCATGGGTGAGGCTCCTTGGAAAATGCAGGGACGGCCCCCGTTGCGCGAGGATGCACGTCCCCGCGGGGGTGAAAAACCGGATCGGGGAATCCCGATCCGGACAGGAAGCACGACGCTTGTCGTCGTGCGGGTGGGCGACTACAGCAGACCGCGTTCGGCAAACGACGTGGTCTTGCAACCTGCAACGACGATGTGATCGAGCACCGTGACCTCGACCAGCGCAAGTGCCGAGCGCAGCGACTGGGTCAGAAACTCGTCGGCGCGGCTCGGCTCGGCGACTCCCGACGGATGGTTGTGCGCGAGGATCACCGCCGCCGCGTTGAGCGACAGCGCGCGCTTGACCACCTCTCTCGGATAGACACTCGTTTGCGTGAGCGTTCCCCGAAACATTTCCTCGGCCGCGATGGCGCGATTCTGTGAGTCGAGAAAAAGCACCATGAAGATTTCATGGTCACGCTGGGCGAGGACGATCCGAAGGTAGGCGCGCACATCGGCCGGCGAAGCCAGCGAGTCCCGCTCGCGCATCGTCTCGGCCAGCGCACGCCGCACCAGTTCCCTGGCTGCCGCGAGCTTGGCCTCGACCGCAGACGACGGAACAGCCTGCTGCGCGTTGGCGTTCACCACACTCGCGAGGCTGCCGCTTGCCTCCTTCAACAGGTTCGCCGCCGCACGGGGTCCGATCAACGTGCCGAGCAGCGCTACGTTCGAGAGCGATTCGATCGACTGATTCATGGAGTTCTCCTTCCTCGAGACGGATGGGGAACTCCTCTCCCCGGGGAGCGAGCTCCCCGGGGGAATCGATGGCGATGGTGACGACGGTCAGAACGGTGCGCTTTCGTGCTCGTCTGCCCGCGCCGGCTGCGGCACATCGATCGGTTCGCCGTTGACCTTGGCAAACTTGATGCGCAAGAGCCGCCCCTTGATGCTCACGCCGGGCTGCCCCTTCCGGTCACCCTTCTCGAAGGTGAAGAGCTCCGGATAGATATCGGCGATCCGGAAACCGATGATCACCGTCCGCTCGGCGGCGACATCGCTCTCCAGGCGCCGCACGATTGCCTGCGCGTCCGCACCGCTGACACGGCAGTCGAACTTCGTGTAGCTGACGTCCCGGTCGCTGCCACGCAGGGCGGCGACGGTACAGGCCAGGAACTCATGGCCATTTTTCGGCTTCACGGTGCGTACGCGATTCAGATAACCGATACCGTCGACATGCAGGTTGAAGAACGACGACGGCTGAGGAACTTGCGATGATTCGGACATGACGGCCTCCTGGACATGACACACATGGAAAATGGGAAGGCCGTCTCCCGGTACGGGGAGAGGCTCCCCGGCTGGGTAGAAGCACGAACGCAAACCTCCAGGCCTTGCGGCCACCGGTTCTCAGGAGATCGGACCGGTTTCGGGCGATGCATCACGGGCATCTTCCGGGCTGACACAGCCAGCGAGAGACTCGGCCTCGAGCGCGGCAAGCACCGGTGCGCGCGGGTGAGAGATGACGCATGCTGAGCCCGTGCGTGAAGGCCGCGCAACTGCAATGCGGACGGCATCGAGCAGCGTGGCGCCACCCTCGTCGTGGAGCGTGAGCATCACGCGAGCATGCCGGGCGCTGGCAGCGTAAAGAGACCGACCCTCGATCCGATAGCCGTGAAACGAGACGCGCTCGAAGCCGTGCAGCGCCGCCGTCCTGAGCACCTCGTCGAAGAGCGCACGCAGCATCCGGCACTCTTGAGAATCGGGATGGCGCGCCGGGAAATCAGCCATTCCGGTCACAGTAGCTCTGCCTCGGGCGTCGTCGCCGCTTGCGCCGCTTCGTCCGTAGCCGGTGCGCTGCCGTGCATTTGCTTCGCGCTCGCAGTGCGCGATGCGATCCGACGCTGCGTATGACGCGGCGCTTCTTCGCCCGTGAAGACTTCCCGCGGCACTTCACCGAAGAGCGCAACCGCCGCCTGCGCTCGCTGGCGCGCTGACGAATCGGCTTCAGGCAGGAAATCGCGCCGGCTCAATGGCAGCAACTCCTCGCGCAACAGGTTGCGCTCCCAGCGGATCGGCTCCAGAAAGAGCGCCCGCAGGCCGCGTCCGACTGCGCGGATCTCGGCCCTGCCCGCCTCGTCACTCAGCCGATCCTTGAGCATGAGCGTTCTGACCATGCGCACGTGGTGGTCGAACTCGACGATCGCCTCCGCCGTGGCGTAGCCGTAGGGGCTGCGAAACCCCAGCTCCACGGTGATCGGCGCGCGTGAACCGAGTACGGACAGCGCAAGCCCCTTGCGACGAAGCCGCTCGAACTCGACCTCGCGTGCCTGGATCCGCTCGTCCATCTGCGATCGGATCTCTGCGAGCGAGCGATAGACGCGAATCAGAATCCAGTCGGCGTAGGGGTTGTCGTTGGCCGAGAGATGCCAGATCGCCTTGAGCATCGCCGCGAAGCGGCGTCCACCCGAAATCGCCGCGCGCTCGTGCACGGGGTCGGCTGCGCGGCCCACGAACATCTGCCAGGCATCGCGGGTGTGCAGCACCATTGCATCGGGCGTCTCGTCCAGAAGGCGACCCATGCTAGGCAGTTCGCTCTGTACAGGTGTGTCGCGTATGCTCGATGAACGATCGATCGTGCGTTCAGGCTCGATGGATGACGGGGCGTTTCGCGTGTTCATTTGTGCTCCGTAAAGGTGTGTCTCGGCGTCGATCGGGAAAGCGCGTGTGGAGAGCTGGTGACGACCCACGCTCATGACGGCTTCGGTTCGAGACGATCTGGCTCATGGCGCGCCGCCCATGTTCGTGCGCGCCTTGAGACCGTCGACGATCTCGCGCAGCTGGTGTCGCTGAAACTGAACGCGGGCCTGGTACTCGGGAGTGGCGCGTTCGACGGCCAGACGCTGTGCCTCGGCTTCGCAGGCGCTACGCTGACGCGCATCGTCCTGACGCCGGCGTCGCTCGGCCGCCACCCGCGGGCCGAGTTCGGCGACGAAGGTGCCGGCTGCGCCACGTGCAATGAGTCCGCGCAGATACGCGACGGCACCGACGCGAACCGCGCGCAGCTCGAGCCGCGCGGCAAGCTCGTCGAGCAGGCATTGCGCCTGTTCGCCATAGCCGCGCAGAAGCAGGCGCGCCGCCTGCCGCTCGGCGGGCAGCATCTGCTCGGGGAAAATCAGTTCACCACCACCGCCCTTATCGGCGGCAATCACCCCGTGCGCGGTGTGCTCTGGTTGTAGTGGTTCACTTGTACTGTGATCCATATGAGAGAAGGCGCTTTCGGCGAAACAGTGATGGCGGTTCGGGTGAAACAGTGATGGCGCTTTCGGCCGAACAAGACTGCGGTGTTCACGCAGACTTGTTTCGCCTTTCGGGGAACGCCTGTCAGTGGCAACACCGCGATCCGGATCTGCCACCGGCGCTTCGCACTGCGTGATGGCCGTCGCGTCGCCGGCCAGACGCCCGAGCAGGCAATCGAGCCGGATGCGTGCCATCAGGCTCGGAGGAATGCCGCGCAGCGACTCTTCCCAGACTCCCGTGCGCAACAGATCGCGGCGCGCGGCTTCCTGTTCGCGCCGCGTTAGGCCGATGACTTCGAACCAGTACGCGGCGGAACTGGCGATCCAGTCGTCGACCGGGTGCCGGACCTGCAGGCGTGTGAGGTGCAGCGCGCGCGAGAGCATCAGTCCGGCATGCACGCCGCCGGCGAGCGCGGCGAGTGTGCGATGAAACGCCAGCGACGGCCCGAGCAACTCGGCAAGCACGACATGCTCGTTCCAGTTCGCCGCGTTCTGGTGGCTCGCGATACGTGCGGACAGACGCATACCGAGCTCGTTTACGTTCAAGCGAAAGTGCATCCGCGCCGGGATACCGCTGCGCGCATCTTCGAGCAACGCCAGGCTGCGCAAGCGCGCCCGTGCACTGGCCTGCTCTTTGACGGAGAGGCCGGTCTCCATCTCCCATTGCGCGGTAGTCTTGTGAAACCACCCGCCGCTTTGCTCGATGTCCCGGCCGTGGCGCGTCCAGTAGATCGATTGCGACAGCAGTAACGCCGCCTTGACACTCGCCGTCACGTCGACGAGGCGGCGATGAAAAGCGATGTGGCGACCGAGCAGCGGCCAGATGATCGACAGCGGTGCGACTTCGACCACCGCCGTCTGTCGCTGCGGTTGCGTCGCTGCGAGCCCGGCGCATGTCACGACGCTAACGTCGTCCGGAGGAATACGGCGCGCCGTCATCACAACGACTGCCCGGCCGCGGCCTGTAGCGCACGCCAGACGGCATCGGGGCGCACCCGAAACCAGAGCCGGGCGGGCATCCCGATCCGCCGTTCTTCGAGCAGGCCCGAGCGACGCAACGCACGCCGCGCCGATTCCTGTTCCCAGCGTGACAACCCGGTCTCCTGCGTCCAGTCGTCCTGCGAGCGCAGGAACCATCCGTCGGCAGCGGGTTCGAGCCACTGACTCGTCCAGATCGCCTGCGAGAGCAGCAAGGCCGACGTGATGCCGCCCGTCACCGGAACCAGACACCGATGAAAAGTCACCGGCGCATCGAACACGTCGAGCAACAGCTGCGGCGTGATTCCCGGAGCTTGCAGGCGCGCGTTCATTCGCCAGCCTCGAACTCACGGATGACCGCCTCCAGCACGGCGATCGGAAGACGCGCAAACTCCTGGTGCAGACGGTAGTAGCGAATGCGCGGCGCCGGATCGGTGATCGCTCGCCAGGCCTGGTAGATGCGCTCGCGAGTCGCGTAATCGGGCAACCGCAGGCGCCCCGCCGGACGCCACGCCCCGCAACCGCGCCGGCGTGCCAACGTCAGCTTGCGACGCACCTTGAAGAGCGTGCTCATCAGGTGGGTGGACGCCCCATTGCGGATGAAGTAGGTCTCGAGCGCCTTCGCCTCGTTGACCAGCGCCACGGCACGCAGGCCCGCCTTGAGCGCAGCACCGTCGAAGGCAACGCCGATGGTGAGGCTTCGCATCGCGGCAAGACGACTGAGATCGACCGCCGAGAGCTGCCGAAGACGACCGAGCAGCTCGCGCTCGATTCCTGCGGCGTCCAACTCCTCATGCGCGGCATCGGCCAGCCGCACGGTGACGTGGTTGAGCAGCACGAGCCGCACCTGGGCGTCCTGCAGCGTGAGCATCACACCGGCTCCGAAGGACGAATCGATCGGTCGGTCGCGCGTGACTCGTGCAGCACGCGAGCGATGCGCCGGGCACAGGCGAGCAGCTCCCAGAACGCCGCCGCCGACTCATCCTCGGGATGGGTGAGCCAGCGCACGAATCCCGAATCGACCGACAGCGGCGCCGGTGCTTCGGCATCGAGGTCGTTGAACAAGCTGGCAAGCAGCCACCACGCGCGTTCGCGCTCGGGCTGCGATCGATCCTCGGTTCGTGGCGCCGACAGTCGCAGTCCATTCGCCGATTTCGGCTCGCGATGAAGAGCGTCGCCAAGACCGGCTTTGTCGGCAAAGTGCTTTGCCCGCGCGAGCAATTCGTCCTGGGCCGAACGCTCGACCTGTGCCGTGCGGTCTTTACGCTCTGCGCGATTCACATCGACGCCACCGGTACCCGCGACGGCGATCGTCGAGTTCGTCGCCTGCGCCTCCGCACCGCGCGCCGCTGCGGGCTTCAGTACGGCACGCAATCTCTCGACGGGTTCTTCGAGGTGCTGCGCAAGCGCGACCTCGCAGGCCTCGCAAACCGCCGCAACGCTGAAAGGGGCGCGCTGGGTGCCCTGTTGTGCGAATCGCCCGAAAACCGGCTCGAACACCCGCGCATAGAGCTCGTCTTCGGTAACCGAAGTTCGCGCCTGTGCGTAACGCTTGAGTGCATTCAGTCGTGGCTGGATCGTCTTGACATCCAGACCGCAAAGTCCGGTCACCGCTTCGCCGAGTGTTCGCAACCGCTCGGTGGCGAACAGCTGCAGCGCAAGCGTCGCGGTGTTCACCGACAGACCTAGCTCGTGAAGCGCATCCTCGAGGGGACGCAACGACAAAGAGCGGTCCTGCTCGGCCTCCAGACGCGCCTTCAGTGCGACGATGCCGCAGGCCTTGTCCCAGAAGGTCATCTCGCCACGCTGCTCGTTTTCGATCATGTGCGAGGTCAGAACGTGGCTCTCCGATCGCCACGGGCGAAGGAGCACGACCAGCTTGTGAAAGCGCGGATCACGTGTCTCGGCCCACAGTTCGCGCAGCGCGCGCAGTCGCGTGTTGCCGCCGGCCTCGACGATGAAGTGCGCCTCGCCGGGACGGCGTGTGACGGTCAGCGGACTTCTCAGGCCGCTCGTGCGAATCGATTCCTTGATGTCGTCGAACTTCGCGTTCGCCGCGCGCCGCGGATTGTTCTCGTACGGACGAATCTCATCGATCGAGAGCTCGATCTGCGCCTCACCTTGCAGCTCGTTGGCGACGGCGAGATCCCGCGCGTTGTTCCCCGGATTGCCGACCAGCAACGATTCGGCCACCCGTCGCCGGCGCTCGTCGAGCGAAACTCTTGCGCTCATGCCGATCGATCCGCAGCGGGATAGCCGCCGACATGGATACCGCGCAGGCCCGGGATCAGCTCCCAGGCGAGCTGGTGCATGACGGTGCAGGCGCTGGGCATGACACCCGAACGCCGCACTTCGTGCCGATGCACGGGGATTCGCAGCGTGGCGGCTTCCTTGTACGCCTTGGCGTGCGGCACGACCGTCTCGAGCACCGATACGCGGCCCTCGAAGCGCGTGAAGTCGTCGCGAATGCCGCTGGCAATCAGGCGCGCATCGGCCGTGCGGTCCTGCCGGTAGATCACTGCTTTTACGGGACCAGGCGCAGCGCCAAGCGCACTGCCAGGCTCGAGGCGTTCGAGGAGTTCCAGCGTGCCGTTATTGAATTCGCGCGCCGAGAGGATCTCCGGAGTAATCGGCGAGACGAGAATGTCGGCGGCGAGAACCGCTGCATCCTGCAGGGGGCCGATCGCGCCCTGCGTATCGATCAACACATAGTCGTACACATCGGCGACCACAGTGGCTTGCAGGGCGACACGCAAGCGAAACCCGCGGTCGATGCGATGAAGCAACCAGTTCGGCAGGCGCCCTTCGGGATCGTCCGAGACGATGATGTCGAGATTCGGCAGCCTCGTTGCCGTAATGCAGGGCGCGGTGACCTCGCCGCGAACGATCGTCTCGGTAAGCCCGGCCAGCGGTTGCGGCACGGCAAGCGGGAAGTACTTCGAGAGCGACGGTTGCACGTCCGCGTCGATCAGCAGCACCCGCAGACCCATCTCGGCCAACAGCGCGCCCAGGTTCGCCGTGAGCGTCGTCTTTCCGACGCCACCCTTCGTGCTCGTGATGGTGAACTTGATCATCGATTCCGCGCCGATTCAGGTCCCTCATCAGGCATACGGATTCGTGTGAAAAAGTGTCGGCTACGGCTTCAGGTACTCGCCAAGCCCTTGATCGACAAAGATCCGTCGAATGCGTTTGATCTCCTCGTACAGCGTGCCGCGCGGGATTCGGAGCCGCTCGGAGGCCTCTTTGATCGAGCATCCCTCTTCGCCCAACATCCGGCATAACTGCTGTTGTTGCCGAGTCAGTTGCACCAACACGCGGGCGATGTCGATGCGGGCATGGTCTCGCTCGACGCCACCGGGTTCGTCCGACTGCGCCGACGCGCTATCGGCCAACACGTCGCCCAGCGTCACGCCGTCTTCCGATCCGTCGAGCGAAGCATCGAGCGAAAGCAGATCCTGTTCACCCGCGCGCTTGTCGGCCGATTGTTCGCGTATCCGGTCGGTGAGCTTGTTGCGCACGACCTGCGCCATGTACGCCACTGGGGGCGTATCCGGGTCGGGCGCGAGCTTTTGGCGTACGACGATCCAGTGCGCGAGGCAGTCCTGCATCAGATCGTCGAATTCCTCGCGCGCGAGGCTTCGCGAGCGTCTTCGGAACTCACCGACCACCTTCCTGGTAACCGCGATCTCCCACTGCTGGAGCCCTTCTCCCGCTTTGAGCGCCATGGCGCACCCCGTCAGTTGTCTGACGGGGAGACGACCGAGGACGCGCTAGTTCAGTAAGGCGACGGGCGTCGTAGGACGGCAGTCGCATCAGGCGATCGGTCTACGACGATGGCCCGGCACTTTCGGTCCGGGCTTAGGCCGAGGAAGATCGACAAGACTTGGCGATCGACGACGAAATCCAATTGCGGCTGCGACTAGTGTCGGCTCGTCCAACCAGGCGGCAGACGAGCCGACAGACGCGACCGCGCGGCTGCTACGCAGGTCTACGGCTTGATCAATCGATCGGTGTCGGCCGATAAGTGCACGCGGAATTCAGGGGTAGCCGCTCGACCGAAACAAAGGAAATATGGCTGAAACGCGAAAGCCGCTTGACGGTTACAGCACGTTCAGATCGAACCGCAGGTCCGCAGTGACCTGGCCGAATGGTTCGACCAACAGGTCAACGAGTTCCATCCGACGTGCCGAGGCGATTTCGCGACACTTGGGAGCGCTGCGTCCAGAATCGATTGGCGGGGCATCCGATAACAGCGATCCAGTGACCAACAAAGACAGCGTCGTCGGATCCCAACGCTATGTCGCACGGTCCGCCAAAGCGAACCGCATCGGAATACTTCAAGGCGCGAATGATCGCCGCAGCCACCAGTCCGCCGTACTATTCGCCGTCCACATCCGAGACAATCCGAACCATCGAATCCAAAGGGCGGCTTCCGGCCTCAAATATCTAATGTCGAACATTGCCAAGATGCTCAGAGAAGAGATCACCAAGATCGCTCGACGCGAGTCCCGCGCGAGTCTCGAACAAACCCGAAAGGTGCTTTCCCAGCAGCGACAGGAGATCGCGTCATTGAAAGCTCGACTCAAGTCACTGGAGCGCAGCGCCTCTGCCGCCGAACGAGATCAACCAAGAACCGCTGTGGGGCCGCTTGCCGAGGCGTCGACAATGCAAGTCAGATTCATGCCAAAGGGAATCGTTTCGGTGCGACAACGATTGGGACTTTCGGTCGCCGATCTCGCAAAGCTGCTGTCGGTAAGCGATCAAACGGTCTACAACTGGGAACGTGGCGTGAGCAGACCGCGACTCGAGCATCGATCGAAGCTAGCTTCGCTGCGTCGTGTCGGCAAGCGAGAACTACAAAACTACCTGAGCCGGTCGGAAGCGTCCGGGTGATGGGTCCGAATGCGGGGCGCAACAGAATCGTCGAGATCGGTCGGAGATGCTTTGGCGCTCACCCGAGTACAGCCACCTGTTCGCCACGAGCGGTATCGGCCTGTCTAGGCGGTTCGTCACTTCGTTGTCTGCCACACCATCAGCGACCGCATGCGCTTGGACCACACACCGGCCGATGCCTGGGTGGAGCCGCCCCAGCGATACTTGCAGATGCCCGAGCGCCGGAGATCAGCGCGGCACCACGCGCTCGGTGGCTGCGTCGCGGACGGGCGCTCGAGAGAGGCCACGCCCCGCTTCGGATCGCAGTGTCTTCATGGCGGGGCTCGTGTCCAACATCACCGGCAGTCCGCCAGGAACTTCGGGCTGACAGGCCGAGTGCATCGCAATCGCCGCGATCCTTTTTCTTCGAGTAGTCACCGTGCAGCCAACGCACTGCCCGAACGGGAATCCTTCACCCGCGTCGCGATCCAGTCACTGATATCGGATTCGAGCCAGCCCACGGCACGCAGGCCGAGCTGGACAGGCTTCGGGAAACCGCCGTCCTTGATGTATTGATAGAGCGTGCTGCGCGACAGACCGGTACGTTCCTGGACCTGCGGACGCCGCAGGATGGCAGGCTCATGCTGGATCTTCTGGTGCATGTTCGTCATCTCCTGAGCGAAAACAGACGATCGTCGAGCTCGAAACCGCTGCACGCCAGCGGCATGTATCGGCCCTACCCAGAAGAAACGGATTCCTGCGGAAAAGTGTCGGATCCACGATGTACCGCTACACCGTCACCCACCGATTACGACGAGCGGCGAGCCATCGTGCCAGGCAAGCTTGTAGTTGCGCGATTGGAGCTGTTGAGCAATCGCAGGCGCTAGGGTCGACGTTCGACGCGTAGGCTCGCTTCGGATCTGCCGTTGACGAGAATCTCGTCGCCGAGCACATCATCCGGGGCATCATCGAGCCCATGCCACCCGCATCATCCCGCGGCCCAGTGTCCCACCACCCATACCACCGCCCATCGGAGCGCGCGCCCATCATCGGGGACCTGTCCGGGTTGTCGGTAGCAGCGCCGTCGCGTAGACCCGACTCCAGGTAGATGAACTGGTTGTCGTCGTTGAAGGTGCGATCCTGCAGGACGAGCGGAACGTCGTATCGGCCGCTGGGGAGTCTCAGCGCTGCTTCCTCGTCGTCGCCCACCAGAAACAGACCGGCCAGACCGAAATAGACCTGTGCACCCGTTTGACCGTGCGCATGCGGGTGGAACCAGTACCTGCCCGCCCGGTTCGACACCGTGAATTCGTAGGTGTAACGCTGGCCCGGTGCGATCGCAAGGCGCGGGGGCCCGTCCATAGCGTCCGGGACGTAGGCCGTGCCAGTGAACGATCGTCGGCTCGAACAACTCGTTGATCAGGTCGGTGCGCGTGCACTGGCTGCGGCGCACGCGGATGACCCTTCAGCACTTCGCCCCGGTGGCGACATACCCGGGTCGGGGAGCCGGGACGAAGGGCAACGTCGTCCGTTCGTGAAGCGCATCCGGCAGCGACCTACCGCATGCCGGCGAACATTCCGAAATGCATCAGCGCCATCGCGCCAATACTCGATACGACCAGCGCGCCGACGACGGCGAGCACGATCACGATTATCCTGAGCACGTCACTCTCCCGCGGTCCGCGGAGCGCCGCTGCGTTCGCGGCCGTCCTAGTTCAGCACCTCGTCGGCCCGCATCGTGTCCTTTCGCTCGGCCTCGCCTGCCATCATGGCGGCGCTCCTCTTCGGCGCCAGCACGCCAGCCGCGAAGCTTCTGATCGGCGACATGCCGCCGCTGCTTCTGGCGGGGTTGCTGTACCTGGGCAGCGGGATCGGGCTGGGTATTCTTCTCACTTTCCGGCTCGTGCGAACGAGCGGCGCGCAGCGCCGGGCCGCGCTTCGCATTCCCCGCGCCGACGTTCCCTGGCTGCTCGGTGCGATCGTGTCGGGCGGAGTGTTCGCACCCGCGCTGCTGATGGTCGGCCTGGCCCGAACGAGCGCGGCGGCGGCGTCGTTGCTGCTCAATGTCGAAGCTGTGCTGACGGCGGTACTCGCGTGGGTCGTGTTCCGGGAGAATGCCGATCGCCGCATCGTGCTCGGCATGCTCGCCATCGTGATGGGCGGCGCGCTGCTGTCTTGGGAGCCCGGAAGCCCGACGTTCTCGGTGGGAGCGTTGCTCGTTGTCGCGGCATGCTTTTTCTGGGCCGTCGACAACAACCTCACCCGCAAGGTCTCGATGAACGATGCAATGCTCATCGCCTGCGTCAAGGGCGCGCTCGCCGGAGCATGCAACACGTCGCTCGCGATGGTCGCCGGGGCACAGTTCCCCGCCCTGTCGTCATTGGTCTCGAGCCTGCTTGTCGGCTTCTTCGGATACGGCCTGAGCCTCACCCTGTTCGTCGTCGGGCTGCGCACGCTCGGTACCGCACGCACCGGCGCGTACTTTTCGGTGGCGCCGCTGTTCGGCGTCGTTGTATCGCTTTTCATCTGGCCCGAGGCGCCCGGCGCAGCTTTCTGGGGGGCAGCCGCGTTGATGGCTCTGGGTGTCTGGCCGCACCTGCACGAGCGTCATGAGCACGAGCATTCGCACGAGCCGCTCGTGCACTCGCATTCGCATCGCCACGATCGGCACCATCGGCATCGGCACGACTTCGCCTGGGGCGGGGAAGAGCCGCACGCGCATCTGCACCGGCACGAAGCGCTCACGCACAAGCACCCGCACTATCCGGATATACATCACCGGCATCCGCATTGATTCATCCCCGCGCACCGGTTCGCGGTTCCGGAAGCCTGACCGCTGACCGAGGAGCGGAGTCCTGAGCGGACCCTCCGGACGTCCGAAGACAACCGAAGGGAGCGACCGGGGAAGACTTGGGAATCGCGACCGTGTTGCGATCCGTAATGAACCCGTAAGCCTTCCGTCATGCGCACCCCCTACCATGGGCGTTCGTTGGGAAGGCCACGTTTGCAGCAGCGGCGCTTCGGCGTGTCCGCCGTCAAATGCCAACCAGGAAGGCACGGGCTCGAGGCCGATGCAGGCCCGCTTGTTCACTTCGTTCCAAAGGAGAACTGCAATGAAGCGCACCGACAAATTTCCCACGCCCGCTTTGCCTATCGCTGCAACAACTGCGCGTTGCAACAAGGCGGTGCTTCGTCCGTTTTTGGCGAGTGCATCGCTCGTACTCGCATTCGCGGTCTCGCCTGCAGGCGCCGTCGAGGAGCACCACCCGGAAGCGGCATCGGGGTCGACGCCGCCTGCCGGCGCGACTTCGACAGCAGACGTTGGCCCGACCATCGAGAAGATGCAGGAAAACGTTCGCCAGATGCAGTCGCAACTGGACCGCGCGGCGAGCGCGAAAACTGACGACGAACGGCGGGCGGCACTCGTCGAGCACATGAGGACGATGCAGGGCAACATGATGCTGGGACGCAACATCATGATGGGCGCGACGGGCGGCTATCCAGCGATGGGCGGTGGAACGGGCTCCGGTGCGATGGGCCCGGGCATGATGGGCCCAGGGATGATGGGGCCCGGAATGATGAGTGGAATGATGGGCTCCGGGATGATGTGTCCGGGGATGATGGGCCACGGAATGATGGGCTCGGGAATGATGGGCTCGGGGATGATGGGCCAAGGGATGATGGGTCGCGGGTCTGGTGGAGCGTCCGATTCTGCTGACCTGCAGCGCATGGAGCGCCGACTCGACATGATGCAGATGATGATGGAACAGATGATGCGCAGCCGAACGGATCAGCCCGGCGCCGCGCCCTCGATACCGGCCCGTTGAACGGGCCCGTCGCAATCGATTCGGGCGGCGCGGACTTTTCCCTCAAGCAGACGCGCGATCCAGAACCTCCCCGGCTTCGACCGGGCGTGCTCGCCCTGAGTCGCTCGAGGCACAGGCGAGGTACAAGCGTTGATAGCCATTGGCGCAGCCGCGGGGTCGACCAACGCTGTCGAGCGACGTTGATCGACCCTCATCCGCCGGCGTTCCGTTGGCTTCGCGCGTGTCGACGCGCAACCGCTTCTTTGCACGAACGTAATGAAGGCGTCATCTCCCCGTATGCGCGTCGGGCCCATGCTTTCGACACCGCCCGAGCCACGATGGCCGGGCGAAGCGAAGCGCAAACTCAACCTTGCATACGCCCAGGGAGGCGAGCATGAACGAGATCCTGATGGAAGTGACGGGAATGACCTGCGGCTCGTGCGTCCGACACGTCACGGGGGCGCTGAAGGCGGTCGACGGCGTGGAGGACGTGGCGGTCGATCTCGCATCCGGGCGCGTGACGGTGCGAGGGCGCCTGGGAACGGCGCCGACCCGGCTGACCTCGGCGCTCGCCGATGCGGGCTACCCCGCTCGCATCGTCGAAGGGGTTGCCTCGTCGTCTGCCGCACCGGCTCGCCGGACCGGCGGTTGCTGCTGCAGCTGAAAACCGGACCTGCGACGTGTCGCGCCAGCTTCAGCTGACTTTTCTCGGCGCCGCCGGTACGGTCACCGGTTCGCGCACCCTCGTTTCCGTCCTGGGGCGCAACCTCCTCGTCGATTGCGGCCTGTTCCAAGGGTACAAGACGCTGCGGCTGATGAACCGCGAGCCGTTCGGGTTCGATCCCGAACGGCTCGATGCCGTCGTTCTAACGCACGCGCATCTCGATCATTCGGGCGCACTGCCGCTGCTCGTGAAACAGGGCTTTCGCGGACCGGTGTTCGCGACGCCCGCAACGATCGAACTGGCAGAAATCCTGCTCCCCGACAGCGGAAGGCTGCAGGAGGAGGACGCGGAGTATGCCAACCGCCGGAAGATATCGAAGCACGTCCCGGCGCTTCCGCTCTATACCGAGCAGGACGCGCGCGATGCGCTGCAGCGTTTCGAGGCGCTGCCTTTCGATGAAATCGTCGATGCCATTCCCGGAATACGGGTGCGAATGCGGCCGGCGGGGCACATCCTCGGCGCTGCATCGGTCGAGATTTCGGTAAACGGCGCCACCGTGCTGTTCTCGGGTGACCTGGGAAGGCCCGACGACCGCATCACGCATGCACCGGCGTCCATCGATCGCGCCGATCACGTCGTCCTCGAGTCGACCTACGGCGACCGGTTACACGAGGTCCGCGACAGCGAGCCAGTGATCGGCGAGGCGATACGGCGCACCGCGGCCCGAGGAGGCACCGTCGTGATTCCGGCGTTCGCCGTGGGGCGGGCGCAATCGATTCTCTACGCGATCTACCGGCTGAAGCAGCAGGACGCGATTCCGGACATTCCGGTGTTCCTGAACAGCCCGATGGCGATCGACATGACCGCGATCTACCATCGCTATCGAGGCGAGCATCGGTTGTCGGACGCCGAATGTGCCGGCATGTGCCGCGTGGCGAAGATGGTGCGTACCGTCGAGGAGTCGCGCGCGCTGAACGCGATGAAGTATCCCGCGGTGATCGTTTCGGCAAGCGGCATGGCGACCGGAGGGCGGGTGCTGCATCACCTGAAGGCGCTTGCACCCGATCGGCGCAACACGATCCTCTTTGCCGGGTACCAAGCGCCGGGTACGCGCGGCGGGCGTCTCGTAGCGGGCGAAACGAGCACGCGCATTCACGGCGAGGACGTGCCCGTTCGCGCCGAAGTGCTGGCACTGGAAGGGATGTCGGCGCATGCCGATGCACAACAGCTGGTCGACTGGCTCGCCACTTCGCCGACGCCACCGCGCAGCATCTTCCTGAACCATGGTGAACCGGGACCGGCCGATGCACTGCGGCAGCGCATCGAGCGCCGGCTCGGCTGGAACGCCTTCGCCGTCCGACTTGGGCAGCGCATCGACCTCCCATCATGAGCGCTGGCGCTCCTCGACTGGTCGACCTCGCCGACGCGCTGGTCGCGCGAGAGCTAGGTATCGACACGCACCAGGAATACGTGATCTACATGCATCGCGACTGCCCGGTGTGCCGCGCCGAAGGGTTCACCGCCCAGGCACGCGTAGCGGTGCGCATCGCCGAACGCTCGCTCGTGGCCACGCTGAACGTCGTGCAGACCGATTGGCTCGGCGTGCACGAGGTCGGGTTCTCGACCAGCGCATGGAACGCATTGCGTGCGAGCACAGGAAGCCGCGTCTTCGTTTCGCACGCTCCCCCGCTCGAATCGGCGAGTGCGCTTCGCTCGAAGATCTTCGGACACCGCCTGGACGCGGCTCAGATCGGTGCCATCGTCTCCGATATCGCTGCGGGCAACTATTCCGACGCCCACATCGCTGCGTTCCTCAGCGCGGGCGCTGGCGGTCGAATGGACTTGCGGGAGACCGTCGATATGACCGCGGCAATGGTTGCGGCGGGCGACCGTCTCTCGTGGCAACGCACCCCGATCGCCGACAAGCATTCGGTCGGAGGCCTGCCGGGCAACCGGACGACCCCGATCGTCGTGGCAATTGCCGCGGCCGCGGGCCTCAGAGTGCCGAAAACGTCTTCGCGCGCGATCACGTCTCCGGCCGGTACCGCCGACGTCATGGGAACGATGACGCGCGTCGCGCTCGACCTGCCGGCGATGCGCCGTGTCGTGGAGAGCGAAGGCGCGTGTCTCGTGTGGGGTGGAGCGGTCAGCTTGAGTCCCGCCGACGATCTTCTGATCCGCGTCGCACGGCCGCTCGATCTCGATGGAGATGCGCAGCTCGTGGCGTCGGTACTGTCGAAGAAGCTCGCCGCGGGTGCCACACACGTCGTCATCGATATGCCGGTCGGGCCCACGGCCAAAGTACGTAGCGAATCCGACGCGAACCGGTTGCGCGAACTGCTCGAGCAGGTCGCGTCCAAGCTCGGCTTGCATGTCCGGGTGCTCCTGTCGGACGGAGCGCAGCCGGTCGGTCGTGGAATCGGTCCCGCACTCGAGGCCCGTGACGTGCTCGCCGTGCTTCGCCGGGAGCCGGCCGCGCCTGCTGATCTGCGAGCGCGGGCGATCGCGCTCGCCGCAAGCCTGCTTGAGTTCTGCGGTCGCAGCCGGGCGGGCGAAGGGCATGACGACGCGGCAAAGATCCTCGACGCTGGCCTCGCCTGGAACAAGTTCCAGGCGATCTGCGAAGCACAGGGAGGGCTGCGCGAACCGACTCGTGCGACGCTCACGCATCCTGTGCTCGCGGAACACGACGGCTTCGTTTCGGCCGTCGACAATCGCCGGCTGGCCCGGCTCGCCAAGCTCGCGGGGGCACCCGCGGTTGCGGCGGCCGGGCTCGAGCTCCATGTGCGGCTGGGCGAGAGCGTGAACCCTGGAACGCCGCTCTTCACCTTGCACGCCGAGGCGCCGGGCGAACTCGCGTATGCACTGAGCTACCTCGCCTCGCATCCGGTCTTGTCGATCAGCCGGGAGGAAAAGCCGTGACGCCGGTCGTGCTGGCAATGCCGAGCAACGAGAGAGCGGCGGACGAGCTCGCCCGGGTGATCGGCGCCGAACGAGGAAGCGCGACGATCCGCCGATTTCCGGACGGCGAGTCGTACGTGCGCATCGAGTCGTCGGTGCAGGATCGACGCGTCCTCGTCGTCTGCACACTGGATCGGCCTGATGCGAAGCTCGTTCCCCTGCTGTTGCTCTCAGCGGCTGCCCGTGACAATTCAGCGCTCGACGTAGGGCTCGTCGCGCCGTACCTGCCGTACATGCGGCAGGACCGGCGGTTTCATCCCGGCGAAACCGTCAGCGCGACGCATATCGCGAAATGGATCTCGTCGGCCTTCGACTGGCTCGTCACCGTCGACCCGCACCTGCATCGGATCGAACGCCTCTCGCAGGTGTATTCGATCCCGGCTCGCGTCGTGCATGCGGCTCCGGATGTCGCCGCCTGGCTGCGAGAGAACGTGAGACAGCCGCTGCTCGTGGGTCCCGATTCGGAAAGCGAGCAGTGGGTTGCGGACATCGCAAATCGAATCGACGCTCCATTCGTCGTACTGCAGAAGACTCGACGGGGCGACCGCGACGTGGAAGTGTCGGTGCCGGATATCCAGCGCTGGCCGGGACACACACCGGTGCTCGTCGACGATATCGTCTCGACGGCGAGGACGATGGCGGCGGCGCTCGAACATCTGCGTGCCGCGGGCGCGCCGGCCCCGGTCTGCATCGTCGTGCACCCGATCTTCTCCGGCGATGCGCTGCTCGAGCTTCGACTCGCGGGCGCGGCGGATGTCGTCAGTTGCGATACGGTCCCGCACGCTTCCAACCGCATTGCGCTGACGGTGGCGATTACGGAGGAGATCCGGCATCTGTTCGCATCCGGAATCAACGGGCGTCCTGTTCGGGAATCGCGGGTGGACGACCGCGAGGACAAGACACGATGAAAGCAGCGAGCGGGCTGGGTGCGGCGCTGGATGATCGCCTCGTGCATCGTGCGTTGGGGCGAGCCGAACTCGTGTCCGCCGCAGGGGTAGCGCTCGTCGCGGCAGGTCTCGCTCTGCTCTTCTCCGATCAACTCGCGCCGTTCACCGTGCCGATTCTTGCGTTCGGACTCGTGCTGCACGGCGTCGCGATGTTCGGCAAGCGCAGGATCGAGCGCCGCGCGAACGTCCCAAGGGAACGCTGGATCGACGCGCTCTACTGGATCTGCTGGCTCGCGCTCGGTGGTCTGGCCCTTCTCGTTTTCACGGGCCTCTGACCCGCCCGAACCACGATGTCGGCGTCGCACGCCCCGCTTCGCGATTTCGGCGAGATGCGGCTCGACACGCTGCAACGACACGCGTTCGAGTACTTCCTGCACGAAACCAACCCGGCGAACGGGCTCGTCGCAGACACCTCGCATCCCGGATCCACGGCAAGCATCGCCGCCACAGGTTTTGGGCTGGCGACCTATCCGATGGGTGTCACGCGCGGCTGGATGACTCGTGCCGATGCCGTCGAGCGAACACTGGCGCTGCTGCGGTTCCTGCATGACAGCCCGCAGGGACCGGAACCGGACGCGACCGGATACAAGGGCTTCTACTACCACTTCCTCGACATGTCGACCGGCCGCAGGGCCGGCCGCTGCGAGTTGTCGACCGTAGACACCGCCTTTCTGCTCGCAGGAGTGCTGACTGCCGCGGCGTTCTTCGATGGCGAGTGCGAAGAGGAGGACGAGCTACGTCGGCTCGCGGACGCGCTCTATCGGCGTGCGCAATGGACCTGGGCATGCAACGGTGGCGCGACGGTCACGCATGGATGGACGCCCGAGGGCGGTTTCCTGCCGTACCGCTGGGAAGGCTACGACGAATCGTTGCTGCTGTACGTCCTGGGCCTGGGCTCGCCGACGCATCCTCTGCCCGCCGAGAGTTACGCCGCGTGGCTTTCGACCTACCGCTGGAAGACGATCTACGGGCACGAGTTCATCTACGGCGGTCCGCTCTTCATGCACCAGTACTCGCACATCTGGCTGGACTTTCGAGGCATTCAGGACTCCTTCGTGCATGAGAAGGGGATCGACTACTTCGAGAACAGCCGCCGTGCGACGTACGTGCAGCGCGAGTACGCGATACGCAATCCGCTTGCGTTCGTCGGCTACGGCAAGGATTTCTGGGGTATCACCGCGAGCGACGGTCCCGGCTGGACGACAAGGCGCATCGACGGCATCGATCGCTCGTTTTTCGATTACGTAGCTCGCGGCGCGCCGTTCGGGCCGGACGATGGCACCGTTGCTCCGTGGGCAATCGTTGCCTCGCTGCCGCTCGCTCCCGAGATCGTGCTGCCGGCCGTCCGCAATTTCCAGGATGTGTACCCGCAGGTGACGGGCAAGTACTGTTTTCGCTGCAGCTTCAATCTGACGTTTCCGGATGACGTCGAAGGTGGAACCGGCTGGACCTCGCCGTACCACTTCGGCATCAATCTGGGACCGGTCGTGCTGATGTGCGAGAACTACCGCTCCGAGCTTCTGTGGCGGCTGATGCGCTCGTGCCGATACGTCGTGGCCGGACTTCGGCGGGCCGAGTTCCGAAACGGGTGGCTGTAGCGCAGGTGTCGGTCCC
>Ga0172382_10000385_pt1 | contig 82785 bp, 66 predicted proteins | sample Leawel138RmetaG_FD_122245 | JGI IMG/M metagenome (GOLD analysis project Ga0172382, IMG submission 122245) | Leachate microbial communities from a municipal landfill in Southern Ontario, Canada - Leachate well 138R metaG | ecosystem: Engineered > Solid waste > Landfill > Unclassified | place...
GAGTGGTTGTTCCCGGAATCTGCGTCGCCAGGCATGGAACTGACGCAGCCTGATCTGTCGGTCCCGGCAAAAGTCGGTAATGTTCAGGCCGCTTGTTGTCTGGTCCTCGATGATGGCGTGCCAATGGGCTCGCCGTTCCTCTTTGGTCATTGTGTATTCCCTCTCGTAAAAAAAATCTTTCTTTCCGGAAGGCTATAACTCGGAAAAGAATGAACTGGAAGATGGGTAGGTCAGACGGTTACGTTCGAAGTGACATAAGGGATCGTTCAGCGACATAAGGAATCGTTCAGTGACATAAGCGATCATAAGGCGTTGCGTTCAGGATTCCTCACCCGCCTCCGGCGGGATTCGGAATGACATTTTAGGAGCGACAGGGAATTCGGAGTGACATGAAAGTATGTCATTCTCACCCTTCTGCTATATGTCATCCTGAGGCGTCAGCCGAAGGATCTCTCCTTTCTCTCTGCAACACCGGGATTCTTCGTCGCTGCGCTCCTCAGAATGACCACGGGGGGATGTCAGAATGACCACGGGGGGATGTCAGAATGACCACGGGGGTTGACCTCCTGAACAGCCAAGCATGAATGACCGCAGGGGGGGGTGGCATCCCGAGGCGCCTGGTGTATGTCATCCTGAGCCTCCTCCCGCTATATCATCCTGAGGCTTTCCGTATATGTCATCCTGAGTGAAACGAAGGATCTTTCTGTGCCAAAGGGGTCTTCCACGTGACAAAGAGGCGTATCATCCCCCTCTTTGCGGTAAACGAGGATTTTTTCATTGACAAAATCCGCCGATTGTTATAGTTCACCCAAGATCGTGAGCGGGCGTAACTCAGCGGTAGAGTGCTACCTTGCCAAGGTAGACGTCGACGGTTCAAATCCGTTCGCCCGCTCCATTCAATTTTGAAAAAGAAAAGGCGGCATAGCCAAGTGGCTAAGGCAGCGGTCTGCAAAACCGTTATTCTCCGGTTCGAATCCGGATGCCGCCTCCAGAAAATTCGTAAGGAGCCCAGGTTTCAATGGGGCTCCTTTTTTGTTGGGGATGGAGACACGCAAACACATTGGCCTCTTGGTGTGTTGAAAAAAGTCCAATAAACCTTGATTTATTGAAAGAAAAAAGAATATCAGAACATTCTGCTATATTGGTCAGCGATTCGGGTATATAGAGACCCGATCGATCTAGGAAAGGACCATACACAACTTTGCCCGGAAATACAAAACACAATTTGCTGGTTATTCTCGGGCCGACGGCGTCGGGAAAAACGGGGATCGCCGTCAGGCTGGCGTCGGAAATCGGCGGGGAAATCATTTCCGCCGACTCCCGCCAGGTGTACCGGGGCATGGACCTGGGAACGGGCAAGGATCTGTCCGAGTACGAGGTGGGGGGCCGTTTTGTTCCATATCATCTGATCGATGTCATCGACCCGCGGGAGGAATTCAACCTCTTCGCCTTTCAGCGCGCCTTCGCCGCTGCCTACCGGGAGGTCCGGAACCGAGGGAAGGCCGCTCTTCTGGTCGGGGGAACGGGGCTGTACCTGGAGTCGGTCATTCTGAAGTACCCGTTGAGGGCCGTCCCCGAAGACCCGGACCTGAGAGAACGCCTGGCCGGACTGGATATGGAGGCCCTCAGGGATTTCTATTTCTCCATGACCGACGTGATCCCGCACAACCGGACGGACCTGGACGACCGGGACCGCCTGATCCGGGCCGTCGAAATCGCCCGGCATGGCGGTCGTGACCCGGCCGGGGTGGAAGAGGAGACCCTGGACGCTGTTTCACCGTTGACCGTGGGTATCCGGTGGGAGCGGGGCGAATTGCGGGGGAGGATTACCCGGAGACTGCGGGACCGTCTCGACGCCGGACTGATCGAGGAGGTCCGGGCTCTGAAGGACGGGGGGGTATCCTGGGAAAGGCTGGACGCCTTCGGCCTCGAATACCGCTACATCGCCCGGTACCTCCGGGGACGTCTGTCGGAGAGGGAGATGTTCCGGTCCCTCGAGACAAAAATCCATCAATTCGCCAAGCGGCAGGAGACCTGGTTCCGGCGGATGGAACGCAAGGGCGTCGCGATCAGGTGGTTTCATTTCAATGATTACGATATGTTACTTGAATATGTTCAAGAGAGACTTTCACTTTGAAAAACCATGTTGAAAAGTACCTGGCCCGGTACGCCGAAAGGGGGCCCTGGCGTCTGGCCATCGGTTCGCGAGAGGGGATCCATCACGCCGTCGTGATTCCCGCCCTGGCGGAGTATCCGGCCATCCTGGAAACGTTGCACAGCCTTTCCGGGAACGCCCCCGAGGCCCTGCGGCGGACCCTTGTGGTCTGCGTCGTCAACAACCGGGTCCGTCCCCATTCAACGGAGGAGGAGATCGGGAACAACTGGAAAACCATGACCCTTCTGGAGGGGCTCCGGCGGGGGGGAACTGTTGAGGGGGACGATCCGGTTCAGCAAAGGCGGATCGACGGGATCCTAAACAGTCCCATGCGACTCGCCTATGTGGACGCCTCATCGGACGGCCTGGCCTTTCCCGAAAAAGCCGGTGTGGGAACGGCGAGAAAAATCGGCATGGATCTGTCCCTGGCCGTGATGGAACCGGACATGAACGGGAGGAACCTCCTTTTGAGCCTGGACGCGGACACCCGGGTCGAACCGGGCTATCTCGAATCCGTGTTCCGCCACTTTGCCCTGAACCGGACCCTGGCGGCGGTCGTGCCCTTCTCCCACGAAAAAAGCGACGACGAGGCCATCCGCGGGGCCGCCGCGGCCTACGAGGCTTACCTGCGGTATCACGTCGTCGGTTTGAAGCACGCCGGGTCGCCCTACGCGTTTCATGCCATCGGTTCGACGATCGCCTGTTCCGCCCGGGCCTACGCCATGGTCAGGGGGATGCCGAAGAGGCTCGCCGGGGAGGATTTCTATTTTCTGAACAAGCTCGCCAAAATAAGGGGCATCGGGTCGGTGGAAGGGACGACCGTTTACCCCTCGCCGCGCCTGTCGGCGCGCACCCCTTTCGGGACGGGCCGGAAGGTCGATGCCCTGATCCGGGACGATGGGGAGACCCACCTGTTTTATGACCCGGCCATATTCACGATCCTCCGGGACTGGCTCGGGGTGATGGACGGCGGCTCATTCACGGAAGGCCGGGACATCATGGAGGCGGCGGGGGAGATTGACGGGGCCCTCCCGCCGTTTCTCGAAGAAGTCGGCTTCATGTCCGTCTGGGAGAAGCTGAAAAGGAACTTTCCCCGGCGGGAAAATCTGCGCCGGCAGTTCCATAACTGGTTCGACGGCCTCGCCACCCTGAGACTCGTTCACCACCTGACGGACCACGGTTACCCCCGGGTGGCCATGCACCGGGCCATAAACGGCATGGCCGAAAGAACGGGCCGCCCCCTCCCTGGCCCCCCCCTGTCCGCGGGGGTCTGTCCCGAGGAAGCCCTGGAAATCATGATGGATATGGAGAGGGCTTTGGGGGCCGCGGGGCGGGAAAAGATATTCCCTTGACGGACGGCCCCAATGGGCATAAAGTGCCGGAACATTCGGCCGCCGGAAGTCCGTGCATTCCGGAAGGCCGATCACAAACGATCGAGGAGAACAGGCAATGAAGAGCTTTCGTAAAGGCGCTATCCTCCTTTGTCTCGCCCTGCTTCTGGGATTGACGCTGGTTGTCGGGTGTGACTCGAACAAGGGGAAAACGGCCGCCCAAAAGGAAACCGTCGCGGAACCCGCGCCGGACGCGATCCTGGACAACGCCCAGGCCCCGCCGGAGATGGCGGACGCGGTGATCGTCGTCGATGGCGTCAAGCTGACGAAAACCGAGCTGGAAAACGATCTGAAGGCCAAGATGAATATCATCAAGTCACAGGTCCCTGCGAACAAGCTGGAGCAGACAAGAAACGAAGTCAGGGCGAGTATCATCAACCATTTCATCATGAAAACCCTTTTGAGCAACGAGGTGAATCGCCTGGGAATCGCCGCGTCCGAAAAGGAAATCACGGAGGCGACCGCCAAGTTGAAGGAATCCCTTCCGCCCGAGCTGACCTATGAAGAATTTCTGAAAAAAAACGGATTGACGAAGAGCCAGGCGAAAGAGGAGATCAGGCTGAGCGTGCGAATCGAAAAACTGCTCAAATCCAGGATCGCCCAGGATCCTAAAGTGACGGATAAGGAAATCAACGATTTTTATCGGAACAACAAGGACAAGTTCCTTGTGCCCGAATCGGTCCAAGCCCGGCACATCCTGGTGAAAACGTCAGATGAAGACGACGCCAGGACCCTGGCGGAAAAGAAGGCCAAGGCGGAGGCCATCCGGAAGGAATTGCAGAATGGCGCCGATTTTGCCGACGTCGCCGCGGCGAAATCCGATTGTCCCAGCGCCCAGGCCGGAGGGGACCTGGGGGTTTTTACGAAGGGCCAGATGGTGAAGGCCTTTGACGAGGCGGCCTTCTCCCAGAAGGAAAAGGAGATCGGCCCCGTCGTCAAAACCGAATACGGCTACCACATCATTCAGGTCCTCCACCGGGAAGGGCCGAAAGCCATGCCCCTGAACGAGGAAATCAAATTGAGGATCACCGGTTATCTGAAAAACCAGAAAAAGGAACAGGCCTATGAGGCCCTCCTCAGAAAATTGAAGGAGAAGGCGAAAATTTCCGTTTACAGTTCCTGATTTCTCAACGGAAGGAGTGGTTCTCGTCGGGGAAGGACCCCTCCTTCACCTCCTGCATGAACTTTTTCACGGACCGCCGGATGCTTTTGTTCAAGGCACTGTATTGTTTGACGAACTTCGGCGTGAACCGCTCGTAAAGACCCAGTATGTCATGAATGACCAGGACCTGGCCGTCGCAATCGGGGCCGGCGCCTATGCCGATGGTCGGGATCGAGACGGACTCGGTGATGGCCTTGCCCAGAGAGGAGGGGATACACTCCAGAACGACGGCAAAGGCCCCGGCTTCTTCGAGAATCTTCGCGTCGTCGATCATCCTTTCCGCGGCGCCCTGATCCTTCCCCTGGACCCGGTAGCCCCCCAACTGGTGGACCGATTGGGGGGTCAGCCCCAGATGGGCCACGACGGGAATCCCCGCCAGGCAGATTCGCCGGACCGTTTCCGCGTTTTCCCGTCCCCCCTCGAGCTTCACGCCCTGGGCCCCTTCCTGCATCAGGCGGCCCGCGTTCCAGACGGCCTCATCGACGGAACAGTGGTAGGAGAGAAAGGGCAGGTCGCTGATGACCATGGAGGACGAGGCACCCCGTGACACGGCCTTTGTGTGATGGATCATGTCTTCCATCGTGACGGGCAGGGTGCTGTCGTAACCGAGCACGACCATCCCCAGGGAGTCTCCCACCAGCAGCATCTCCACACCGCACTGGTCGAGCGCCAATGCCGTGGGATAATCGTAAGCCGTCAGCATGGTGATTTTCTCACCCTTCTCCTTCATGTTCCTGATGGTTGTCACGCTGACCCTGTCCATTCGACTCTGTGTACTCATGTCATGCTCCTTTCGATAGCAACGTCTTGATGTTTTCCGATTCGACGGAGGATATGCCCCCCTTCTTCAGCGCCATGTCGGCTGTGATTTTTCCCAGTTCCCGGTAAGGGGGAAGCATGTCGGGCATGGCGGCCCCCAGAGCCAGAAGATGCTTTTGGAGGGTTCCCGCATCGCCGCGGGCGATGGGACCCGTCAGGGAGGGTACGCTGCCCTTTTCCCGGATGTTTTGCATGGTCCCCCGCAAAAGGGGCCAGAAAGCCTGCCTGGCCTCCTCCTCGTCCAGACCGAGCCTGCCGTAGATTCGTTCCGCCATGTAAATGAGCGTGACGAGGTAGTTCGAGACGACGCAGGCGGCGGCATGATAAAGGGGGCGGTCTCCGTCGTCGATGAAAAAGGGGATGGCGCCGAGGGCCGCGACCAGACGTTCGGCCCAACTTTGTAAACCCGGGTCGCAGGTGATGCCGTAAACGGTTCCAGGCAGGGCCTCGATGGCGGATTCCACATCGGAAAAGGTCTGGAGGGGGTGGATGCATGCCGTTTTCGCGCCGGCTCTTCGGGCCGGGTCCAGAAGGGCGAGGGAACCGGCGCCGCTCATGTGAATGACGACGGCCCCCGGTTCGATGCGGTCCGACAGGATCCGGCAGACGGGTTCGATCTGGTCGTCACCGGTCGTGATGAGGTAGCAGTCGGCGGTGACGTCCAGGTCGGCCGGGTGGCGGAACGTTCTGCCGCCCGTCCGGGAAATATGGCGGGCCAGGGCCTCATCCGATGGATCGACCGCCGCGACGATGGTAAACCCCGCTTTTTTCAGGAGATATCCGATGGATGTGCCGACTTTTCCAAGACCGATGATGATGAATGTTTCCATGCCGCCGGGATCCGATTGATTAATGTCCTGGGTTTCCAGGAAGGTTTATTGTAATATAACCCGCTGATTTAGGAAAGGGGAAAAGGAAGGATCATGCGGACGGAAGTCGATCTGATGATTTTTGATTTTGACGGGACCCTGGTGCAAACGGGAGAGGGTATTGTCAAATCGGTGAATTTCACCCTGAACAGACTGAATCTGCCCACCATCGCCGGGGAGGAGATTCTCACCTTCATCGGGGACGGTGTGGTGAAGCTCATCGAACGGGCCACGGGAGAAGAGGGCAGGGCGTACCGCGAACGGGCGATGGAGATTTTTTCGGACCATTACGGCCGGCACATGATGGATCAGGCGGAACTGTATCCCGGGGTTCACGACCTCCTGCGGCACTTTGCGGAGAAAAGGAAGATCATCCTGACGAACAAGAGATACGGCTTTACAAAGAAAATGGCCGAGGCCCTGGCCCTGGACGGATTTTTCGAGGAAATAATCGGCGCCGACAGCACCCCGTTTATCAAACCGGCTCCGGAACTGATGCAGGCGGTCCTGTCCCGGTATCCCGTCGCGAGGAACCGGGTCGTCATGATCGGTGACGGGGTCAACGATCTCCTTCTGGCGAAGGAATCCGGCGTCATCGGTTGCGCTTTTCTGAACGGCCTGGGGGACCGGGAGGAACTGCTGGCCCTGGGGCCGGACATTACCTTCGAGGATTTCGGGGAACTCAAGGAGAGGCTGGCCTAGTTTGGTTCGAACGGCATCATGATCAACAGGGTTCGAAAGTACATCCGCCGCCACGGGATGCTGAAACGGGGGGACCGGGTCATTGTGGGGGTATCGGGCGGCGCCGACTCCATGGCGCTCCTTTCGGTTCTGCACCGTTTGCGGGATGAACTGGCCGTCACCCTCGTGGTGGCCCATATGAACCACGGCCTGCGGGGGAGCGAGTCCGACGCGGACGGGGACCTGGTGGGAAACACCGCCGCGACCCTGGGTCTGCCGTTCCATGAAAGACGGGTGGATATCGGAAGCCTGGCAAAGCGGGAGGGCCTCTCCCTGGAGGATATGGCCAGGCGGGAGCGGTACGGTTTTTTCCATCATCTCCTCCAGGACCTGCCCGCGGATAAAATCACCCTGGGCCATCAACGGCACGATCAGGCGGAAACGGTTCTGATGAACTTGATCCGGGGGGCGGGGTCGCGGGGTCTCAGGGGCATCCTGCCCGTCAGGGAAAACGTGCTGATCCGGCCGTTCCTCGACGTCAGCCGGGAAGAGATCCTGGCTTATCTTGACGGGGAAAGCATCCCCTACCGGGAGGACAGTTCAAATCAGTCCGGTGAATTCCTCAGAAACAGGATCCGTCTCGACCTGATGGGCCAGATGAAGCGGTACAACCCCCGGATCGAGGCGCGTCTTTGTGATCTGGCGGAAACGATGCGCCTCGAAAACGACTTCCTGGAGCGGGAAACGACGGGGGCCTTAAAGCGCCTGGGTGTTTCGGGCGGCGGAGATACGGCCCTCAGGATCGGGGATATGCGGGAATTGCACGGGGCCATGCAACGGCGTGTCATCAAGGCGGTCCTGGAGAGGCGGTCGCAAAGACAAAACGGAATCAGCCGGGTTCACGTGGACGCCGTGGCCCGCTTGCTGGAAAGGGGACGGGTCGGGCAAATGCTGTCCCTCCCTTTCGACACGGAGGTCTTTCGTCAGTACGACGGGCTCCTATTCAGGGAGAAAACCCGGCGGCGGTCGAAAAGAGCGGAATCGGGAGAACGCAATGGGGCCCGCCCCCCGGGGATCGTCCCCCCCTTCCAGGGCGCCTTTCGTTATCGAATCGACGACATACCGGCGAACATTCTCATCGAGGAAACGGGTATGCGCCTGAGGCTGACGAAAACGGGAGCCCCCGCCTGCGATCTGAAATCGGAAAACGTCGTCCTCCTGGATTACAAGAAAATCACTTTCCCCTGCGAAATCAGAAATATCCGTTCCGGAGACCGTTTCCGGCCCCTCGGCATGGGGGGAACGAAAAAACTCAGGACATTTTTCGCGGACCGAAAGGTGCCCCGGGAAATCCGGAAGGAAACACCCCTGCTGGTGGACGGGGAAAAGGTGCTGTGCGTCGTCGGAATAACGGTCAGCGACACCGCCAAAATCACGCCGTCGACAAAAACCTGTCTGAAAATAGAAATGATTTGAAATTAAGTCCCCCCTATTATAAAGGAAGCGGTAAGTCAGATTACAAGGAGTAAGCAATTTGAACCCACTACAAAAAAATATCGCCCTGTGGCTCGTCATCGGATTGATATTCGTCCTAGTTTATCATCTCTTCACCCAGCCGCAGCATGCACAGGAAAGTGTTGTATTCAGTGATTTCATCAATTACGCGAACCGGGGACAGGTCAAGGAGGTCACCATCCAGGGTGATCATGTCTCAGGGACCTTCACCTCGGGCAAGGGATTCAAGACCTACAGTCCCAGCGATCCCACCCTGGTCCCCCTGCTGAAGGAAAAGGGGGTCCGCATATCGGCCAAGCCCTCTGAGGAGTCGCCGTGGTACGTAACGATTCTCATCTCGTGGTTCCCCATGCTTCTGCTGATCGGCGTCTGGATATTTTTTATGCGCCAGATGCACGCCGGCGGGGGGAAGGCCATGGCTTTCGGGAAAAGCCGTGCCCGTCTCATGACGGATAAAACGAAGAAAGTCACGTTCAAGGACGTGGCGGGAATCGACGAGGCCAAGGCGGAGCTTGAAGAAGTGATCGAATTTCTGAAGGATCCGAAGAAGTTCACGCGCCTGGGCGGAAGGATACCGAAGGGCCTGCTCCTGGTCGGACAGCCGGGGACGGGCAAAACCCTCCTTGCCCGCGCCATCGCCGGCGAGGCCGAGGTTCCCTTCCTGAGCATCAGCGGTTCGGACTTCGTGGAAATGTTCGTTGGCGTCGGGGCTTCACGGGTGCGGGATCTCTTCACGCAAGGTAAAAAGAATGCCCCCTGCATCATTTTCATCGACGAAATCGACGCCGTCGGCCGGCACCGCGGCGCGGGACTCGGGGGCGGGCACGACGAACGGGAGCAGACCCTGAACCAGCTCCTGGTTGAAATGGACGGCTTTGAGTCCAATGAAGGGGTCATCCTGGTTTCGGCCACCAACAGGCCCGATGTTCTCGACCCGGCGCTCCTGAGGCCGGGACGGTTCGACCGGCAGGTTGTCGTCCCCCTGCCGGACGTCAAGGGGCGTGAGAAAATATTTGAGGTCCATGCAAGGAAAACCGTCCTGGAAGAGGATGTGGATGCCTCCGTTATCGCTAGAGGGACTCCGGGATTTTCCGGAGCCGATATCGAGAACCTGGTGAACGAGGCCGTTTTGTACGCATCTCGGTACAACAAGGACAAGGTCAGCATGAGCGACTTCGAATTTGCCAAGGACAAGGTTCTCATGGGGGCCGAGCGCAGAAGCATGGTCATCACCGATGAGGAGAAGAAGAATACGGCCTACCATGAATCGGGGCACGCCCTCGTCGCCCGTCTCCTCCCGGGAAGCGATCCGATCCACAAGGTCACGATCATTCCCCGGGGAATGGCCCTGGGTGTTACCCAGCAGCTTCCCATTGACGAAAGGCACACGTACCCGAAAAAATACCTCCTGAACAACATCAGCATCCTCCTGGGAGGACGCGCCGCGGAAGAACTGATCCTTCGTGATTTTACCACCGGCGCGGGGAACGATATCGAACGGGCGACGAACATCGCCAGGAAAATGGTCTGCGAATGGGGAATGAGCGATAAAATGGGTCCCCTGAGTTACGGTAAAAAGGATGAACAGATATTTCTGGGTCGGGAATTCGCGACCCACAAGGATTACAGCGAGGAAACGGCCAGGCTGATCGACCAGGAAATATCGGATATCGTGATCACTTGTTACCGAATCGCAAAAAAACTGCTCGAGGAAAATATCGAGACGCTGCACCGTCTTGCCGCGACGCTTCTGGAAAAGGAAGTCCTCGATACGGAGGACCTCGACGAGCTCATCGGGGTGGACGGATGCGCCGTGGAGGGTTGATGCCGGGGAAACCCCCGACATCCCCCATCAGGTGATCTGCAATGTCTTCACCAGAACACCGGGTTTTCCGGGTTGGAATCCTGTCACAGACCAGCGATGAGGCGTTCATGGACCTCCTGAAGGCCGTCGGCGTCGATCCACCCGGCAGGGAACGGCTGCTCCCCAAAATGAGGCATTTCAATATCCTCCTTCAAGATGTCGAATGCCGGGCGGCCAATGTCATCAAACAGGAAATGCTCGCCCTCGGGGGAGATGCCGCCGTCGCGAGAGGGACCGTCTCCTGCAGCATCCCTTCAACCGATGTCATCCTCATGGGAACGGCAAAGCAGATCCTTCTGTTCGCCGGGCGGATCAAGAGGCAACCCTTCGGCCTGACTTTTCTGTCGGCGGAACTGGAACAACACCTGGCCCATTATCACCGCACCGATTTTGTTCTTGCAACGGGGAAAAGAAAAATCCCTCTGGGGGACGGAACCCGGGTGATGGGCGTCGTGAATGTCACACCCGATTCCTTTTCCGGCGGGGGACGGGAGATGATGTCCACCCCCGAGGCGATTGACCTGGCCCTGGCCCAGGAAGAGGCGGGGGCGGACTTTATCGATATCGGGGGCGAATCATCCCGCCCCGGCGCCGAGGGCGTTTCGGCGTCGGAGGAGTTGAAGCGGGTCCTTCCTGTGATCGACGGGTTGCGGGGGAGGCTCGGAGTCCCCGTTTCCATCGATACGATGAAGGCGGAGGTCGCCCGTGAGGCCGTCGCGGCAGGGGCGGAGATTGTGAACGACATCAGCGCCATGACCGGCGACCCCGGGATGGCCGCCGTCGTTTCCGAAACGGGGGCCGCCGTGATCCTGATGCACATGAGAGGCGTTCCCAGGACCATGCAGTCGGGGCCCATCGTGTATTCGAATTTGATGGCGGAAATCATCGCCTATTTGTCGGATCGGATTGACCACGCCCGGGCGCAGGGTATCGCGATGGACCGCATTATGGTGGATCCGGGTGTGGGTTTCGGGAAGACGGTTCAGGACAACCTTGTCATTGTCAGGCGTTTGGCCGAACTCAAAATTCTGGGCGCTCCCATCCTGGTCGGCGTGTCACGGAAATCGTTCATCGGGGCCGTCACCGGTGTCGAGGTGGCGGCGGAGCGTACGGAGGGGACGGCCGCCGCACTGACGGCGAGCATCATGGGCGGGGCCCATGTCGTCCGTGTACACGACGTGGCCGAAACCACCAGAGTCGTCGTCATGACGGACGCGATCATGCGGGGGCGGTTCACCGCATAAGGGACCCGTGAAAGAAGCGGACTATGACAAAGAGAACATGCGAAGTCAGAACCCTCGGTGAAGGGGAAACCATACGCCTCGGCGAAGCGATCGGCGAATGCCTGGGCCCGGGAGACGTTGTGGGACTGATCGGGGATTTGGGCGCCGGCAAGACCTGTATGGCCAAGGGCCTGGCGAGAAGTCTCGGCGTGTCCGATTGTTATGAAATCACAAGCCCCACCTTCACCATCATCAACGAGTATCCGGGGCGGATGACTCTCCGGCATGTCGATGCCTACCGGCTGGAAACATCCCGTGAACTGATCGATGCGGGGTTTGAGGATTTCTTCGACGACGGGGGCGTTGTCGTGGTGGAATGGGCGGAAAAAATACGGGATATCCTGCCCGGGGATACCCTTTTTGTCAATTTTGAGTATTTCGATGAGTCAACGCGGATCATCAGAATATCCGGTGACGAGTCCGTTATCGGGCAAATTCTGGAAAAATACCGGCGCGAACGGGAATAGGGGAGGATGGGTATGGCTTTGATTGTACAGAAATATGGTGGAACGTCTGTCGCCAACATCGAAAAGATCGAAAAGGTCGCACAGAAAATCATCAGAACAAAGCAGGCGGGCCATGATGTGGTCGTTGTCCTGTCAGCCATGGCGGGTGAGACGGACCGCCTCATTGAAATGGCCCAGAAGGCGGCGGACCCGCCTGACGCGAGAGAGTTCGATTCCATGATATCGACGGGGGAACAGGTTACCATATCCATTCTATCCATGGTCCTGAATCGTCTCGGTTATCCCGCCCGATCCTTTCTCGGGTTTCAGGCCGGGGTACACACGGACAACGCCTTTAACAAGGCCAGGATTCTGGATGTGGACGCGCGTGTCTTGCAGGATGAACTGAAGAAGGGAACGATTGCCGTCGTTGCCGGTTTTCAGGGGATCGACGCGGGTAACAGCATCACGACCCTCGGACGAGGCGGGTCGGACACCACGGCCGTGGCCCTAGCGGCGATTCTCAAGGCGGATGCGTGCGATATCTATACGGATGTGGACGGCGTCTATACGACGGACCCCAATATCTGCAGCAACGCCAGGCGACTCGATCGAATCACGTATGACGAGATGCTGGAGATGGCCAGGGCGGGCGCCAAGGTGCTGCAGCCCCGTTCCGTCGAGCTAGCAAAAAAATATAATGTCCCCCTCTATGTGAAACCGAACTTTTCCGATGAAGCGGGGACCCTGGTGACCAAGGAGGATACGAATATGGATATGGAAAAAGAAGTGGTGTCCGGTGTGACCTATGACAAGGATCAGGCAAAAGTGACCATCGTCCATGTGCCGGATCGTCCCGGTACCGCCGCACAGCTCCTCTCCCCCCTCGCGGAAAACAACATCGTTCTGGATATGATTATCCAGAACGCGAGCATAGACGGATACACGGATTTGACCTTCACCGTTTCGAGGAAGGAAATCGGGCAGGCACGCAGGCTCATCGAGGACGCGGCCCGGAAAATCGGCGCGGATAAAGTGGAGGTGGATGAAAACGTGTCCAAGGTCTCCATTGTCGGCGTCGGCATGATCAGCCATTCCGGCGTGGCGGCGAAAATGTTCGATACCCTGGCCAAAGAGGGTATCAACATCCTGATGATCAGCACATCGGAAATAAAGATATCCTGCGCCATCCAGTCCAGGTACACGGAGCTGGCCGTCTCTATCCTTCACGATGTGTTCTGCGTACCCAAAAAATCATGAAATGAAACACCGTCTTCTGCTCGGCGGCACGACACTGCTTCTTTTACTGCTTCTGGTGCAGTCCGTTTCCTCCCTGGTGAAGAATCAGACGAGGGACGTCCCCTTCCAGGTCAGGGGGGAAGAAACGGCGGCGGTCGAGCTGATCGTGGAAGACGAGGAACAGGGCATATACTTTTTCCCCAGGGGAAAAACCATGGCGGCATGCCTGTCCGGCGTAAACCCCCAATGGGAGGGGGGTGAAACGACCGCCGTCACCCCCGGCATGTCCGTCCGGATCCGGGGAAACCGTCTGCGCGACGTTACGGATATGTCCCCCCACAAGGCCATGGCCCTGGGCATCCCCAGCGATATCAACCGGATGTCACGAGAGGAGATGATGCTCGTTCCGGGGATCGGCGAAAAAACATCCACATCCATTATAGCCTACATCCAGAGCCGGGGCTGTATCCGTGACCTGTCGGAACTGAGCGCGATCCGGGGCATCAAGGAACGGAAGATCGCCAGGATGAGACCGTACCTGACCACCAGGCCGGAAACCTGCGGAGGCGCCCTCACCGAGGCGATTCCCTGAAACAGGGTACGGAGGAGGTCAATTCCTGCTCAAGCTGCGGTATTGTTCCAGGTACTGGAGAACACGCTGAACGTAGGTCTGCGTTTCCGGGTAGGGGGGGATGCGGTTGTTGTATCGGGCCACGGCCCCTTCCCCCGCATTGTAGGCGGCAAGGGCCAAGGAGAGGTTCCCGTTGAACAGGCGCAGGAGATAACGGAGGTAGCGGACCCCGCCGTTGATGTTGTTCTCCGGGTGAAATGAATCCTGCACATTGAGGGACGAGGCTGTTTTCGGCATGAGCTGCATGAGCCCCTGCGCGCCGACGGGGGAAACGGCCCGGTGATTGAAGTTCGATTCCGCCTTGATCACGGCCTTGATAAGAGCGTAATCGACATCATACTTCTCCGACGCCTTCCTGATGATGTCGTCGTATTGTGCCACATCGCCTTTGACTTTCATGATCACCCGCTTTTCCTTGATCAAAAGGATGTAATTGCGGTTGCTTTCGGTCGGTATGTTGGTAAGGTGGGTGACCCCGTCATCGTCGATGAATTTGTAAATATCGGCGAAGGTCGATGTCGCGTATAACGGCGACAGGCAAAGCATCGCAACGAGGAAGCGCCGATACCATTTTCCGATCATCTGTATTCTCCTGATATACGAAAACGAGGAACCAAGATTAAGGTATGACAGGATGATATTCAAGTGATTATTTCTTGCAAGAATATGGCCTTATAGTGCTTGACACCATAAATTATAGGTGGTAATGGGTGCGGCACAGAGATTTACGGGAGTGATCTGTCGGGGCGTAGCGCAGCTTGGTAGCGTATCTGAATGGGGTTCAGAGGGTCGGTGGTTCAAATCCACTCGCCCCGACCAGTAATAAAGAAACCGCCTGAAAAGCGGTTTTTTTATTGTAACTTTTTCACACTTTTTCCAGTCTCGACGACATTTTGGTTAAAAAAGCAATTCCCATTGACAACAATCCAGGCAGTGAATATATAGGACTCATCAGGCTTGTTCCAAGCGAGAGTGGCGAAACTGGCAGACGCACTGGACTTAGGATCCAGCCCGTGAAAACGGATAGGGGTTCAAGTCCCCTCTCTCGCACCATAATATCTCGTAAAAAGGAGCCGCGAAACCGTGACTGAAACATGTATCAAATTTGAGGATTTGAGCCAGATTAAAAAAAAGATGTACTTCGAAGTTCCATGGCTGGAAGTGGAAAAAGAATTGGACAAGGTTTACGACAACCTGAACAAAACGGCCAAGATCAAGGGTTTCCGCCAGGGCAAAATTCCCCGGAAGATTTTGGAGACCTATTATAAAAATCATGCGGAAAATGACGCCGCCGCAAACATCATTGCCAGGCAGTATCAGGAAACCATGGACAGCCGCAAACTGCGCCCCGCGGGATATCCCAGCGTCGATCACAAGGGCTTTACGAAGGATGAAATCTTTGCGTTTAACGTGGCCGTCGAAATTGAACCGGATTTCGAACCAAAAGATTATGTCGGTCTGGAACTGGAGAAGACGGATCCGGAAGTCACGGAAGAGGCGATTGACGAGAAAATCGAAAAATTGCGCCATCTCTACAGCTACATGGAGGATGTCGCCGAGGACCGCGGCATTCAGAAAGGCGATTTCACGGCCATTCAGTTCGAGGGGACTCTTGACGGCCAGGCGCTCAAGGAGATGACGTCTGAAAATTATTTTCTGGAGATCGGATCAGGTCAATTTATTGACGATTTCGAGGATAAATTGACGGGAATGAAGAGGGGGGAAACCCGGGTCTTCGACGTGACCTTCCCCGAAAATTATCATGCGGAGCACGTCGCAGGCAGGAATGTTGAATTTACAGTGACCCTGAAGGATCATAAAATACGTAAACTGCCGGAGCTTGACGAAAACTTTATCAAGAACTTCGAACGGTTCAACACCATGGCGGAACTTCGTGAGGAACTGAGGAAGGAACTGGACATCGAACTGGCGAATAAATCCAACGCCGACCTGAGAGAACGCATGATCGACCGGTTGATCGCCAACAACGATCTCGAGGTACCCTCCATCATGACGGGCCACCAACTGGAACAAATGGTGATGGAGGCGAACCGACGCTGGAAAGCGAGCGGTATGCCAAATGAGAGGGCCAAGGAACTGGCCGAGGGGATGCGTGAAAACATGAGGCCCGAGGCGGAAAAGATCGTCAAGGCCGGCATGATTTTAAGGGCCATCGCGGCAAAGGAAAGTATCGAGGTTCAAGAGTCGGAAATAGAAGAGCGGATTAAGGGCCTTGCCGGGTATTACGCCCAGGACTATGAACAGATAAAGAAAAAATTCGAAAACGCCCACATGGTGGAGGATCTGGAAAGCGAGATCCTCATGGCCAAGGTAATCGATTTTCTTGAAAGCAAGTCGGTCATCACAGTGGCCAAAAAAACGGCGGATATTTAGGAGGGATTAAATGGCTCTGATTCCCATGGTGGTGGAACAGGATGGCAGAGGTGAGAGAGCCTTTGATATCTATTCCCGGCTGTTGAAGGATCGTATTGTTTTTCTGGGCACACCCATCAACGATGAAGTGGCCAATCTGGTCATCGCCCAGTTTCTTTACCTTGAGTCGGAGGATCCGGAAAAGGAGATATCCTTTTACTTGAATACCCCTGGGGGGCACGTCAGTTCCGGCATGGCCATTTATGACACCATGCAGTACATCAAACCCCCCGTATCGACGGTGTGCATGGGGCAAGCCGCCAGCATGGGCGCATTTCTCCTTGCCGCCGGGGAGCCGGGAAAACGTTATGCCCTGCCGCATTCCAGAATTCTGATTCACCAGCCTCTGGGCGGTTTTCAGGGACAGGCGACGGACATCGATATTCAAGCCAAGGAAATCCTCCGCTTGAAAGAGGAACTCAATCGCATCCTGGCCAAACTGACGAATCAGCCCTTCGAAAAAATCGAGACGGATACGGACCGGGATTATTACATGACCAGTGAACAGGCAAAGCAGTATCGTATTATTGACGAGATTATCGCCAAAAGAGCCTGATAAGATAAGAGACAAAGGATATTTCATGGGGAAAAAAAATAAAGATACTCAAGGTGATCTGTCCCTGATGTTTTGCTCATTTTGCGGAAAAGATCAAAACGAGGTGCGCAAACTGGTTGCCGGACCGGCCGCCTATATCTGTGATGAATGTATCAACCTCTGCCGCTGCATCGTTGAGGAGGATCAGGAGAACTTCTGCGAAGGTTCGGTTAAAAAAATTCCCGAACCAAAGGAGATCAAGGCCCATCTCGACGAGTATGTGATCGGGCAGGAGAAGCCAAAGAAAGTTTTGTCCGTTGCGGTGTACAACCATTACAAAAGATTGTTCGCCGACAAAAAAACCGGTGATGTGGAAATCCAGAAAAGCAACATCCTCCTCATCGGTCCCACGGGATCGGGCAAGACACTGCTGGCGAAGACTTTGGCCAGAATTCTGAAGGTTCCCTTTGCCATTGCCGATGCCACATCCTTAACGGAAGCCGGTTATGTCGGTGAAGATGTGGAAAACATCATACTGAGCCTCCTGCAGAATGCCGATTATGATGCGGACAGGACCTGCCGGGGTATTGTGTACATCGATGAAATCGATAAAATCGCCAAAAAATCGGGGAATCCCTCGATTACGCGGGATGTGTCGGGTGAGGGGGTTCAGCAGGCGCTCCTGAAAATCATGGAAGGCACTTTGGCGAATATCCCGCCGAAGGGTGGCAGAAAGCACCCGCAGCAGGAATTTATCCAGATCGATACAACGGATATTTTATTTATATGCGGAGGCGCATTCAACGGACTGGAGGACATCATTGCCAAACGTCTCGGCGTGAACGCCATGGGATTCGGCGCGGAAGTGAAGAGCCGCAAGGATATCCGCAACGAACATCTCCTGTCGAAAGTGCGGCCGGAAGATATTCTGAAATTCGGCATGATTCCTGAATTCATTGGACGCTTGCCCGTGGTGGCGACATTGAACGACCTGAATCACCACGACCTGTTCAGGATCCTGACGGAACCAAAGGACGCCATCATCAAGCAATACGAGAGACTGCTTGAGCTGGAAAACGTAAAACTCCGGTTTACGGACGGGGCCCTCCGGGCTATCGCCAAACTGTCGGAGGATCGCAAAACGGGGGCAAGGGGCTTGAGGGCTATCATCGAAGACACGATGTTGAATATCATGTACGAAATACCGTCCAGGAAAGATATTTCTGAATGCGTCATTAACGAGGATGTCATATCCAATCAGGAACAGCCCATTCTCCTTTTTGAGAAAAAAACGGAAACCGCCTGATTGAAACGAGGAATAAAATAAATTGGGAACATTGAATAATTTTAATATGAATAAGAACAGCGAAGAGAAACTCATTTCAATACCCTTGCTGCCCCTGCGAGATGTGGTTGTTTTCCCCTACATGATCGTACCGTTGTTTGTGGGCAGGGAGAAATCAATTTCCGCTCTCGAATACGCCATGAAGGACGAGAAGGGGATTTTCATGGTGGCCCAGAAGAGTGCCCAAAAGGATGATCCGACGGAGGATGACATCTGTCAGGTCGGAACAATAGGGGTTATTATTCAGCTTCTCAGGTTGCCTGACGGGACCGTCAAGGTTCTTGTGGAGGGAAAGAAAAGGGGCGTCATCCAGGGTTACCTGCCGAATGACGAATTTTTCTACGTCGAGGTGAAGGAAGTAGATGATATTGTTGAAGAAAACGATATAAAAACCCAGGCCTTGATCAGAAACATCAAGGAATCCTTCGAACAGTACATCAAACTCAGCAAAAAAGCGCATATTGAAATGCTGAGCACCCTGGCCACCATCGATGACCCTTCCAAAATAGCCGATGCCGTGATCTCCCAACTGAACGTGAAACTGGAAGACAAACAAAAAATCCTGGAGATATTCCATGTCACGGAGCGACTCGAAACGATTTACGCCCTGATGGTTTCTGAAATCGAGATCCTGGAAGTGGAAGAGAAGATCAAAAGGCGCGTCAAAAAACAGATGGAGAAAACCCAGAAGGATTACTATCTGAATGAACAGATGCGCGCCATCCAGAAGGAAATGGGGGAGAAGGACGATTTCAGAAATGAAATCGCCGAGCTTGAAAAGAAGCTCAAAATGAAAAAGATGTCGGAGGAGGCCACGAAAAAGGTCAGGCAGGAAATAAAGAAACTGCAGATGATGGCCCCCATGTCCGCGGAAGCCACCGTTGTGAGGAACTATATCGACTGGCTTTTGGATATGCCCTGGTATGAAAAGACGGGAAATCAGCACACCCTGGAGGAATCGGAGGCTATTTTAGAAGAGGATCATTACGGTCTCAAAAAGGTTAAGGAAAGAATCCTTGAATACCTGGCGGTTCAGACTCTGGTCAAGAAAAACAAAGGCCCCATTCTCTGTCTCGTCGGACCCCCCGGGGTCGGAAAGACCTCTATTGCAAAATCGGTGGCCCGGGCGACAAATCGAAAATTTGTGCGTCTTTCCCTTGGCGGCGTACGCGACGAAGCGGAAATCCGTGGACACAGAAGAACCTATATCGGGGCTTTACCCGGGAAAATCGTGCAGCTCTTAAAAAAGGCCGGGTCAAACAATCCCGTATTCTGTCTCGATGAAGTGGATAAGCTGAGTTCCGATTTCCGTGGCGATCCTTCGTCGGCCCTGCTGGAAGTTTTGGACCCGGAACAGAACAACGCCTTCAATGACAACTATCTGGAAGTCGATTATGACCTTTCCGATATCATGTTCATTACGACGGCCAATGTGCTCCAAACGATTCCGCCGCCGTTGCAGGATCGGATGGAAGTCATCCGTCTGGCCGGTTACACGGAACCGGAAAAAATGAACATCGCCAAGAAATTTCTCGTTTCCAAGGAAATGGAACAGAACGGTTTGACGAAAGAGAATATCCGTTTCACCGATGGAGCGCTTCAGACGATCATACGACAGTACACCCGGGAGGCGGGTGTCAGAAATCTGGAACGGGAAATCGCATCGATCTGCCGCAAAGTTGCCCGGGAGGTGGTCACGGAAGGGCATAAGAATTTCTCGAACATTACATCGAAGGCTGTGCACAAATATCTGGGTGTCCCAAAGTATCGGCACGGGGAAACGGAAGGGCAGGCCGGTATCGGCTTGACCATCGGCATGGCCTGGACGGAATTCGGCGGCGAATTGCTGACTGTGGAAGCGTCCACCATGCCCGGCGCGGGGAAGATGATCGTAACAGGCAAACTGGGCGACGTCATGCAGGAATCCGTTCAGGCTGCCCTGACCTATGTCCGGGCACGAGCAGAACAATTCGGCCTGGCACCGGATTTCTACAAGGAATCAGATATTCACATTCATGTGCCCGAGGGGGCGATCCCCAAGGACGGACCGTCCGCAGGGATTGCCATGGCAACGTCTATCGCTTCCGTTTTCATGAAAAAACCCGTGAGAGCGGACCTGGCGATGACCGGAGAAATCACTTTACGCGGAAGGGTTTTACCCATCGGCGGTTTGAAGGAAAAACTCCTGGCTGCCCACAGGGGAAATATCAAGTCGGTTATCATTCCGCGGGACAACGAAAAGGACCTGGCGGAAGTTCCCCGTAACATCCTGAAAGCCCTTGATGTCATATTTGTGGACAATGTCGACGAGGTGCTGAAGGCGGCCTTGCTCTTCAGGGGTGAGGAAGCGGGAAAATTCAACACCGAAACGGAGCAGCATTTTAACGCCTAGGGATTCCCGGGACACTTACTGCTTGACAACCATAAGATATGTTGCTAAAAACTCCCTGCTGATCGGGAACACCGTTTTGGGCGGGTAGCTCAGCTGGGAGAGCGCCACGCTTACACCGTGGATGTCACAGGTTCAAGTCCTGTTCCGCCTACCAAGGATATAAGATCTTCTGATTTGAAATTTGGAATTGCGGGGTCGTAGTTAAGCTGGTTATAACGCCGGCCTGTCACGCCGGAGGGCGTGGGTTCAAATCCCATCGGCCCCGCCATAAAAAAAACAGGGCAACTGAATTGCCCTGTTTTTTTATGCCTGCCCTTTTCATCAATGCCAACTCACCAACTTTGTCAGTTTTTCACAGTAATTCGGCAGGAGGGTTTTTTTGATCGATTTTTCATCGGGAATTGCCGGAATGTGAAAACCATAAACAACTTCCAGAAGCCCCATGACGAGGGCAAAAGTCGCCCCCCAAAGAATATGCTCATAGCCGCTTTCGTCCTTGAACAGCAGACAGGGGAATTTTTCGACAGGTTCAGGCGAGCCCGCCGGCATTTCGATGATCAGTTGAAAATAGTTGGATTCATCAAAACATATCGTCAGGGGAAGGTTCACAATACGGTCCACCTCGTCATTTAACCGATACCGGGCTTGTTGACCGGTCATGAAACAGACCGAGGGGAAGATGACGCGATGGAAGGTTTTTAAAGTATAAGTCGGCAATGACCCCAGATATACAAGGTGGTAAGGATTCATGCCGACCTCTTCCCAGGCTTCACGGAGGGCGTTGGCAAGAAACAACGTCATGGCCCGCATGTTGTGAGGGGGATATTGCTTCACGGCGAGGAACCTGTTGCGCCGGATGACCGGGATGATACCGGACGTGATCATGTATCTGAGCGGATAGTCCTGTATGGGATTGAGCATCCCGCCGGGAAAACTCAAGTCGCCAGGCTGTGAGACCTTTGCGGATCTTTTGATCAGTTGAAAATAAAACCGATCCGCTTCAGAGAAGATGGGCATGCAAACTCCCGCGGACAAGTATTTTGTTTCCTTTCCTTGTTGATTCCGGATCAAAAGATATTTTTCATGGAAGTCGATATGGGGATTTTGCAGGGATTGGGTTAACCTTTCGATGAAGGATGTCTGGGTGTCGTTCATGATCATTCTTTGAAAAATAAAAAGCTTGACCCTAGAGTCAAGCTTGTATGTTGGTGGCGGTGCAGGGAATTGAACCCCGGACACTACGGATATGAGCCGTATGCTCTAACCAGCTGAGCTACACCGCCATATGTACTTCTGAAATCCCGTAAGCCTTTCCTGTAGCGGTTTTGCTTCTTATCTGTTTTTCAATGCGATGTCAACCCCTATTCTGCAACCAGGTCATAGGCAACGATTACGCTTGTCTTCTGAAGACTCACCCCCGATGACATAACCAGGGCGAGGACGATCTCTTTGTCCCCGTCATTGTCCACGTCCTTGAATTGATAGTCACAAACGTAGCCGTTAATTTTTCGTGTTCGCCAGTTCTCTATGAACCCCAGACCATCCCACTCAAGATTATAGATTTCAGCGGCGGTAAAAAGCCTGACATTGGCGAAGTATCGGCCCGATGAGGAGAGGTTCTTGACGATAATCAATTCCTTCTTGCCGTCCTTGTTTGTATCATAGGCGAAAGTCCTCAGGTTCACATAATAAAACTTCTTGACCACATTATCCGAAACCTGCCTGTCCGTGAGGTCGAAGACGTTGTTCGTGCCGCCGAATATTTCGTCGCTTCTGTACAGGTACTCCGGGCTCCCACCGAAAGCGTTGACCTTGCTCAGGGCCTTCTCCGTTTTGGCGTACATGGAAATGTAATCCCCTTCGTCAATGGCAAGGACCTTGTCGGAACCGCTGTCCGTAAAATTGACGATGTTAACGCTGTATACGGAGAGGCCTTCAGGAATCTGCATCCTCTTTCCTGTTTGATACTTCCCGCTTTTCCAGGTCATTTCATAAATCGGCGACGAGAACGGTTCAGTCATACCCAGAGGCTGTGCCATCAAAAGGGGGGTTCCATCCGGCATTTCGATCACTCGCATGAAATAGCCCAGTTTTGACGCAATCATTTCATATTTATCCTTTTTGAATTCAAGGACAAAAGAAGTCAGATAATTGCGGCGAAGCCGTGTCACGATAATTTCGGGCACACCGTTTTCGTTGATGTCCGCCACATCGACGGAAAGGTATTGGTCGTAGGGTTTGCCTTCGATTTTCTTCAGGAGAACCAAATCGCGACCCCGTTTTTGATAGATCATCACATTGTGATCATCGATCAGGACGATTTCATTCAGACCGTCGTTGTTGACATCACCGATATCCATCCCTTTGATCTGGGTCGGAATTTTCGGACTCATCCAGAAGCCTTCCCGGTCGAGGGGGCGCTGTGCGTTGATAAAGTCCGTGTTGATGGCCGAAGTCAGGGTGCCCTGAGGGGATGTTCTCATGCTCTTGATGATCTGCGATTCCCGGGTGGCCCCCCCTGAACCGTAACCGGAACTCACGGCGGAGGGTTGTTTTAAAACCGGCTGCGAGGAAACGTCCCCGGTAAAGCCCAGTACATGGTGGTCAATTTGCTTGGCGAACTCATTGATTTTCGGAATGACCTCGTCAAAGGACTGACACTGGTAGTATATGGACAAGGCAGGTTTATCGGAGGCGGTCATATCGAACAGTTTTCCGTCCACACTGAGGGCACTTCCGATTTTTGTGAGGCTTCCCGATACGACAAAATCGGCTTGTACCTTGTTTCCGATTTCATAAATTTCAGATGAGGAGAGATCCTTGTTGTCTTGCACAAGAGTCGAGAGGACCTCCTTTTCAACAACCCTCATCTTGTCATGATAGGATATCCTGGAAGACAGCATATCCCAGATACCATGCCGGATGTACTCGATGTTTTCCGCGCTGTGTGTTGAAAACGGGAGGACCGCGATCACAAATTTATCCTTCGCCGAAGGATTTGAAGGTTGTATCAAAATGGAAATAATCGTCAGGATAAAAAATATTTTAAAATATTTTTTCATCATATTCTCCTATGTTTTTTCGATGACTTGTGCTCTCTTAACACTTTCACAATGACGATTCAAGCCCTTCTTTATGTGTCTGTCCCCGGAAAAATGGATGAGAAAAAGAAATGAGTGGATGTCCTGGAGACGATATTGTGATATGAAAAGGATGGGTTTTCCCCTTCTTTCAAATCAGGAATGGGACGTCTTTTCGCTTGAAAAAGTTAAGGGAGTGTAAACTGGAACATGGTTGCCTTGGTACAACGCGTGGATGAGGCGTCGGTTTACATCGATGATCGCCTGCACAGCGCCATTCAAACAGGATTGCTGGTATTTTTGGGGGTGAAAAAGGGCGATTCCGAAAAGGATGCCGATTATCTTCTGGAAAAGATTCTCAATTTGCGGATCTTTGAAGATCGTCAGGGGAAAATGAATCTTTCCGTAAAGGATCTTGGTGGAGGCCTGCTCGTGGTATCCCAATTTACGTTACTTGCCGATTGCAGAAAGGGGAGAAGACCCTCGTTTACCGATGCGGAGGATCCCGAACGGGCAAAGCATCTCTACGAATACTTCCTGAGCCGGGGGAGGGGGCTTTATGACCGGATTTTGTCAGGAGAATTTCAGGCGATGATGAAAGTGCGTTTGGTCAATAACGGACCCGTGACCTTATCCATCAACAGTCGGACCTGACTCTGGTGCAGCCCCTTGGAAAACATAAAAAAGCGGATAAAAGAGATCTGCGACATCAAAATCGATAAAGACGGCGTCTGGTATTACCGCGGTGCGGAAATGCTCCGTGCGGATATTGTCCAGTATCTGTACGGGTACTTGAAAAAGACGCCTGGAGGCAGTTATTACCTTGAAGTATCCGAACATGACCGATGCGAAATCGACGTGGAGGATACAGCATTCGTCGTGAAATCCGTAGAACGGGTGCGGGCGGACACTTCGCAGGAAGAAGTGATTCACCTCAGCCTGTCCGATGGTTCTTCAGAAGTGTTGGAGCCCGACACATTGACTATTTCCGAAGAGAATGTTTTGTATTGCCGAATAAAGAAGAATTCATTCAGGGCTCGGTTTTCCAGAAAAAGTTACTACCAGATCATCAGCGATGTTCAATACGATGATCGGGTTGAAAAGTATTTTCTGAATATAAACGGCAAGCGATGCTTCATCGAAGGAAACAACTCTCAATAAATCAATCATACGGAGGTTAGAAACGTTGGAAGAAAAGATGAGAGAAGCCTTGACATTTGACGATGTACTCCTCGTACCCAGTGAGTCTTCGGTATTACCCAAGGATGTGGATACATCCACCTGTTTGACGAACAACATTCCCCTGAATATTCCCATTGTCAGTGCCGCCATGGACACGGTGACCGAATCGAGGACGGCGATCTGCACGGCCCAGGAAGGGGGAATCGGCATCATCCATCGGAATATGAGCATTGAAAGACAGGTCCTGGAGGTGGACAAAGTCAAAAAGTCCGAGAGTGGAATGATTATTTCGCCGATCACGATCGAACCAAACCAGAAAGTCAGTGAGGCCCTGGACCTCATGAACCGCTACCGGATATCCGGTGTGCCCGTTGTCAGCAAAAAAAAGCTGGTGGGTATTTTAACCAACAGGGATCTGCGATTTGAAACCAACCTGGAGCAACCCGTAGCCGATGTGATGACGAAAGAGAACCTCGTTACGGTGTCGGCAAATATTTCCCTGGAGGAATCCAAGCGCCTTTTGCATAAACACCGGATTGAAAAACTGCCCGTTGTGGATGAAGACTTCAATCTGAAGGGCCTCATAACCATCAAGGACATAGAAAAAATCAAGAAATTCCCCCTGGCCTGTAAAGATACGCACGGAAGATTACGTGTCGGTGCCGCAGTCGGCATCGTCGATCGTGAGGAGAGGGTGGCCGCTCTCCTTGACGCCGAAGCCGATGCCATTGTGATCGATACCTCCCACGGCCATTCCTCCGTCGTTCTGGATGCGATCCGGGACACCAAAAGGAATTTTCCCCGGTGTGAACTGATCGCCGGAAATGTCGCCACAGCGGAAGGGGCAAAGGCGTTGATCGACGCCGGTGTCGATGCCGTCAAGGTCGGTGTGGGGCCCGGGTCCATTTGTACGACCCGGATCATTGCGGGGGTCGGCGTTCCCCAGATCACAGCCATAACCGATGTCTGTAAAATCGCGTCGAAATATGGGATTCCCGTCATCGCCGACGGCGGGATCAAATACTCCGGAGATATTGTGAAGGCTTTGGCGGCAGGCGCGCATACGGTCATGATCGGCAGCCTTTTTGCCGGTACGGAAGAAAGCCCGGGAGAGACGATCCTGTACCAAGGACGCAGCTACAAGGTCTACAGAGGTATGGGGTCCTTGGAGGCCATGAAGCTCGGAAGCGTGGATCGATACTATCATGACGATATTGAAAGCACAATCAAACTGGTTCCCGAAGGGATCGAGGGGAGGGTGCCATTCAGGGGTTCGTTGTCCGCCAGCATTTTCCAGCTCATTGGCGGCCTGAAGGCGGGTATGGGATATGTGGGATGTCAAAATATCCAAGAGCTGAGAACCAGGGCGAAATTTATCAGAATTACATCAGCCGGGTTGAGAGAAAGTCACGTACATGATGTCATCATCACGAAAGAGGCCCCCAATTACTGGATGGATTAGCTCCATCCATGCATTTTTACGCGGGTGTTTTTAATATGGGTTGTTAAACATGCTTCAGAATTCCTTTGTTCATCTGCACGTTCATACACAATACAGCCTTCTGGACGGCGCAATTCGTATCAGTGATCTGATCACCAAAGCGAAAGAATTCGCTATGCCTGCCGTCGCAATGACCGATCATGGCAACATGTACGGCGCGATCGACTTTTACCAGCAGGCGAAAAAAAACGGCATAAAACCCATCATCGGGTGTGAACTTTATATTGCCCCCAAGAGCCGGTTCGATAAAACCGCCGGATACATCGGCGACAACGCCAACCATCTGGTTGTGCTGGCGAAGGACATGACCGGTTATCAGAATCTGATGAAGCTGACGAGCATTGGGTACCTGGAGGGATTTTACTATCGCCCCAGAATCGACAAAGATGTCCTGCTGCGGAACCATGAAGGGCTGATCGCCATGAGTGCCTGTTTGCAAGGCGAAATATCGAGCAAACTGCTGAAGGAAAGAAGAGAGGAAGCGGAAGAGGCGGCAAGAGACTATCTGAAAATCTTCGGGCCCGACAATTTTTTCATCGAAATTATGGAAAATGGCTTGCCGGAGCAGAACCTGGTCAATCATCAGTTGATCGATATCGCCCGAAAGCTGGGTATTGGCCTTGTTGCCACCAACGATTGCCACTACCTTACCAGAGAATCGGCGGAAGCTCATGAGATCCTCCTCTGCATTCAAACCGGAAAGACAATCAACGATACGGACCGGATGAAATTCAGTACGGATCAGTTTTACCTGAAATCTCCCCGGGAAATGTCGCAAATCTTCAAGGATCTGCCGGAGGCCATAGAGAATACGCTTCTCATAGCGGAACGCTGCAATCTCGACCTCGAATTCGGCAAGATCTATTTACCCAAATTTGAACTCAAGGGTTCAACAGACAGACTTGATGAGGTGCTGACCCGAGAAGCGGAAAAGGGACTTGAAAAGCTATTTCCGTACATTTTGCAGAACCAAGACGAGTTGGACCACAAGGCGTTGCGCTCCCGCTATCTGGAACGACTGTCCCATGAAATGGGCATCATCAGGAACATGGGATTTGCCGGATATTTTTTGATTGTCTGGGACTTCGTCCGTTATGCAAAGGAAAATAATATTGCCGTCGGACCGGGAAGGGGCTCTGCCGCGGGCAGCCTTGTCGCTTACTCTCTGGGAATCACAAACATCGATCCCATCAAGTACGGTCTCTTCTTTGAGAGGTTTCTGAATCCGGACCGGATCACCATGCCGGATATCGATATCGATTTCTGTCCGGAGGGGCGGGACGATATCATTCGCTATGTAAAGAATAAATATGGGGCCGATAAAGTGGCCCAGATCATTACCTTTGGAAAAATGCAGGCGAGGGCCGTTATTCGGGATGTCGGCAGGGTGATCGGCATGCCTTACGGGGAAGTGGACCGGGTTGCCAAGCTGATTCCCGAAGCCGTCAACATGACACTCGATACCGCTTTAAAATCCGAACCACGCCTGACCGATGAAATGAACCGGTCTCCCGAGATCAAACGGCTAATCGACCTGGCCAGGGAGCTGGAGGGCCTGAACAGACACGCTTCGACGCACGCGGCCGGTGTGGTCGTTTCCGACGTTCCTCTGGTGGAGAGGGTGCCTCTCTATAAAAATCCCAAGGAGGACCAGGACATCGTTACCCAGTTTCCGATGAATGACCTGGAGAAAATCGGCCTTACAAAATTCGATTTCCTGGGATTGAAAACCCTGACGGTCATCAACAATGTGATCCAGGCAATCAAAGAAGACCATGACGTCGATATTGATCTGAACGCCCTGCCGCTCGACGATCCGCTGGCCTATCAGTTGCTCGGCAGGGGAGATGCCGACGGGATCTTCCAACTGGAAAGTGATGGGATGAAGGATATCCTGGTGAATATAAAGCCTGATTGCATCGAGGATATCAGCGCGTCCATTGCCCTGTATCGCCCCGGTCCCATGAACATGGTGCCTGATTTCATATCCAGGAAACAGGGAAAAACGAGGATAACCTACGAAATACCGCAACTGAAATCCATCCTGGAAGAAACATATGGGGTCATATTATATCAGGAACAGGTCATGCAGATTGCCGTATCCATCGGCGGCTATACCATGTCCGAGGCCGATACCCTGCGCAAGGTGATGGGCAAGAAGCAGGTGGCTGATATGGAGAAGGAAAAACCGAAATTCCTTGCCGGGGCCACCCAAAAAAACATCACGAAAGCGAAGGCACAGAAGATTTGGGAAAAAATGGAAACCTTTGCCGCATATGGGTTCAACAAATCCCACAGCACCGCATATGCCATGATTTCCTATCAGACGGCCTATTTAAAAGCCCATTATCCAGCCCATTTCATGGCCGCCCTGCTCACAAGTGAAAAGGACAATCGGGACAAGATCATAAAATATATCAACAGTTGCAAGGAAATGGGCATCGATGTCCTTCCCCCCGATATCAATCAATCCCGTAAAATATTCAGAGCAAAGGAAAATAGTATCCGTTTTGGCCTGGCTGCGGTCAAGAATGTAGGGGAGGGGGCCATCGAGTCAATCATCGAGGCGAGGACCGCCCAGGGGGGGTTCAAATCCTTCGAGGATTTCTGTTTTCACATCGATACACGCAAGGTCAACAAACGGGTCATTGAAAGCCTTATCAAATGCGGGGGCTTCGATTCAATCGAAGGGGATCGGGTTCACCTCCTGTCATCGTACGAAGACATTCTCAGTCAATCGCAAAAAAGAAACAGGGACCTCTCGAACGGGCAGATCAGCCTGTTCGATTCGCTCGGAAACGGTTCCTCCTCTCATGGAGGGGCGGAATCTCAGAACCATAGGACGGCCCCAGCCCCCCTTTCCGGTTCCAAAAACGGTCAAACGGAGGCGGACCAGCAGATCTTGCTCGCCTACGAGAAAGAGACCCTGGGCTTTTATGTTACGGGGCATCCCCTGGCCAAATATATCGATAAATTATCGGCCCATAGCGGTCATGTGCTGTTCTCATCCGACCTGGGCGCTATCAAGGATAAAAGAGACCTTCATATCTGCGGGACCGTGGTCAATATCAAAGAAATGAAGACCAAAAAGAAAGAAACGATGGCATACGTCCAAATGGAGGATATGCGCGGCATGTACACGGCCATCTGTTTTTCCGATGTCTACATGAAATCCTACAGTTTGCTGCACGGCGATAAACCCTTGATGATCAAAGGTTATGCGGATCCGCAGGATGATGAAACCAAGGTGATAGCCAATGAAATTAGCGACCTGGATGAATATTTAAAGGGTTACACGAAAGAAACGGACATTCATATATATTTTCGTCAGGAAATGCATACCGACCGCGATGTCCATTTACTGAAAGAGATTCTTTTTGCCTATCCGGGATCAAACGAAGTTCTCCTTCATATACTGAACCACAAGTCCGACACGGTGATCTCGCTCGGTGCGAGGTACCGGATTTGCCAGGAGCTTAAAGATAGCATAAACAGTATGATATCCGGTGCTTACGTTAATTATGTTAATTAATGGTTGAACCCAGGACATATCGGAACAGGATCAAAGCGGGCAGGCTGGAATTTTACAACCCCTGTGTCGCTGAAACAGATTTATATGTAGGCACCGACAGCAATTTATACAGTGTTGCTTTAGATATAATCATTAAGTATCGAATTTACATAGAGAATTACATTAAAATTAATCCGGCATTTCGCAACACCCTGGTACCCTTTCCGGACGACCCATTCGCTCCTCCCATCGTCAAAGAGATGATTTTTCAGTCAAAAGAGGCCGGTGTCGGTCCCATGGCCTCTGTTGCCGGCGCCATGTCGCATTTTGTCGGAACGGACCTCCTTGCATTCAGCGAAAACGTCATTGTCGAAAATGGCGGTGATGATTTCATTAAAACGACCGAGGACGCCCATGTGGCGGTGTTTGCGGGGGCGTCTCCGTTGAGTGAGAAAATTGTCTTGAAAATTCGATCGCGTTCCATCCCGACGGGGGTCTGCACATCTTCAGGATCGATCGGTCATTCCCTGAGCTTCGGTAGAGCCGATGCGGTGTGTGTCGTGTCGGATTCGACTGCCTTAGCCGATGCGGCGGCCACAGCCGTCTGCAACCGCGTGAAGGACGAAAAGGACATTCGAAAGGCCCTCGAATGGGGAATGAGGGTCGAGGGGGTTCGGGGCATTCTGATCATCATAAAAGATAAAATGGGGCTCATTGGCGATATTGAGTTGGCTTGAACTCATTAGTTTACATAATATATCTTATGAGACATATATTTATTTTACAAACCCGTCTCTGACAATTCCTTCATTATTTTTCTTTGTCGATCATTCAGCTTCCTGGGGACATCGATCGTGATTTTTACATACTGGTCACCTGCAGGGGAATTTTTTGTGGCGGGTACGCCCAGCCCTTTCAGGCGAATTTTGGTGTTGCTCTGCGTCCCTGAAGGAACTTTAACCCTCTTGACCGATCCATCCACCGTGGGGATATCAATTGACGTTCCCAGGACGGCCTGAGAATAGTTGATGGACTTCAGGATGTGTATGTCATTGCCGTCGCGGGCGAAGATGGGGTGTGGAAGTATATTGATTTCAAGGAACAGGTCCCCAGGCGGGCCACCGGCAACCCCGGGGCCGCCTTTCCCGACAAGTCTCAGCTTTTTGCCGGCGTTGATTCCCTTGGGAATTTTTACATTTATCTCCGCAACGTGGTCCTGCTTGTGGAAGGCAATCTTTTTCTCCGCCCCGAAAACCGATTCCTCAAGGCTGATTGATATATTATAGTAAAGATCCTCCCCCTTCTGAGGGGCCCGAGCATAACGTCTCTGGCCGCCTCCGAAAAAACTTGCGAACGGATCGGTTTGTCCCTGAGAAAAGTCCTGTCGCCGCTGGCTGGCACCGCCGAATCCGAAACCGAGATCCTTCAAGATTTCGTTCAGGTCGAAGCCGCGGAAAATGTCTTCTTGTGAAAATCGTTGCTTAAAGGAATCCGCCGATCCGAATTGATCGTATTCCTTTCTCTTTTCCGCGTCGCTCAAAACCGCGTAGGCTTCATTAATTTTCTTGAACTTTTCCTCGGCGTCTTTGTTGCCGGGATTTTTGTCGGGATGGAATTTCAAGGCCAGTTTTCTGTAGGCCTTCTTGATTTCATCAGCCGTGGAAGCCTTGCCTATTCCCAGAATCTTGTAATAATCTTCAGCCATTCCCCTCACCCTGTCATGAAAATAGATGTTCGAATCAGAGCTCACATGATTGCTTTACATACTTAACAACAAAAGGGAAATTGTCAACATGATCGGTAATGGACACGCATATCAAGATAGCGAAAAACAATGTAATAACAGATAAATAAAAGCTTATATCTGAAGTAACATATTAATTATTTTTCAAATTGGCAAGGGGTTTCGATAAAACATTAACAATTGTCAAAATGATCATGATGATGTACATATTCTCTCAGGTTATGACCGATTACAAGAAAGGACGCGACATGGAACAGAATCAACCAACCTACCCTTCCGACTTCATCCGGGATATTATCGATAAGGATCTGGAACTTGGAAAAAATCAGAGGAGAGTGACCACACGCTTTCCACCTGAACCCAATGGATATCCCCATATCGGCCATGCGAAATCTGTCTGCCTGAACTTCGGCATTGCAAGGCAATACGGGGGAACCTGCAACCTGAGGATGGACGATACCGATCCGGCCGGTGAAGACATGGAGTACGTCGAGTCCATCATGACGGATGTGAAATGGCTGGGGTTCGATTGGGAGGATCGTCTCTATTTTGCATCGGATTATTATGACAAATTATACGACTATGCAGTTCAGATGATAAAGGACGGAAAAGCATATATATGTGATTTAACCACGGAAGAAATGCGCCAATATCGGGGTACCCTGACGGAACCCGGCAAGGAAAGCCCTTACAGGAACCGGTCAGTGAAAGAAAACCTGGCTTTGTTTGAAAAGATGAGGGCCGGGGAATTCGAGGAAGGGGACCACGTTTTACGTGCTAAAATCGACATGGCGGCAAAAAACATGACCATGCGCGATCCTGTCATGTATCGGATTAAAAAGGAAGAGCATTACCGAACCGGAAGCAGGTGGTGCATCTATCCCATGTACGATTTTGCCCATTGCCTTTCCGACTACATTGAAAACATCACCCATTCCATTTGTACCCTTGAGTTTGAGAATAACAGACCCCTTTACGACTGGTTTCTTGATCAGGTCGTGAAAGGAGATCGTCCGAGACAAATCGAGTTTGCCCGTTTAAACCTGACCTATACGGTCTTGAGCAAAAGAAAACTGATAGAACTGGTCGGAGGGGGATTGGTCTCAGGTTGGGATGACCCCAGAATGCCGACCCTGTCCGGGATGCGTAGGCGGGGATTCAGCCCCGCCGCCATACGCGATTTTTGCGAACGGATCGGGGTCGCGAAAAACAACAGCATGATTGATGTCGCCCTCCTGGAAAACTGCGTCCGCGAGGACCTGAATGAAAGGGCCCCCCGTGTCATGGCTGTCCTGCATCCCCTACGTGTTGTAATCGACAACTATCCTGAAGAAAAGACGGAAGATTTCGATTGTCCCTTCCATCCGAAACACGGGGAAATGGGTTCAAGAAAGGTCCCCTTCAGCCGGGTCCTCTATATCGAACAGGATGATTTCATGGAGAACCCGCCCAAAAAATTCTTCCGGTTGAGCGTGGGGAAGGAAGTGCGGCTGCGTTACGGTTATTACATCAAGTGCGTCGGTATTGAGAAAAACCCGGACACAGGCGCAGTCGAAGCCATTCACTGTACCTATGATCCCGAAACAAGAAGCGGTTTTGCCCCGGACGGCCGTAAGGTCAATGCGACGATCCATTGGGTATCGGCACGTCATGGGATTCCCTGCGAAGTGAGGCTGTATGACCGCCTCTTCCGCGTCCCCGATCCTATGGCGGAAGAAGGGGAACTCAAAGACTTCCTGAACCCACATTCACTGGAAACCATCACCACGGCCATCGTAGAACCCAGTCTGCGGGATGTTCAGGCGGGACGGCATTTTCAATTCGAGCGGTTGGGCTATTTTATTGTGGATCCCGTTGATTCGTCGCCCAAAACCACGGTCTTTAACAGAGCCGTGACCCTTCGGGATTCTTGGGCCAGAAACCAGATAAAAAAATAAATTGGATTCAACCCCTTATAAATAGGAAAAAGGATTGGATCCATACGAATCCAATCCTTTTCTATATTGGCTGGGGGAAAGGGATTCGAACCCCTATTCACGGAGTCAGAGTCCGTTGTCCTACCATTGAACGATCCCCCAGGAACGCGCATAAGGTCTATTCGGCGACCTTCTTGGAAAGGAGTTCCCTCATACCACGAGGCATGGCCTTATGCAACAAAAAAATGGGCCATCCTGCATTAACGGCGCCGCAGGATAAACCCGAAAAAGACCCACCCTGCACCCCGCAGGGAACGTGCCTGTATTGAGTGGCTCTGTGCGTTTTCATTGGACGAATCAACGGAAATATTCAGCCCCCCGTATTCCTGAAAGCATTGTTCAAAATGGCAACCGCTTCCTCTTCAATCAACTCACGATGCTTTGCGTCCAGAAAACTTTCCGCGTAAATTTTATAGATATCCTCCGTTCCCGAGGGGCGCACGGCAAACCAGCCATTTGGAGAAATAACTTTCAACCCACCGATATCAGCATCATTCCCTGACGCTTTTGTCAGGATTGCAGTGATCTTTTCTCCCGCCATTTCCCTGGCTTCGATCTTATCCGGCGAAAGGTTCCCTATGATTTCCTTCTGTGCGGGGGTAGCCGGTACATCCATCCGGTTATAAGAGGGACGCCCGAACCGTTCAATCAGGTTCTGATAAATCATGGCCGGATCCTTTTCCGTCCGGGCCATGATTTCGCAGGCCAACAGATTCATGATGATGCCATCCTTATCCGTTGTCCAGACGGTCCCGTTTTTCCTCAGAAAGGAAGCCCCCGCGCTCTCCTCTCCACCGAATCCGCAGGTTCCATCAAGCAGACCTCCGACAAACCATTTGAAGCCAACCGGCACCTCCCAGAGACGACGCCCCAGATCCGCGGCAATGCGGTCAATCATGGATGTCGAGACGAGAGTTTTACCCACGGTCGCTTCGTTGTTCCAGCCCGGTCTGTTCTGAAAGAGATAGTGGACGGCCACGACGAGATAGTGGTTCGCATTCATGAGCCCTCCCCCGCGCGTGACGATGCCATGGCGGTCCGCGTCGGTATCGTTTCCACAGGCAATATCAAAGTGATCTTTCATCTTTATCAGGTTTTGCATCGCAAAAGCGGAAGAACAGTCCATGCGGATTTTTCCATCCTTATCCAGGGTCATGAAAGAAAATGTCGGGTCGATGATCCGGTTGACCACCTCCAGGGCAATCCCGTAACGATCGGCAATGGGATCCCAGAAATCCATGGCCGCACCCCCCAGGGGGTCGATACCGATCTTCAACCCAGCCCGGGCAATCACATCCAGATCGATGACATGGGCAAGATCTCGAACGTAGGGATTTATATAGTCGTATTCATGAAACCGTTTGGATTTGATGGCCTTTTCCAGGGGAATCCTGCGTACATGAACACAGTCCTCCTCCATGAAGTCATTGGCCATTTTTTCTATGAGACCCGTCGTGCCGGTGTCGGCGGGCCCCCCGTGAGGGGGGTTGTACTTGAAACCGCCATCTTCCGGTGGATTGTGAGAGGGTGTGATGACGATCCCGTCCGCATAGCCGGATCTTCTCTTCCCGTTGTAAGTCAGGATCGCATGGGAGATAACCGGTGTGGGCGTGTAACGGAGACCCTGCTGGATGATGCATTCCACGCCGTTGGCGATAAAGACCTCGATTGCCGTTGCCATTGCCGGCTCGGACAGGGCATGGGTATCCATCCCCATGAAAAACGGCCCATCTATGTTTTTTGATTTTCGATAATTGCAGATTGCCTGGCTGATGGCAAGGATGTGCATCTCGTTAAAGCTGTTTTTGAAAGAGGAGCCCCGATGACCCGAGGTACCGAATGAAACCCTTTGGGCCGGTTCGAGAGGATCCGGTTTTTGGGTGTAATAAGCGGTAATGAGGCGCGGGATATTGGTCAGGAAATCTCTCGGTACCGGTTTTCCCGCCAGTTTGTGAGGGTTCATGAATACTCCTTTTTGTCCATAATTTCATGATGTCCGGGGCGTTTTTTACAGATAATGAATATCCAAAGGGAAATCCGTCACCCGCTCCAGGCCATCCTTCCTGACAATGAAATCGGCTTCTATACCGATCGCCCCTTCCCCCGGAAAGATAAACTTCGGTTCATAGGCAAAGACCATCCCCTCTTCCAATACCGTATGGTGGGCCGCCGTGATGATAGGCCATTCGTTGATTTCCAGTCCCAGGCCATGGCCGATGAAGCGGACCTTCCCCCTTCCGTATCCCATAAAATGCTCTTCAAGATGGGCCTGCCGGGCGAGTTCGAGGGCGCGCTCGTAAATCTCCACCGTGTCCACCCCTACCCTGCCGAACGCCGCCACATCGTCGATCATATCCCTTGCCGCCTCAAAAGCTTTTCTGAAGAGATCCTTCAGGCTTCCAACGACAAAAACACGTGTTTCGTCCGTAACGTAGCCGTTATAGGCGCCTCCATAATCGACGAGAATGGGCGTGTCTTGCTGGAGATTCTGAATCGATGGACCTTGGGCAACGGCATGGGTTGTGCCGAAACCCGAAATCGGCACATCACAGCCTGAAAAAATGGTTCCGGAATAGCCATGGGTAACGTAAATGTTCATCATTTCCTGATTGAAACCGCGCATGCGGAGAAATCCCTGGTGCCCGAACATTCTTCCTTCCGCTTCCAGGGCAGCGGCAACACCCACCTCTGTATCGTTGGCCTGAATGATCTCCCCCGCCTTGGCGAAAACACGGGAAACGATCTGACCGGAGCGACGGATCTGATCGATTTCAAAAGGACTTTTCAGGGATCTCAATTTTTTGATCGACGGAGATATGTCGACTATATTCTCCAATTCCAGCAGATTCTTCCATTTTTCAAAAACCAGTACGGGGAGAACATCCAGCTCCATTCCGCCTATGCTTCGTTGGTTGATCCTGTTACGCAGTATATCCCTGAGATCCTGTTTTTTTTGTAAAGGGATGATGTTCAGTGGCGTTTCGATGGACGCCCGCTCCACGTTTTTTTCAACCATGTAGATGGGAGAGCCCTCAGCCGGAAGAAATAAAACGCCACGCTGGATGCTTCCGGTTAAATAAAAAAGGCCCACATTGTGAAGAATGATGGAGAAAGAAATACCCTGGCGGACCATTTCAATTTGAAGGCGCCTGATACGATCTTCAATATCTCTCCGTGGCGTCAACTCGCATTGATTTAATTTTCCGTACATGATGGTGCCGTGGTCTCTTTGGTTTTACAAATTTGCATGAATCGGAGTCTGCGAGGATCCCTACTTCAATAGATCGGAAAATAATTCCTGCGCCGCCCGCGATTCACGCATTTCACTGATCACCTTATGACAAGTCAAATCGTGGAAAATGGGGGTGATGGTAATCATCCCCCGACTTAAGGCGGAAGCATCTGAATCCTCATCTTCATACTCTGAGATGCGTGTATCGCCAGCCAGCCAGTAATAGGTGTTTTCTCGCGGATCGACCCTCTTTTCAAAATTTTCCACGAAACGGGCCTTCCCCTGTTTGGCGATTACAACACCCTTTATCTCTTTTTCCGGCAAGGCGGGCACATTGACATTAACGGCCATTCCAGAAAAAAGATTTTTTTCCACCAGCAAATAGGCGAGTTTTCTGGCGAACCGGCCGGCTGTTTCGAAATCTCCGTCTTTCCTGACATCAAGTGATATGGCCATGGCCGGGACCCCCATGATGATCCCCTCCGTTGCAGCGGATACGGTGCCCGAATAAATCACATTAACCCCTACATTGGCGCCCACATTGATGCCGGAAACGACAAGGTCAATGGGCCTGTCCGAGAGTTCCCGTATCCCGAGTTTGACACAATCAGCAGGGGTCCCCTTGACGGCGTAGCCTATTTCACTGCCGTTTTTTCTCGCTCGCCTTACCATGATGGGGCGAAAGAGCGTAATGGCGTGTCCAACGGCACTTTGCTCCACCTCCGGCGCAACCACCAGGCAGTCGGCGTCTTTGGACAATTCATGGTGCAGGGTAATCAGCCCCTTGGCGTAGATCCCGTCATCGTTCGTTAATAGATATCGTCGTTTCAGTATATTTTCAGCTCCTTAAGGTAATGTATCGGACAGAATCGAGGATTTCCGATGTCACGGACGGCCCATACGGACCCCCTCCCCTTCGACAACCGTAATCAGAAAAGGCTCGCTGTCCATAAGACGGCTTGGACTCGCCGTGATTAAACCACGAACACCCGGATAAGCTCTCGTCTCCGCCAGAATATCTCTCAGCGGCCTGCTGCTTGTCATGCCATCCTTCAGGGCTTTCATGACCAGCATCATGGCATCATAGGCGTAGGCATCCAATGAATCAGGTTCCCTCGCGTATGCCGCATAATACCCGTCGGCAAACGCCTCCGTTTTTGCATGGGTGCCACAGGAGAAATAGCCGTCAACAAAAACCGCACCCGCAAAAAGATCTCGATGTTTTCTGATCGTATCCGGATCATTCCAGCCGCTGCCGCCAAACAACTGAAAACCCTGCGTATTATAAAAGGAAAACTGCGATACAATTTGGGCTGCACGGGCTGCCGTATCCGGAATGAACAGTCCATCAAATGCGGTTCGCTGATTCGCCTGTCCCATATCACCGCCCGTATGAGCAGAATCGTCCGGGTCTCGGAGAAGCAACATGATTTCTTTCGAAAAATCAGTTGATTGTCCCTCGTATGAGATGAAGTGGGTGATCCTCCCCCCCCTGTTTTTTATTTCATCCCGAAAAAAGTGCGCCGCGTCTTGACCGAACGGAACGTCGGGATAGAGAATGGCTATCCGGTTTATGTTCCTTTCATTCAATACATGGTGGGCAAGGTGGCGCAACTGCCGTTTTGAGCTGGGGACGGCGCTGAAACAATAGGAACTCAAACCCGTGACATCTTCGTTTTTCGTCAATGTCAACAGGGGAATGCCCTTCCGACCGGAAAGTTCAGCCAATTCCAGGGCTTCCTCGCTTGAAAGGGGGCCGATTACCGCAAGCAAATCCTCCCGGGCCGTTAATCTTTCGAACCCCTGTCGTGCTTTTTCCGGCTGCATCTGCGAGTCTTCTATATGGAGTTCTGCAAAGGTTTCCCGATGAGGCATGAAAAAACCACCGGCGAGGATCAGGCTTTTCAGAATCCGGTCGCCGTAATCTTCATAGAATCCGCTGAGAGGGAGGATCGCCCCAAAAGAGAATCCCTTTTCATTTTTCTCCGGATCATTAATGGATAAAACTTCCGCCTGAACACACGGCGATAATAACAATGTGAACAAAGCCAGGATAATTAAGGGGGATTTTGCGTGAATCACTTATCAAGGTCCGTCATTTAATTGCCTTGCGGCTCTGGTTCGTTGTATGAAATCCTTACGATCATTCAACAAAAAGAAAATACCCGGAAACCGATAACATGATTTCCGGGCATTTTCATCCTTATTTCCTCTTTTACTTCACATCTTCAAAGTCGGCGTCGACGACATCGTCCTCCTTGCGGCCGCCTTCATGCTGAGCGCCGTCCGCAGTCCCGCTCCCCTGACCGACGTCTCCTTCCTGTTGGGCCGTTTTGGCGTACATGGCCTCGGCCAATTTGTGGGAGGCATTCGTCAATTCTTCCTGGGCCGACTGAATTGACTGCAGATCTTCGCCTTCAATCGCCTTTTTGAGTTTGGCGATGGCGTCTTCTATTTTTGCCTTTTCTGTTGAATCAATTTTATCGCCATATTCCTTGACATTCTTTTCGACACCATAAAGGAAAGAATCCGCTTGGTTCCTCGCTTCAATTAATTCTTTACGTTTCTTGTCTTCTTCGGCATGAGCCTCCGCTTCCTTCACGAGCTTGTCGATTTCCGTCTCATTCAGGCCGCTCGAAGCGGTGATTTTGATGCTTTGTTCCTTCCCCGTACCGAGATCCTTTGCAGAAACGTGGACAATACCGTTTGCATCAATATCAAAGGTCACTTCAATTTGGGGCATTCCGCGTGGAGCCGGAGGAATGCCGACAAGTTCAAATCGCCCGAGGGTGCGGTTGTCCTGAGCCATGGAGCGCTCACCCTGGAGGACATGGATACTGACTGCCGGCTGATTGTCCGCCGCCGTTGAAAAGACCTGACTCTTTCTGGTCGGAATCGTGGTGTTCTTTTCAATCAGCTTCGTCATGACGCCGCCCAAGGTTTCAATGCCCAGAGAAAGGGGGGTGACATCCAACAGGAGGACATCTTTCACATCACCTTTCAGTACCCCTCCCTGAATCGCCGCACCGATCGCGACGACTTCATCCGGATTCACGCCTTTATTCGGTTCCTTTCCGAAGATTTCTTTCACTTTCTGCTGTACTCGGGGCATTCTCGTCATCCCGCCGACAAGGATCACTTCGTCGATGTCTTTCGGCGTCAGGTTTGCGTCCTTGAGGGCAGTCTGACAGGGCGGCTCGAGTTTCCCTATCAGATTTTCCACCAACGCCTCGAGTTTTGCCCGGGTCAGCTTGATGTTCATATGCTTGGGACCCGACGCATCCGCCGTGATGAACGGCAGATTGATATCCGTTTCCATTGCCGTGGATAATTCCATCTTTGCCTTTTCGGCCGCCTCCTTCAACCTTTGGAGAGCCATTTTATCACCACGTATATCAATTCCCTGATCCTTCTTGAATTCCGTTGCCAGGTATTCGATCAAAACCTGGTCAAAATCCTCTCCACCAAGATGCGTATCCCCGTTGGTGGACTTGACCTCAAAAACCCCGTCCCCTATTTCCAGAATTGAAATATCGAAGGTACCGCCTCCCAGGTCAAAAACGGCTATTTTTTCGTCCTTTTTCTTGTCCAGTCCGTAAGCAAGGGCCGCCGCCGTCGGTTCATTGATGATTCTCAATACGTTGAGTCCCGCAATCTTGCCGGCATCCTTGGTCGCCTGGCGCTGGGAATCGTTAAAGTAGGCGGGCACCGTCACCACGACATCCTGCACCTTCTCTCCCAGATAGTCTTCAGCGGTCTGTCTCATCTTCGTCAATATCATGGATGAAATTTCCGCCGGGCTGTAGTTTCGTCCCCGTACCGTTACCTGGGCATCACCGTTGGGAGCTTCCGTAATCTTATAGGGTGTAATGGGGATATCATGCTGAACCTCTTTTGAGGTGTACTTTCTGCCGATCATCCTTTTGATGGCGTAAACCGTATTTTCCGAATTGGTTACGGCCTGACGTTTAGCAACCTGCCCCGCAAGCCTCTCTCCACTGTCAGTGAAGGCCACTGTGGACGGCGTAGTTCGATTGCCCTCCTGATTGGCTATCACGACGGGATCGCCGCTCTCCATGACGGCGACACACGAATTTGTTGTTCCCAGATCAATACCGATTATTTTTGCCATCCCCATGTCCCTCCTTAAATGATCTCTCAATGATTGTATGTATTCCTAACTTATTTTTTGCAGACACAGACTTTCGCCGGCCTGATTAATCTTCCATTAAGAAGATATCCTTTTTCCATCTGGGTTACGACTTGATTGGCTTCATGCTCAGAACTCTCCACCTGCATAAGCGCTTCATGAATGTTCGGGTCAAACGGTTTCCCTGCCGCATCGATCGTTTCAACGCCGTACTTTTCCAGGCAGCAGCACAACTGCTCCTGAAGAAGCTGGAGTCCCTCCCGAAAGGCTTCAAAATCAGTTGAATTTTCCGAACAGCCCAGAGCCCGGTCCATTCCGTCAATCAGAGGTAACAGATCTCTGATCAGTTTTTCATTGCCATATTTTATGGTGTCCTGCTTGTCTTTTGCCGCTCTTTTCTTGTAGTTTTCAAGATCAGCCCGTGCTCGCAGGTACTTTTCATGGCTTTCCGCCGCCATTTTTTCTTTCTCGACAATGAGGCTCTCCAAATTTTCGTCACCAGCCAATATAGAGTCAGACTTCACCATCTCTTCCGCGTCTTCACTAATTTCGACATGATCCCGTGCGTTGTCTTTTTTGAGTTTCTTTGTCATTTATTCACCGCTTTCTTTATATAAAACTTGTCCTTCAACCCACCTCCGGTCTTTGAAAAAGTTTGAAATCCACCATTTCACAGATTACATGTCCCGCCGTCATGAGTACCTCCTGAATGCGCGCCGTGTTGGACGATGGAACATTGAGGATGTAATCACATACTCTGGCCATTTCCCCCCCATCCGCCCCTGTAAAACCGATCGTGACCAAGCTGTTCTTCCTGGCGGTTTCCAAGGCCTTCAATACATTGGGCGACTTGCCACTCGTGCTCAACCCCCACGCCACGTCACCCTGTTGTCCCACCGCCCGGATCTGTTTGCTGAAGACCTCGGAAAAATCATAGTCGTTAGCGATACTGGTGATCACAGCCGTATCTGCCGCCAGCGAAATGGCCGGCAAGGGCGGTCGCTCGATCCTGAAACGGTTCACGAATTCCGCGGCGAGGTGCTGTGAATCTGATGAGCTGCCACCATTACCAAAAATAAGAATCTTATTACCGTTTTCCAGGCATTTTTTGATCACTTCAACGATATTGACCAGACGGGACAGATTTTCATTGATAAACATATCCTTAGCGTGAGAGCTTTCTTTGAATATCTTTACGATCAGATCTTCCATGGTCATTCCTGCTTTCCCTTTATTGAGACACCGGAGCGCCAAACGCGTGGGTAATATAGTTATCACCCCATACCCTGTCAAGGCTGTCTCCGGGATAATTCCTTCAGAAATTGATGTTTTTCAGATGAATTGGAGGACGAGAGGAGAGGCCCTGGGTGCAGATCCTGCGGCCGGAAAATCTAAAGGCAAATTCAGTGATTATTGGGGGGCTGCTGGAAATTCATCCTGAATGAACTTAGAGAGATCTTCTCCGGACAAGTTTTTCCGCGTTTCGATACATGTTTTCGATTTCATTGGCAGCAAGTCCCGCCCCGGCTGCTACGAGGCGTGCAAAGGCCGGTGTAAGCAAATCGTTTGGTGAATGGGAATCGCTGTTCAGGACGAGGGGTACGTTGTATTTTCTGGCGTATTTTACGACATGACCGTTGGAGAGGCTATGCCCTTTCCGGGCGGATACTTCGAAACAGATACCCTTTTTTGCGGCCGACACGGCAACTTCCTCCGTCACCAGACCCGGGTGGGCCAGAATGTCTATATCGGAAGTGACCGCCGCCAAATTGGTCCCTTCTTCAACTGGTTCCACAATGGTTTCCCCGTGAACGACAATGATTTGCGCACCAAGAGACCGGGCTTCTCTGGCCAATTCCTTGATATGCACCGGTGGCACATGGGTCAACTCTATGCCTGGAATGACTTTTATCATGCCGATGGCAGTCAAGCTGCCGCAGATTTTGACCATGCGCGGCACAATGAAATCAAGATTCGAAAGATCAGCGTGGTCCGTCATGGCGATAGCCCGGTAGCCTCGATCGGCGGCTCTGCGCACCAGTTCCGATGGAACCAGATCCCCATCGCTGAAAATCGTATGTGTGTGGAGGTCTATCATTTTCATCTCCAAACAAATCCCTCCCGCCACCCTTCGACGGGATGTAAGGATTTTCCATTCCTTTTGCATATTTTTCCGGTTTTTGCAAACCCTTCCTGACGATCATTCGACGATCGTTCGTTGACGGCCACAGTTTATGGTTGTGAAAACCGAAGTTAATGCATATATTCGCTCAATTCATGGGTGGTCATAAAAGATGTGAATGGTCGTAAAAGATTATGAAGAAAATACTCTATCGCTACCTTCTTAAAGAGATTTCTCTGCCATTCCTGTTCGTGCTGTTGATTCTTACCTTCGTTCTGCTTATGGGCAAAACCCTGCGACTTATGGACCTGATGGTAAACAAGGGGATACGTTTTGCCGATATCGCTCAATTGATCGGTTTTTTGATGCCGGCACTTCTGGTGTACACGATTCCCATTTCTTTGTTGATCTCGGTTCTCATCGGTGTGGGACGACTTTCCAGTGATAACGAAATCACGGTGATGCGTTCGTCCGGTGTGAGCCTGTTCCAGTTGTACGTTCCGGTGCTGTTTTTCTCCGCCTTGACATTCCTGGCGACCATGGTGATGTCTTTTTTCCTCATGCCTGCCGGAAACACGGCGACAAAAAACCTTCTCTTTTCTATTGCCCAGCAAAAGGCCACCATTGGCATTCAGGAAAAAGTCTTCAATGATGATTTTCAGGGAATTCTAATCTATGCAGACCGGATCCCTCAGAGCGGAGATTACCTGGAAGGTGTCATGATCTCAGATCGCCGTCCGGGCCAGGAACCCGCAACAATCTTCGCCAGAAAAGCCTATCTGGTCTCGGATCCGGATAACCGATCCCTGAACATGCGACTGGAATCAGGTGTCTCTTCAAGCACCGACCTCCGCCGGGCAAGTTACCGACAGATGATCTTCCAGACATACGATATCAATCTCGATATCGGCGCGGCCCTGTCCGGCCGGAAGGGAAAGGATACGCGTGAGATGACTTTTAAAGAACTGCTTCACGAAATAAGGAAAGGCGGTTTGAAACAAAAAAACCTGGCTGAATTGATGACCGAGTTATATAAAAAAATTACCATTCCTTTCTCATGTCTCATTTTTGCCGTCATGGGACTTCCGCTGGCTATTCGTCCGCAACGGTCAGCAAAAGCCCGCGGTTTTGTCATTGGACTTTTCATCGTACTGGTTTATTACCTGATGCAGTTGGGAAGCGACGCCCTGGTTGAAATGGGACGTCTGAATCCCCTGGCCGGAGCCATGGGAACCACAGGACTCTTTTCTGTTGCGGCGGTTTGGCTTTTCGTGAGATCCGCATCCGACAAAAGCATAACGGGATTCAACGCCCCTTTTCGGACATGACAAACCAATGTGCTCCGGCGCAATTACGTGAGAAAAATCCATTTTTAACGAAGTGAACAGTCATTGGGCATGAAAATAATCGATCGTTATATTTTAAGGGAATTCTTTCTTTTTCTCCTCATGGTCATGAGTCTCTTCATCACCTTGTTCATCATTATTGATTTTTTCGAGAGACTGAAGATGTTTCTCAACAACAACGCATCCACCCAGCAAATGGCTGCCTTTATCTTTTATCAGATTCCCATGATTGTTTCTCTTACTTTGCCTGTTGCCGTACTGGTCGCAACCCTGATCACCCTCAGTACACTTTCCCGAAACAGTGAGATTACGGCCATGAAAGCGAACGGGATCAGCCTGTACCGTATTTCCGCCCCGATTTTTCTATCGGCCGTGGGAATCAGTTTTTTCCTCTTTTTCTTCAGCGAATGGATCACGCCTCTGGCCAATCAGAAGGCCGACTTCATCAAGTATGTGGGAATAAAAAAGGAGCAACCCCGCGGTACCTTCAAGCAATCACAGATATGGTACCGTGGAACGGACAGTATTTACAATTTTCATCTGTACGATTCGAAAACAGGAATGATCGAAGGGGTTTCCCTTTATTTTATGACGGATGATTTCCGCCCGAGGCTGCAGATCAGTGCGGAAAAGGCCCTTTGGGAAAAAAACCACTGGATAGGGCATAACGTGCAGGTGATCACCCTTTCGCCAGGGGGCCTGCCGACCATTGAAAAGAAGGGACGCATGGTCCTGCCTGTCAAGGAAACACCCGCTGATTTCGAGGCGGTTCAAACATCACCTGATAAAATGGGGTTTTTTGAATTGAAGAATTACATCGATAAACTGGTTGAAGCTGGAGCCGACGTCACGGCATATCTCGCCGATCTGCACGCCAAAATCGCGTTTGCCTTCGTAACCGTGATTCTCACGGCCATTGGCATTATTTTCTCCGTCCATGCGGAACGAAGCGGTGGCATTGCCAGAAGCATCGGTCTGGGCATGATTATCGGTTTTTCCTACTGGATCGTCCACGCCTTTGCCGTATCACTGGGGCGAGCCGGTACAATTCCCCCGGCAGCCGCTGCCTGGACGGCAAATGGAATATTCCTGATCGTGGCAGCGTCACTCAGTCAACGGATAAGAACCTGAGAAACCCTCGTTCCGCAGCCCTGTCAATAACGATAGTAATCCGGTTTATAGGGTCCGTCGACAGGTACGCCGATATAATCTGCCTGTTTCTGATCAAGTCGGGTCAGTTCGGCACCAACCCGCTCCAGATGAAGTCTGGCCACCTCCTCATCCAGCAACTTGCTTAAACGGTAAACGCCCGGTTTGTAATCGTTTTTGACCAGGTCTATCTGGGCCAGGCATTGATTGGTGAAACTGTTGCTCATCACAAAACTCGGATGACCGGTCGCGCAGCCGAGATTGACCAGGCGCCCTTCAGCCAGAATCAAAATGGACCGTCCCGATTCAAGGTACCAACGATCCACCTGGGGTTTGATGTTCTCCTTACGGCATTTGGGATTACTTTCCAGATATGACATGGCGATTTCACTATCGAAATGACCGATGTTGCAGACGATCGCTTCATCCTTCATCTGCTCCATATGCTCTCCCCGAACGACATCACAGCACCCGGTCGCCGTAACAAAGATGTCTCCTTCCCTGACGACGTCTTCCAGCCTCTTGACCGGATAACCCTCCATGGCCGCCTGGAGGGCGCAGATTGGATCGATTTCCGTCACTATGACCCGTGCACCCAGGTTCTTCATGGAATGGGCGCATCCTTTGCCCACGTCCCCATATCCGCAAATCACGATCATTTTGCCGGCAATCATGATGTCCGTCGCCCTTTTGATCCCATCGGCCAGAGATTCCCTGCACCCGTAGAGGTTATCGAACTTGGATTTCGTAACGGAATCGTTGACGTTGATTGCAGGAAAGAGCAATTCCCCTTTAGCTGCCATCTGATAGAGACGGTGCACCCCCGTGGTTGTTTCCTCGGAGACACCCCGGATATCCGCCGCAATCTTCTGCCATTTTTCAGGATTCATCTTACGGCTACGCCTCAGGCGTTCCATAACGACGGCCATCTCCTTTTCTTCATGTGTTACTTCAAGTAGTTCGGGATCCCTTTCGACCTTGACGCCAAGATGTACAAACATCGTCGCATCACCGCCGTCATCGACAATCAGGTCCGGCCCGGAACCGTCCGGCCAGGTGAGGGCCTGTTCCGTACACCACCAGTACTCCTCCAATGTCTCGCCCTTCCAGGCGAATACCGCTGCCGATCCTGATGCCGCAATAGCCGCGGCGGCATGGTCCTGGGTGGAATAGATATTACAGGATGCCCAACGTATGTCGGCTCCCAAAAGTTTAAGGGTTTCGATTAAAAACGCCGTCTGAATAGTCATGTGCAGGCTGCCCGTAACCTTCAGACCCTTCAGGGGTTCCAGGGGACCGTATTTTTCCCGAATCGCCACCAAACCCGGCATTTCCTTTTCAGACAGGGCAATTTCCTTTCTTCCCCATTCGGCCAAATTTATATCCGCAATTTTATGAGGTAAACTCAGATCAATCTTGAGGAAATTCATTTCAAACCTCCCGACAAGGCAGTTTCAAACCAACCCATAAACGATGAATAATCAGAAAAATCGGGTCGATTAAATACCCGCAGCTTTTTTAAGCGCGTCGACCATATCAAGCTGTTCCCAGGGGTAGTCACCTAGGAAAAGACTCCGTGGGATTTTTCGGTAAATATCACCATTCAATAAATTGAACTTTTCGATCATTCCCCGGGGGGAGAGGTCGAAATACTCCTTCACCAAGAGAACCAAATTGTTGTCGGAGAGTATCCCTGTACCGAAGGTATTCACGTAGACCGATATGGGCCGGGCAATCCCGATGGCGTAAGCCAGTTGTACCGAGCATTTTTCGGCCAGACCTGCCGCGACAATGTTTTTCGCCACATGCCTCGCACCGAAGGTTGCTGAACAGTCCACCTTTTCCGGTGACTTGTTGACTATGGCGCCGCCTCCCAACTGAGCTCCCGGAAAACCGCCGTAGAGCTGGACCACCAACTTCCGTCCCGTAACACCCGAATCTGCCGCACTGCAGGAATTGATGGCCTGCCATTCTCCCGTAGGATTGAACAGGAATTCCGTGCCGTCATCCACCCAATCAGCGACGCAACCCATGGCCATTTCTTTTGCCATGGGTTCAATCCCGCTTTTCTCTCCCTCCTTGACACAGCGATAGTCTATCGCATTGGACATCAACACGGTCGAGACCCGCTCAGGCATTCCCCGCTCATTGTACTGGACCGTAACCTGACCCTTCCCATCCGGCGCAAAAACAGGATTCCCACAGGTTTCAAAGCAGCGCATCATCTTGTTGACGAGTACATACGGCAAAGGCAAAAAATCTGAAGTTTCGTTGCATGCAAAACCATAGATGATACCCTGGTCGCCGGCACCGATTTCTTTGTATTTTCCGAGATGCGCCCTTGTACCCTTGTTGATATCCGGTGATTGTGGGATGATGGTGTTCAGGACACCCATGGAATTGCCATTGAGTCCCAGAAGGTAATCGTCATACCCGATAGAGAGCACCGTATTGCGAACGATTTTCTCGATATCGACATAGACGCGGGTGGCAACCTCGCCTCCGACGATACACAGGCCTTTCCCCAAAAAAACCTCAAGACCGCAATGGGGCATCGTGTCTATGGTCATGCCCGCCCGATGTTCTTCTTCAATGATCTCCGCGATGATGTGTGAGGCAATCATGTCGCAAACGATATCCGGATGCCCGATTTTTACGCTTTCTGATGTGATGTTCATTTAAAGAGTCCCCTTTTCCTTTTCTGATTAATTCCCAGATATGGCTCGTTCGTACCTTGAATTCCCGCTTTCGGGGGAAACGATTCCCGCCGATATGATGAGGGTAAACGCTTCCTCGACGGTCATCCCTACTTCAACCACCTCATCTTCCCGAACAATGACAAAGGCTCCTGTATAGGGGGTAACGGCCAGTGGTATAAAAACCCCTATTTTTTTCTGATTATCATCGGCAATCTGTGGAAAGGTTTCTTCCACGGAGCCGGTGATGAAACCGATACTGTGCAATCCCTTCCGTGGATACTCAAGCAGAACGACCTTCCTGAAACTGCGGCTCTTCCCCAAAAAAAGACTGTTGAATATTTGCTTGATCGCCAAATAAATGCTGCGGACAATGGGAATTCTGCTGAACAGGCCCTCGCCTTTGCGCAGCACCCTGTTGCCCACATAGCTTTTTGTGATGAGTCCAGCGAGAAGAATGAGCAGCACCGTAAAGACAACACCCAAACCCGGTATACGAAACCCCAGCAGAACATTCGGGTCATACCGGGCCGGCACGATCCTCAGCAGGCCGTCCATGACGTCGATGATGAAGAAGAGAATGTAAAGGGTCAGGCCGATAGGGATGGTCACAGCAAGACCCGTCAGAAAAACACTTTTAAGCTTTTTTTTCAAAATTGATCCCCGCTGTAGAAAGACAGTTCCTGCCTACCAAACGGAACTCGTAGTTTCAATAAAAAAGTGTCCCGTAAACAGCGCAGGTGCGCTCCCTTGTCCCCATTTGTCGTTGACAGGTAGCTCAGGGGGTAATCTTTTTTATTTTATTTCCACCGTCCAGAAGCACACAGGTCGGCTTCCAACCCTTGGCTTCGCTGTCCTCGACCATGCAATACGACGCGATGATGATGATATCACCCTTCGATACTTTTCTGGCCGCCGCACCATTGAGACAGATAACCCCGGAACCCGCCTTGCCCGTAATGGCATAGGTCGTAAAACGCTCTCCGTTGGTGACATTGTAAATGGCAACCTTCTCATAAGGAAGGATGTCGGATGCTTCGAGGAGATCCTCATCAATAGAAATACTACCCTCATAATGCAGGTCTGCATCCGTCACCGTAGCCCTATGCAGCTTTGATTTCATCATGAACCGTTGCATTGAAATTCACCTCAAAAATATTTTTAATCATCGATAATTTTCTGGAGATGGAACCTTCAGATCCTCTCCAAAAACATAATTATCGATCAATCTCGTTTTACCGACCCTGATCGCCATGGCGATAAAAGTGTCGGGGCCCACGGACCATACCTCTTCAACCGTATCGACATCACTGACCTTTATGTAATCAATTTCAACATGTGGATGTGATTTTATATACTTGCGTACTTGATTCAAAATTTGACCGGCATCGGTTTCACCCGATTCGTACAGCCGTTTTGCGATCATCAGGGAACGGCTGAGACACTGAGCCGATTTTCGTTCTTCCTCATTCAGGTAAGCATTACGGGAACTCATGGCCAAACCGTCAGGTTCACGTGTTGTCGCTATGCCTATTACCTCTATATCCATGTTCAAGTCCCGAATCATGGTCTTTATCGTAATAAGCTGCTGAAAATCCTTCTTGCCGAAAATAGTCACATGGGGCTTGACGATGTTGAAAAGCTTTGTGCAAACCGTCGTCACACCACGAAAATGACCGGCACGCGAGGCCCCACACAAATTCTTCGTAACCCCTTCCACATCGACATACGTCTGATAATGAGGGGGGTACATTCCCGAGTCATCGGGGAAAAAAACCGCATCGACTCCGACCTGTTCGGCCATTGAACAGTCCCGTTCAAAATTCCGTGGATATTCATCCAGATCTTCCGTTGGAGCAAACTGTGTCGGGTTGACATAAATGCTGACGACCAGGTAATCGCCCCGCTTTCGACCTTCCCTCATCAGGTCCAGATGTCCTTCGTGAAAATACCCCATAGTCGGAACAAAAGCGATCCTTTGTCCCTGCTGCCTGAGGAGATTTACCTTGTTTTGCATATCCGTGACAGAATTGAATATTTCCAATGCAATTCCCCTTTGCGCAAAAAAAAACCTCCGCGTCGCGAGACGGGAGGTAAGGATACCCACATAAACAATCTTTCCAACCTTTCCGTCTCAGTCCTGAAGCGGATCCAAGCGGCGTAGGGCTTCTAACAGACAGATATTTCTTTGTCAAGCAATACTTTTAAAAGTAATGCTATTTAAAGGAAATCAGGGACTTGCATCGGCGTATGACACGTAACGGGATCATGCCAGAACCATGGAAACGTGGCTGTCCTGGGAGCGGTTATGACAACGGCTTCCCAATTCTCCGATCTCCTATTCAGGTTAACGATACATCGGTTCAACGTGGATTTCATCATTTCCTTTACTCCGGCAAGACCCTCATTCGCCTCCCATGCCTTCCAGCAGGGCCGCAACATTTTCACCCAACACACGGTGATTGTACCCACCTTCCAGAACAGCGAAATAACCAAGGTCCATGGCATTGGCGGCCATTCTGACCATTCTGCCCATTTCCCGGTAATCTTCCGTCAAAAGCAGGCCACCCCAGTCCGCTTCATGATTATCGAACCCGGCGGATATGCCGATGATATCGGTTTTCTGTTCTGCAAGAAAATCCTCTACGCTACGCAGATAATGAGAACGATCCGATGCCGAAGGGTTAAAAATGGCGATTTGATCCAAAGGGCCCAGTATGTTGACCGTACCGTCACCGTAGTGCAAATCGAAGTCAAGGACGGAGGCTTTCTGAATCAAACCGGCCCTGATCAGGTGAGTTAACGCAATGGCCATATTGTTGAAATAACAAAATCCCCAGGCACTATCCTCCGAGGCGTGGTGGCCGGGAGGCCTTACCAGAGCAAAGGCCGGTTCCTTCATTCCGATTTTTGCCGCCTCGATGGAAGCGCCTGCGGCCAGCGCGGCAATTTCGTAGACCCCTTCATGTCGAACCCTTTGCGCATGTAAATCAGAATGCACGGCGAGGATGTCCGCTTCTTCAGCGGGAACCGCCTGAAGAAATTCATGTTTTTCTCCGATCACGGAAACGATTGCCTCCATTCTGCCCGGAGCCGCCGCTGGATCAGAAGCATAAACCTGGTAGAAGTCTTCGTGAAATATGATTTTCATGGCGTCACTCCCTGTCTTTTCAGGCAAAAAACCCTGTCGCCCGCAAAAGTTTCAAGGTGTTTTTCCCTATCTGGAGGGATCCAATATCATCCTTCCCCACCCACTTTGCCTCCAGAGCATCGTCCCGGCCGACCGGTTTCCCCGAGATGTACTCCGCCCATAAATCGATGATGACAAAATGGAACATAATTTCTCCGGCCCTGTCCCGTTCAATATAATCGAAGGCGTAGACCGGTTTATCCGCGCGGACAGTTATTCCGGTTTCCTCAAGGGTTTCCCTCTCCGCACAGGATTCCAGCGTTTCTCCAAGTTCCAGAGACCCGCCGGGGGGCGCCCAGAATCCTGCGCTTGGAGCCACACCCCGTTTCACGAGCAAAACCTTTCCGCCATGGATCACCAAGGCACCGACACCCACACGTGGACTTTCGGGGTATAACCGATTGGACATCCGATAACTCCCTTCTCACGCTCTTATTTTCTGCATGACCCGTTCCATAATGGCACCGGCCTGGCCAGTGATGATCAGATCGGCCTGTGTATCGCAAGGCGTTTCCATCATGTTGAGAATAACCAGCTTGGCATTTGCCGATTTGGCGTAAACGGGCAAGTAGGCCGCCGGATAGACAACAAGCGATGAGCCGACAACGATAAATAATTCACATGTGCTGGATGAAATCATCGCCGTTTCCAGGATTTCCTGGGGAAGCTGTTCTCCAAAGAAAATGACGTCCGGCTTCAGTATACCTCCGCAATATTCGCAATCGGGGACCTCCTGGACACCTCCGTTCCGTTCGATGACCCGGTCCGTTTTATAGCGGTTCCGGCAACCGAGACAATGAACCCACTCCAGGTTTCCGTGAAGCTCGTAAACACGGTCCGGATTTGAACCGCCTTTCTGGTGGAGGCCGTCTATGTTTTGCGTGATAACGCAATCCACATGACCCATTCTTTCCAGTTCGGCAATGCCCAGGTGGGCCATGTTCGGCTCGGCCATACGGATCGAGGCCGTTCCAAGAAGAAACTGCCACTGTTTCTTTCTACTCTCGTGGCTGTGCAGAAACCGGTCCAGTGTGAAGTCGTCCGGATTGAATTTTGTCCAGATTCCGCCGGGACTGCGGAAATCCGGTATCCCGGACTCCGTACTCACCCCTGCACCGGTAAAAAAAACGGCCTTTTGGGTGTTTTTCAGCATCGCCGCGAGAGCCTCTATCTTTTTTTCCTGTTCATTCATGTTCCCATGTACCAGATCAAGGTTCTCTTATTTTTTCGGCCAGATTTTTTTCGTCTGCTTATGGAGCAGGTCGCACAGGGCATCCGCGTCCTTTCTCGCCAGTGTTTTTTCCAATAGGGAAAACGTTTCCTGATAGAGTTCGCAAATGCGTTCCAGATGTGGATTATTCACAAGCATTTCCGCGTACATACCGGGCTGGTTCTGGAACACCTTACGAAGCATCTCCATCTTTTTTTTAAGTACCGGCGTGGACCAGGGAAGAAGTTTATCACAGGTCATATTCTCCTGTCCAAGGATCATGCCCAGATGCATGGTGTGGAGATGGTTCATTACCTGGACAATGGACATCATTCTGTCATGCTCCTCCGGTGTGGTCACGGTTATGACAGCCTGATGTTTCTCAAAAATTGATTTGAACCAAGAAAACCAGAGATCCCCCCGTCCCGGACATAAGATCACATTGTGCCCGGAAAGTCCGGTGATCTCGGGGCCGAAAAGAGGATGGCAACCGATGACCTCGCATTGGGAAGCCCTCAGCATCTCCCTGACCGGCGCTTCCTTGAGGGATGTCAGATCCGTGAGGAGACTGTCAGGGGACATGAACGGCCCCACCCTGGCAATGACCTCACACGTTACGCCAATGGGTACGCTGATGACCAAAACCTGGCAAACCCGGGCCATGTCTTCCGGCCGCATGCCGCTGCGCCGGCCGGCACAGTAAACCGTATAACCGTCCCCCCGCAGCAACGAGGCAAACCAGCCCCCCATGCCGCCGGTTCCACCGATAACGCCTATTACCGTCTCTTTCATAAACGTGTCGCCCTGTTACGCAACAGGTGATCGGCCAGGATTATCCAGACCATGGCCTCACAAACCGGAATCACTCGGGGAATAACGCAGAGATCATGTCTTCCTTTGATGGCATAATCGTTTTCACGACCGTCGGCATCCAAACACCGTTGTGTTTTCCCAATGGACGGAATGGGTTTGCAGGCCACACGCAATACGATGTCGTTTCCGTTGGCAATACCGGCAAGAATACCTCCTGCATGATTGGTGAGGTATCCTCCGGTTGTCTGGAGATCATTGTTCTCCGAACCCGTTTTAGCGGCCACGGCAAAACCGTCACCCATTTCGACTCCCTTGACAGTGCCGATGCTCATCAATGCCTTGGCCAGATCAGCATCCAACTTGTCGAATACGGGTTCTCCGAGACCAATCGGACAGCCCCGGACAACGATTTCCACGATTCCACCGAGGGTGTCTCCGTCCATCCGCACCTGCTCCAGTTTTTCCAGCATGAGCTTTTCCGCTTCCCCATCCAGACATTTTAACCGGCTGGAGTCGACCTCTTCATGTTTTACTTGAGCCGTTTTCAGACCTCTCGCCCAAATTCCACCGAGCATGACCGTGTGGGCCATCACATCCAGACCCGCTGAACGGACAAATTTTTCTGCGATGGCTCCGGCGGCCACCCTTGCCGCGGTTTCACGCCCTGAGGCACGTCCGCCTCCACGATAATCCCGAAACCCATATTTCCCTGTGTAGGTAAAGTCGCCGTGTCCCGGCCGGAAAAGATTTTTCAGGCTCTCATAGTCCCCGCTTGCATGTTCACGATTATGGATGATCAGTGAAATCGGGGTTCCCGTTGTTCTGTTTTGGAATACCCCCGACAGCACCTCAACCTGGTCCGCTTCACGTCGGGAGGTCTCTGAAGGCAACCCTCCGGCTTTCCTGCGATCCAAGGCGCGCTGAATATCGGCAACCGACAAGTGAAGCCCTGCAGGGCAACCGTCCACAACGGCACCGATTGCCGGTCCGTGCGATTCTCCCCAGGTTGTGACCCGAAAGATTTTTCCAATGCTATTCCCCGACATATATCCCTCTCCACGTTACAGGTTGGCTCTTTGTCGGCCGGTAACCACCACTTCGGCGCTTATAAGCCTCCCAGGGGCGACAATGTCCGCTCAATATGGAGGATTCTAATGATTTCGTCAACACATTCCCCCACAGTGGACTCCGATGTATTCACCGCGATATCGTGGACATTTTCATAAAGGGGGCTTCTCTCTTGCAGGATCAGGTTTGTTTCTTTCCATAAATCAAGATCGGAGAGGGCAGGTCTCTGTTCTTTCCTCGTTTTATCCTGGGTTAACCGCGTAACAATCTTCTCCGGATCCGACTGAAGCCAGACCACCCGACCCATTTCTCTTAGAAGTGTACGGTTTTTCGCGTTTAACACGACACCACCACCTGTGGCAATGACTTGACCTTTCCCCTTTGACAGTCTGATCAGCAGATTTTTCTCCAAAGTACGAAAAAACGACCATCCGTGATCCTCCACGATTTCCGAAATGGAAGAGCCCTTTTCCTCAACAATGGTCTGGTCCATATCGATGAAAGGCATCCCCGAAACATCCGCCAGACGCTTTCCCAATGTTGATTTTCCCGTTCCGCGGTAACCAACCAGCAGGATGTTATCCCCCCGTTTATTTTCCCGGTCAGTCACGTTCACCTCCTCTAAGTTCTTCAAAAATCTTCCAAAAATCAGGAAAAGACTTATCAACACAGCCCGGGTTTTGGATCGAAATGCCCGGTATCACAAGTCCGGCCACAGCGAAACTCATGGCAATCCGGTGATCGTTGTAGGTGTGAATGGTCGCCCCGTTGGGCTTTCCGCCGACGATGACGAGGCTATCCCCTTCCTCACGCGCATCAATACCCATTTTACCCAGCTCCGCAACCAGCACCGCCAGACGGTTGCTTTCCTTGATCCGTAGGTGCGCCACCCGTCGGATCTCCGTCGTCCCTTCCCTGAAGGCGGCAAGAATCGCAACAGTGGGCACCATATCGGGCATGTCCGCCATACTAACAACCAGGCGTCCCTCCTTCATCTTCTTCCCCGTAACGGAAATCCAGTTGTCGCCATAACGCACCTCCCCGCCCACGCCTTCAAGCAAATCCAGGAATTTCAGATCACCCTGAGTGCTCCGGGGGGTCAGGTTGTTCACCCTCACCGTCCCCTCACAGAGCATGGCGGCCAGAAAGAAATACGAGGCGCTGGATGCGTCGCCTTCGATGACATATCTGCGTCCCTGATAGGCCGTTTTTGCCGGGAACGTGTAACAATCCTTTTTCTTCACCTCCGCCGGAACGCCGAAGTCGGTCATTACCTGCAACGTCATATCGATATAGGGACGCGAAACAATGCCCCCTTCCAGGGTCAGCGTAACAGGATTATCGGCGTAAGGCGCCGCCAGCATGATTGAGGAAATGTATTGACTGCTTTCCGTGTTTTTTATCGTAAGCTCCCCTCCCCGCAAACCGGATGCGTGAATTTCCACGGGTGGGAATCCATCCTGACCGAGATATCGATACGGTACACCAAGCAAACCGAGATAATTCATGAGGGGCCGGATCGGTCTTTCGCACAATCGCGCATCTCCCGTCAGCGTAACAGGACCCCGTCCAAGACTGGAGAGGGAAACGAGAAAACGCATGGCCGTACCGTTGTTGCCCAGATAAATCGGATTTTGCGGTGCCGACAAAACGCCCCCCGCCCCTTCTATACGAATGTCCCCGTTCTCGATTGCCACACCGAGCCCCATGGCCTGGAGGGCTTCGATGATTCTCATTGTATCTTCAGATAGAAGAGGATTGACCAGCACTGAAGAACCCCGTGCCAGAGAAGCGGCAACCAGGGCCCGCTGGGTATAGCTTTTCGAACCCGGGACGGTCACCTCGGCCATGGAACATCTGAACGGCTCAATATGAATGACGGACATCTTTTTCATACGCTACGGATACTTTCTACCTGTCTTTCAGGGCGGCAAGGACGGTTGCCCTCATAGACCGTTGTGGGGGCTTCCTTCCTGTCCAGATGCGAAACTGTTCCGCTCCCTGGGCAACGAACATATCGACTCCTGAAATCGTAACGGCCCCCGATGCCTTTCCCACGCGCAGCATCCGTGTATTTGTTGGATTATAGACCGCATCCACGACATATTTAAAGCGATGGATGATATTTTTCGCAACGGGGAGGGCGTCCACTCGGGGCATCATCCCCACAGGAGTTGTATTGATCAGGACATCCCCTTCGATTTTTTCCCCGGCACTGAGCGGGATCCAGGCGCAACCGAACTTGGTGGCCAATGTGGTTCCCCGGTCACGATTCCGGCTTGCCACGACGATCTCCCCCCCATTTCTTTTGATCGCAAAGGCCACCGCCCGGGTTGTCCCCCCGGAACCGATCAGAACAAACCTCTTTCCGGCGATTCGCATCTTCCTGACCAGGGCGGCTTCCATTCCCTGCCAGTCCGTATTAAAACCGGTCAATGTGTCACCATCATTGAGAACCGTGTTAACCGAGCCAATACACAGGGCATCGGCATCGACCTTATCCAGCAACGGTATGATCGCTTCCTTGAAGGGAATGGTCACACTTACACCCCGCATATCAAGGGCACGAATCGCCGCAACGGCTCCAGCCAAATCCTTGACGAGAACCGGGATATAATATCCATCGATTCCCATGAACCGAAGCGCCCGGTTATGCATTCGAGGGGAGAGGCTCTGAGCAACCGGATTCCCGAAAAGGGCAAATATCAAACCAGCCTGATTTTTTTGGGGGAGGGTTTTCAATTTTTGCATTCCTCGTGAAAAAGTATTTCTTTCAGGATCTCCATATCCTTCACTCCGATCTGACCAGGTGCGGCCGAAGATTTTTCATCCAGGGCTGCAAAGGAAAAGGCGCTTCCAAAGAGGAGGGCGCCAACCCGGCTCAAACGCCCTTTTGGACCCATGCAAAATGCAACAACCTCTTTTTTCTGTTTAGACGCCCAGGCCAGAAATTGAAAGATGCGGATATTGTCTTCCGCCACCCTTGCATAGGGCACGATCTTAATTACATCCGCCCCTTTAGCAACGCAGGCCTGATACAAATTCTTCAAGTGAGCCAAGGAAGGCGTTTTCATGTAGTTGTGATGTGAACAGACGAGTTTCGTCCGCTCCCCTTTTCGCGCGATCAGCATCTTCAGAGAGGCGATTTTTTCGTCATCATCCTCCAGTTCGACATCGACATAGGCCGTTTCCAAATGGACCGCTTCCCGAAGGATTTCCCATCGCTTCCTATCGTCCTCCATTCGACGCGTAGATTCATTCATCCTCGTTATTCTACCGAGTTCGGATGGCCTTGACTTGCGGTATGTAACAAGAACCGGAGAGGCTGGGGACAACCCGCGAATGCAGTTTATCAGCTCAACGAGATTCCCGTCCGCGATTTCGTCCATCCGCAACTCCAGAAGATCGCATCTGTTGAAAACCCTTCGGATATCCTGCATGGCCTTTTTCTGAGTCGACGCGTATATGGAAACGCATATCATAGGTTCTCTCCCGCTCTGGGATATGAGCCCAGTACCTTCACGAAGGTCGTCATCGTTTTTAAATGATTCAGGCAATCTTCGATGACCGGATCCTTTTCGTGACCGCCAAAATCGGCAAAAAAAAGATACTCCCACAACCGTTCTTTTAATGGATAAGACTCGATTTTCATGAGGTTGATTTGACGATCCGCAAAGGCCCCCAGAGCACGGTGCAACGCCCCAGGAGAATGGGGTGTTCCAAAGATGATGGAGGTTTTGTCGGTACCTGTCGGCGCGGGCGTCGTTTGTCCCAAAACGATAAACCGCGTTGTGTTAAAAGGGTGGTCCTGAATTGATTCAGCCAGGACATTGAGACCGTAAACCGAGGCAGCCAGTATACTGGCGATCGCCGCCGCGCCCTTTTCCTGCAAAGCCCTCTGTGCGGCCGCCGACGTGCTGGAAACATCCAGATACTCGGAATCCGGCATCTTTTTTTTCAACCAATCCTGACACTGAGCAAACGCCTGCGGATGGGAATAGACGCGCCTGATTCTCGTCAAATCCCGCTCTTCCGATAACAGGCAATGGTTGATTCGCTGATAGATTTCTCCAATGACCTTTATGGGGGTATGAATCAGGCGATCGACCGTGAAATTGACCGGCCCTTCGAAGGTATTTTCAATGGGCACGACTCCCAGATCAGCCCGTCCCCGTTCCATTTCATCAAAAACGTGGGAGATCGTCGATTGAAAGGAAAATGCGGTGCTCCCACCGAAATGAGATTTCGCCGCCAGATGCGTAAATGATGCGGCCGGCCCCAGGCAAGCCACCTCCATCGGCCTTTGCAGGTTACGACAGGCGGAAATGATCTCTCGGTAAATTGTTTTCAGGTATCCGGCGGGCAGGGTGTCATCGCGGAGCGCTTTTTCTAAATCCGACATGATCTGTGCCTCACGCGCGGGATCGTAGATCTCCGTCCCGTGTTCTTCTTTTATGCTCCCGATCTTCCGTGCCAAACCTGCCCGCTGTTCAAGCAACCGAATAATTTTCTGGTCCGCTTCTGACATTTGGCGACGAATTTCCAACAATTTTTTATCCGTCATGACCTCAATTCCTCGATAATGTCTCGAAGGGTCCCGCTTTCAATCGCGCCATTGACAAAAGGGAATCCTATTTTCTTGATTAAAACAAAATGAACGGTGTCCCCCATTTTTTTCTTATCCATTTTCAACCGAGTCAGAATACCCTCGGTGGAAATATCCGACCCTATGGTTGTCGGATGACCAAGGGCCCCGATGAGAGATTCAATTCGCTGCCTGTCGGACGGGGGCAAATCATAAATTTTCTCGGCAATTCTTGTTGCGGCAACCATGCCGATGGAGACAGCCTCACCGTGACTCATTCTGTAGCCTGATTCCGCCTCAATGGCATGTCCCAAGGTATGACCGAAATTGAGAATACGCCGCAACCCCCTCTCACGTTCATCCAGTTCGACGATTCCCCTTTTCACCCGGCAAGCCTTTTCCACGATTTGTGTCAAGATCAGGCGATCCCGTTCTTTAACGGCCTTTGCTTCGGATTCCAGAAGGTTGAACAGGGTGATGTCTTCAATGATCGCCGCTTTGATAATCTCGGTCAGACCGTTTTTCATCTCTTTTTCAGGGAGCGTTTCCAAAAATTTGAGGTCAATATAGGTTCTCCCCGGCTGATGGAAGCTTCCTATCAGGTTCTTCCCCTCAGGCAGGTCAACGGCGGTTTTTCCGCCCATGCTGCTGTCCACCTGGGCCATCAGGGTTGTCGGAATCTGGATATAGGGGATACCACGCATATAAATCGAAGCGACAAAGCCGGTCAGATCACCTACCACCCCTCCTCCAAAAGCAATCAGAACACTGCTGCGATCAGCGCCCCCCTTGAGCATCTCCCCGATTACGAACAGGGCGGTGTCCATGTTCTTGGATGCTTCCCCTGCGGGGATCACAATCATCGAGGTTGTCATTCCCATTTTCCGAAACCCCTCAGTAATTTGCGCCCCATAAAGGTCAGCCACCCGATCGTCCGTAACCATGAAAGAGCGTACCTTGCCGTACTCCTTCGCTAGAAGCAATCCAACCCGGTCCATGATGTCATAGCCTATGGTGATTTCACAACGGACGGTGCCCTTTCGTTCAATTTCCAGGACAAGCTTTTTCATTTCCTTCAACCTCACTGAAGTTTCAAAAGGTTTTCTATTTTACGCAGTTCTTCCATCAAGCTGTAGAACTTCTCCGGTTTCAGAGATTGCACCCCATCGGAAACGGCCTTCGCCGGATCGGGGTGGACTTCAACAAGGATGCCGTCGGCGCCAACCGCAAGGGCGGCCCGACTTAAAGGCCTGACGTAGTGCCAGTGACCGGCGGCATGACTTGGATCGACAATGACCGGGAGATGCGTCAGGGATTTGAGCACGGGTACGGCAGAAATATCCAGGGTATTACGGGTTGCCGTTTCGAAGGTGCGAATACCTCGCTCACAGAGAATCACCTGCGCGTTTCCCGATGAAAGAATATACTCGGCCGACATCAGAAGCTCCTCGATCGTCGTCATCATGCCCCGTTTCAGAAGAACCGGTTTTTTGCACTGCCCGATCCTTTTCAGGAGTGAAAAATTCTGGACGTTCCGGGCGCCGACCTGGAGCACATCGGTGTATTCCTCAACCAGATCGACTTCCATCGTACTCATCACCTCCGTAATAACCGGCAAGCCTGTTTTTTCCCTGGCTTTTTTCAAGAGCTTCAAACCCTCCTCTTCCATCCCCTGAAAACTGTAGGGTGAGGTGCGTGGCTTATAGGCGCCGCCTCGAAGAATATCGGCCCCGCCTTTCTTGGCGATGTAGGCGCTTTCCATCATCTGTTCCTCGCTTTCAACGGAACAGGGACCTGCCATGACGACAAAACCACCGCCGCCTATACGCAGGCGTCCCACATGAATGACCGTTTCTCCCTCCCGGGCTTCCCTGCTTGCCAATTTATAGGGTTTCAGAATCGGCACGGTTTTCTCCACACCTGAAAAGGATTCGGCATAAGTGAGCTGAATTTTTCCCCGGTCGTCCCCAACACAACCGATGATGGTCCTCTCCACACCCCGCGATGGATGAGCATTGTAGCCAACGGATTCGATCCACTGGATGACATGGTCGATCTGCCCCTCGCTGGCCCCTCTTTTCATGATAATGATCATTTGATAATCCTCCTTGCTGAAATAAAAAAAGCCACGGTGCTTTCATCACCATGGCCAAAAAACAAAAAAGCCATGGTTAGCGCCTATCGGTCTGACCATGGCTTAAGGTTATATGTATTTGCTTCTACTCCCCAAGCGACGGACAGACCTCGCCGTAAAAATAAAAGCTATAAAAATAAGCCTGGATATTTTTCCGCGTGTTGTTGTCCATCGGGTACTCCCATTCCTTACGAATAAATACTGCTCGCGGAGTAAAGCACAGTCGAATTGCTTTGTCAAGATATTTCCAAGGGGGGGAGGAACTCAGATATTTTTCAACACAACAGGTAACGATGATAGACATGCATATTTTAGGACATAGAGGAAATCCTCAAATGGCAACCCGCCTCGGGAGCTCTCAATTCAGCCCCTTTTCCCACCGACGGGAAAACAGAAAAAAAAAGAGGGCAGCCGAAAGGCTGCCCTCTTCCTGTCCGTTTCGTTATCACTCGTAATGGAAAGTGGTGACTTTCATGGGTTCCGCCAGAGCCTTATCGTATTCCTCCTGTATTTTTTTACGAGGTGGGCTGTTGATCCAATCCTGCCAGGATGACAAATCTTTCCATAGACTGATGGTCACATGAACCGAGGGATCACTCAGAGACTGCAGGGTCTCGCCGGAAATGAAACCATGGGTATGTGCCGCTCCAGAGAGTACTTCGCGCATGAGTTTTTTAAACGCCTGTTCCTGACCTGGTTTGACCTTCCTCTCAATAAGAACCTTCGTAAGAGCCATGGGAATCCTCCTTTCTCAGTCTGTTCAATCCACTTTCACTTCATCCCTTGTCCGATGATTATATTTTAATCACGCATCGGTGGGAATGCAAGGAAAGTCTTCATAAAATACGTGCCTCCGCCCCTCTGAAGAACGGTTGGTTACGGTGAATTAATGACAGCACGTTTCTACAATTTTCGTCCCACCGATGCCAGATACAGGGTGAATTCATCTTCACCGTCGATATGAAGAAGGTGATCCATGGCCTGTTGGTCATAAGCGGCCATGGCACATGCACCCGCCCCAATTGCTTCACAGGCCAAATAAAGATTCTGACAGGCATGACCCGCCTCAATGGCGATAACTTTAGCTGAAGCCGGACCATAGCGCCACTCCATCCTGTATGGAATGGTGGTCCATATCAAGGTAACGGCGGCCACCGCCGGATAACTCTGGTTGAAAGTTGCTTCGAAAATTTTTTCATCCAGATCCTGGTCCGTGTACAGGAGGAGCAATTGATGCTCAAGAGGAAGATAACGGTAAATCCCGCGTTCCAATCCATCGATATTCAATACGCAAAGATAAGTCTCGAGGCTGTGGCGACATCCTGCGGAAGGAACGGTGCGGAGGGCATGTCCCTCATCCAGTCTCTCCTTTATCCCCTGGCTTGCCCAAAGGAGAAAAGCCAATTCCCCAAGGGTAAGAGCCTCCTCCAGATAAGACCGATGACTTTCCCTGTTGAGAATTATGGCCTTGAAATCGGCCTTTCCGATGTCCTGCCATGCTTTCATGCCGGGCAGGACAATTCTTTTCGCATCTTGGGAAAAAGGTTTTTGAATAGGAGGCGGCGGAACACCGAGATACTGATCCGTCCTGGAAAAGTCGATCATCTTTCGAATCGTGTCTTTCAGAAAAAAGCGGCACTGTTTGATGAGGTCTTTATCCATGGTCTATTATTTGGTTCACACGGTTATGGGGTACTAACACAACGGTCGCCAGCGGATATTTCTCTCTGTAAAGATCTAAGAACGTGTAGCTTCAGGGGATTTTCCCTTATGGGTTTACGGCACGGCAATCTGCCGCTCATATTCTCTGCGTTTCATCTTCAAATAGGTTGCCCTGTCCATCTCGTGCAACTGGAGAGGGTATCGTTCAGTGGCAGCGAACCAATTATTCAGGCGAATATCCAGGCGTCGATCTTCCGGTATGGCCATGGTGCCGAGATAGGCTTCAATGGCCAGGTAATATCGCATCGTGTTCCGTTCGATGACACCACGCATCTCTCTGGTGTAAATGGGTCGCCCGTCATCCGTTCTTCCCGTCACGGTGAAGCCGACTTTATCTCTTCCCAGGGTACTGAAATAGCATTGCATGGCCAGTCGCGCCATCAGGCTTGTCTCATAGGAATATGACAGGCGGATGAATGTCCGCTGCCTCTCCAGAGGAATTGCCTCCAGCACAATTCGATAGTCCCGGGTATCAAGAGGGCCATTTACCGCCTGCAATACGATCCGCAGGTAATCCGGATTCGTTGCATCGGCATGGAAGGTCAAATCAACGGTCGATGCTTTATCGAGGGGTTGTTCATGTTTGCGCCCGACAGAAAGCGACAAGCTGTTCGCCGTTTTTTTTGTCCGGGCACGACAATATTTGACATTGAGGTGGAGATTAAGGATGTCGCACCAGGCATGGGTTCCCCTCAATGCCAGGGCTGTTTCCCTGAAGGGGAAGTCCAGGACGGCATGGATCTCACCCCTCAACTCCCCGTCAGTTTCCGACGAATCCAAGGATAAGGGTCTCTGGAATTCATTCTGGTCCAGGCGATCCCGCAAGGCCATATATTTTGCCTGCAGGGCGACTTCAGGACTACCCGAAACCAAGACATCCCGGGCGAATGACATACCGGTTTGGGCGAATATCAGGCAAGAAAAGAAAAAAATCAACAGAACCGCATCGCATCGGTATTTGCACCTTCCCTGAAGGGTTCTTTTTGCCTTATGGCGTTCTTTTTCAGCCCGTCTCTGTGGTAGAAAATATTTCAATAACACAACCACCTCGTATAGCGGCCAGCTATAGATGTCTTTTCCCGGATGTTTTTTTCATAATTCTTCGATTATGGCAAATGAATTCCGGTTAATCGTCCACATGATCGTCCATGATTTCATCTTCAGCCCGCCCTTTGTCGGTCCCGTCAATTCTCTGAACATCACGGAGCCTGCGCTGAATGATCCGTGATTTTTTCAATGCGTCATCCATGTTGTTCGTTGCCTGTTCCAGTTTCTTTTTCACCCCCTGGAGAATCTCGCCGAATTTACCGAATTCGGTCTTGACAACGGACAGGATCTGCCAGACTTCACTTGTGCGTTTTTGAATGGCCAGGGTCCTGAAGCCGATCTGCAGGCTATTCAGCAAGGCGGCGAAGGTTGAGGGGCCGGCAACCAGCACCCTGTATTCGCGTTGCATGGCCGCGATCAAATCGGCTCGACTCACCGTTTCGGCATAAAGCCCTTCCGACGGGAGATACATCACAGCGAAATCAGTTGTCCGGGGAGGATTAAGATATTTATCATGGATATCCCGTGCACAGCGTTTCAACCGTACCTCAAGCATGCGGGCCGCTTCCGTGGCATCCTGTGTTTCACCTCTTTCCCGGGCATCGATGAGACGCTGGTAATCTTCCAGTGGAAATTTCGAGTCAACGGGTAACCAGACCGGCATTTCACCCTCTTCGCCGCCGGGCAATTTGACGGCAAATTCCACCACCTCATTGCTCCGTTCCTTCGTCCGGACATTTTTTTCATACTGGGCGGGTGAGAGAATATCGACCAGCAGGTTTTCCAAATGGATCTCCCCCCACATGCCCCGGGATTTAACATTCGCAAAAATCTTCTTCAAATCACCCACCCCCGAAGCAAGGTTTTGCATATCACCCAAGCCCCGGTGAACCTGTTCCAGTCGTTCGGAAACCTGACGAAACGACTCGCCAAGGCGCCGTTCCAAAGTTCCCTGTAGTTTTTCATCTACGGTCAGGCGAACCTGTTCGATGTTTCTGGCGTTATCATTCTGGATCTGTTCCAGCCTGGAATCGACCGTTTCACGGATACGTTCAATGCGTTCTTCACTGTTGTTTATGAACAGATTCATCTGATTCGTCGAGGTCTCGGCATGTATCCGCTGGAAATGGATCATATCCTCCACCGATTTCTTCACGGCATTCCCGAAATCCTTCAACTCCCCGGCAACGGAGGTTTTTGTCTGAAACGCATTGTTGACCACCGTATCGCGCATCCGCTCCACTTCCTCACGGATCAGCCCTTCAAGGCGCTCAGAATTTTTTTCGAGGGATTCAAGATAAAACTGAATTCGGATATTGTCTCTTGTCTTCCTGCGGCCAAGAAAATAAAATCCCGCCGTGACACAGAACAAAAAAAGACCGGCCACCAACGGCCATAGCCATCCCATGAATTACACCTCCAAAGACGGTGCTATTCTTGACTTCCCCTTTCCAGTTTGTAAAGCCTTTTTTATCCTGGCAACATCGGGAAAATCTTCCAGTGAAATGCTTGGAGGGGAAGGCAAGGTGTGATACATGTTCTTTCTCACATCGGGTGACTTTATGGCGGGGCTTCATATTACAACATCCAATATGATGGAAATACTGGCGGCACGTCTGGCAGACATCATGACGCCCCCCCTGCCCTCACCTTGCTCACCGGAAATTGTCCTTGTCGGCAGTCGGGGCATGGAAAAATGGCTTTCCATGCGACTTGCCGACTACCATGGCCTCTGTGCCAATGTATCTTTCCAGCTTCCACGAGCCTATCTTCTCAACCTGCTGAGAGACGCAACGGAAACGGATGGTCCTTCCGATTGTTACCTTCCCGACAAGATGACCTGGAGCATCATGAAATGGATTCCGAAAATAATCGACCAGCCGGGCTTCGATGCCATCAGACATTATCTGGAATCCTACGAGATGGATTATTCTCAAAAACTGCACCAGCTCTCGCATCGTATCGCACGGGTATTCGATCAGTACATGGCCTACCGCCCGGAAATGCTTTTGAAATGGGAGACGGGCAGCGCAACTGAGGGAGATGAGGTTTGGCAGGCAGAACTCTGGCGGCTTTTAAGGGAAGATGTGAAGGAACCACATCCGCCAGCCCTTTTCAAGCTTTTCAAGGAAAAATTAAAAGCATTTCACTCGAGGCCGATCCTTATTCCTGAACGAATATCCATGATCGGCATTTCATCATTGCCGTCCCTTTGGATCGACGTCATATTGACCCTTTCTTCATTAACCGATGTACACCTGTTTCTCCTCAACCCGTGCCGTGAGTACTGGTCGGAAATCCTGTCGGAACGGGAAAGGGAAAAACGGCAGAACAAAGGGCCATTGGGCGGCGGGGACATATTGATGGACAAGGGCAACCCACTCCTGGCCTCCATGGGGAAAACGGGCAGGGACTTTCTCTTTGCATTCGCCGATATTGCCGCGGAACACCGGGATTATTTTGTGCGTCCGGGAGAATCCACGGCGCTGCGTACCATCCAGTCGGATATCCTGAATCTCCTCGACCGCGGCAAAGGGGAGGCACCCCGCCTGGAATACAGAGAAAGTGACGACACGATAGAATGCCATGCCTGTCACAGTCCCCTGCGGGAGGTCGAGGTTCTTTACGATCGACTTCTTTCACTTTTCGAAAACGATCAGCAGGTCAAACCGCGGGATATTCTTGTCATGACCCCGAATATCGATATTTACGCCCCTTTCATTGAATCGGTGTTCAGCCACTCCAAAGAAGAAAATCCGAAAGCCGGTGATATATCCATACCCTTCGGTATCGCCGACGGTAAGCCCATGCGGGACAATCCGATCATCGTTTCTTTCTTCAAAATTCTGGATCTCGCCGAAAGCCGCTTTGAAGCATCGCGTGTTACGGCCCTTCTTGACAGGCCCCTGATACGCCGTGCCTTTGGTATCGCATCGGAAGAAATACCTCTGATCCATCGGTGGATCAAGGAGAGCGGTATCCGCTGGGGCATTGACGAGGATGCCCTGATTGATCTCGGCTTGCCTTATTTAAGCCCGCACAGCTGGCAAGACGGCATTGACCGTATGCTCCTGGGCTACGCTCTGCCGGGAGAGAACAAACGTCTTTACGATGAACGACTCCCCTATGATGGCATTGAGGGGGAAAAAGCGGAAACATTGGGCCGTTTTATAGACTTCCTGGCGTGCCTTATCGAAACCTGCAAACTTCTTCGCGGAAGACACTCTCTTCATGGGTGGCGTTTGATTCTCCATCAACTCTGCGAAACATTTTTCCACATTGATGAAAATGAGGAGGAGACATTCTTTCACTTAAAATATATCATGGACGTCCTGCAGGGATTGTCTGAATCAGAGGAATTGAGCGGGTATGAGGATTCCCTGCCGCTTTCCGTTATCCGGGCCGGTCTTACCGACGAATTGGAGAAAGCCGGTTTTTCGGGAGGTTTCCTGTCCGGCGGCGTTACCTTTTGCGCCATGGTTCCCATGCGCAGCATCCCTTTCAAGGTCATATGTCTTCTGGGGATGAACCAGGAGCTTTTTCCACGAGAGCCGGTCAAAGCGGGATTTGATTTGATAGAACGCCGCCGGAGACGTGGCGATCCCTCCATACGCGATGAGGATCGCTACCTTTTTCTTGAAACGATTCTTTCCGCCCGTGAGCGGCTGATCATTTTCTTTACCGGGCAAAATATTCGCGATAACACCGTGATTCCTCCATCGGTTGTTGTCTCTGAACTTCTTGATTATCTGGAACATTCCTCACTTCAATTCCCTGTCGGGCTTCGCCATGACACCGAGGATTTCCCTTCGATGAAAGAACGCAAAAAACATTGGATCATAAACCATCCACTTCAGCCATTTTCTCCGGATTATTTTACCGGCAGCGATATTTTTTACAGTTACAATGAAGAAAACTGTCGGGCGGCCCGTTCGCTGTTGTCTGATCCTTTGCCTTCGAAAGTTTTCTTTTCCGAGCCCCTTCCCTCACCCGATGCGGGCCTTACCAAATCAGTGGAAATAAGTGATTTGGTAAGGTTTTTTCGCCATCCTCCACGTTTTTTCTGCGAACAGAGCCTTGGCATCAGGCTGCCAGTCGAAGAAGAACCCGCTGAAGACGTGGAACCCTTCACGCTGAAAGGACTCTCACGCTACGGTATCAGGAAGATGATGCTGGACAGCCGTATGAACGGGGAAAGATCCGAACAGGAATACCATGTTCTCAAGGAATCAGGACACCTTCCCGTCGGGACCGTAGGACAGTACGACTATGAGGTCCTGACTTCGGAGGTCGAGATTTTTTTTGAAAGACTACACACCCTTCAACCCGCATGGGAACCGGAGAAAGTCATGATCGATCTGACGCTCGGTGATATCCGCCTGGCCGGTCAAATCATGCTGTCCTCTCCCCAAGGGTTTGTTCATTACCGATATGGCGATTTGCGGGGGAGAGATCATTTAAACGCCTGGCTCCTGCATCTGATACTGGGGGCTGTTTTCCCGAATCGTTCATGGCGCAACGTCATGGCCGGCACCAAATCCCGGGTTGTGTTTGATACACCTGGGGAAGCAAAAACGGAACTCGCGACACTATTGGATATATACCGTGATGGCCTGACCAGACCCCTTCCATTTTTCCCTCAGACGTCCATGCTATACGCAGAGGTCCTTTCAACGGGGAAGTCACGGGAAGAGGCCCTTTCCGCGGCCCGAGGAGTGTGGCAGCCAAGCGATTTTACCCCCTCGTCGGAGGGAAATGACCCCTATCAACGTATATGCTTCGGCAAGACAGACCCTTTGAGAGAGGGATTCTGCACCTTGTCGGAAACGGTATTCAAGCCGATTCTGGAACATCGATCCGTTTTTGACTGGGCGGACCTGCCTACAAAAAACATCAAACCGCATTAGTCCGGTGACCAGCAAATACTGCCATGAAATCAAAAACTATTCTCATGATCAATCCCTGGATCTATGATTTCGCCGCTTATGATTTCTGGAACAAGCCTCTTGGTCTCCTGATTATCGCCGCAATTCTTCGCCGAAAAGGCCATCATGTCACCGTGATCGATTGCCTGTCTCCGTTGACCGGCCCTGGGTTCCCGGGAGGCTCTCCTAAAAGAACGGGCTTGGGCACCGGAAGATTTCTAAAAACGCACATTCCAAAACCGGATTATTTTCACGCTTTTCCACGAAAATTCAGTCGATACGGTATGCCTCCGGTGATTTTTCGAAAGGTTCTTTCATCCATGCCGCAACCAGACCTCGTACTGGTCGGGTCGATGATGACCTACTGGTATCCCGGCGCCTTCGAAGCGATCAGACAAGTCAAACGCTTCTTTCCCGCCACTCCCGTGGCGTTGGGCGGTAATTACGTCACCCTCTGCCGGGAACACGCTGCTTTATCCGGTGCGGATATTCTGGTAGAGGGGCCTGGGGAATCAGCCCTGCCACATTTATGTCGTGAAACACTGGGCCGGGATCTGGATTTTCTTCCTGGTCTGGAGGAATACGATGCCTATCCCTACCCGGCTTTTGACCTTTTGCCCTGGAATGACCAAATTCCGATTCTCACATCCCGGGGATGTCCCTTCAACTGCACCTACTGCGCCTCCAGAATTCTAAATCCTCGTTTCATCCGAAGAAACCCATATCGGGTTGCCGAAGAAATAGACTTCTGGTACAATCAACATGGTATTTTGAATTTCTCGTTTTACGATGACGCCCTCCTGATCCGGCCGGAGGAAATGTTTATTCCCCTGGCAAAGGAGCTGATCAAACGGGATCTCCCCTGCCGTTTTCACTGCCCAAACGGACTCCATCTAAAGGAAGTAACGGGCAAGATCGCGAAACTCCTTTATCGTGCGGGCTTTCAAACGATTCGCTTTGGTTTTGAAACTTCGGATGCGCGAAGACAGTTGGAAACGGGGGGAAAGGTTAAAAACAACGAACTGGAAAGGGCTGTCGCCCACCTCAGGGAAGCGGGCTACCGCAATCGGGATATTGGTGTTTACCTGCTCTGCGGCTTGCCGAATCAGACTGCAGGTGAAGTCAGGCGAAGCATCGATTACGTGTCGGCCACAGGAGGTCGGCCGATCATCGCCGAATATTCGCCTATACCAGGAACGGCTTTATGGGAGGAAGCCGTGGCGGTTTCGCCATTTGCACTTGAAAAAGAACCGCTTTATCATAACAATACCCTTCTTCCCTGTCGAAGCGAAAAGCTGAATTACAGCGCGTACCGTTCCCTGAAAACGCTGACCAGACAAAGAAGTCAAGAAGGTTAAGGGATGATGAGATTTTGTTGTAAATTTGTTATTGTAATCACGGCATTTTTCTTGTCGCTTCCGCCTCTCATGTGGGCAACGGACTTGGAAAACCGGGTACATAAGACGGTTTTGAGCAACGGCCTTACTGTTTTAATTCTGGAGCGCCATATCAGTCCCACCGTGGCACTGTATATCCGCCACCGTGCAGGCGCTGTCGATGAAGCCCTTGGGGAAACGGGGTTGGCGCATTTTCTTGAACACATGATGTTCAAGGGCACCACCTCCATCGGGACTTCGGATTATCAAAAGGAGCAAATAACCCTCCGCAGAATCAGCGAAACGGGACAGGCCATCGACCTTGAACGACGCAAGGGCATCGGGGCCGACGGAAAGAAAATATCAGAAGCACAGGTCCGTCTCGATTCACTGCAAAAAGCACACCGGAAATTTTACATACCCAATGAAATCGACCGCTTGTATACAGAAAGCGGAGCGGAGCATTTCAACGCCACAACTTCTCAGGATTTGACCAGCTACTATGTAAGCCTTCCATCGAACAAGATCGAACTCTGGGCCCGAATTGAGGCGGACCGCATGACCAACCCCGTCTTCCGCGATTTCTATGTGGAGCGTCAGGTCATCATGGAAGAACGCAGACAGCGTGTCGAGTCGAATCCTTCAGGGAAACTGTACGAAACATTCATGGCGACGGCCTTTCAAGCGCACCCTTACGGACGCCCCACCCTGGGGTGGTCTTCGGATATGTCGTATCTCTCCGAAAGCGCCATGGAAGAATTTTTCCGTCGTTTCTATGCACCAAACAACACCGTCATTGCAATCGTCGGCAGTGTCGATGCCGAAACCACCCTGAAATTGGTCAAGAAATACTTCGCCTCCATTCCCTCTCAGCCGCTGCCGCTGCCGCCTGTAACGGAAGAGCCGCAGCAGAAGGGAGAGCGAAGAATGACGCTCGCTTGGAACGCAAACCCCCGGTTGATCATCGGTTATCACAAACCCAACATGCCGCATCGGGATGATTACATCCTGGATATGGTGGAATCGATTTTGATTCGGGGGCGTTCCTCGCGTCTAAAACGATTTCTGATCCAGCAAGAAGGCGCCGCTGAAAGTATCGATATCCGCAACGGCCTTCCGGGCAATCGGTACCCAAATCTCTTCACCATCTTTGCCTCTCCCAAAACACCCTGTCCGCCGGAAACATTGGAACGCCTCATTTATGGTGAAATTGAGCGCCTCAAGGTGGAAGAGGTTTCGCCCGAAGAACTGGGAAAAACGAAAAACCTGCTGCGCGCTGATTATATCCGGGGGCTCTCGTCGAACGAAGGCTTGGCGGAAAAACTCTCCTATTTTGAGGCAATGACGGGAGATTACCGTTATATGACCACTTACTTGACCAACATGGACACAGTCACAGCCGATGATATTCGTCAGGCGGCAGAGAAATACCTGACAGCGGAGAACAGGACAGTGGGGATTTTGATCCCTGAAAAATCCGATCCTCAGAACCCATGATGAGACAAAATATACTATTTGGACATCGTCAATGACATTATCAGCGAATGTTACTTCCAAATTCTTTCTTCGTTTTCTTCCGGCTTTTTTGTGTTTGGCATGGATTGCCTTGCTGGCATTCCCGAACCAGGTACAATCAGCCTCAGCGAACAAAAAACGATCAGCGGAGGTGCGTAATCAATTTACGTCTCCCGAAAGCCTCGCTTACCCTGTTTTAGAATACAGGATTCCGGAAGCTAAGCGTATAGCCCTGGATAACGGTATGATCTTGTATTGGCTTGGGGATCATGAATTGCCCATTATCCGGATGTCGGTCCTGGTCAGAACGGGGTCCGCCTATGATCCGCCTGATCAACCAGGCCTGGCAGAACTGTCTTGCCGGGCCATGAGAACAGCCGGCACCCTCCACTGGCGTGGTGATGAACTGGACGATCAGCTCGATCGCCATGCAATTCATATTTCCTGCAGAACCGACCTGGAGTTAGTCCGCTTCAGCCTAAACACCCTGAAAGAGAACCTGGAGGAGGCGGTTGAGCTTTTCTCGGAGATTATGACCACACCCCGCTTTGATCCAAAAAAAGTCCTGATCGAAAAAGAGTTAATGCTGGAAGAAATACGCCGCATCGAAGACAATCCCCAGGAATTTGCTTTCCGTGAGTTCAGAAAACACCTTTACCGCGGCAATCCAAGGGGAAACCAAAAATCGATCCCATCAATCAGCGGGATCCAGGTCGCCGATCTCGCCGATTTTCATCATGAATATTTTTACCCGGAGAACATGATGATCGCTGTAACAGGGGACATCAGCCTCGAAGAGACAATTCGGGTTTTATCCAGCCGCTTTCCGTCCCCTTCCCGGAAACACCGAATTGCCCCCTTGCCTGCCCCGGACCTTCGAAGTGACGGCAGGGTTATCATCATTCCCAAGGAAATCCCACAATCCGTTGTCCTCGCGGGCTTTGCCGCACCGGCGAAAAACACATCAGACTATCATGCCTTTTCCATTCTGGATTTTGTTCTGGGAAGCGGGGGTTTCCGTTCCAGAATCTTTCAGGAAATCCGAAACGATCTGGGCCTTGCCTACAGCGCGGGCAGTTTTTATAGCGCCAGAACGGAATACGGTGTGCTTTCAGCATACAGCATGACCAAAACGGATACAACCCTGAGGGTTTTGGATGCCATGAAGTCCATTATCACCGATGTAGCCGGTTCACTACTGAAACCGGAAGAAGTCAGGTGGGCTCAGAGATCAATCACAAACAATTTTCTCTTTTCCTTCGCCAATGCGGAACAAATTGTCCATCAGCAAATGATGTCAGAATATGAGGGATTGCCTGAAGAATTTCTGATACAGTATCGACAGAACATCCAAAAGGTTAAGCCGCTGGAAATCAAAGCCCTGGCTGCCCGATATCTCCGGCTTGACCAGGCAACGATCTTGATCCTGGGTGATGAAAAGGGCTTCGATCACCCGGTACGGAATACGGGCGCCGCGATCCCGCCGGCGCACTGATTTTGGCGGTTTGCCGGGGTGCACCTTTCGAGACCACCGCTCCGACGGAACCGTAAAACAGGCGTAACCGGCGAGGAGGGTGTAGAATTTACGTTATGTGCTTACCAAAGCCAAGGGAGAGAAACAAGGCCGTGATTAAAAAAGTCCATCTCAAAGAAGAGATTTACCACGACGACCGGGGACGGATCAGGGAGAAGATGCACACATTGAACGGGAAAATGGAAGGTGATTATTATTCCTACTACGGAAACGGCCGGGTCCTCGTGAAGATGTCTTTTAAAAACGGCCTTAAGAACGGCGAGGCAATGTCGTATTACCGGGACGGCGAAATACGAGAAAAGGGAACTTTACACAGGGACAAACTTGACGGCGAATACAGGTGCTTCTACGAAAACGGTCAGGTTCGGGAAATCGAGTACTACAGGGACGGAAAACTGGAGGGGCCGTATTTGCTCTATTATCGCAACGGACAGATAAAGGAAAGCGAATCCTTCAAGGCGGGGAAATTCCATGGTGATTACGTGTCGTATTATCGTAACGGTCAAATCAAAGAGAAAGGCTCTTTCCTGAATGACAAAAGAACCGGCTTATACGAAGCATTTTTTCAGGACGGCAAGATCAAGGAGCGGGCTACTTACCAAAACGGAAAGCTGGTTGGGAAATTTCTCGCTTTCAATTCGAACGGCAAGGTTTTGTCCAAAAATGAAATGAACGGCGATTTGTCTGAAATAGAGGACCTGGAGGACATTACGGAGAAGAAGCAGTGCATTGACGAACTCTTGAGTAAGCTCGCCAGGTTCGATAAAGAAAACTGACTGGTCCGTTTTTTTGATATTTCCATGACGATCAAGCAGATCCAGATTCCCGTGGGGGGACAGAGAGGAGACGACCCGGTCCACCGCTATGCCCTGTATTTTGGAAGCAGGCTGAAAATCCCGCTTCAAGGCATCGGCATCGATCCAACCCATACAGGCGGCCAACCCTCCTCGATGACTGGCCATGCAAATGATTCTCTTTTTGAAGAACTCGGCAGAGCCTGGCCGGATCAAAACAATCCATCCTGCCAAACCAGGTCCTGCCATGCGTCATGGGCCTCAGCCTTTGAGGATCCGGACAGTTTGACCATATTGCCTTTCGGCAAACACTCTCGCCCCTCCAACTTGACGATCGATCACTTGTTTTCCCTGCAACGACAGACTGTTTTGTGCTGTCCGGATCACTATATCGATATTGAAAGCATCGCCTTGTCTTATGACGGCGGCCATCAGGCGAAAAAAAGCCTCGAACTTGCCGTCTGGCTCTCTGAAAAAGGGACGTGGCCCCTTTCTGTTTTGCTGACCGTCGATAATCAGGAAAAAGGAACCGAATGGCTGGATGAAGTTGAGAGGTTCTTGGATACGGTGGCTATCGACAGCACCACAATTGTTTTGTACGGCCCGCATGAAGCGGCTCTCCACCGCTTCATGCGGGATGGTTCCGTAGAAATGCTCATTCTGGGTGTTTCCGGGCAATCACATTGTCATGCGGGATCGACTGAATACACAGGGGCTCACACGCTTTCCACAGTAGATTACCCGCTGTTGCTTGTCTTTTGAATCATCCGACCGGCTCATCGTAGCTGTCAGGCGTAATCCTCTGCAATTCATTTTCTCGGGAACCCTCGGCCTAAATTTCACTCGTCTCTCTAGGGGATTGACGCGCAATAATGTGTCGAACGAGGGGTTTATCCTGAATCTCGACCTATTGCGATTGACCGGCCACAAAATGGTCAGGGAAAGATCAAAGACCACCGGGGAAAGCATGCCCTTCAATCCCTTCGGGAGCGAGCGGAATGCGTCCCGTGGCATCACGGCTCGGCAAGCGGTCGCCGTTGCCCTGTCCAATGGCACCAGCCTGTTGCCGCCTGTCTTCAGCGGAGAAGAGAAAGGCCTCAATGGCGTCGGCTACGATACGATTGCCATCCGGCGTCCAGTGCTGATCATAGGTAAAGTAGGTTTGAACGCCCCTGGAGGTGGCTTCGTTCAATGTCGGGGTCAGGTCGAGGCAACGATGCTTCGTTGATTTGCACCAGTTTTTAAAAGTATTGACCTGGACGTCCAGTCGTTCAAACATCAGTTCCTTGAAACGTTCCGGCTGCTCTGAGGGGGAACGTGGGGCGTACCGTGCAAAATGCCATAGCTGTTCCGCCGGAATGCGGTCCATAACGAGCGGTAATACCACATGGGGTTTGCTCGGTGCATAGACAAACAGGGGCTCGATACCCCGGTCCTCACTGCGCCGGGCAAACTCGTCGAGAATCGCCGTCGTTGTCTGCCAGATATCCGAAGTCTCCCATTCGTCGGGATCGTGATACAGTCTCATCAGACGCTTTGGCTCAAAACTGTAGTAGTGTGCTCCCCCGTCGGGCAGGTCTATGCGTACAGGCATGAACCCCATTTTATTCTCATAGCCGGGAACCGGACGGGTCGCGTTCACCGGTTCGAACACACGGCGGGACAGCTCCCGAAATCCCCCGGTTATGGGGGACCGTTTGAAAGCGATACTGAAATGATCGCCCAGCCGCTTTCGTAAAGGCGGCGGGGGACCTGAATCAGCCACCCCATCGGCCACGCTTCGGGTACGGGAAGGCGCCGGCAGGATAACACCGCGCTTGAAGTCATTGCCCTCGTAGATCATGAACAAGGCGCGGCGTGGCCCCAAATCCAGCCCGTAATAGACAAAGTTATTCAAATAAGTACGTGGTCCTGAACCGGATACACCCAGATTGTAGACGGAGAGATTGCGCCGTTGACGCAACAGTTCAACCCACCCCTGGTCGTCCGAAACATGGGATCCGACGGCAAAGGAATCTCCGACCACAACCAGGTCATGGTTTTCACTGGGTACGGGGTTACGAAAACCATGCTCATCCGTCGTTAGAATGATGTCCACGGCGCCATAACCCGCAGGAGGATTCGGATAGGAACGGACCTGTTCGGGTTGATCAACAAAAGTCAGTTCATAGCGTTCGTTCGGGGGACGATGCCGTAGCACACCCGCCAGTTTTAGTTCCCGAGCCCGTTCGTCCTCTTCGGCGTTAAATTCCACATAGCGTGCCGGCCCGGCGAGCAGGCTGGAAAGGTAAATGAAGAGCAGTAGAGAAACAATCGTTGAGACAGAGGTCAAGAGAAAGTTAGACAGGGCCCGGGGCAGGGAGAGACGGGACCAAAGAACCGCGGCGAATCCCCAGAGTACGGGGGTGATCAGAACGAGGGCATAAAAGTGACCTTGGGAATAGCGGCCGAAAAGGACCTGTTCCTGTCGGGCGATTAATTTGAGGAGGTCACTTTCCGTGCCCCACAGGGCAAGGCCCGCGAAGAAAACAAGCAACGCCGAGATACGCCGCAACGGCAGGGTTTTAACCATGCGTATAATACTCCCTCCAAGGGTTTTATGGATTTAGATTGGCGTGATTTAAGGTATGATTTACATTTTCGCGCAATGTATAGAAAAACGCAGTCGTATGTCAATAAAAAAGGCCCTGTCCAGCTCATGGGAAGACAATGCGAGTCGTATGCGATCTTTTTCTCCACAACAGGTCAAAGAAAAAGGTTAGCCGCAGAGGAAGGGGCAAACAGACGAAAAGGGGTCAGGCATGACGCCTAACCCCTTGATTTCTGGTGAGCCCTGTCGGGATCGAACCGACAACCTACTGATTAAGAGTCAGTTGCTCTACCTGCTGAGCTAAGGGCCCACAAATATTTTTTGCCAATAAATATATGGCGCGCCCGGTACGACTTGAACGTACGACCAACAGATTCGAAGTCTGCGACTCTATCCAACTGAGCTACGGGCGCTTTTCCTACCTTTACTAAAGAGCTGAATATGGGGTGAGTGAAGGGACTTGAACCCTCGACCTCCGGGGCCACAACCCGGCACTCTAACCAGCTGAGCTACACCCACCACATTTGATCTGGTACGCCAGCAGGGATTCGAACCCGGGACCTACGGATTAGAAGTCCGTTGCTCTATCCAGCTGAGCTACTGGCGCGTGTTCATATTCATATTCATGCATACCAAAACGGCAGGGTTTAATAGCTTCTTTGATGTATTTTGTCAAGGCATAATAAACCGGTTTTTTGGAACTACTTTACATAACCTGCAATTCCGTCAAACATGTACCCTCTCCTGGTCATTCCTTCGCCTTTTGCATCCAGAGAAAAAAAGTGCTGACGCGTTTTGGGATTATACCACCGGTACAGTTCCCGTGTGTGGGTCAGGCGGGATGTGGCAATATTGCCGACGGCCCCCTCATAGACATATCCCAGGAGGGAGCTTCCCTTGTGGTAATCATGCGAAAAATACTGATTGATCGTATTGGGATTGTACCACCGATGGAAGGGCACCGTGCCGATTGTTCCCGGTTGAAACAGGGTGAAGGCAAGGCCCTGTTTCATAAACCCCTTCGAGGTCAGCCTCGTTTCTTCCCTGGGTTGATCTGAAATATAAAGATAATAGCGGGATTTGTTGTATCGGTATATATCAATATTCTGGATCAGCAATTCCTCGATGATTTCGTAAGATACGGGAATATCGGAATCACCGTTGTTGGATGAGACGCGAATGGTGTTTGTATAAATGCCGTGTGTGGCCTGTACCGGATTGAGAGTGACGTGAATGTAATCCGTTTCCCTTAAGATGAAACCGCTCGCGGGAAATATTCCAAACCAGTCCCGTTTCCCCTCGAGGACATCCTTTCGTTTCAGTTTAATCCCCTCAATCGCAATTCCATTACCGTTTAGAGCCACGGTAAGATTGTGCGGCGCCTCAACCAGATTTTCAGAGATTGAAATTTCATGAAATTGATTATCTGCGTCGGCGTCACTGAATTCGTAAGTCTTAATCAGGCTGTTGTCGATATAAAATGATAATTGACCGGATTTACTCAGATTTTTCACATAAAGAGCAAGCGGGCCTCCATAGAAATCCAGTTTCAGCACACTCTTGCCGTTGGGCGATGGGAATCCTTGATGTTCTTTCCAGCCCCCCCACAAGGATAATTGTTTTTCCAGTCGGGCCGGTACGGTATAGGCCCCCTTACCTACAACGTCTTCATTTGCAAAGCTGATGAACCTGTCCTGAGTGAAATTTGATGCCCCCTCCTTTGCTTCGACCAAGCCGACCTGCCATTTTACGTTCTCGTTGCTTTGATTGTACAGGCTGAGTTTCCTGGTCACGGGTTCCCCCATTGTGACGGTTCCAAAATCGAGACGAAGGGGATTCACGACAATGGCGGTGTCTTTCACGTCGGGAATGACATTGATTTTTACAAAAAGGGTTCGCTGGATTCCCCCTTTGCCTTCGATCTTGATGGTGTCACGGTAATGACCGATAGGCAGGTCTCGCACACAAACCATCCGGTTCGATCCGTGTTCAAGGACCATCTGTACCGGTAAATTCCTGGATGTGCCTGTTAAGGAAACATATTCATCTCTCTTAATGACAGCCATTCGGAGTCTCACCGTTTCCTCGCCTCCCACTGAAATACCGGCCAATTCAGGTTGTTCGAGAGGAAACCACCCATCCGGCGGGGATATCGACCAGGAGAGGGAATCACTTCCGACATGCTTGATGGAAAAAGAAGCTTCCTTTTCCTGGCCCATGGCCACCGTACCCAAATCAATCTCCCGTTGCGATATGATGAGGGAAGGGAGCAGTGCGGGGGGAGCGAGGCGAATGCCTGGCACTTCTCTCCCCAACTCAGGGTTCGCGGCCTGTGCCGTGTGATGCAGGATCATTGCGTCAAGACTGAACAGGATCCACATAAAGGGGAAACAGAGTAAAATTCGTCTGTAAAGTTGATACATGACCGTTCCAGAATCGTTTTGCTATCGCACGTCTATACCAAAGCCCATTCAAAATCAACGGATTTCACGGTGAAAAGACTTGACCTCACGGGAAAGAGAGGATATTTACCACCTTCCGGGAAAGACGGCGTTACGGGGGGCAAAGTCTGATGGAACAGGAACAGCGCCGGTATTGGCTGGCTTTGCGTACGATCAATGGTCTGGGCATCCATGGTCTCAGAACACTGATTGCTGCTTTCGGTACGCCGCAACGCGTATTCTCAGCCTCCCTCGATACACTGTGTTCCATACCCGGCATAGGCAAAATAATTGCCCGCAGGATTGTCGCTTTCAACGATTGGGCCGCACTGGAAGAAGAACTGGCGTATTACGATAGAGAAAAAATTTCCCTGCTAAGTTGGCAGGATGCGTTTTACCCGTCGCTTTTACCACATATATACGATCCGCCTGCCCTGCTTTTCACCAAGGGCGTTCTGCAGGAAGATGAAAAATGCATTGCCGTGGTGGGATCCCGTTTGGCCACAGTCTATGGGACATTTATCACGGAAAAACTCTGCCGTGAATTAGCGGTGCAAGGCATCACGGTTGTCAGCGGCATGGCACGGGGAATCGATTCGGCCGCCCATCGTGGAGCCCTAGCCGGCCTGGGCCGCACCATAGCTGTCCTTGGAAACGGGCCGGACATTATTTACCCGCCGGAAAATTCGACGCTCTGCCGGAGAATACTGGAACGGGGGGCGCTGCTGACGGAATATCCGGCAAAAACACCGCCGCACCAAAGTCATTTTCCCGCTCGCAACCGGATCATCAGCGGCATGTCCCTGGGCGTTCTCGTCGTGGAGGCGGGGGAAAGAAGCGGTTCCCTGATTACGGCAAAATTTGCCCTGGAACAGAACAGGGAGGTTTTCGCCATTCCCGGCGCCATTGACGCACCAGGGTCCAAAGGCCCGCATAAGCTCTTGAAAGAAGGGGCGATTCTCGTCGAAACGATCGATGATATTCTCGATGTCATCGCACCGCATCTGGACAGGATAAGCGACTATCCATCGGTTTCACAGGAGATGCCGGAAAAAACCGGAAAGATCCTGCAGACGGAGGCTCCTCGCCCTGAACTGACCGGTGACGAAAAGGCCCTTTGGTCGCAGTTGCGCGGTTCCCCCAAAGAGGTGGATGAACTGATCGGCTCAACCGGATTGGCTTGCCAAACTGTGCAGCGCCTATTGACCATGTTGGAAGTGAAGGGCTATATACAAAAGATGCCCGGATCGAAATATAAACTGAGGGAGTAATCATGTCTTCATCCTTGATCGTCGTTGAATCACCAGCGAAGGTGAGAACCATCAGAAAGTTTTTGGGAGCCGATTATGAGGTTATGGCGTCGGTCGGTCACGTCAAGGACCTTCCGAAAAGCGCTCTCGGAATCGATATCGAAAAAGGCTTCACCCCCACCTATCAGATCATGGAGAATAAAAAAAAGACCCTGTCCGAAATAAAGAAGGCATCGGGAAAAGTCGACAGGGTTTATCTTGCTCCAGATCCGGACCGGGAAGGGGAAGCCATCGCCTGGCATATTGCGGAAGAAGTGGGGCTGGGTAAAAAACCGATCCACCGTGTGTTATTCAATGACCTGACCAAAAATACGGTCCTTGCCGCCCTTTCAAATCCAACTGAACTGGATTTCAACAAATACGAGGCCCAGCAAACACGCAGAATTCTGGATCGCCTGGTCGGCTACCAGATCAGTCCCATCCTGTGGGAAAAGGTGCAGCGGGGGCTGAGCGCCGGTCGCGTACAGTCCGTCGCGGTCAGGATCATCTGTGATCGAGAAGCGAAGATCCGGGCTTTCATCAGTGAGGAATACTGGAACCTGACAGCTGTTCTGTCAGGGAAGGGTCCCCAGACCTTTGAAGCCCGCCTGATGAGAATTGACGGCAAAAAAGCAAAACTCTCAAAGGAGCAGGAGGTCAGGGCCCTGCTGGACATACTTGAGAACACACCGTATGTCGTTGCGAAAATCCAAAAGAAAGAGGTAAAAAGGCAGGCCCCACCGCCTTTTACGACCAGCAAGCTCCAGCAGGAGGCATCGCGCTGGTTCCGCTTTTCCGCAAAAAAAACCATGACCGTGGCTCAAAAACTCTATGAGGGAATCGACCTGGGAAAAGAAGGATCTGTCGGCCTCATAACCTACATGCGTACCGATTCCGTCCGCATCTCCGACGATGCCATGAAGGCGGTCAGGGATTTTATCGCTGAAAACCACCCGCCGGAATACCTGCCCCCAAAGGGCCGCATATTCAAAACCTCCGACCGGGCCCAGGATGCCCATGAAGCCATTCGGCCATCCTCCATGGAACACCGGCCACAGGATATTCAGCAGTACCTGACAAGGGACCAGTTCAAACTGTATCAACTGATCTGGAACCGTTTCGTCGCCTCCCAGATGAACCCGGTCATTTCAGCCCAGACCGTTATCGACATCAACGCCGCCCACTGCCTGTTCCGCGCCCAGGGTTCGACCCTTGTTTTCCCGGGTTACTCGATCCTCTATTCGGAACGGAAAGAGGAAGCGGAAGAGGAAAACGGCTCGGATGAAAAAACGCTGCCCCCGGTCCTGGAGAATGAAACCCTCAATCTGAAGACCCTCAAGCCTGAACAAAAATTCACCCAGCCGCCGCCGCGCTTCACGGAATCGTCATTGGTGCGGGAACTTGAAGAAAACGGTATTGGACGTCCAAGTACCTACGCGACAATCCTATCCACAATCCAGGAGAGAAATTACGTTACCCTAAAGGAAGGCAAGTTTCACCCCACAGAACTGGGCATGCTCATTACGGACCTTCTGGTGAAGAATTTTCCCCGCATCTTGGATGTGGAGTTTACCGCGTCCCTGGAGAACCAGCTCGATCAGATTGCGGAGGGAAAACAAAGGCGCCTGGATGCTCTGGAAGGGTTCTACGAATCCTTCAAGGTGGAACTGGACGATGCAAAAACGCACATGCGAAATGTAAAAAAGGAAGCGGAACCGACCGATCAGATTTGTGAAAAATGCGGCAAGACGATGGTGAAAAAATGGGGGAAAAACGGCATGTTCCTCGCCTGCTCCGGTTATCCCGCCTGCAGAAACACGAGCGATCTGGACGGCTCCGGGAAGGAAGCGCTACAGGTCACCGGGATCCTGTGTAACCTATGTGGTCGGCAAATGGTCGTGAAAAGGGGCAGATTTGGCGCTTTTCTCGGATGTTCCGGCTATCCGGAATGTAAAAATATCGTGAATTACACGGTCGATGAAAAGGGAGAGATCAAAGTGACCCTGCCCACGGAGGGCGAAGAAATGATCTGCGAGAAATGCGGCGCAAGGATGACGGAAAAACGCGGCAAATTCGGATCTTTCTGGGGTTGCTCCGGTTATC
>Ga0172382_10000386_pt1 | contig 82594 bp, 81 predicted proteins | sample Leawel138RmetaG_FD_122245 | JGI IMG/M metagenome (GOLD analysis project Ga0172382, IMG submission 122245) | Leachate microbial communities from a municipal landfill in Southern Ontario, Canada - Leachate well 138R metaG | ecosystem: Engineered > Solid waste > Landfill > Unclassified | place...
CCAACGCCCCGGCCGACGACACCGACAGGTTCCGGCCGTAATCGGTCTCGATCTCGTTGATCGCGGCCAGCACCTCCCACCGCACCCCGTACTGCATCCCCGCCGCCTGATAGATCGGCAACAGGAACGGCGGAATCCGGAACTTGTCGATGAAGAAGTTCGGCACCCCCACCGCCGCCGGACCCGGCACCACCTCCGAGAACCCCGGCGCATCACGCTGCGGCTCGGGCGCCGGGACGGGACGGGTCTCGCGGGCGGTCGGCGTGCGGCGACCGTCGGAGCGGTCCTCCGCGTCGCGCTTGGACTGCGCGTCGCGCGCGATCTCGTCCTCGCGGTCCTTCGCGTCGCGGTCGCCGGCGCGCTTGGCGGCGTCGGCCGCCGAGCTCTGCCAGCGGGAGCCACCGCCACCGGTGGCCGCGGCGGCGGCGTCGGCCGCCGGGGCGGGCGTCGCGGCCGTGCCGGGCGCGGGGGCCGCGTCGGTCGTGGCCGGCGCGGGAGCGGGGGCGGTCGTCGACGTCGTCCCGGGTGGCGGTGCGCAGTCGCCGAGCTGCAGGAGCTTCAGCTCCCCGAGGCGCAGGTCGAGGCAGGACGGTAGGCCCTGGGCGCCGGCGGCCGCGGGGAACGCGGCGACGCCGGCCAGCACGCCGACGACTGACGCACAGCGGCGCAGCGACACGACGGTCCGACCGCCGAACCGCGGGGTGGCACGCGCCGTCACCGGAGCATCATCCCGCTCCGGAGCGGTGTCGCCGCCCGCCCGAGGGCGTCGACCGTTGTCGGCGTGGTGTCCCATGCAATCCTCTCCCTCGCCGGCGCCGCTCCCATGACCTGGAGCACCGAACGCCGGATCCCTCGCACCATACGTGCTGTCCGGGCGCACTGTACACGGCCCGAACGGGTCGATCTACTCCCCCGATGGGGAGACTCCCGCGCCGAAGCCCGCCGGGAGGGGCACGTCCGGCGATGATTTCCGGGGCGGCGCGCGGTCTTCCGCTCCGTGCCCCCGGCGCCCCGCCCGATCCGCTCCGCACTCCGCGTTGCACGGGATCGCCCGCCCCTGGAACCGCACGGGACCGGGGCGGCATGATGGGTCCCATGTCCCCGACGCCGGACCGGGAGGGACGCGCGACGCCGGTGCTCCCGGAGCCGATGCTCGCCGTCGTCGGCGACTTGCCGCGCGACCCGGAGGCGTGGGCGTTCGAGGTGAAGTGGGACGGCGTGCGGGCCTTCGTCCACGCCGACGGCGGACGGGTCCGGATCCGCACCCGCGGGGGACGGGACGTCACCGACGCCTACCCCGAGATCGCCGGGATCGCGGATGCGCTCGGCGGCCACGACGCGGTCCTCGACGGCGAGCTCGTCGCGTTCGACGACGACGGCCTGCCCGCGTTCCAGGCCCTGCAGCCGCGGACGGCGGCCCACGGCCGTCGGGCGTCGCCCGACGAGGTCGAGGCCCGCCCGGTGACGCTCCTGGCGTTCGACCTGCCGTCGCTCGACGGCGTGCCGCTCGTCGACCTGCCGTACGTCGAGCGACGCGAGCGGCTCGCCGCGCTGGCGCTCGACGGCCCGCACTGGCAGGTCCCCGCCCACCACGTCGGGGACGGCGCGGGGCTCCTCGCCGCCACCGCGGCGCGCGGCCTGGAGGGCGTCGTCGCAAAGCGGCTCGACTCGCGGTACCGCCCGGGCCGCCGGTCCGACCGCTGGCGCAAGATCAAGCACGCGCTCCGGCAGGAGTTCGTCGTCGGCGGCTACACCCCCGGCCGCGGCGGGCGCGCGTCGACGCTCGGGGCGCTCCAGCTCGGGGTCCACGACGCCGCCGGCACGCTGCGGTACGTCGGCGGCGTCGGCACCGGGTTCGCCGACGCCGAGCTGCGGCGGTTGCGCTCCCGGCTCGACGGGCTGGCGCGGGCCTCGTCGCCGTTCCGCGGACGACGCGCCCCGGCCGGGACGCGGTTCGTCCGTCCCGAGCTCGTGTGCGAGGCGCGGTTCAGCGCCTGGACGACGGACGGCAGCATCCGCCACGCGACCTACGAGGGCCTGCGCGACGACAAGCCGGCGACGGACGTCGTGCGCGAGCCCGTGCCGGGAGAGCACCGACCGCCACCGCCGGAGGGCGCCATGACGGAGGACCGCACGATCGAGCTGCCGGACGAGGGCGACGTGACGCTCGACGTCGACGGCCGCGAGCTGACCCTGTCGAGCCTCGACAAGGTGTACTACCCGGAGTCGGGGTTCACGAAGGGCGGCGCCCTGGACCACTACGCGCGGATCGCCCCGGTGCTGCTGCCGCACCTCCGCGACCGGCCGGTGACGCTCAAGCGCTACCCGGACGGCGTCGACGGCAAGGCGTTCTTCCAGAAGCGCGCCGCGTCGCACCGGCCCGAGTGGGTCGCGACGACCCCGGTGCCGAGCCGCCGCGGGACGATCGACTTCGTGCTCGTGCAGGACCTGCCGACGCTCCTGTGGGCGGTGAACCTCGGCGCGATCGAGCTGCACCCGCTGCTGTCCCGCGCCGACCCGGACGCCCCGGGCGGCGTCGGCCCGCCCCGGTCGCTCGTCTTCGACCTCGACCCCGGTGCGCCGGCGACGATCGTGGAGTGCTGCCGGGTCGGGCTGCTCGTGCGGGACCTCTTCGCCGAGCTGGGCCTGGAGTGCTGGGCGAAGACGTCGGGGTCGAAGGGCCTGCAGGTCTACGTGCCGCTCAACGGCGACGCCGGGTACGACCGGACGAAGCCGCTGGCGCACGCCGTCGCCCGACTCCTGGAGGACCGGCATCCCGACCTCGTCGTGTCGCGGATGGCGAAGGACCTGCGCGACGGCCGGGTCCTCGTCGACTGGAGCCAGAACGACGAGCACAAGACGACGGTGACGGTCTACGCCCTTCGCGCGCGCACGCGACCGACGGTGTCGACCCCCGTCACGTGGGACGAGGTCGAGGCGGCCGCCGAGAGCGACGCCGGGGCCGACGCGCTCGCCTTCACGGTCGACGACGTCCACGAACGGGTACGGGAGCACGGCGACCGGTTCGCCCCGGTGCTCCACACGACGCAGGACCCCCCGACCCTCGGAGATGGCGAGCGATGACCGCACGATCGATCTGGAACGGCACGTTGACCCTCGGCGCCCTCGTCGTGCCGGTGAAGCTCTTCACCGCGACCGAGGCGCGCGCGCTGTCGTTCCGCGAGGTGCGGGCCGACGACGGCGCCCGGGTGCGTCACCGCCGGGTCGGGGCGCGGACCGGCGAGGAGGTGCCGTTCGCCGAGATCGAGAAGGCGTACGGCGACGGGAGCGACGAGGTCGTGATGACGAAGGACGAGATCGCCGCCGCCGACGGGCCCCGGGCCAAGGTCGTCGAGATCGAGCACGTCGTGCGGGCCGAGGAGATCGACCCCGTCCACTACGACAAGCCGTACCACCTGGGCGCACGGGACGGTGGGGCGCACGCCTACCGGCTGCTGCTCGCGGCGCTCGAGCGCGGGGGCCGCGTCGGGATCGGTCGCCTGGTGCTGCGCCAGCGCGAGCGCCTCGTCGCGCTGCGGCCGCTGCAGGGGGCGCTGGCGTTGCAGACGCTGCGGTTCGCCGACGAGCTCGTCCCCGCCGACGACCTCGACGTGCCGACGCCGCGCAAGGCCCCGGCGGAGCGCGAGGTCGAGATGGCCGGGCGCCTCGTCGACATGCTCGCGGGGCCGTGGGACCCGGACGCCTACCGCGACACGTACCGCCAGGCGGTGATGGACGTCGTCGCGGCGAAGCTCGAGGGCCGCGAGCCGGACGCGCCCCTCCCCGCCGAGGACCGCGACGACGACCTGCTCGCCGCGCTCGAGGCGAGCCTGGAGCGGGGCTCCTGATGCCGCGCCCGATCTGGTCCGGATCGATCAGCTTCGGCCTCGTCAACGTGCCGGTGCAGCTCTACGGGGCCACCCGCGACCGGTCGGTCCGGTTCCACCAGGTGCGGGCCGGCACCGGCGAGGCGATCGAGACGCGCCGGGTGGCCGAGGGCTCCGACGACGAGGTCGACTGGGCGGAGATCGCCCGCGGGTGGGAGACCGACGACGGCCGTCTCGTCGTGCTGCTCGACGAGGACCTGGACCGGGCCGCGCCGGAGCGCACCCGCACCGTCGACGTCGAGCTGTTCGTCGACCTGGAGGAGATCGACCCGATCCACTTCGACCACCCGTACTGGCTCGTGCCGCGTGGCGAGGGCGAGGGGCCGGCCCGCGCCTACCGCCTGCTGCGCGACGTGCTCGCCGACTCCGACCGCGTCGCGATCGGCCGGATCGTCATCCGCGCGAGGGAGCAGCTCGTCGCGATCCGCGAGCGACAGGGGTTGTTGTCGCTGACGACGATGCGGTTCGCCGAGGAGATCCGCGACCCGCACGACACCGGCGCGGTGCCGACCGACGAGGCGAGCGCCCCGTCCGACGCCGAGGTCGACGACGCGGTCGCGCTGCTGGAGGAGATGACCGTCGACTGGGACCCGACGTCGTACGCCGACGCGCACCGCGAGCGGCTGCTCGCCCTCGTCGAGGAGAAGCGTCGCAACGGCGAGGTGCGCGAGCCCGATCCGGAGGACGAGCCCGTCCCCCAGGTCGCGTCGAAGGACCTGCTGGCCGCGCTCGAGGAGAGCCTCGACCGGATCCGCGGCGACCGCAAGCGCCCCGGCACCCGATCGCCCGCCAAGCGGGGCGGGGTCGGCAGCAGCGGGAGGAAGCCGTCCGGGACCGAGAAGGCGAAGGCGAAGGCGAAGAAGGCGTGACGCGGGGGGGGCCGGCCCGGAGCGCCGCGACCCGCCCGGGTCACCCGGGCCCGTCCCGATGGTGCCGCGCCACGAGCTCGGCGCGGTTCGTCGCCCCCGTCTTGGCGAGCACCCGCTTGACGTGGGTCTTCACCGTCCCCTCGCCGATCGCGAGCGCCTCGGCGATCTGACGGTTGCGCCGCCCGGCGACGAGGAGCGAGAACACCTCGCGCTCCCGCGGGGTGAGCAGCTCCGCGAGGCCCTCCGGCGGTCGACCGCCGGGCGCGGGCAGGTGGCCCGTGTCCCGGTCGTCGCCGCCCGTGGCCTCCCCGGGATCCTCCTGCTGCGACAGGCGGACCTCGGCCGCGGTGAGGTCGGCCATCGCGTCGTGCACCGCCTCGATGAGCCGCTCGAACTCCGTGCGCCGCCGCCGCATCCGCTCGCCCAGCACCGTGCGCTCGTAGAGGTGCCCGAACCCCTCGGCGAACCGCCACAGGACGTCGCGGTCGGTCGCATCGCACGCCGGGCCGCCCTCGAGGTGGTCGGCGTGGAGGAACCCGATGACCCGGCCGGCGGGCATGACCGGGGCCACGACGTACGACGACGACCGTCCCGCCCGGATGATCTCGTGGATCCCCGGCTCCGACGTGTCGGACACGAGCGCGGGACGGTGCTCGTCGAGCAGGCGGCTCTCGAGCGTCAGCGCGTCGAGGGGGATCGAGCGGTCGCGCCAGTCCGCGACCCAGTCCTCCGGCGCGACCGCCGCGTTGACCTTCCACGGCCACCAGCGGCCGTCCTCCACCCGCGACAGCAGCACGCGCTCCAGGCCGCACGCCCGGACCGCCTCCTCGCAGACCGCACGCAGCAGCTCGTCGGTCGTGGCGGCCGACCGCAATCGGGCGAGGCCCTGCTGGCAGGACGTGATCCGCCGGGCCCGTCGATCGTTGTCGCGCGCGTCGAGCTCGAGCGCGAGCGCATGCGCGTCGCGGACGAGGGCCGCCGTCGCCGCGGGGTCCGCCTCCCACGCCTCGGGGCGTCGCGCGACGGCGTCGGCCGCCGCCTCGAGGTCCTCGGGCCCGATCCGCCCTGCGGGGCCGGTCGTCGTGCCGGTCGCCTCGTGCAGCCGCCGCAGCAGCGCGTCCGCCCGCGCCCGGGGCGACGCGGTCCGACGCGGTCCGGCCGGTTCAGCGACCACGGGTCCCCCGCCGCTCGGTGATCCGCAGGTACCGGGCGATGAGCGCCGCCCGGCCCGACGCCCGCAGCTTGCGGCTGATCCGCGCGAGGTGGCTGCGGACGGTCCCCTCGCCGATCCCCAGCCGCTCCGCGATGCCGGCGTTGCTCGCCCCGGTCGCGAGGATCCGCAGCACCTCGTGCTCGCGCGCGGAGAGGAGGTCCATGCGCACCTCCTCCGACCCGCCGTCGCCCCCGGCCGGGTCCGACGCGTCGGCCTCGTCGGCCGTCGAGACGAGCGCCACCTCGTCCTCCCGCAGCGCCCGCAGCGCGTCGTCGGCGGCGGCGAACACCTCGCGCACCCGGCCCCGCCGGCGGTCCAGGCGCTCGAGCAACGCCAGGCGCTCGAACACCAGGCCGAACTCCTCGGCGAACGTCCACAGGTTGTCGCGATCGACCGGCCGCAGCGGCGGGGACTCGTCCAACCGGTCGGCCTGGAGGAACCCGACGACGCGGTCCGCGGCGATCACCGGCGCGGCGACGTAGCGCCGGGTGCCGGTCGCGGCGACGAGCTCGGCGTCGACGTCCGGGGCGTCGGCCTCGACGAGCGCGGCGGTGCGGCGCTGGACGAGGCGCACCTCGAGCGTGCCGGGACGGAGCGGAAGCCACCGCTCGGTGAGGTACCGGCGCGTCGATGCGGACGTGTCCGGATCGGCCGCCGGGTCGATCCACACCGCCTCGGCGCGCCAGGACGACCCGTGGACGCCGGAGACCACCGCGCGGTCGAACCCGCACGATCGCCCGAGCTCGCGCGGGGCGGCGTCGAGCAGGTCGCGGATCGTCGTCGCACGACGCAGGCGCCCGATGCTCGCGTAGATCTCGCCGATCGTCGAGAACCGGCGGTCGGCCTCGAGGCGCCGGACCCGGCGCTGCAGTCGGCCCAGATCGACGAGGGTGGCGGCGGCGCCTCCGTCGGGGCGCGCGCCCAGGAGCCGTGCGGCCCGGTCGGCGGCGTCGTCGAGGTCGGCCGCCAGGCGGAGGAGCGCGATGCCGTCGAGCGAGCCGGGAGACGCGAGCCGGTCGGTGGCGTCGCGCACCGTCGCGCGGAGGTCGGGCGCGCCGCGATCCTCATCCGTCGCCCCGACGGGCGGCGCCGCCGTCGGCGTTCCCGGGGTGCGTCCGCCGGTCCCGGCCGGCGTCACCGATCGTCCTGCGGCGCTCACGAGCCCACCCTACGCCGACGGGTGTCTCCCCGGTCGCAGGTGAAGTTGCGCCGTTGGGGAGACGCCAGCGGGCCGGGGCGACCCTAGGTTCGTCAGGTGGCGTCGGTGACCGACGTCCGACGGTGACCCCGACGAAGAAGGCGGCGATGGCCCCCATACCGGACAAGCCCGGCGACATGCCGGACCTCAACACGACGCTGCAGAGCCTCGTGACCTTCGCGCTGTGGGGGCTGACGATCGCCCTCATCGTCTACGCGGTCTACCTCAGCCGGCGGGATCGCTCGCCGATCGCGCTGTACCTCGTGCTCGCCGTCGCGGTCGGCAGCCTCATCGAGCCGCTGTACGACATCAGCTACCACCTGTTCTGGCACGCGTTCGACGAGACCGGCGCCAACCGGCAGTGGACGTTGTTCGAGGCGTTCCACCTGCCGCAGCCGGTGTGGGTCATGCCGGCCTACGTCGTCGTCTTCGCCGGTCCGGCGATCTTCATGTACAAGGGCCTCGCGAAGAGCACGTCCACACGGCACGTGTTCAAGCTCGCGTTGATCACCGCGTGCACGACGGCCGCGTTCGAGATCCTCATGATCAACCTCGAGCTCTACTCGTACTGGTCGCCCCAGACCCTGCGGGTGCTCGACTACCCGATCTGGATCGCGTTCATGGAGGCCGCGCAGATCACCGGGTTCGCGTTGCTCGTCGCGTTGCTGTCGCGCAAGGCGACGAACCACTGGCAGCTGCTCACGGTGTTCGTGCTGTTCCCCGCGAACTTCGCCTACTCGACCCTCGGGGCCGGGTTCCCCGGCATCATCGCCATCAACTCGTCGGAGAGCCCGTCCGAGGTGCTCATGGCCTGCGCGGGCCTGGCGAGCATCGGCCTGGCGATGCTCGAGCTGTGGTGGATCGGGCGACTGCTCGTCCGCGACCAGGAGGCGCACCCCGACCAGGAGGCGTGGTCCGCGGACCGCGCCGCGACGGCCGGTCCGCCCGCCGCCACGCCACCGGTGGCGCCGCCGCCGACCCCGGTCGGCGCGCCCGGGGACTGATCGCGTCCGGAGGGGCCGCGGCCAGGCCGGCCGTGCCCCTCCGCCTCCTCCTCCGGTCCCGCCCACGATCCTGCGGGGCGCCCACGTCCGTCGACGTGGAGCGGAGTGCGCTAGTGAGGACGTGGCGTGGGTCAGTCGACCGCGTCGGCGATGTCCCGCTCGAGCAGGATGACGGGGATCTCGCGGTCCGCCTTGGCCTGGTAGTCCGCGTAGGCGGGCCAGGTGGCGACGAGCTCGTCCCACAGCGCCGGGCGATCGGTGGCGTTGGCCTCCCGCGCCCGGGCCGGGAACTCGTCGTCGCGGACCTGCACCACGGCCTCGGGCCGGTCGACGAGGTTGAGGTACCACCGGGGCGGGTCGCCGCCCCCGTTGGACGCGGCGATCGCGTACGCCTGCTCGCCGATCGGGCGGTAGATCAGCGGCGTGGACCGCGGCTCGCCGCTGCGGCGACCGGTGGTGGTGAGGATGAGCACGGTGGTGCCCTGCCAGTCGTGGCCCTCGCGACCGTCGGTCTCGCGGTAGCGCTGGACGTGTTCGGCGCCGAAGAGCATCCCGGGCCCCTACCCGCCCGGCCCGACGGCGACACCCGCCCGCCGAGCACGCCCGCAGGATCAGCCGGCGAGCGCGTCGGGGCGGACGATCTCGATCTCCTCGATGGCCTTGTCGAAATCGCGAGCGTTGTTCGTCACGAAGCGATCGGCCCCGGCCTGCACGGCGGTGGCGAGATGGGTCGCGTCGGCGGCCTTCAGTCCGTATTCCGCACCGAGCGACGCGGCGAGCATCGCCGTCGCCTCGTCCGTCGGGAGGAGGCGGATCCGCGCGAGGATCCCGACGAGCGCCGCGACCTCGTCGTCGGCACGTTGACGGATCGGCTTGCTCAGGAGCTCGGGGAGCAGCAGCACCGACCCGATCGCCGAGGGTGGATCGTCCGCGGATCCGGGCTCGGGGAGCTGTGCGAGCACGCGGGTCCCCAACTCGTGACCGGGGACCGCCGCGTAGATGAGGACGTCGGCGTCGAACGCGTCCACCGGTCAGCGTCCGTCGCGACCCGAGCGGATCTCGGCGATCAACGCATCGGCCCGTTCCCGGTCCAGCCCACGACCGGCGTGCCCCGTCGAGCGTCGCGCCGCGGCGAGCGCGTCTCGCAGGGCGTCCGCGCGTCGCACCGTGCCCGCCTCTCGCCGCACCCGCAACGCGTCGGGCCGGACGACCACGGCGACCGGCTTGCCGTGCCGGGAGATCGCGACCTCCTCGCCGGCCTCCACGCGATCCAGCAGCTCGGGCAGTCGTGCCCGAGCCTGGCTGGCGTTGTAGGTGGCATCGGACGTCGCCATGTACGCGATTGTACGCTGTTGCACACCACGTCCGCCGGGACCGGTCCCGGCGCTCGTCCTCGCGGGCCGGCAGTCGCTCAGCGGCCCTTCCACTCCGGGTCGCGCTTGTCGAAGAACGCCTTGACGCCCTCCTGGATGTCCTCGGTGGAGAACGCCAGCGCGAGCTGCGAGCGCAGGTAGTCCCAGGCGTCCTCCAGCGGCATGTCGTTCTGCCGCCACAGGGCGTCCTTGCCCATCCGCATGAGCAGCGGCGACTTCACCGCGAGGCGTCCGGCCCAGTCGGCGACCGCCGCGTCGAGCTCGTCCGCCGGCACGAGCCGGTTGACGATGCCCAGCCGCTCCGCCTCCGTCGCGCTGATCCGGTCGCCGAGGAACATGAGCTCGGTCGCCTTCTTGCGCGGCAGGTTGCGGTGGATGAGCGCCGCGATCATGAACGGGAACACCCCGACGTTGATCTCGGGCGTGCCGAAGACGGAGTCCTCCGACGCGACGATGAGGTCGCACGCCAGCGCCAGCCCGAACGCGCCGGCCAGGCAGTGCCCGCCGATCTTCGCGATCACCGGCTTGCCGAGCCGGCCGATGAGCACGAAGAGGTCGGGGAAGAGCTGGATCGACGCGTGCTTGTGCACGAGCGGGTCCTGCGCGGCGAACCCGCCGAGGTTGCCCCCGGCCGAGAACGTCCGCGGATGCGTCGACGCCAGGACGACGCACCGCACGGCGTCGTCGTCTCGGGCGGCGGTGAACGCCGCGATGAGCGACGTCAGCAGCTCGTCGGACAGCGCGTTGCGCGACTCCGGCGCGTCGAGCGCGATCGTCGCCACGCCGTCGGCGATGTCGTAACGGACCCCGGGATGGTCGCTCATACCCGGGTTCCTACCGCCTCGGCGTCCCACGCGTCGGCATGACCGGCCTTGCGCAGCTCGAACTTCTGCACGCGCTGGGTGGCGGTCTTGGGCAGCGCGTCCCGGACGAGGACGTAGCGCGGGACCATGAACGCGGCGAGCTGCTCGGCGCAGTGCTCGCGGATCTCGGCCGGATCGAGCGTGGCCCCGTCGCGGGGGACGACGACGATCATGACCTCCTCCTCCCCCAGCTCCGACGGCACGCCGACGGCGGCGCTCTCCGCCACGTCGTCGTGGAGGTTGGCCGCGCGCTCCACCTCGTACGACGAGATGTTCTCGCCGCGGCGACGGATGACGTCCTTCAACCGGTCGAGGAACACGAGGTAGCCGTCGTCGTCGCGGCGGCCGCGGTCGCCGGTGAGGAACCAGCCGTCGCGGATCGCCTTCGCGGTCGCCTCCTCGTTCTTGAGGTACCCGCGGAAGAGCGTGTCGTCCTGCTTGGGCCGCACGACGATCTCGCCCGCCTCGCCGTCGTCGGCGCGGGACCCGTCGTCGCGTTGCACGTCGACCTCGGCCCACGACACCGCCTTGCCGAGCTTGCCCGGCTTGATCGCGTCGGGGGGCGACCCGAGGCAGAAGCACGCCGTCTCGGTCAGCCCGTAGATCTCGAGGATCTCCAGTCCGAACCGGCGCTCGAAGTCCTGCCACAGCTCCTTCGGGGCGGCGCCGCCGACGGCCAGTCGGATCGGGTTGTCGGCGTCCTGCTCGCGCACCGGCTGCTTGTGGAGCATCGTGAGCATCGCGCCGATGTAGTTGAACACCGTCGCCCGGTGCTCCCGGACCTCGTCGAAGAACCGCGACGCCGAGAACCGGGGTGCGAGCACGAGCGGCCGGCCCGACACGATCGACCCCATCACCGACAGCATCTGCGCGTTGACGTGGAACAGCGGCAGCGTCGTGTACAGCACGTCGTCCTGCCCGATCCGCAGGAACCGTCGGGTGAACTCGACGCCCGCGGTGAGGTACGGACGGTGACCGTTCATCACGCCCTTGGGCAGGCCGGTGGTGCCCGACGTGTAGAGGATCGTCGCGAGACCCGACGGGTCGCCGCCGCCGTGGACCGCGCCGTTCGGCGATCCGGCCGCCAGGACCTGCGCGGCCGTGCGACCGTCCGGTCCCGGCGCGCCGCGGGTCAGGCGCACGCGCGGGCCGACCCCGTCGGGGACCGCCGCCGCGAGGGTGTCGGCGAGCGGCGCGTCGACGACGACGACGCGCGCCTCGGAGTGCTCGAGGATGTACCGCAGGCCCTCGCCCTTCAGCCCCGTGTTGACCGGGACGAGGACGAAGCCCCCGACCGCCGCGCCCATCCACACGTCGAGCAGCTCGAGGCTGTTGGGCAGCATCGTCGCCACGCGGTCCCCGGGGCGCAGGCCGAGGCCGGCCAGCGCGGCCGCGGCGCGCTCCGCCCGGTCGACCATCTGCGCATAGGTGACGACCGTGCCGTCGAACGACACGAACGTCGCGTCCGCGGATCGCTCCGCTCGCGCCCGCAGCACGTCGGCGACGGTGCCGTCACCGTCCAGCCCGACGTACTGCACGGGACCGCTACCACTCATCGCCACTCCTGCCTTCGGGGGAATTCCTGCACCATCGACCGTGCCGGCGGGCGGGCCGGCACGGGACGCCACGTCGATCAGTCCATGCCCAGCGGGCCTTCGAGCCGCCGGTTGAGGAACTGGCGGACGAAGGGGTTGTCGGAGCTGAACATGTCCTGCCGGCTACCGGCCTGGACGATCCGGCCCTTCCACAGCACGCTGATGTACTGCCCGATCTGGTGCAGCGACGCGATGTCGTGGGTGATGACGATGTACGTGCCGCCGTGCTGCGCGTGCATCTGCTTGATGAGCTCGCAGAGCAGCGCGGTGCGGACCGGGTCGAGGCCGGAGTCCGGCTCGTCGAACACGACGATCTCGGGCTCGGTGACGAGCGCTCGGGCGAAGCCGGCGCGCTTGCGCATGCCGCCCGACAGCTCGTTCGGCATGAGCTCGTTGGCGTGCCCCATGCCGACCTCGTGGAGGCGCTGGTTCACGACGTCGGAGATCTGGGCCTCCGACAAGTCGGTGTTCTGCCGCAGCGGGAACGCGACGTTGTCGAAGATGTTCATCGACCCGAACAGCGCGCCGTCCTGGAAGAGGATCCCGAACTTGCGGCGCATCTCCAGCAGCTGCGACGTCGTCAGGCGCGGAACCGAGTCGCCGTGGACGAGGATGTCGCCGGCGTCCGGGAAGAGCAGCCCGATGAGGTGCTTGATGAGCACCGACTTGCCGGTGCCGGACGGGCCCAGGACGATCGAGATCATGCCCTCGGGGATGCCGAGGTTGAGCCCGTTGAGGATCGGGCGGCTGCCGAACGTCTTGTAGACGTCGACGCACTCGATCGACCAGAAGTCACCGGGCCGGGCCTCCTGGAACCGATCCTGGCCCTGGTGCAGGCTGTACTCGTTCGCGTGATCGAGCAGCTGCGACGTCGGCATGTCGAGCCCGAGCGTCGTGTTCGCGTCCTGCAGCAGGCTCTGTTCGGTCATCGCCGTCTCTCTCCCTTTCCCGGTGGCCCGATCGCCACCACGGCCGCGTCCGGACGGTCCGGATCCAACCTGCGCCGATCGTACGTCGGGCCGCCCCGGACCGGGATGCCCAACGAGGTGGATATGCCTCCCTCGCAGGGGGTGCCCCCCACCACGCGGTCCCCACCGTCGGGGCCCCGCACCGTATGTTCGGGCGGTGTCCCCGTTCCACTTCTTCGTGCAGTTCGAGTTCACCCACGCGCTCGGGCCGACGGTCGGACGCTACGTCGTGACCCCGGTCCGGGGGCTCCGGGCCGAGCCGGCCGCGCAGCCGTCGATCGTGGGGACGACGCTGCCCGCCGGCGCGGCCGACGTGCTCGTCATCGCCGAGCGCGGCGCCCGCGCCGGCCGCTGGAGGCTGCGGCGCAAGGCGCGGTTCGTCGATCCCGCGGGCGAGCCGGACGAGGTGGTGCTGCAGCTCGCGTCGTACGTGGAGTCCACGGCGCCGGTGGCCGACGTCGGCGCCGCGCGGAGCCGGTTGACCGAGATCGCCGGATCGGACGAGCAGCAGGACCACTGGGTCCACGAGGGGCTGGAGCTCCTCAACCGCGCGATCCGCGCGCACCGGGCCGGGTCGCGCGACCCGTACGTCGTCGAGGTCGCGCGCCGCGACGCCAGGCGGGTCCGGATCGGCTACGGCACGATCGACGAGGTCCGCGACGGCCGGTTCACCGAGGCGGTCGACGTGCCCCCTCCGCCGGGGTCCCGCGCACCGCGGTCGACGATGCTCGCCCCGTCCGAGGCGGTCGCCGACGCGCTGACCGGCAGGCTCGACGTCCTGGAGTGCGAGGACCTGCTGCTGCGGGCCTACCTCGACCTGGACCACGGGCGCACCCGGGCGGCGGTGCACCAGGTGTCGGCCGCCCTGGCGCTCGTCGTCGCCGAGGTCGCCCCCGAGGACGACGACGCGCGCCGGATCGCCGACGCCCGGGCGACGGTCGGCGAGCTCGTCACCGTCGCCGCGACGCGTCCGCTCGGGGCGGACGAGGTCGACGGCCTGGTCGGCGCGATCGACGCCGGCGTCCGGTTGCTGGAGCGCCGGCGTCAGTCCCGCGACGCGATCAGTCCAGGTCGCTGAGCACCATGTCGTAGGCGCGGGCCTCGCGCTTGCGCGACAGGTCGATGTGGACGTGCTTGACCTCGGTGTACTCGTTGAGCGCGTCGGGGCCGAGCTCACGTCCCAGGCCGCTCTGCTTGTACCCGCCGAAGGGCAGCTCCGGGGTCACCATGTGCACGTCGTTGACCCACACCGTGCCGGCCTGGAGCTTCGCCGCCACCTCGAGCGCCTGCTCGTAGTCGTCGCTCCACACCGCCGCGGACAGGCCGTAGATCGAGTCGTTGGCGATCGCGACGCCCTCGTCCGGATCACCGGAGTACTTGATGACGCAGAGGACCGGCCCGAAGATCTCCTCGCGGGCGATGCGCATGTCGTTCGTGACGTCGGTGAAGACCGTCGGCTCGATCCAGAACCCCTTCTCGAACGCGTCGCCCTCGGGCACGCCGCCGCCGACGGCGACGGTGACGCCCTCGTTCCGGGCGATCTGCAGGTAGGACAGGATCCGCTCGTGCTGCTCGGCCGACACGACGGGGCCGAGGTCGGTGTCGAAGTCGGCCGGATCGCCGAGCTTGATCGTCTTCGCGCGGGCGACGATCCGCTCGACGAGCTCGTCGTGGATCGACTCGGGCACGATGAGCCGCGTGATCGACTCGCACATCTGGCCGCTGTAGAGGCAGCAGCCGAAGAGCGCGGCGTCGGCGACGGTGTCGATCGGCGCGTCCTCCAGCACGACGGCGGCGCCCTTGCCGCCGAGCTCGAGCGAGACCTTCTTCACCGTCTGCGACGCGAGCCGCATGATCTCGCGGCCCACGGCGGTGGACCCGGTGAACGCGACCTTGCCGACGTCGGGGTGCGACGCCAGGCGGGCGCCGACGTCCTCGCCGTCGCCGGTGATGACGTTGAGGACTCCGGCGGGCAGGCCGGCCTCGTGGGCGATCCGGGCGAACGCCAGCGTCGACAGCGGGGTCTTCTCGTCGGTCTTGATGACGACGGTGTTGCCGGCCGCGAGCGCGGGGCCGATCTTCCACAGGCTCAGGACGAGCGGGAAGTTCCACGGCAGGATCCCGGCGCAGACGCCGATCGGCTCGCGCCGGATGACGTTCTGCGACAGCGTCGGGTAGGGCGCGGTGTCGATGCCACGCTGCGGCTCGAACTTCGCCGCCTGCTCCGCGAAGTACGTCAGGTGCGGGGCGGCCAGCCCGATGTGGAACCCGCCGGCCTGCCGCACGGTCGCGCCGTTGGCGGCGATCTCCAGCTCGATGAGCTCGTCGAGGTGCTCGGACACGCCCTCGGCGATGCGGTGCATGACGGCGGCGCGCTCGTCGCCGCCGAGCCCGGACCAGCCACCGCTCTCGAACGCGCGCTTCGCCGCGGCGACGGCGTCGTCGGCGTCCTCGACCGTGCCCTTGGCGACGGTGGCGACGATCTCCTCCGTCGCGGGGTTGACGATCTCGTAGGCCTCGGCGGTGTCCCGCCACTCGCCGCCGATGAAGATCTGGTGGTGCTGCACGCCTACGGTGGCCATCGCCGCTCTCTCCTGGGTCCGTCCGGATGGCCGGACCCGACGGTCCGGCCCACGTCGGACCAGTGTCACCCGCGCGACGCGCCGCGACCTCCCACCGGAGGGAGGTCGTCACCCTCCGTTGGGGGCGGCGCGCCCGGTCAGGCGACCCGCTCGCCCCAGGCGACCGGCCCGGCCACGATCGTGTGGCTCCCGAGCGGGCGCCCGAGCACCTCCTGCACCATCCGGGCGGCGTCGATGAGCGCGTCGAGCGAGACCCCGGTGTCGACGCCCATCTCGTGGAGCATCGAGATGAGGTCCTCCGACGCGATGTTGCCGGTGGCGCCCTTCGGGACCGGGCAGCCGCCGAGCTCGCCGAAGCTCGACTCGAAGCTCGTCACCCCCGCCTCGAGCGCCGCGAGGACGTTGGCCAGGCCCTGCCCGCGCGTGTTGTGGAAGTGCGCGGTGAGCTCGACGTCGGGGAACCGCTGCAGCGCCTCGGCGAAGTACCCGCGGACCTGCAGCGGGTTGGCCATGCCGGTGGTGTCGCCGAATCCGATCTCCTGCGCCCCGGCGGCGACGAGCCGGTCGACGATCCCGAAGACGCGCTCGCGCGGGACCTCGCCCTCGTAGGGGCAGCCGAACGCGACCGACACCGTCGCCGCGCAGCGCAGGCCCGCCTCGCGCACGCGGGGGATCAGGGCCTCGAGGCCGGTGAGCGACTCCTCGACCGAGCGGTTGATGTTGGCCCGGTTGTGCGACTCGCTGCCGCTGAGGAACACCCCGACGCCGTGGAAGCGGTCGCGGACCTCGAGCGCCCGCTCGAGCCCGCGCGCGTTGGGCAGCAGCACCTGCAGCTGGACGTCGTCGGGCACGTCGATCGCGGCGAGCACCTCGTCGCCGTCGGCGAGCTGCGGGATGACGTCGGGCCGGACGAAGCTCGCGACCTCGATCCTCTTGAGCCCGGTCCGGGCCAGGGCGTCGATCAGGCGGACCTTGTCGGCGGTGTCGATCCGCTCCGGCTCGTTCTGGAACCCGTCGCGCGGGCCGACCTCGCGGATCCGGACGGACGAGGGGAGGGAATCGGACGACATCGGGGCTCCTGGGGTCGACGCACGGACGGCGTGCTCGGTGGTCGCCCCATCCTGCCGGACGGCGACCGTCGCGACATCATCCCGAATGCGGATCGGGATCTCCCGCCGGCGCCCCACCGGCGACGGGCGCGGCGACGTCGCGCCGCCCGCGCTCGATGCGGAGTCGCGCGCACCACTGAGGTAGGGTCGACGACACGGGGGAGCGCCGGCGGCGTGCCGGTGTGGGAGGAGCGTCCGCTCCGCGACGTGCCCCCGGTGCACAGGAGCCACCCGCTTGTCCGTCAGCGCAGATTCCCGAGAGGCCGCGGTGCTCGACGCCGAGATCGCGTCGCTCGCCGCGTCCACGCGCGCGCTGCTGGCGACCGAGCCGGCGGATCCCGACCCGGAGGCCGCCGGGCGACTGCTCTCCCGGCTCGCCGCGACCGTCGAGCGGATCGGCGACGCGTTCGTGCGACCGGGGACCTCCGCGGCGCGGGCGGCCGACCTCTGCGAGCAGCTCGTCGAGGTCCACGAGCTGCAGTCCGACCTGCGCGAGCACACGCTCGGCCTGCGGTTCCAGACGCTGACCCGGATCCACGACACCCTCGCCGAGCTGCGGCGGATCGAGTCGCCGGCCGGGCTCCTCGACGCCGCGCCCGCGGCGTTGTGCGCGTGTGGGGGGTTCAACCGGGCGTTGCTCTCCCGGATCCGCGGGTCGACGTGGGTGCCCCGCAAGTTCCACGTCGTCGAGGACGGCGACTCCGCCGTCAACCGGGCGGTGCAGGAGTTCCTCGACGGCCGCGAGATCCCGCTGAGCGCCACCCTGCTCGAGGCCGAGCTCGTCCGTCGCCGCGCCCCAGCGCTCGTCGAGGACGCCCCGGACGACGCACGGACCTACCACCCGCTGATGGAGGTGTCCGGGGCCGCGGGCTACGTCGCCGCCCCGATCGTCACGTCCGGTCCGGTGATCGGGCTGTGGCACGCCGACACCCACGGCACGGGACGACGCCTGACGACGTTCGACCGGGACAACCTGCAGACGTTCGCGGAGGGCTTCGGCCTGATCTACGAGCGCGCCGTGCTCGTCGAGCGCCTCGAGACGCAGCACCGCCACATCGCCGAGGCGTTCGCGTCGACCGACAAGGTGCTGACCGAGCTGCGCGACACCCAGATCCACCTGGCCCGCCAGGCGGTGGAGTCGCGGGCGGTCGCGTCCCCCGCGCTCATGCTCGCGGGGCCCGAGTCGCGGATCCAGAGCGTCCTGACCCCGCGCGAGCGCGAGGTCCTGGGCCTCATGGCCGGTGGCGCGACGAACAACCAGATCGCCGACCAGCTCGTCATCTCCGAGGGCACCGTCAAGTCCCACGTCAAGCACATCCTCCGCAAGCTCCGGGCGTCGAACCGCGCCGAGGCCGTGTCCCGCTACCTGCGCCTCGCGCGCCACCAGCACCGCCAGGCATGACCACGACCGAGCCCTCCACCCCGGCCCGGGCCTTCCCCGGCCCCATGCGGGGCCCCGGCTGGCGACGGCGCGAGTCCGAGCTCGCCCAGCGGGTCGCGGCGTCGCACCAGGCCGTCGCCGAGCTGCTCGACGGCGAGGTCCCGCTGCCGGCGCTCGACCGGTCGCGTCCCGGCCAGACCGCCGAGATCGTGTCGGCCCTCACGTGGTGCTGCATCGAGCGCCTGCGGGGCTGCGACGGCAACCCCGAGCTCGCCCGTCCGCTCTGCGAGCAGGTCCTCGAGCTCCAGCAGCTCGCCCTCGAGCTGCACGAGCACGAGCTGAGCCTGCGCACCCGGCGGCTCGCCGACACCGCGGCCGGCCTCGCGCGGCTCCGCACGCTCCCGACGTCGGCCGACCTCCTCGATCAGGTCTGCAAGGAGCTCGTGACCCGCTGCGGGTTCGGGCGGGTCGTCCTGTCGCGCGTGGAGGACGGCATCTGGAGGCCGTGGATGGCGCACTTCGTGGAGGGCGCCGACATCGGCTGGTTCTCGTCCTGGATCGACAAGGGCATCCCGCTGGCCGACCTGCCGGTCGAGGGGCAGCTGCTCGTCGAGCGCCGCCCGGCGGTGGTGTACGACACCTCGATCGCCGAGGTCCACAAGCCGATCATCGTCGACGACGGCAAGTCGACGTCGTACGTCGTCGCGCCCGTCATGCCGGGCGACGCCGTCGTCGGGTTCCTCCACGCCGACTACCACCCGGCCGACCGGCGCGCCGACGACGTCGACCGCGACGTGCTGTGGGCGTTCGCGGAGGGCTTCGGCCACATCTACGAGCGCCTCGTGCTGCTCGAGCGGCTCCGCGCGCAGCGCGATCACGTCCGCGAGACCCTCGCGTCCACCGAGCGCCTCATGGACGACCTGTGCGACTCGGGCATCGACCTGGCGCGACAGGCCGACGCCGACACCGTGGTGGCCCGCAGCGCGGTGACGGCGCTGTCGGCCGACCCCGAGGCGCTGAGCGAGCTGACCGCCCGCGAGCGCGAGGTGCTCGAGCTCATGGTCGCCGGGGCGACCAACGGCGGCATCGCCGAGCAGCTCGTCATCACCGAGGGCACCGTCAAGTCCCACGTCAAGCACATCCTCCGCAAGCTCGGCGCGGTGAACCGCTCCCAGGCGATCGCCCAGTACCTGGGGATCGCCCAGATCAACAACGACTGAGCGCGAAGCGGGTGGGGCGACGCCGGCCGGCGTCGCCCCACCCCCGGTCACGTGCGCCGCGAGTCGACGACCGACGGCCGCGCCTCGACGCGGTCCGCCGTCGCGGCGGTGACGCCCGCCGGCTCCCGCTCCGGGGCCGTGGGCGCCGGAGCCGACGGCTCCGGCAGCGGCGGCTGGGCATGCGCGCCCAGCGGGTCGCGGGGGTCGTCCATCGCCGAGTCCTCACCGGTGATCCGGGGCAGGAACAGGCTGGCACCACGGATGAGGGCGAACGCGAGCACCATGCTGAGGATCGTCGCGGCGAGCGTGATGCCGGTCTTCGGATCGTCGAGGTGCAGGGCGATCGCCACCGGGCCGCCCGCGCCGGCGTTCGCGAGGTAGAACGTCGCGGGGAACAGCGCGAAGAGCCCGAGCAGGCCCCAGTTGCTCTTCACCCGCGTGCGCAGGTACGCGGCGCCGACGGCGAAGCACGCCACCTGGGTGCACTCGAGGAGGCCACAGATCAGCGGGTACTCGAAGATCCGCAGGACGTGCGGCCCGTAGTACTCGTACGCTCCGCCGTTGATCCCGTACATCTCGAAGATCGCCGAGAAGAGGAACTCGACGGCGACGATCCCGTACAGCGCCTGGCGCGCGAGCATCCCCTGACGGATGCGCCACGTGTAGTGGACCGCCGGCACCGCGTAGAGGGTGATGTACCCGGAGTGGGTCCAGTTCGGCTGCGGCGTCTCGAACGACGTGAAGTGCGTCCACATACCCCCTTCGGAGTAGAAGTAGAGCATCATGATGTGGTCGTACAGCGGCTCCGCGAACGCCGCGACGCCCGCGGCCAGGACGATGAGCGTGTAGAACGGCGTGCGTTCCTTGATCCCCATCCGGATCGTGACGATCAGCAGGATGAGGGTGATCCCCCAGCTGCCGAAGGTCAGGACCGATTGGGTCGTGAGGTTGAGGGGTTCGTCGATCGGCATGTCCATGGTCGTCGGCCGTGGGGTCGGGGTCCGTGTCGTGGGTGACCCGCCGCCGGCCAGGGGCGGGCCTCGGTCTCGACGCTAGGGCGGGACCCCCGCCGCGACGTCCCCCCGAACGGGGAACTCTCCACCCGAAGGGGGCACGCCGGAACCGCCCGGATGACGTGCCTGCCCCCTTCGAGGGACGGGTCCGCACGACGCTCCGGCCGCCCGGTGCGACGTCACCCGTCGGACCGCCCGCCACGCAAGGCCGCGCCGGCCGACGGTCAGTCCGGCCAGGCGTCGGTGACGCCGAGGCACCGGGCGATCGCCTGCGACCGGTTCACCGCCCCGAGCTTGCGGAGGATGTGCTTGACGTGGGACTTGACCGTCCCCTCCGCGATGACCAGGCGCTCGGCGATCTCGGCGTTGCGGGCGCCGGCGACGATGAGCGCGAGCACCTCGTGCTCCCGCGGGGTGAGCCCGGCGAGCCGCTCCGCCGCCGCGGCCTCGGCGACCGTCACCGGAGCGGCGTCCCGCCGGGCGTCGACGTCGGGACCGGCGACGAGCCGCAGCGGCCCGTCGTCCAGGCCCTCGACGGCCGCGGCCCCGAGGCCCAGCAGCCGCTCGACCTCGGTGCGCCGGGTCCGCAGCCGCTCGGTGAGCGCCGCCCGGTCGTAGATGCGTCCGAACCCCTCCGCGAACAGCGCCAGGGCCTCGCGGTCGTGCTCGTCGCACGGCGGCCCGTCCGCCCCGTGGTCGGCGTGGAGGAACCCCACTACCCGCCCGGCCGGCGCCACCGGTCCGACGACGTAGGACGTCGCGTCCCCGGCACGGATGATCGGGTGGACGTCCGACGCCGCGGCGTCGGGCACGAGCAGCGCCCGTCGCTCCCGCAGCACCCGCGACTCGACGGTCATCTCGTCGAGCGGGATCGCCCGGTCGGCCCACGCCCCGAACCACGCCTCGGACCGCACCGCCTCGTTCACCGTCCACGGCAGCCATCGGGCGTCCGCCACCCGCGAGAGGAGCACGCGCTCGAGTCCGCATCCCCGGGTGACCTCGCCGCACACCGCGTCGACGAGCGCCGCCGTCGACCCCATCTCGCCCAGGCGCTCGAGCGCCCGCACGACCTGACCTCGGCGGGCCGCCCGCTCGGCGGCGATCTGGTCCGCTATCCGGATCCGCAGGTCCTGGAGCGCGTCGACGACGCGCAACAGCACCGCCATCCGGTCGCCGGACGGCTCCGTCCCCAACGCCGCGACGCACCGGACCGACAGCGCCGCGGCCCGCTCTGCGACGACCTCCGGCTCCGGCACGGCGCCGGACCGATCGCGCGGCCGATCGCCCAGCGCGTCGGCGGCCTCGCGCTCCAACGCCAGCACGGCGCCCCACAGCTCGGCCCGGGCGCGTGGCCCCGTCCGGACCCCGTGGACCGGGAAGGCGCCCGGGTCGGCGACGGTCATCGTCCGTCGCGCATGACGAGGCGCAGGTAGCGCGCCACCGCGTCGGCGCGGTTCGACGCGTGGAGCTTGCGGGTGATCGTGCGGACGTGCGACTTGACGGTGTCCTCGCTGATGACGAGTCGTGCCGCGATCTGTCCGTTGCGGGCACCGGTGACGAGGTGGTCGAGGACCTCGCGCTCCCGCGCGGTGAGGAGCAGCTCGACCGACGACGGGCCGGGCGGGGTGGCGTCGGCGACGTGGTCGACCGTGCCGGACGTCGCGCCGCGGACGAGCGTGCGCTCCTCGCTCCCGATCGCCTCGAGACCGCCGACCGCGGCGTCGGCGGCGTCCTGGAGCCGCCGGCGACGGTCGGCGAGGCCCTCCAGGCGGGCGACCCGCTCGAACACGAGGCCGAACCCCATGGCGAAGGCCCGCATCGCCTCGAGGTCGAGCGTCGTCAGCTCGCGCCCGTCGTCACCGCAGTCCGCCTGCAGGAACCCGATCGGACGTCCCCCGACGGTGACCGGCGCGACGACGTACCCCGGGGTCCGCGACACCTCCATGAGCCCCGGATCGGTCTTGGGGCTGTCGGGCGCGACGAGCCCCGCGGTCCTGCGGTGCACGAGGCCGGTCTCGAGCCCGCCGGGACCGAGCGGGAACCACGTCGTCGTGAGGAGCTCGGCGGTCGCGGCCGACGTCGCCGGATCGAGGTCGGGCGCCATCCAGACCGCCTCGGCCCGCCACCGGGCGTTGCGGATCCGTGACACGACCGCCCGTCGGAACCCACAGCTGCCCGCGAGCTCGCGCGCCGCGGCGGGCAGGAGCTCGGCGACGCGCTCGACCCTCCGGAGCCGCTCGAGCGCCGCATGGATCCGCCGGTGCACGGCGTCGGGCCGGTCGGCGACGTGGGCGCGCACCGCCAGGCGCAGCTCGGTGATCTCCACGAGCGCCGCCGCCCGATCGTGGGCGTCGGCCGGGCCGGCGTCGGCCAGCGCGCTCCGGGCCCGACGGGCCCGGGCCGCGAGGTCGGCCTCCAGCGCCTCGGCCGCCGTCAGGTCCGGATCCGCCCGCGGGCCCGCGACGACGGCGGCGGCGCGTTCGGCGAGCGGACCACGCACGGCACGTCCGGCGTGGCGCTCAGGCGCGCGCCGGGCCGTCGTCGGCGGCCTCGACGGCCTCGACGGCGCCGCGCAGGATCGGCATGACGCGCAGGAGCTTGCGCACCGCGCCCTCGAAGGCGACGTCGCCGCCGAGGATCGCCAGCGGCAGGTGCGTGCTGTCGTCGAGCATCGCGTCGAGGTCGGTCGTCGGCAGCGTGAGCCGCACCGTCGGGTCGTCCGTCAGGACGCCCGGACCGATGCGCGGGGGGTCACGGTCGAGCAGCAGGGTGATCGTGGCGCCCGGGTCGTCGGCGACGTCGATCCGGACCCGCACGTCGGCCTGGGCGAGGCGCTCGGCGACGCCGGGGCCCTCGAGGGCCGCTCCGACCCGGGCGACGAAGCGGGCCACGGGCGCGGACGGCGCCCGACCGTCGCCGGGGCGGGCGTCGTCGGGGGTGGCGTCGTGGCTCGTCATCGTGTCGTCCGTGGCGACGCCGTCGCGACGTGGGCGACCGCGTCGGGCCCACGGTGACGTCCATCCGGTATCCGCTGTGGTCGCCATGCGCGTTCCCTCCCCCGTCGCTCCACTCCGCCCCGCCGGGCGGGGCCCGCTCCCCACGGCCGAGCCCGGCCGCGGGAACCATCGTTCCCGTCTGATCGTACGCGGGTCGGCCGCTGCCGACCGACCCGGCCCGACGGCGATCGCCTGCCGGCGTCGTCGGTCGTGGCGTCGTCGGGGTGGGGTGGCCGGCGTCGCCGGCCACCCCACCGACGGCGTCCTAGTCCTCCAGCTCCTCGGGCTGCAGGAGGTACTCGCCGATGTACGTGCGGGACTGGTCGCCGTTGAGCGGCTGGAACATCGACGCGGCCGCGTCGCGGTAGAGGCGCTCGAAGATCATCCCGCGCCGGAACGACATGCCGCCGACCATGCTCATCGCGTGCTTCGTCATGTGCATGACGTTGTCGGCGATGAACGTCTTGGCCAGCCCGATGTACGGGAACCGCAGCTCGATCGGCCAGTTGTCGTCGTACCCGCCGGTGACCTCCTCGCAGGTCCGGTACAGCACTCGGCGGCAGATCTCGTACCGGGACGCCATGTCGCCGACGCCGTCGATGATGTGCCCGACGCCGGACACCTTGACGTCGGCGGCGACGGTGGCGCCGAAGACCGCGCCGAGGGTCTTCTTCGACAGCACGGCTCGCGACTCCTCGAGCACGCGGGCCTGCATGCCGAGGTAGATGCTCGCGAACATCAGCGACGCCCACTCCAGGACGCCGAACGCGCCGGTGCGCCACTCGCAGACGAACCCGGACTCCGGAACGTAGAACCCGTCGAAGACGACCGTGTGGGTGCCGGTCGCGTGCATGCCGAGCGAGTCCCACGTGCGCTCGATGCTGATGCCGTCGCCCTGCAGCGTCTCGCGGTCGATGTCGAAGTCGGCGACGAAGAAGCTCTCCGCGGCGACGCGCTCCTCGAACGAGTCCGGCAGGTTGCCGTCCTTGTCGGTGATCGTCGCGTTGGTCGTGATGATCGTCGCCGCGTCGCAGAGCGTGCCCCACGTCTTGCGGCCGTAGAGCTTCCAGCCGCCGCCGTCCTGGGGCACCGCGGTCATGTCGGCCAGGCCGCTGAAGCCGGCGCGCTTCTCGGAGAACGGACCGAAGACGAGCTCGCCCTTGGCGACGCGCCCCATCCAGTACTGGTTCTGCTCCTCGCTGAACAGCCCGAGGCACATGCCCACCATGATGTAGTGCATGTTGTAGGCGAGGGTGATCGCCGAGTCGCCCTTGGACAGCTCGCTGACGACCTTCGAGGTCTGCAGCAGGCTGCCGCCGTGGCCGCCGTAGCGCTTGGGGACCGACAGGCGCCCCAGGTCGGACGCCTTGAACTTCTCGATCGACGGGAAGGCGAAGGTGTTCTTCTGGTCGTACTCGGGACCGATCTCGCGGAAGTACTCCGAGAGCTCCTCGGCCTTCTCGAAGAGGACGTCGAACTCCTCGTCGGTCAGCGCCGCCTCGAAGTGCTGGGGCGGGGTGGGGTGATCGCTCCGCTCCGCCGTGAACGCGTCGTGCTCGATGGTTGCCATGCTGCTGCTCCGTATGGGGTGGGGTGGCTGGGGCGCGAACGCGCTCAGGCGACGATGAGGTCCTCGCGGCCGGCGTCCTTCAGCCGCTGCTTGTACGTGTCGAACAGGCCCTCGGTGAGCGGGAGGAGCTTGAGCGCCACCGACCGCTTGCCGTCGAGCTTGACCTTGCGCTGGGCCATCGCCAGCGTGAAGTTGAGCTTGCCCTGCCAGAACTTGTTGGCGTTGTCGGACGACATCCGCAAGACCACCGTCGACTTGCCGGCGAGGGCCTCGTCGCCGGTCACCACGGTCTGCCCGGGGAAGTCGACGAGGATCGCCGCATCCGGCTTCGTCTGCTTGATGAGGACGACGAGGTTCGTCCCCTTCGTCGCCTCGACGAAGGACGGCGTCTTCGTCGCCGTGGCGAACATGCCGCCGATGTACTCGTACACCTCGTCGGCGTCCTTGAATGCGTTCTCGTCGCTCACGTTCGCTCTCTCTCGTTGCTGCTCCCGAACCCGTGCCGGCGACGTCGACGTCGGTCCGGCGGCGGGTCCACTCATCTGGTGTGAAGCTACGACCGGGCGGATCGCCGATCGTCCTCCCTCTCGGGGGTCTTGGTGCACCCAAAGGGGTGGATCCCCCCTGGCCCGGTCAGTCGGTGTCGAGCCCGCGGGGGAAGTACCCGCGGTCGTCGCGCTCCGGGGTGAGCGCCCACGGCTGCGCCGAGTCGCGCCAGGCCTCGAGCTCGGGCTCCAGCCACGACGCGTCGTCGAGCGTGCCGGCCTTGATCCAGGCGATGTCGTCGGCGTCGGCGAGGACCGACATGATCGGCGACCCGCAGTCGGGGCAGAAGTGCCGGTGCGCCGGCTGCCCGCGGTCGGCGCCGATGGTGTCGAAGACCTTCGTCTGGCCGGTGACCGTGACGTCGGCGAGCGTGACGCCGGCGATGATCGAGTACGCCGTGCCGGCCTGCCGCTGGCAGTCGCGGCAGTGGCAGATCGCGGTCATGATCGGCTCATCGGCGTCGACCGTGTAGCTGATGCCCCCGCAGAGGCAGCGGCCGTCGAGCTTTCCCATCGTGTCTCTCTCTCCTGCGTGGACTACATGCGGTACAGCGGGGTGCGGCGCGGCCCGAGCGGGGCGTTGGCGCACGCGGACAGGGCCAGGCCGAGCGTGTCGCGGGTCGACTCGGGCGGGATGACGCCGTCGTCCCAGATCCGGGCGCTCGAGTAGTACGGGTGACCCTGGCGCTCGAACTGGGCGCGGATCTCCTCCTTGCGCGCCTCGATCTTCGCCTCGTCGGTCTCCTTGCCGACGGTGGCGAGGACGTTCGCCGCCTGGTCGCCGCCCATGACCGAGATCCGGGCGTTGGGCCACATCCAGAGGAACCGCGGGAAGTACGGCCGGCCGGACATCCCGTAGTTGCCGGCGCCGAACGACCCGCCGACGATGACCGTCAGCCGCGGCACGCGGGTGGTCGACACCGCCGAGATGAGCTTCGCGCCGTGCTTGGCGATGCCGCCCGCCTCGGCGTCCTTGCCGACCATGAACCCGGTGATGTTCTGGAGGAAGATCAGCGGGATGCCGCGCTGGTCGCACAGCTCGATGAAGTGCGCGCCCTTCAGCGCGGACTCCGAGAAGATCACGCCCTGGTTGGCGATGATCCCGACCTCGTGGCCGTGCAGCCGGGCGAACCCGGTGACGAGCGTCGTGCCGTAGTTCGCCTTGAACTCGTGGAACCGGCTGCCGTCGACGATCCGGCTGATGATCTCGCGCGGGTCGTACGGGGTGCGCAGGTCGGCGGGCACCGCGCCGGTGAGCCCGGACGGGTCGACCGCGGGCTCCTCGACCGGCGCGGTCCTCCACGGCGTCGGCGGCTTGTCGGGGAACGTCGCGACGATCGAGCGGACGATCGCCAGCGCGTCCGCGTCGTCGGCCGCCAGGTGGTCCGCCACGCCGGACTTCCTCGTGTGGAGGTCGCCGCCGCCGAGCTCCTCGGCCGACACGACCTCGCCGGTCGCCGCCTTCACCAGCGGCGGGCCGCCGAGGAAGATCGTGCCCTGCTCCTTGACGATGACCGACTCGTCGCACATCGCGGGGACGTAGGCGCCGCCGGCGGTGCACGATCCGAGGACCGCCGCGACCTGGGGGATGCCCTCGGCCGAGAGGTTCGCCTGGTTGTAGAAGCTCTGGCCGAACCCGCCGACGTCGGGGAAGAGCTCGTCCTGCAGCGGCAGGTAGCCGCCGCCCGAGTCGACGAGGTAGATGCACGGCAGCCGGTTCTGCAGCGCGATGAGCTGCGCGCGCGTCTGCTTCTTCGCCGTCATCGGGAAGTACGAGCCGCCCTTCACGGTGGCGTCGTTGCAGACGATCATCACCTCGCGGCCCGACACGCGACCGATCCCGGTGATGATCCCGGCGCCCGGCGCCTGGTCGTCGTACATGCCGTGGGCGGCGAGCGACGACAGCTCCAGGAACGGCGATCCGCGGTCGAGCAGCCGCTCGACCCGCTCGCGCGGGAGGAGCTTGCCGCGCGAGGCGTGCCGCTCGGCGGCGCGCGGACCGCCGCCGGCGCGCACGCGGTGCAGCTGCACGTCGAGGTCGGCGCGCAGCGCGGCGTGCGCCTCGCGGTTGCGGCGGAACTCGTCGCCGGACGGGTCGGCGTGGCTGCGCAGCACGACGCTCATGCCGCCGCCTCCAGCTCGACGAGCGCCTGGCCCTGGCCGACGCTGTCCCCCACCCCGACGAGCACGTCGGCGACGGTCGCGTCGGCCGGCGCGGTCAGCGTGATCTCCATCTTCATCGACTCGAGCACCACGAGCACCTGTCCCTCCTCGACCTCATCCCCCGCGGCGGCCTTCACGCCGATCACCGTCCCGGGCATCGGCGCCTCGAGCGAGCCGTCGGCGGCCGCGTCCGCGCTCTCGACGACCGGCTCGCGCAGGCGCAGCGCGAACGCGTCGCCGCCGGCGGCGAGCCACCGCCGCCCGTCGACCGTCACGTGATCCCAGCGCCGGACCCGGCCGTCGGACGTCACGCGCGTGCGCCCGTCGCCGAGGCGGACGGCGGTCGCCTCCACCCCGTCGGCGTCGCCGACGGTCACGACGGCGCCGGTGGCCGGCGATCCGTCGACGGTGATCTCCAGCACGTCGCCCGCCGCGGTCTCGAGCTCCAGCGCGACCGGCGCGCGTCCGTCGATCCGCCACGACACGAGGCGGTCCCACGGGTCGGCGGCGGCGTCGGGGGCCGGCTCGAGCGCCAGGACCTCGGCGAGCGCCTCGGCGATCGCGGCGTCGACGAGGTCGCGCTCCGGCGGGAGCGGCTCGGCCGCGCCACGCTCGATGAGGCCGGTGTCGAAGTCCCCCGCCACGACCTCGGGCGCCGCGAGGAGTCGGGTGAGGAACCCGGCGTTCGTCGTGACGCCGAGGACCCGGAGCCGCTCGAGCGCCCCGACGAGCCGCGCCAGCGCCTGCGGGCGATCGTCGCCGTAGGCGATGACCTTGGCGAGCAGCGAGTCGTAGTACGGCGTGACCGTGGATCCGGTCTCGAACCCGGTGTCGACGCGGATGCCCGGACCGGTCGGCGCGCGGAACAGGCCGATGCCCCCGGTCGCCGGCAGGAACCCGTTGGCGGGGTCCTCGGCGCAGAGCCGGACCTCGATCGCCCAGCCCTCCAGGCGCACGTCCTCCTGGCGGAGCGTCAGCGGGTGGCCGGCCGCGATGAGCAGCTGCTGCTCGACGAGGTCGATGTCCTGGTTGACGAGCTCGGTGACCGGGTGCTCGACCTGCAGCCGGGCGTTGACCTCGAGGAAGTAGAACCGGTCGGGCTCGTCGGACGCGACGATGAACTCGGCGGTGCCGGCGCCGACGTACCCCGCCTCGTGGGCCAGGCGGACCGCGGCGGCGCCGAGCGCCTCGCGCACCGCCGGGGTCACCGTCGGCGACGGGCTCTCCTCGACGACCTTCTGGTGGCGGCGCTGCAGCGAGCACTCGCGCTCGCCGAGCGAGATCGCGTTGCCGTGCGCGTCGGCGAGGAGCTGGACCTCGATGTGCTTCGCCCGCTCGACGTAGCGCTCGACGAGCAGCGCGTCGTTGCCGAACCCGGCGAGCGCCTCGCGACGGGCGGCCTCGAGGGCGGCCGGCAGCTCGTCGCGGGTCGGGACGATCCGCATCCCGCGACCGCCGCCGCCGGCGGACGCCTTGACCATGAGCGGGAACGCGTCGGGATGCTCGTCCGCGAACCGCAGGATGTCGTCGTCGGTGAGGTCGTCGCGCTGCAGGCCCGGCAGCACCGGCACGTCGGCCGCCTCGGCGGCGAGCTTGGCACGGACCTTGTCGCCCAGGGCCTCCATCGCCTCGGCCGGCGGGCCGATGAAGACGATCCCGCGGGCCTCGCAGGCCCGGACGAACTCGGGGTTCTCCGACAGGAACCCGTAGCCGGGGTGGATCGCCTCGGCGCCCGTCGCGACGGCGGCGTCGAGCACCCGCTCGATCGAGAGGTACGACTCGGCCGCCGGCGCGGGACCGATCCGCACCGCCTCGTCGGCCTCGCGCACGTGGACCGCGTCGGCGTCGGCGTCGGAGAACACCGCGATCGAGCGGATCCCCAGGCGCCGCAACGTGCGGATGACGCGGACGGCGATCTCGCCGCGGTTGGCGATGAGGACCGACGAGGGCATCGGCCGCGGCGACACGACGCTCACGAGCCGGCCACCCCGGTCGGCGTGGCGCCGAACGACGGCGCGCGCCGCTCGAGCATCGCCTGCAGCCCCTCGCGGAAGTCCGCGGTGCCGGTCTCCTCGGCGAGCGACCGGATCTCGTCGGCGGTCTGCTCGCGCAGGATCGCGTCGTCGACCTGGCGCAGCAGGCGCTTCGTCGTCGCGTGGGCGCTCCGCGGGCCGGCCGCGTGGCGGACGGCGATCGCACGGGCCCGGTCGGCGACCGCCTCGTCGTCGTCGACGAGCGTGAGGAGCCCGGCGTCGGCGGCCTCCTGCGCCCGCATCGTCGCGTCGCCGAGGTAGAAGGCGAGCGCCCGGCGGTAGCCCAGCTCGCGGACGAGGAAGTACGTGACGCCGGCGTCGGGGGTGAGCCCCAGGCGGTGGTAGGCGACGGTCAGCGACGTGCGCGGGTCGGCGACGACGACGTCGTGGGCGAGCATCAGGCCGATGCCGGCGCCGGCGATCGGGCCGTGGACGCCGGCGACGGTGACCTTCGGCGAGCGGTGGATCGCCTCGACGAGCGGGTTGAGGTCGGCCCCGACGGCGCGGACGAAGTCCGGGACGCCGTCGCCGAGCTTCACGAACGACGCCACCGCGCCGCCCATGCACCACGACCTGCCCTCGGCGACCGTGACGATCGCGCCGACGTCGTCGCGGTCGTTGGCCTCCTCGACGCAGGTCCGGTACTCGCGGGCCATCCGGTCGTCGATCGCGTTGATCCCGTCCGGGTCGCGCAGCGTGATCGTCGCGACGCCGTCGGCGACGTCGAGCGCCGCCCGTGGCGTGGTGTCGTCGCCGGCCATGTCAGTTGCCCAGCAGCTCGCGGGCGATGATCACCCGGCGGATCTCGTTGGTGCCGGCCCCGATCTGCAGGAGCTTGCCCGCCCGGTAGATCCGGTTGATCTCCATCTCCCAGATGTAGCCGGCGCCACCGTGGACCTGGAGCGCCGCGTCGGCCACCCGCATGACCATGAGCCCCGCCTGCAGGACGAGCGACGCGGAGCGCTTGTGCACCCGGCTGCGGGCGGCGCCGTGCTCGAGCTCGCTGACCTCGCGGCCGACGTCGTAGCAGTAGCTGCGCAGGACCTCGACCTCGGTGTACATGTCGGCGAGCATCCCCTGGACGAGCTGGAACTCCCCGATCGACCTGCCGAACTGCTTGCGGTCCTTGGCGTAGTCGACGGCGAGCTCCAGGGCCCGCTCGGCGATCCCGAGGATCATGAACGACAGGCCGATCCGCTCCAGGTCGAGGCCGCTCATGACGACCTTGACGCCCTCGTTCTCGGCCCCGACGAGGTTGGCGGCGGGGACGCGGCAGTCCTCGAAGACGATCTCGGCGGTCTGCGTGCCGCGCATGCCCATCTTCTCGAGCTTCTGCGCCACCTGGAACCCAGGCGTGTCCGTCTCGACGACGAACGCCGAGATGCCCTTGGCGCCCGCGTCGGGGTTCGTCTTCGCGTAGACGAGCGCGACGTCGGCCATCGGACCGTTGGTGATGAAGATCTTCGTCCCGTTGAGGACGTAGTGGTCGCCGTCCCGGCGCGCGGTCGTCGCCATGCCGCCCAGGGCGTCCGACCCCGCGCCCGGCTCGGTGAGGCAGAGGCACCCGACGATCGACCCGTCGCACATGCCGGGCAGATACCTCTGCTTCAGCTCCTCGCCGGCGTTGTGGAGGATGTTGTTGAGGCACAGGTTCTCGTGGGCGAGGATGCCGAGCGAGATCGACGGGTTCCAGCGCGCGACGGCCTGCAGCACGAGGCCGGACGCGAAGAAGTCGAGCTCCGCCCCGCCGAGCTCGGCGGGCGCGGTGACGCCGAGGTAGCCGTTGGCGCCGAGCTTGGGGAACGCGTCCGCCGGCCACCACTCCTCGTTGTCCATCCGCTCCTGGTGGGCGAAGAACTCGGCCCGGGCGAACCCGTCGACCTGCTCGAGGATCTCGCGGTGCTCGTCACTCAGCCCGATGGACTGGCGGCTCTCGCTGATGACGGCGCTCATGCTCTGGGTCTCCTCGCTGTGACGGGCTTGCCCGGCGGAAGCTGCTCCACCGGTCGACCGCGTGCGCGGAGCCCGAGTCACGACCCTATGGCGGCCCCATCCGCCGAACGTCACCCCAATGCGGGGTTCTCGCTCGCCGAAGGGAGGAGACCACCCCCCGCCGACGTGCGGCGGGGGGGGTGCGTCACTGCAGGACGGTGCGCCGCTCGAGCGTCAGCAGCGCGGCGGCGAGCGCGGCGGCGGCGAGCGCCGCGATGCCGAGCAGGGCGGACGGCACGCCGAGCTCGAAGAACGCCGGGTCGAGCCCGGTGACCTGGCGGACCTCGGTGCCGATCCGATCGCTGAGGTCGAGCGCGCTGCCGTTGCCGGCCAGCCCCCAGCGCGACACGGCCGCGCCGGACGCGATCTTCGCGACGGTGCTCATGGCGCCGATCGGGATCAGCGCGCCCGACAGGAGCAGCTGCGGGATGAGGACGAGCGGCACGGCCGTCGTCGCCTGGCCCGGGGTCCGCACCGCCGACGACAGCCACAGGCCCATCGCGACGCCCGCCCAGCCGGCCGCGATGCAGATGCCGAGGATCCCGAGGTACTGGGTGCCCGCGCCGGCGGGGGGCTGCATGAGCGCCACCGGCAAGACGAGCAGCAGCGACTGCAGCGCCGCGAGCGGGAAGAGCACGAGGACCTTGGACGTGAGGTACGGGGTGAGCCGCACCCCGACCGCGACCTCGCGTCGCAGCACGTCCTGCTCGCGGACGACCTCGCGACACGACCCGATGAGGCCGAGCCAGAGCGCGCCGATGACGAGCATGAACCCGACGAGGATCCCGTAGAACGGCCCGAGCGACTCGTTGCGCAGGATCGTCGTCGGCAGCGTCGCGCCGATCGCGATGCCGATGATCGGCGCCTGGCCGATGAGGATCGCCAACGACCGGCGCTCCCGGGCGAGGCAGAGCCGGTAGCGCGACGTGAGGATCGTGATCTGGGTCGCCGTCGGCAGGCGACGGGCCGAGCGCCGCGGCGGCACGTAGGGGGCGTCCACCTCGACCTCGTGCGGGCGCTCCGGCACCGGCTCGCGAGGGGACTCCTCGAGGATCGCGTAGACCTCGTCGATCGAGCGGGTGCCGAAGTGGCGCAGGACCTCGTCGAGCGTCCCGGTGCAGCGGATCCGTCCGCCGGGGCCGATGACGACGATCTCGTCGCACAGCTCCAGGCTGCCGGTGGCGTGGGTCGACAGGACGACCGCCAGGCCGTCGTCGGCGAGCTCGCGCAGGAGCTCCATCATCCGCCGCTCCAAGCCCGGGTCCAGGCCGGTCGTCGGCTCGTCCAGCACGAGCGCGGACGGTCGGCCGACGAGCTCGCTGCCGCAGGCGACGCGACGCTTCTGGCCGTCCGACAGCGATCCGACCCGCTGGTCGGCCTGCGCGGTCATGTGGAGCCGCTCGAGCACCTGGTCGACCCGGGCGAACCGGTCGGTCCCGCTCGTGTCGCGCAGGCGCAGCGCCGCGGCGTAGTCGAGCGCCTCGCGCACGGTGAGCTGCGGGTGGACGAGGTCGCCGAACGGCACGTAGCCGATCTCCTCGACCCGGTCGATCACCGGGTCGCCGTCGAACGTGACGTGACCGTGGGCGGGGGCCTGGACGCCGGCGAGCGTCCGCAGCATCGTCGACTTGCCCGCGCCGCTCGGCCCGATCACCGCGCACAGGCGGCCCGCCGCGACGTCGATCTCGGCGTCGTAGAGGAGGAGCTTCTCACCGGCCCGGACGTCCAGGGCGGAGGCGACGAGGGCGGGGGTGCGGGGCCCGGCGGCCTGCTCGGTCGACGATGTCACCGCCGCAGCGTCGCAGGTCGGGCCGACGGCGCGCACCGTCCGGTCGGGGGAGATCCGTCGTCGACCGGGGTGGGGCGGGCGACGACATCCGCGGTGACCTGCCCGGCCGGGGGGTGGTCGGTCGCCTCCCGACGACGCCGCAAGCCTCCCGAACGGGGGACCTTGGTGGCCCGGACGGAGTGTGTTGGCGCACAGGCGCTCGCGCGCCCGTCAGGATCGGAGGTTCGTCGGGGCGATAGGTTCGCTCTGGGACCTGTCCCCCGCGGGACGAACGACGACGGAGAGAGACATGAGCACCACCACGACCGCAGCCGGCACGACGATCGCGGACTTCGCCTTCCGGATCAAGGACGCCTACGGCGACCGCGTCGCAGCGCAGTACCAGACGTCCCCCGGCGAGTGGACGGACATCACGTACGACGCGCTCGTCGACACCGGCATCGAGATCGGCCGTGGCCTCCTCGATCTCGGCGTGCAGACCGGTGACAAGGTCTCGCTGCTCGCCGAGACGCGTCCGGTGTGGTCGATGGCGCACCTCGGCCTGACCGCCAGCGGCGCGGTGAACGTGTCGGTGTACCCGACGAACTCCCCCGAGGAGTGCGCCTGGGTCGTGGGCAACTCCCAGTCGGTCGGCATCATCTGCGAGAACGCCGAGCAGGTCGCGAAGATCCAGAAGGTCCGCGACGAGCTGCCCGACCTGCAGTGGATCGTCGTCATCGACGGCGAGGCCGACGGCGCGATCCCCCTCGCCCAGCTGCGCGAGCGCGGGGCCCAGCACGACGTGTCGACGCTGCGCGAGCGGGCCGAGTCGGTGACCGTCGACGACGCGTACATGATCATGTACACGTCGGGCACGACCGGTCCGCCCAAGGGCGTCGTCCTGTCGCACGGCAACTACCGGTTCATGCTCGACACGGCGCCGCAGCTGGCGAACATCGCCCCGGACGACGTCCTCTACCTCTTCCTGCCGCTGGCGCACGCGTTCGCGCTGCTCTTCCACCTCATGGTGTTCGACGTCGGCGCCAAGCTCATCTACTGGGGCGGCGACGCGACGAAGCTCGTGCCCGAGCTCGCCCAGACGAAGCCGACCCACCTGCCGGCCGTGCCGCGGATCTTCGAGAAGATCTACGCCGCCGTCGTCGGCGCGCAGGACGAGGCGACGCAGGCGAAGATGATCGGCGCCGCCCAGCTCGGGCTGAAGGTCCGCCGCATGCAGGAGGCCGGCGAGGAGGTCCCCGCCGACCTGCTCGAGAAGTTCAACCAGGCCGACGAGCAGCTCTTCACGAAGGTCCGGGGGATCTTCGGCGGCAACCTCCAGCGCGGCATCAGCGGCGGCGCGCCGGCCGGCAAGGAGATGCTCGAGTTCTTCTACGGCGCGGGCATCCCGATCACCGAGGGCTTCGGCATGACGGAGACCTCGACCGGCGCCGCGATGAACCCGCCCGACGCGATCCGGTTCGGCAGCGTCGGCAAGGCCCTGCCGGGCCAGGAGGCGAAGATCGCCGAGGACGGCGAGCTGCTCGTCCGCGGTCCCAACATCTTCCAGGAGTACTACCGCAACGAGAAGGCCACGCGCGAGACGAAGGACGCGGAGGGCTGGCTCCACACCGGTGACCTGGCGACGATCGACGAGGACGGCTACATCTACATCGTCGGCCGCAAGAAGGACATCATCATCACCGCCGGCGGCAAGAACATCGCCCCGGCGAACTTCGAGAACGACCTGAAGCAGTCGCGCTGGGTGAGCCAGGTCGTCATGCACGGCGACCGTCGCCCGTTCCCGATCGCGCTCGTGACGCTCGACCCCGAGACGATCGGCGCGTGGGCGGCCGAGAACGGCAAGCTCGCCGACGTCGCCGCGCTCGCCGAGGACGACGACGTGCGCGCGCTGATCCAGAAGGACATCGACGAGGTCAACGAGAAGTACGCCCGCGTCGAGCAGGTGAAGAAGTTCGCGATCCTCACCCGCGACCTGTCGCAGGAGACCGGTGAGCTGACCCCGACGATGAAGGTCAAGCGCAACGTCGTCAACGAGCAGTTCGCCGACGTCATCGAGGCGCTGTACGCGTAGGCGGTCGGTGCGGGGCGGGTCACATCGCCCGCCCCCGCACCGGGCTTCTCCCCCTTGGGGGGACACATGCTCTCCCTTGGCGGGAGGGAACGGCATCTCCCCTGACCTAGGTTGGTGATCACGAAGCGACAGCCGGTCCGCCGGCGGGAGAGCCACCGTGTTCCACGACCACACCATCACCGCCGACCGACCGTCCGGAGATCACGCGGGCACCGGCCCGTTCGCGACGATCGACGAGGCGCTCGCCGAGCTGCGGGCCGGACGGATGGTCGTCGTGTGCGACGACGAGGACCGCGAGAACGAGGGCGACCTGACGATGGCCGCCGAGTTCGCGACGCCCGAGGCAATCAACTTCATGGCCACCCACGGTCGCGGACTCATCTGCCTGTCGCTCACCGGGCAGCGCTGCGACGAGCTGGGCCTGCGTCAGATGGCCGAGCACAACGAGGCGCCGCTCGGCACCGCGTTCACCGTGTCGATCGAGGCGCGCACCGGGGTGACGACCGGCATCTCGGCCGCCGATCGCGCCCACACGATCCAGGTCGCCGTCGATCCCACGTCGGACTCGTCCGATGTCGTCGTCCCGGGCCACATGTTCCCGCTCCGCGCCCGCGACGGCGGCGTGCTCGAGCGTCGAGGACAGACCGAGGCCGCCGTCGACCTGGCGCGCCTCGCCGGCCTGCGGCCCGCCGGCGTGATCTGCGAGATCATGAACGACGACGGGACGATGTCGCGGGTCCCGGACCTCGTGGGGTTCTGCGCCCGCCACGACCTCAAGATGGTCACCGTCGAGGCGCTCGCCGCGTACCGGCAGGAGCAGGAGCGGCGCGTCGTCCGCGCCGCCGAGACGGGGCTGCCGACGTCGCGCGGCGACTACCGCATCGTCGGGTACGAGACCCCGCACAGCGGTGAGGAGCACGTCGCGCTGGTGCACGGCGACCTCGGGGACGGGCACGACGTGCCGGTGCACGTCCAGCGCGCGGACCTCCTCGTCGACGTGTTCGGCGGCGGGCGGCGCGACGTCGACGCCGCACTGGACTGGATGCGGGCCGAGGGCCGCGGGGTGCTCGTGTACCTCGGCGGCGACGACCGCCTCGGCGCGCTGCAGCGCCGGGGCCACGCGCCGGCGACGTCGCGTCCGCGACCCGCGGTCGACATCCCCGACCACGACCTCGCGGCGCAGATCCTCGTCGACCTCGGCGTGCGCTCGGCCCGCGTCCGGAGCGCCGACCGCCTGGCGCTCGAGGAGCTCGCCGACCACGGCCTCCACGCCGTCCCCGCGGGTCCGCGGTCGGTCGCGTCGGCCGCCGTCGTCCGCTGACCGCCGGACCGGCACGGGGCGGCATGACCACCACCGCCGACCTCATCGCCCGCGTCGAGGCGGCCCCACCGGGCCCCGCGACGATCGCCGCGTTCGACTACGACGGGACGCTCGTCGCCGGGCTCTCGGCGTCCGCGTTCATGCGCGAGCGGGTCCGCCGCCGCCAGATGGGGGCGGCGGAGCTCGTCGGCCTGTTGCGGGCCGCGCGGCGCGGGATCGAGTCGGACGAGGCGTTCGCGTCGTTCCTCGACGGCGCCCTGTCCCACTGGACCGGGCAGCGCGCCGACGACCTCGACGCGCTGGGCATGCGGCTCTTCAAGCACCGCACCGCGGCCCTGCTCCGACGCGAGACGTACGCCGTCCTCGAGGCGCACCGGCGGATGGGGCACACGCTCGTCATCGCGTCGTCGGCGCTGACGTTCCAGACCGCGCCGGTCGCCCGGGCCCTCGAGGTCGACCACGTCGTCTGCACCCGTGCCGCCGTCGACGACGGCGGCCGACTCACCGGCCGGGCCGACGGCGTCCCGGTCTACGGACGCGAGAAGGCCCGGCGCGTGCTCGAGCTCGTCGACGCCCTCGGCGCGGATCCGGCCGACGCGTTCGCCTACTCCGACGGCGGCGAGGACGAGCCGCTGCTCGCCGCCGTCGGCCACGCGGCGGCGATCGAGCCCGACGACGACCTCCTCCGCGCCGCCGCCCGCCACGGGTGGCCCGTGCTCCCGTGCCGGGATCCGGCCCCACGGGCCACGCTCACCGACGCGGCCCGCACCGTCGCGTTCTACGGCGGCTTCGCCGGCGCGATGGGCGCGGCGGCCGGCATCGGGCTCGCCCGGCGCTCCCGGCGGTCGTTCCTCGACATCGCCTTCGGCGTCGGCGCCGACGTGAGCCTCGCCGCGGCCGGGGTCGACGTGCGGGTCCTCTCCGGCTCCGCCCACCTGTGGGACGCGCGGCCATGCGTCTTCGTCTTCAACCACGCGAGCAAGGTCGACACGATCGTCATGGCCAAGCTCCTGCGGCAGGACTTCACCGGCGTCGCGAAGGCCGAGGCGAAGAACGTGCCGATGTTCGGGCAGCTCTTCCAGCTCGCCGGCATCGCGCTCATCGACCGGGCGGACGCCCAGGGCGCCCGGGCGAAGATGGAGCCGCTGATCCAACGGCTGCGGGAGGGCACCTCGGTCGCGGTGTCGCCCGAGGGCACGCGCACGCCGACCCCGCGCCTGGGGCCGTTCAAGAAGGGCCCGTTCCACATCGCGATGCAGGCCGGCGTGCCGGTCGTGCCGATCCTCTTCCGCGGCATCGACGAGGTGCAGTGGCGCGGGGCGCAGATCGTGCGCCCGGGGACCGTCGAGGTCGTCGTCCTCCCGCCGGTCGACACCTCCGAGTGGCTCCCCGAGACGGTCGATCGTCACCGCGACGACGTCCGCGCGCTCATGCTCGACGGCCTCGACGCCTGGCCCACCGACCGACCGGCCCGGCTGACCGCGGGGGCGACGCGATGACCGATCAGGCCCTCGCGTGGGGCGCCGACGACTTCACCGCGCTCGAGGCCGTCATGTGGCGGGCCGGGGCCAACCCGACGCTGAGCTCCAACTCGGTGATCGTCGAGCAGCTCGACGTCGCCCCCGACTGGGAGCGGTTCCGCGACGCCCACGAGTGGGGCACCCGGATGGCGCCGCGGTTCCGTCAGCGCGTCGTCGACGGGCGCACCGGCCTCGGACGACCGACGTGGGTCGTCGACGAGCGGTTCGACCTCGACCGTCACGTCCGCCGGGTCGCGCTGCGCGACGGAGGCTGGGACGAGCTGCTCGACCGGGTGGCGCGGATCGCGCAGGCCCCGTTCGACGAGCGCCGACCGCCGTGGGAGGCGACCCTCGTCACCGGCCTCCCCGAGGGCCGTGTCGCGTACGTCCTCAAGCTCCACCACGCGACCCTCGACGGCGCGGCCGGGATGCAGCTCCTCGGCCGCCTGCACTCGCGCACGCGCGAGCCGACGGACGACAAGCCGCAGCCCCCGGCACCGGTCGCAGGCACGCCCCGCGTGCTCGCCCGACAGCTGCGCCGCGACGCCGGAGCGGCCGTCGGACTGCTCCGCCGTGCACCGACGCTCGGCCGCGCCGCGGCCCGGGCCGACCGGACGGTGCACGACGCCATGGCGTACGCGGCGTCGCTGCGTCGGGTCCTCGGCGACGTCGACGCGGAGCCCTCGCCGCTCTGGTCCGCGCGCGACGGGCGCTGGCGGTTCCAGGCGCTCGACGTGCGGCTCCCGCACCTGAAGGCCGCGGCCCGCGCCGCCGACGCGTCGCTCAACGACGCCTACCTCGCCGCGGTCCTCGGTGGCGTCCGGCGCTACCACGAGGAGATGGGCTCCCCCGTCGACGCGATCCCGGTCGCGATCCCGGTGTCGACGCGCCGACCCGACGACCCCGAGGGCGGCAACCGGTTCGCCGGCGCGCGGCTGCGCGGACCGGTGGGGATCGTCGACCCGGTCGAGCGGATGCACGAGGTCGGCCGGACGGTCCGCGCGCTCCGTGACGAGCCCGCGCTCGACGCGCTCGGGACGATCGCACCCGGGCTCGCCCGTCTGCCGGGCCCCGTCGTGGCCGGCCTCGCCGGGCGGCTCACCGCGGCGAACGACCTGCAGGCGTCGAACATCCCCGGGATCCGCGACGAGACCTTCATCGCCGGGGCGCGCGTCGAGCGGTGCTACGCCTTCGGACCCCTGCCGGGGTGTGCTGTGATGGTCGTCATGGTCACCCACGGCGACATCTGCTGCGTCACCGTCAACCACGACGCCGCCGCGATCAGCGACCCCCCGCGGTTCCGTCGCTGCCTCGCCGACGGATTCGCCGAGGTGCTCTCGCTCGTGCCCGGTGCGGCCCCGGCCGCGGAGCGGCGATGACCGGCATCGCGTCCCACCACCGTGAGGGAGCGGGAACCCCGGTGGTGCTCCTCCACGGCTTCACGGGATCGTGGCGGATCTGGCGGCACGTCATCCCGACGTTGGCGGCCCACCACGACGTCATCGCGATCGCGCTGCCCGGGCACGCCGGCTGGGAGGACGCGGTGGAGCTCGAACGCGGGGTGCCCGGCATCGTCGACGCGCTCGAGCGTCGACTCGACGACCTGGGCGTCGACCGGCCGCACCTCGTCGGCAACTCGCTCGGCGGTTGGCTGTCGATCGAGCTCGCCCGTCGGGGTCGCGCCCGATCGCTGACGGCGCTGTCGCCCGCCGGCGCATGGGAGCGCACGCGCGACCGGGCGCGGGTGATCCGGTTGATGCACCTCACCGCCGCCTATGCGGCGCGCACCCCGCCGTCGCGGGACCGGCTGCTGGCCCGCCCGCGCATGCGGCGGCTCGCGTTGCGGTCGGTGGCCGAGCACGGGGACCGGGTGCCGTACCACGAGGCGGTCGAGATCATGGCCGACGCGCGCGCGTGCACGGCGGTCGAGCCGTTCCTGCGCTGGGCCGCGACCGTGCCGTCGCTGCTGCAGGTCGACGACGCGCCGGAGTGCCCGTCGGTCGTCGCGTGGTCCGAGTGCGACCGCGTGCTCCCGTTCGCACGGTACGGCCGGCCGATGGTCGAGGCGCTCGGGCCGGTCGCGGTCCGGCGGCTGCGCGGCGTCGGCCACGTGCCGATGCTCGACGACCCCGGGCTCGTCGCGCACACGATCCTGAGCCTCACCTCTCGCGTGGACGAGCCGACAGGAGCCCGCATCCCGTGACGCAGAAGACGACCGACCACATCGACGGGACGCGCGGCCGGCTGGCCGTGCACCGCTGGATCCCGGGTGACCCACGGGCGGTGGTGGTCCTCGCCCACGGCTACGGCGAGCACGCCGGACGCTACGACGCACTCGCCCGGCACCTGGCTGGACGGGGCCTGGTCGTCGTCGCGCCCGACCACGCCGGTCATGGCGAGTCCGAGGGCGAGCGCGCGCTCATCGCGGACTTCGAGGACGTCGTCACCGACCTCGACCGCGTGACCGACACGGTCCGCGACGCGTTCGAGCCCTTGCCCCGGGTGCTGCTCGGGCACTCCCTCGGCGGCATCGTCGCCACGCGACTGGCGCAGCGCGACGCCGCGGTATGGCGCGGCCTGGCGCTCAGCGGCCCGGTGATCGGCGGCAATCCGGACATTCTCGCGCTGATCGATCTGGACCCGATCCCCGAGGTGCCGATCGACCCGGCGGCCCTCTCGCGGGACCCCGCGGTCGGCGAGGCCTACGCGGCCGATCCGCTCGTGTACCACGGAGCGTTCCGCGTCGAGACGCTCCGCGCCGTGGCGCAGACGGTCGCCGACATCGGCAGCACGGTCGAGGGCCTGGAGATCCCCCTGCTGTGGCTGCACGGCGAAGAGGACGGACTCGCCCCGCTCGACGTCACGCGGGCCGCGGTCAGCGAGCTCGGCGCCTCCACCGTCGAGCGGCACATCTACCCCGGCGCGCGGCACGAGGTCTTCAACGAGACCAACCGCGACGAGGTCATCGGTCACCTGGACGCGTTCATCGACCGCGTCGTCGCCGACTGAATCGCCGGCGCGGCTCCGCCCTCCGGACCCGGTGAGCCGCGGCGCACGGGCGTCGCCCCGGCCGTGACCGCGGCCGGGGCGACGCGGGGCGCGTCAGGCCGTCGCGCCGTCCTTCTCCGCGATGATCTCGCGGTACATCGGGAACAGCGGCTTCGTCACCGGGACGAGCTTGAGGATCTTGCTGACCGGGCCCTTGGCCTTGACCTTGCCCTTGGCCAGACCGACCGCGAGGTTGTACTCGCCACGCCAGTACTTGTCGGCGGTGTCGGCGGACATCCAGAGCTTGACGTCGGCGTCCTTGTCGTCGCCGCCCTCGATGACCTCGACGGCGGGCTCGGTCATGCGGATGGTGAGGCTCGTGTCGGGATCGGTGTAGTACACCTGCATCACGACGCCCGAAGCGGCGAGCTTGGGGCCGGACTCGGGGTGCTCGCCGGCCTTGCGGAAGACGCCGCCGATGTACTTGTAGACGTCGTCGGCGTCGTTGAAGTAGGCCATGGATGTCCTCGCGGAGGGTTGTGCGGATTACGGCCCGGTGGGCCGGGTCGCGGAGCGCGACCCGGACGCCAGCCTCCGCGATCCGGCCGACCGGGTCGTCTCCCCCGCGAGGGACCTTGCTCCTCCACCGGACAGGGGCCCTCCCCCGCGTCGTGCCGTCGGGGAGAGCCGTCTACCCCCTCCGAGGGACCTCCTTCTTCCGTCCCGCAGACGTCACCCGATCGTGGCGGTGCGAGATTCACCGTGTTGGGTCCGGCATGCCGCGCGCAGCCTCGCGCACGGGACCGGACGAGGGGTGAGGCCCGACCATCGGATGGCGGGCGAGGAGAGTGACCACGATGACCGCAACGGCAACTGCCGAGGAACTCGTCGACCTGCTGGTTCGGTTCTTCGACGGCGGATCGCACGATCAAGAGCTGGCCGAGCGCGTGGCGTTCGCCAACACGACGATGGCGATCCACCTCACCGACGCCGCCCACGAGGTCGGGTGCACCGTGCACCTCACCGGGACCCCGATCGAGGCGGTGCACGGCATCGACCCGAACGCCGAGATCCAGATCTACACGACGACGAAGGTCATGCTCGACGTCGTCGCCGGGCGGAGCGCGATGTCGATGGCGATCGCCGCGGGCGACATCCAGTACACGGGCCCCGTCAGGAAGTTCCTGCGGGTCGCCCCGATCCTGCAGCGGTTCGACTTCTCGATCTGGCGCGGGCACGTGGGCGAGCGCTCCGCCGCCCAGCGCGCCGCCGACGCCGTGGCCGCCGCGGCGCCCAGCGTTCCGGGCGTTCCCGGGACCTGAGCCGCCGCTCCGGGTCGATCCCGAACGGGTCGACCCGGAGCGGCGGTCAGGTCGCGTCCGCGGGGATCGCCCGCGTCGACGACCATGCCGGCGGGCGGCCCCCCGGCCACCAGCCGAGCATCAGCGCGCCGAGGCACGCCATCCACCCGGCGAGGAGCGCATCGCCGATCGGCAGCACCACGAACGCCGCCGCGGCCGCCATCCCCCAGTAGCCGAGGAACCGGGTCAGCAGGCCGACCTTCATCGCCGCGACGGCGATGAACCCGAGCCACAGCGCGAGGACCAGGCGACTGATCGTGTCGCCCGAGCTCGCGGCCCGGAGCATGGTCGAGTCGTCGATGAGCTCCCGGGCACGGGCCGTCGTGCCCCCGCCCTCGGCGACGAACTGCTGCGCGACGTCGCTCAGGGCGACGAACCCGACGACCGTCGACGCCGCGACGAGCCCCGGACCGATGATCGTGAGCCACAGGGTCGGCTTCGTCGCGACCCGGGCGTCACGGGTGCGGACGAGCGTCCACAGGTGGAGGCCCACGAGCGCCACGAGCACCAGGCCGGCGACCCGTAGGCCGACCGCGAGCGTGTGCTCCAGCTCGTGGCCGTGCAGGTCGGTGAGGCGCTGCGCGTGGTCGATCGGACGGTCGGCGTAGCCGGGACCGACCGGCGCCGGGGTGCCCGTCGACGCGGTCGCCGTCAGGACGACCGACGCCAGCATCGCGGCGATGCCGGCGAACGCGGCGACGCCGACGAGCCGTCCACGGCGACGCTCCTGCTCGAGCAGGACGTGCGCCGCGGACGGGGACCGGCGCTCAGTCACCACCGCCCAGGACGCGCGGCGCGGCCTCGATGCGCTTGTACTTGCTGTCGTCCTGCGCGTACTCGAAGTCCGGCTGGCGGTTGGGCTCGCGGTAGTGGTTCTTCTTCTGGTCGAGCACCTGCGGCACGATGCCCTGGTCGAGCAGCGGGGCGACGAGCGCCCGCAGCTCCGGCGTCCAGCCGGAGAACGTGCGATCGCCGACGGGGCAGAGGCAGCCGCCGATGGCGCCGAACCGGTCGAGCCACGCGCCGGTGCCCATCTTGGAGAGGAGGCCGACCACGTCACGATGGTACGGCTTGGCGTAGGTCAGGAACGGGTTGGCCTCGGCGAGGAACCCGTCGGCCGTCTTCGCGATCGGCCGGCTCTGCTCCGCGAACTCCTTCAGCTCGACGAGCGCCGGATCGGCGGTCTTCGCCAGGGCGGGCAACGACGCCACGAGGCGGCGCGCCTGGCGCGCCGTCGGGACGAGCTGGTCGAGCACCGGCCGCAGGGTCGTGAGGGCGACCCGGGCGTCGTCGACCACGGGGGTCGCGGTGCCCGCGAACGCCGTCAACCGGTCGACGGTGCCGCGCGTCTGGCGGAACGTGCCCGGGATGGTGTCGAGCGCGGACTTCAGCGCCTGGTCCCGCGACGCCACCGCCTCGGAGGTCGCCTTGACCGAGCCGATGAGCCGCTGGATGTCGGCGTTGCGCGACCCGACGGCGTTCATCAGCACGCCGGTGTTCTGGACGATCGACGCGACCTGCGCCCGCCGGTCGTCCAGGACCTCCATGAGCTTCATGCCGCTCGTGCTGAGGTCCGGGACCCGGTTGAACAGCTCGTTGAGGTCGGACGCCCGTCCCTTGACGCCCTTGCCGGTCGCCTGGAGGTTGCGCGAGATCCGGTCACGGGTCTCCGCGTCGAGCGACGACAGCACGCGGTCGATCGGCACGGCCTCCTTCTGGGCCTTGACGGTGATCCGTCCGCCGTCCGGCACCGCGCCGGCCTTGGCGCTGCCCGGATTGACCTCGATGTAGTTCTCGCCGACGAGCGTCTTCTGGCGGACGAGGATCTCCGCGTCCTCGTGGATCGGCGCGTGCTCCTTCTTGATGTGGAGGACGACCTCGATCCGCTCGCCGACGTTCTTCACGCTGTCGACCGAGCCGATCTTCACCCCGGCGGCACGGACGTCGGCGTTCTGCGACAGCTGCTGCGAGTCCGTGAGCGTCGCGGTCACCTCGTAGGGCGTCGACTGGAACGGCAGGTCGCCGCCGGCCGTGTCCCAGAAGTAGGCGAGGATCGCCAGCGCGCCGGCGATGAGCACCAGGACCGCACCGAGCTTGGGGATGACGTGCGGGGTCTTCACTGGTCCCCCTCCTTCTTCTGGTCAGGCTTGGTCGGCAGCGGCCGCGACCCGACGCCGTTGCCCTTCACCGCGCCCTCCGGGTCGGTGAAGCACGCCGGCACGATCCGCCAGTCGAAGTCCTTCAACAGGACCGACGCGGAGGACAGGTCGACGATCGCGGTCGCCCGGGCGTTGGCGACGAGGCTCTCGCTCTCCGCCCACTTCGTCATGGAGATGAGGCGCGACAGGAACGTCCCGGCGACCGGCAGGCACGGGGTGGCCAACTTGACGCCCTTGGCGACCTGCGGGAGCTGCGGGTTGAGCAGGCCGAGCGTCTTGTCGGCCGTGCTCGTGTTGCCGGGGAGCTGGACCGCGAGCGGCTTGAGGCTCCGCACCGCGGGTCGTAGCGCGCTCACGGCCGGGATCGCCGCGGTGGCGAGCGACCCGAGGTCCTCCAAGCCCTTGGGCAGCGCATCGGCGACCGGAACGAGCGACTTGACGGCCGCGTCGAGCTTCGTCTGCGTCGTGCGCAGGTTCCGGAACGTCGTGCTCGCCGTCTGCAGGGTGCCCGGCAGGCGTGCGAGCGTCGCGTCGAGCGTGCTCCCGTGCTCGGCGAGCGTGCCGAGGGTCTTCTGCCCCTGGGCGACGAAGCCGCGGAGCTGACGGTCTCGCGTCGAAAGGGTCTGGGCGATGTTCGCGAAGTTCGTGACGAGCCGCCGGGTGTTGGCGCGCCGCGCGTCGAGCACCTCGCCGAGGTCGGCGGCGGTCTCGAGGAACGGCCCGAGCGACGCGAACGTCCGGCGGAGCTGATCGCCGTTGTCCTCGGTGCCCTTGCCGAGCTCGTTGATGAGCGACGCGAGTCGCGGGCGGGTGTCGTCGTCGAGCACGTTGAGGACGCGACCGACCTCGACCATGTCCTTCGTCCGCGACACGGGGAGGACCTCGTCGGGCGCGAGCTCGGGCGTGCCCTCGGTCCCCCGGCTCGTGATGTCGACGTACATGTCCTCGAGCGCGGTCACCGGGCGGATCGAGACCTTGGCGTCACGCCGGAGGGGCGCGTACTTCTTCTCGACGTTGAGGATGAGGACGGGCTTGCCGTCGACGAGCTCGGAGCCCTTGATGCTGCCGGCCTTGACGCCGGCGATCCGCAGCTCGTGGCGTCCGGGGACGACGCCCTCGACGTTGTCGAACCGCACCTTGTACTGGACGTAGTCGACCCAGGGCTTGTCGCCGGCCAGGTTCTTGACGACGTAGGCGGCCGTGGCGATGCCTCCGACGATCAGCAGGAGGAACAGCAGCGCGGGCTTGGCGGAGCGCTTGAGCTCCAGCGCGATCCGGTCGAACCCGGCGCGATCGGCGTCGTTGCTCATCGCGTCGCCTCCTTCTTGGTCTCGCCGATCTTCGGCGCGTTCCGCTTGATCTCCCGGGTGAACCTGCGGAGGCTCTCGCCCTCGAAGATGCCCTTGCCGGCGGACTTCGACACGGTCCGACCCCGGAGCTCGACCTGATCCGGCGGCACGCCGGTGAGCAGGCTCGTGAGCATCCGGCTGATGCCCTCGCACTGGATCTTCTGATCCGCGGGGACCTGGCCGTCGGCGATGAACGTCTTGCAGGGGGAGAACCCGACCGCGCGCTCGCCGACGCCGGCCTCGAACGTCGCCGAGGTGCCGTACCGCTCACCCCAGGCCGTCGCCGACCCGCCGTGAGCGAGCGCCGGTCCGACGAGCGCGTAGTTCTTGAGCTTCGACTCCGGGTCGGTGTCCTTGAGCCACGGGATGATCGGGAAGAGCACCTGGTCGAGGATCGGCTCGGCCCGGTCGAAGGTCGCGTCCGCGGTGCGCGTCAGCTCGGGGAGCTTGGCGACGGCGGGCCGCAGCGCCGTCAGCGTCGGGCGGGTGTCCTTCAGCAGCGGCACGACGTCCTTCAGCAGCCGGATCGTGCGGTCGGCGGTCTCCGGGATCTTGCGGGCGCCGGGGCGGAGCTTGGCCGCGACCGGATCGAGGACGTCGAGGGTGGTGCGCAGCCGCGTCGCGGTCTGGCGGATCTCCGACAGCGATCCGGGAGCCGTGGCCAGCAGCGATCGCAGGTCGGCCTGGCGCGCCGCGGTGACGCCGAGCGCCATCCGGCCGTCGGTGACGAGCCTCGCGAGCGCCACCTCGTCGGCGGCGAGCGATCCGGCGACGGTGCTCGTGTGCTTGATGAGCCGCTGGAGGTCGCCCTCCTTCTGGCCCTTCACCGCGCGGAGGCCGGGGCCGATGCTGCTCATCGCCGGCTCCAGGGCGCGGAGCACGCGCCGCGAGTCGGCGGCGTTGGCGAAGCCCTTGTCGAACTCCTCGAGGATCGTCTTGGTCGACGCGCGTCCGTCGGCGTCAAGCGGCTCGAGGGCGTCGTCGAGCTCGACCTGGCTCGAGGTGCGATTCATGGCGATGACCTCGCCGCCGAGCTCCGGCGCCGACGGCGAGCCGGGATCGAGGTCGACGTACAGGTTGCGTCCGAGGAGCGTGCGCCAGCGGAGCACCGCGCGTGCGTCCTTGTGGACGGTGACGCCCTTGCCGTCGTCGACGCGCAGGGTGATCCGCACGCCCTTGCCGCCCGGCGCGCGCTCGGCGCCGGTGACCTGGCCGACGTCGACGCCCTTGACGCGGACCGGGGTGTAGCCCGGCCGCACGTTGGCGCCGTTGGCCACGTCCATCGTCACGGTCTCGCCGGTGGTGGACAGGAACGGCAGCTCCGGCTTCGTGTAGATGACGAAGAGGAAGAAGCCGACGATCGCGCAGAAGATCGCGCCGTTGCGAACGTGCTTGGGGCGGTGCTGGCCGGGCCGGATCTCGAACCGGCCGGGGCCGCGCCCGGTGCTCGGGGTGCTCATCGTCCTGCCCTCGACTTCGCGTTGATGGCGTCCAGCTCGGCGGCTTCCTCGAGCGCCCGCTGCTCGCGGTGGTCGACGTTGCGGTCGTACACCAGGCCCTTCATGGACTCGGCGACGCGCGGCATGAGCCAGCCGGCCTGCCCCTTGTGGCCCTCGCACGGCCCGGGGTAGCCGACGGTGTTGACCATGTGGTCGAACAGCGGCCGGCCACCCTCACCGATCGGGAAGCGCGTGCCCGTGCTCGCCTCGAGGGTGTCGGGGATGTTGAAGACCGGCTCGAACCGGATGAATCCGCCACCCGTGTTGGAGTACTTCATCATCTCGCTCCACCCGGTCGAGAAGTTCGTGATCTCGCACGCCCGGGGCCCGAGCTCGTCGACGAGCGGCTGTGCGGAGTCGAAGGCCTTGTCGACCTCCGGCAGGATCCGCTCCACGTCGGTGAGCGTCGCGAGGGTCGGGTCGACCGCCGCCTCCGCCTTCTGGAGCGTTCCGGTGACGGCCTTCAGCGGCCGCGGGGCGCTCGTCATCAGGCGGTGGGTCTCGCGGAGCGACGCGGGCATCGCGCGCAGCGCCGGGCGCCCGGCGACCGCAAGGCGGTCGACCGCGGTGACGAGCCGATCGATCTTCGGCAGGTCGACGTTGACCTGCGCCATCGTCGGCGCCGTCTCGTCGAAGGTCGATCCGAGTCCGTCCTCGGCCTCCGACAGCGCCTGCAAGGCCTTCGACGTCGGACCGAACATCGCGGCGAGCGTGTCGCGGATCGGGTCGAACGCGTCGGCCGTCGAGGCGGTGCCGCGGACGAACCCGCGCATCGCCTGGGGCCGGGCGTTGATCGCCTTGGACACCGACTGCGTCTTGGAGAGGAACGGCGGCAGGTCCTTCAGGGACCGGTTGATGTCGTCGCCGGCGTCCGTCGCGCCACCGCCCAGCTCACGCAGCAGCCGCTGGGTCTCCTGGCGCGTCTCGGGGTCGAACGTCGACAGCGCCTGGTCGAGGGCCACCGGCTCGATCGCGTTCTCGGCCGGGATCGTGTCGCCCTCCGCGAGCGGCGCGCCCTTCTTGCCCGGGATGATCTCGAGGTACCGGACGCCGACGGCGGAGCGCAGGCGGATCCGGGTCTTCGAGTCGCTGCGGAGCGGCTTGAACTTGGCGTCGAGCCGGACGTCCACCAGGGCCTTGCCGTCGCGGACCCGGGGCTTGAGCACCTGACCGGCGCGCTCGCCGCCGATGCGGACCTCGTAGTGGTTCGACAGGTTGTCGGCCGCGTTGAACTCGGCCTTGATGTTGTAGTACGACCGGCCGGGGACGGTGTCCGCGGCGCGGTAGCCGATCGTGGCCATGACGCCCATGACGGCGATGGCCCCGAGGCCGATCAGCAGGATGCTGAGCCGGCCCCGCTGGTGGCCTGCCGTGCCGCGCGGGGGCTTGCGGTCGTCGTGCGGGGTGCGACGGAAGTTGCTCATGGCGCCAGCAGCTGGTCGAGGAGGTCCAGGCCCGAGCCCGAGGGCTTGCCGCCTGGCTTGTCACGCTTCTTGCCCCCGTTGGTGAGGCCGAGCGCGTTCGTGAGGTCGTTGAGGCCCTTGGTCACGGGCTCCACGACGCGCGCCACGGGATCCAGCGCTCTGTCGACGTCGTCCACGAGCTGCTTCACCGGGTCGTCGGCCGGCTTCGGCTTCTGCTCCGGCGACGGCTCGGTCGGCGGGCTCAGCGTCCGCCGGGTCGTGCGGGCCGGCGCCTTCGTGCGGGACTTGGCCTGCGGGAAGTCGCCCTCGCCGTTGGTCGCCGCGTCCCCGCCGTGTCCCGGGCCACCGCCGAGCAGGCCGTCGATGATCGAGTAGGCCGTCTCGGGGGCGACCGTCGCCATCGCGCCGACCTGGTGCCCGAGCGCGTCGCGCTGCTTCATGCCGATCGACCAGTTCTGGACGAACCAGAGGAGGTCCTCGAACCCGCGGTACTCGAGGTGGTTGAGGGTCGGCACCGCCGAGTCGGAGATCTTCTCGATCCGTCCGAGCGTCGGCATCAGTCGGTTGAGCGGCGCGCGGGCGTCGTCGCCGAGCTTCCTCAGCGCCGGGGAGGCCTTGCGGGCCGCGTCGAGCGCGGGCTTGGCCGCGTCCTCGAAGTCCGGCATCTCGCGCAGCACCGCGGTCAGCGGTCGCGTCGCGTCGCGCAGGTCGTCGGCGGCGGGCCGCATGTTCAGCGACGCGTGGTCGAGGGTCCGCAGCGTGGACTGCAGGCGCGCCAGGGCCGGCGGCGCGGAGTCGATCGCGCTGCCCATCGCCCCGCGTCGGTCGGCGACGACCTTGAGCGTGCGCTCGGCGTCGTCCATGAGCTTCGCGAGCTCGTCCCGCTTGGGCGCGACCGACGCGGTGATCCGGTCGCCCTTCACGAGCAGCCGCTCGATGGCGTCCCGCTCCTCCGAGAGCTGGCGGACGAGCGCGCGGGCCTCGTCGAGCGCCGGGGGCATGACGTTGAGGAGCTTGGCGAAGTCCTTGCCGCGGGAGCCGAGGCCGATGCCGAACTCGTTGATGAGGACCTTGAGCCGGGCCTGCGTCTCGCCGTCGACGGAGTTGAGGATGTCGTCGAGCTCGACCGGCAGCTTGGCCTTCGACTTCGCGATCCGGAAGCCGTCGGGGGCGCTGTCGCCCGCGTCGCCCGGATCGAGGTCGACGTAGCGCTCGCCGAGGAGGTCGGTCGGGCGGATCTTGACGCTCGCGTCGCGACCGATGGGCGCGGCGCTGTCGTCCAGGTCGAGGGTGGCGATCGCCGTGTCCTTGTCGGTGATCTCGATCTTGGAGACCGAGCCGCCGGGGACGCCGGCGATCTTCACGGAGGAGTGCTGGCGGAGGCCGCCGGCGTTCTCCAGCTCGACCTGGACCCGGTACGGGTCGTCACCACCGGTGACGACGATGTACCCGGCCACGGCGACGACGCCGGCGACGAGCCAGACCACGAGGTTGCGGGACATCACTCGGGCTTCCCTTCGGTGTCCTTGGCCGGGTCGAGCCGGTCCTTGGTGTAGCCGCACTCCTCGACGAACCAGGGCTTGCCGGCGGCGAAGCCCGGCGGGCGCGGGTAGGCGTAGGTCTTCATCCCGAAGATCGAGTAGACCTGCGGCGTGATGATGCCGTCGGGGTAGGCGTGCACGGAGGCGGTGGACGCCTGCGGGCCGGCGCGCATGCCGCCACGCGTGGGCTGACCGTTGTACGGGCGGCCGCGGTGCCGCAGGGGCTGGTTCAGCAGCTCGTTGTCGATCGTCGTCGGCTGCTTCACCTGGAAGCTCTGCGTCCAGCCCGCCAGGCCGATCACCGCGCCCATCGCCTCGGGGGCGTACGGCCGCAGGCAATGCATCATCGGCGTGGCCTCGTCGAGCGCCTTCGTCGTCTTGTCGACGACCGGCTGCGCGTCGGCGAGGAACGTCGTGACGTCGGGGGCGACGTCGGTCGTCGTCCGGATCGTGCGGAGCGCCGTCGGGACGATCGCGTGCAGGTCGCGCAGCGCGGGCTTCGCCGCCTTGGCGAGCGCGGGCAGCTTGGCGACGCCCGGGCGCAGGTCCTTCACGAGGTCGGTCAGCCCGCCGAGGCTGCCGTCCACGCGCTTGAGCGTCGTCGACACCTCGTTGAGCGTCGGGGTCAGCGCGTCGAGCGTGGCCTGGGTCTCGCGGGTGCGGTCGGAGAACGCCCCGAAGGTCTGGCTCGCCACCGAGATGAGGCCGGCCACCTCGCCGGAGCGGGCCGCGAGCGTCTGGGTCAGGCGGTGGGTGTTGGTGAGCAGGCCTCGGAGGGCGGCCGGGTCGCTGCCGAGCTCGGCGAGGAACCGGTCGACGTCGCGGACGCCGGGGCCGGTGGCCTTGAGACCGCGGTTGAGCTCGCGCTCGTTGCCCTCGAGCGCGCCGATGAGCTTGCCCTGGAGGTTCTGCAGGTCGTCGCGGGTGTCGTCGCTCAGGGTGTTGACGACCTCGTCGACGTCGACGGCCGGCTGGGTCGCCTTGGCGGCGATGATGCCGCCCTCGGGGATGCCTTCCGCGTCCTCCGGCCCCAGCTCGAGGTCGAGCCTGCGGGTACCCGACCCGATCGTCGTGCCCCAGCGGCTGGTGACCGTCGTGCCCTTCGGCAGCGGCCAGTAGTCGTCGTCGTTGATGCCGATCTCGACGATCGACCGGCCGTCCTTGTACTCGACCTTGCCGATCTTGCCGACGTCCATGCCGTCGATCTGCACGTCCAGGCCGGGCGTGAGGTTGAACGCCGTCGGGAACGCGGCCCTGACGGTGTGCTTGAGCTCGCGGGTGCCGGCGACCCAGAACACCCCGAGCACCGCCAGGACGAGCGTCAGGATGATCCACGGATGACCGAGCATCCAGCGGGCGCCCGCCGTTCCCCCGCGCCGGGGGCGCGGGTTGCGGGATCGACGGGGCGCCGGCGACGGGGCGCCGCCGGGCACAGAGGGGGTTCCCATGGCTCAGCCTCCGACCGGGATCTTGGGGTCGACGCCCCAGAAGAAGAACGTGAATCCGGTGTTGAGCACCATCGTCACCACCAGGGCCACCACCATCGACTTGGCGGTCGCCTCGCCCACGCCGACCGGGCCGCCGCGGGCGTTATATCCGTAGAACATCGCCGCGATGACGATCGCCACCCACATGACGAGGGTCTTCGTGTAGCTGAAGATCATCGATGGCCCGTCGGTGAACGCCCAGTGCACCGATTCCCATGCCCCTCGCGAGATCTCGCCGATCTGGAAGAGGATGACGAAGACCTCGCCGACGTAGAAGAGGACCAGGCCGATGATGAAGATCGGGAGCGATACGAGGATGTTCGCCAGCAGGCGCGTGGCGATGAGGTAGCGCATCGGGTTGAGTCCGAGCGCCTCCATCGCGTCGATCTCGTCGTTGATCCGCATCGAGCCGATCTCGGCGACGTAGCCGCAGCCGATCTTGGCCCCGACCATGTAGGCGAACATGAACGGCGTGGCCTCGCGGATGGGGCACAGCGCGCTGAACACGCCGGCGTAGCTCGACGCCCCGTAGCCGCGCAGGATGTACACCGACTCGTTGCCGCAGGTCAGTCCGAAGGTGAACTGCATCGCCCAGAGGACGAGCGCCGATCCGGTGATGAGCAGCGCGACCTGGCGCATGAGCTCGGCGCTGTAGCGCAGGACGCCGCGCAGCTCGAGGAAGGCCCGTCCGCCGAACGCGGCGATCTGGCCGGCCTCGACGAGGATGTTGCGGATCGGGTCGACGAACCCGTTCGCGAGGCGCTCGAGCGGGCCCGGCGACTGCGGGCGCTTCGCCGTCGGCGGACGGTAGGGCTGGGGGGGTGCTCCGGCTTCCATGGGGCTCCTCAGCGCAGCGTTGCCGTCTCCGGAAACGCGCCCAGGAGGAGCGAGTTCAGGAGGTAGTTGTAGACGTAGACCGCGCAGAACGCGATTACGACGGCCTGGTTGACGGCGCGGCCGACCCCGGCGGCACCGCCCTTGGCGTTCATGCCCTTGTAGCAGCAGACGACGGCGATGATGAAGCCGAACGTCAGGACCTTGAGGCCGTTGAAGACGACCTCGGCGATGGTGAAGTTCGAGGCGAACGTCGAGACGTAGCCGGCGCTGGACTCCTGCCACACGGTGATGTTGGCGATGAGCTGGCCGATGAGGCTGATCGCGGTGTTCCAGTAGTTGAAGATGACGCACATCACGCCGAGCGCGAGGAAGCGCGGGACGAGCAGCGCCTTGACGAGGTCGGTGCCCAGGACGGACAGGGCGTCGAGCTCGTCGCGGACCTTGCGGGCGCCGAGGTCGGCGCAGATGGCCGTGCCGGCCACGCCCGCGATCACCATCCCGTTGATCCAGGTCGCGAGCTCGCGGACCGACGCCATCACCGCGAACGCCCCGAGGCGGTCGGTGGTGGCCAGCGTCGCGAGGATGCTGCCTCCGGTGACGCCCGGAGCGCCCCAGGAGAACACGAGCGTGCAGAACATCAGCGGGATGAACGCCCGCTTGGTGACGAGCCAGCACTGATCGATGAACTCGCCGCCCCAGTTGTACGGCGGCACCACCGCCGCACGCATGGTCTGCAGCGTCAGGATGGTCATCCCGGTGATCTGCTCGAGCCAGCCGAGCGGTCCGGGAAGCCCTCCCTGGGGCTTGGGGGCCTCGGTGTGACCCCCGGGGAGGACGTCACCCGACATGGGTGCGCCCGTTGGTGTGCCCGTGGCCGTGGCCATCAGGCGTCTCGCTCGACGTTCATCGCTCTCTCTCCGGATCGCCTCGTCACGCTCGGGACCGAGGTGACGATCGACCTTGCCCAAGCTAGCCCCCGGCGCACCCCGTCCACCATCCTGCGGGGGTGAAGGATCCGTCCCCCCTTGGGAGGACTCCGTCCCCCCGCGCGCCGCTCCGCTCGTCCTCCGCAGGTCCGGAATCCGGCTGTGGAGCGGCGTTTCCGCCGGGGTCCGACGTGGCGCGGGCCGGAGGCCGACCGGGGGTGACAGGGGGGGTAGGACCTCCTCCTCCCCTCCCCCTCCCGCTACGGGTCCCGCGTCCACGGGCTCCCCGGACCACCGGCACGACGACCCGTCCGGGCCGGCGGCGTCCGGGTGGGCCGCAGGTGGACGCGGGCGCGGCGCAGGTCCGGGAACGACGACGGCCGGGAGCGTGCGCTCCCGGCCGTCGTGGACCGTTCACCGGCGGGGCCACCCGGGCGGGGTGGTCCGATCCGCCTGGGATCAGGCGGCGAGGGATGCGGGGTCGAAGCCCTCTTCCCAGTAGTGCGGCGTGATGAGCGGCAGGCCGAGCTGCTGGAAGACCGGCGTCTCGTTGAGGATCGTCGACTCGAGGATGATCTTGCCCTCGGCGTTGACCTGGAGGAACGTCGAGCCCTTGCTCGTCAGGGTCTTGCCCTCGGTCGGCAGGCCACGGAACGTGTCCGCGCCCTCGACCTTCCAGTCCCAGTGGATCATGACGTGGCCGTTGCCCTCGAAGGCCTCGGTGACGGTGATCGTCTGGACGCCCAGGCCGTTGCCCGCGTCCTTGTTCGAGTAGTGGGCGAGCTCCTTGTTGAACTCCTCGGTCGTCGAGACGGTGTCGCCGAGGTGGTCGTCGACCATCCGGCCCTCGATGGCGAACTCCTCCTCACCGGCGTACAGGGCGCGGTGGGCAGCGAGGTCGTTGGTGCGGGTCTCGGCCCAGGTCTTGGCGAAATCGATGTTCGGCATCGTCGTTCCTCTCAGGCCGTGACGGCGGACTTGGCGGCGAACCGGGGCTTCTGCACGCCGGGGTAGCCGACGCCGTTGAGGACCGCGGCGGTGTCCCACCAGGAGGACTCGCGCACGATCTTGCCGTTGTCGTCGTAGACGTGGAACGTGTGGCCCTGGGTGAAGAACGGCTTGTCCTTCACGTCGACGCCGATGAAGTTCGCGCAGTCCTCCGGCGTCCACTCCCAGCGGATCAGGCCGCTCTTGTGGTCGCCCTCGTAGCCACGGACCCGGAAGTTGTGGACGCCGAGGCCGTTCTCGCGGTCCTTGTTGGCGTACAGGACGAAGATCCGGCCGAGGTCGCCCTTGTCGCGGATCTGGTACTGGTCGAGGATCGGGTCCTCGAAGACGAAGTCGTCCGCGTAGAGCTCGCAGATGGCCTCCGAGCTGTGGCGGAACGCCTTCAGCCACTTGATGGCGAACGCGTAGTCCATGGTCTCTCCCTTGGTCGTGCCGGTGACGCGGTCCGCCGCCGGCGGCGCCGGCGGTGTGACCACTGCTGACGACCGTAGTCCCGAGTCCGCGACGTTCCCTCATCCCGCGGGGGGAACTCGCCCGTCCGAAGGGAGGACGCCCCTCCCCCCGGCCCGTGCCGCCCCGGTCAGGCCGACGGGCTGCGGGTGACGAGCCCGGCGCGGAACCCGGCCCCGACGTCCTCCAGCGGCCCCGGCGGCACCTGCGTGGCCAGCCGGATCGCGTCGATCGCGTCGGGGTTCTGGGCGGCCGACAGGTCACCCGGGTCGTCGCCCGCCGCGACCGCGCGGATGGCGCGCCGCATGAGCTTGGCCGACGACGTCCGCGGGAGCTCGAGGACGCGCAGCACCCGGGCCGGGGCGAACGGGCGCCCGAGCTCGCGCTCGACGGCGGCGGCCAGGTCGTCCGAGACGTCGGGACCGTCGGGGTCGGCGGGGATCCAGAAGCACCACACCGCCTCGCCCTTGCGGGGCTCCGGCACGCCGATGACGGCGGCCTCGGCGACCGCCGGGTCGGCGGCGAGGATGCCCTCGACCTCGGCCGGGCCGATCCGCTTGCCGGCGACGCTGATCGCCTCGTCGGAGCGGCCGAAGAGGTACCACTGGCCGTCGACGCCGACCTTGGCCCAGTCCCCGTGGTGCCAGATCCCCGGGTACGTCGACCAGTACGAGCGGTCGTAGCGCTCGGGATCGCCCCACACCCCACGGGTCATCGACGGCCACGCCTGGCGGCAGACGAGCTCGCCGAGCTCGCCCCGCACCGGCCGTCCGGCCTCGTCGAGCACGTCGACGTCCATCCCGAGCGACGGACCGCCGAGCGAGCACGGGCTCAACGGCTCGACGACGTAGCACGACAGGAACGACCCGCCGACCTCGGTGCCGCCCGAGAAGTTGATGATCGGCACGCGGCCGCCCCCGACGTGGTCGGCGAGCCAGCGGTAGGCGTCGGCGTCCCACGGCTCGCCGGTCGACCCGAACACCGCGACCGACGAGAGGTCGTGCATCTTCGGCGGGTCGTCGCCGTGCACCTTGAGCGTGCGGATGAGCGTCGGCGACAGCCCGAGGACCGTGGCCCGGTGCCGCTCGACGACCTCCCACAGGCGCTCCGGGCCGGGCGTGTCCGCGGAGCCCTCGTAGAGGAGCAGCGACGCGCCGAGCGCGTGGGCGCCGAACATCCCGAGCGGGCCCATGATCCAGCCCATGTCGGTGACCCAGAAGAACGTGTCGCCGCGGCGGACGTCGAACGCGTAGGCGACCTCGGACGCGACCTTGACGACGAATCCGGCGTGGGTGTGGACCGCCCCCTTGGGCGCGCCGGCGGTCCCCGACGTGTACCCGAGCAGCAAGGGGTCCTCGGCCGCGGTCTCGGCCGCCGTCACCGGTCCTTCGACCGGCGGCGCGAACGCGTCCCAGGTCATGTCGACGCCGTCGGTGCGGTCGCGCGGCTCGTCGTCGCGCTCGACCACGACGACCGTCTCGACCGGACCGCCGAGGGCGAGCGCCCCGTCGAGGTGCGGCTTCATCGGCACGCGTCGCCCGCGGCGCCACGACCAGTCGGTGGTGACGACGACCCGGGCCTGGGCGTCGTCGAGCCGTGACGCGAGCGCCGACTCGGCGAACCCGGAGAACAACGGCACGTAGAGCGCCCCGACCTTCGCGATCGCGTAGGCCGCGATGACCGCCTCGGGGATCATCGGCAGGTACACGCCGACCGCGTCGCCCTTGTCGATGTCGAGCCGCCGCAACCCGGCGGCGGCCCGGTCGACCGCGTCGCCGAGCTCGCGGAACGTCAGCGTGCGGACGCTCCCGCTCTCGTCCTCGTGGCGCAGCGCCACGGTGTCGGCCACCGCGGGGTCGTCGCGCCACCGGTCGAGGCAGACGGTCGTCGCGTTGAGCGCGCCGTCGACGAACCACGTCGTCCACGCGGCGCCGCGCGCGTCGTCGCGGACGCGGGAGTACGGCCGGGCGAACGGGATGTCGAGGTCGTCGACCACCGCGTCCCAGAACCGGTCGACGTCCCGGACCGAGCGGCGGCGGAGGTCGTCGATCGACGAGGCCCCGAAGCGCCGCATGAGACGGGTGACGTTGGCGGCCTCGGTGCGGTCGGGCGTGGGCTCCCACGCGTACGGTGCCATCCGCGGAATCTCGCCGATCCGCGATCTCCCCGCAAGCCGCCTTCGGGGCATGGTCGTCCACCGTCGGGGGGAGGCCGGGTCAGCGCCCGAGGGCCCCGGCGAGCACCCGCAGCTGCTCGACCCGCTCGTCGACGGTCTGCGCGATCGGGTTGACGAGCAGCGTGTCGACACCCGCGTCGGCGAACGCCGCCAGCCGCTCGCCGATGGTGTCCGGCGTGCCGCAGAGGCAGACGGTGTCGATGAGCTCGTCCGACAGCCGCGCCATCGCCTCGTCCTTGTGGCCGTCGAGGTAGAGGTCCTGGATCGTCTGCGCCTCATCCTCGAACCCGTAGGAGCGGACGAGGCGGTTGTAGAAGTTCTTCTCGCGCGAGCCCATCCCGCCGACGTACAGCGCGGTCATCGGGCGCAGCGCGTCGCGGGCGACGGCGATGTCCTCGTGGACCGCGGTGTACATGATCGGGGTGATCCGGATGTCGTCGACCGACCGGCCCGCCTTGGCCGCGCCCTCCGCGAGGTGCCCGGCGGTGAGCTGGACGTTCTCCGGCGAGAAGAGCACCGGCAGCCAGCCGTCGGCGACCTCGCCGGCGAGGCGCGTGTTCTGCGGTCCGATCGCGGCGATGTAGATCGGGATCCGCTCCTGGTGCGGGGCGATCGTGAGCTTCAGCGACTTGCCGGGGCCGTCGGGCAGCGGCAGCTGCAGCGTCTTGCCGTCGTAGGCGACCCGCTCGCGGCGGTGGGCCATGCGGACGACGTCGATGTACTCGCGGGTGCGGGTGAGCGGCCGGTCGAACCGGGCGCCGTGCCAGCCCTCCGCGACCTGCGGGCCGGACGTGCCGAGGCCCAGGAGGAACCGTCCGCCGGAGAGCTGGTCGAGCGTCGCCGACGCCATCGCGGTCATCGCCGCCGACCGGGCCGGCATCTGGAACACGCCCGACCCCAGGCCGATCCGCTCGGTCCGCGCCGCGAGCCACCCGAGGACGGTCGCCGCGTCCGACCCGTACGCCTCGCCGACCCACACCGACCCGTAGTCCAGGCGCTCGGCCTCCTCGACGAGTCGCAGCTGCTCGCCGGCGTCGAGCCCGAGCCCCCAGTAGGCGATGTGCAGTCCCAGTCGCATAGGTCCGCCACGCTAATCCGGCCCCGCGGCGGCATCTCCCCCCGATGGGGGCATCTCGGTCGTCCGCTCGGGACGGAGCAGGACGCCCCGGGTGAGCGCTCACGTCAGCGGCCGGAATCCCTCGTGCGCGGCGGCCCGCCGCAGCTGGACGTCGAAGCAGGCGAACGTCGTGCACGACGGATCGGCGTCACGGACCGCGATGGCGGTCGCGAGCTGCACCGCGTCGTAGGCCCGCAGGGGATGCGTCGCGGCGAGGTCGGCCGCGCGCGCGACGATGCCGTCGGTCATCGCGACGACGACGAGCGCGCCACCCGCCACGTCCACGTCCAGCGCGGTGGTGAGCGTGCGCGCATGCTCGGGCGAGAGCTCACCGACCCGCGACTTGCGCCACAACGCGGCAGGCACCTCGACCAGCGCGAGTTGCGACACGACGAGGACGCCGACGTCGCGCACGAGGTCGGCGTGCTCCTCGTCGGCGTAGCGCTTGACGATCGCCGAGGAGTCGGCGAACGTCGTCACCGCTCGCCGCGCCCGTCGCCGACGAACGCGCTCAGGGGGCGACCGCGTCCCGCCGCGGCGCGTGCCGTGACGAGGGCGTCGGGGTCGACCGCGATGGCCGTCGACGGCGGCGACGCCAGCAATCCTCGGGCCCGGAGTCGCGCCCGGATCCGCTCCGCCTCGTCGCCGGCGAGGTCGGGGTCGACCGCGGCCGCGAGGACCGCGGCCGCGAAGGCGTTGACGCTCGTACCGCGCTCCGCCGCGGCGCCGGCGACGCCGCGCGCCAGGTCGTCGTCCAAGCGCAACGTGACCTGCTTCATGACATCACGGTAGCAATCGCGATGCCTCGTTCTCGGTGGACATCAGGTGGCGCCGCCCGCCCCGGGGAAGTGGGCGGGCGGCACCGACCTGAGAACACCCCGCCTCCGGGTCGAGGGGGACGGGGCGGAAGCCAGGGCCGACGGTCGAGACCGCCCCCGAACATGCCTCTTCGCTCCGGGTTCGATGTGGGGAGGTCCGGAACGCAACGACAGCATCGATCACCGGATCGACATCGCGCATCCCCCCGACGGTCGGTTTCCGTGCACCGGACGGAGGATTCGCACCGGTCGACGCCGCGCGGCGTACCCCCTACACGCCAACCCGGGGCCGTCGCGCCACGCTACGGATCGACCGCATGGGCCCAGCCCGGCCGGGTAGTCGCACCACCGTCGCCGGCGCCCGTCGCCTCCGTCGACACGCCCATGGTCGACCGCATCGCCAACCCCTGGGGGACCCGCACCCCGTACGCCCGCGGCGACGCGTGGCCGGTCCGCGTCGACACGCGCCTGGACGACGGGATCGCCGCCGCCGACGTCGACGCGTGGGTGCCCACCGCGTCGATCCTGCACTCCAACGGCGACGCGCTCGACATCGCCGTGAAGGACGGGCGGATGGTCGGCGTCCGCGGCCGCGGCGACAGCCGCGTCAACCACGGGCGGCTGGGTCCGAAGGACCTCTTCGGCTGGCAGGCCAACGGGTCCGCGGACCGGCTGACGCGTCCGCTGGTGCGCCGCGACGGCGAGCTCGTCGAGTCCGACTGGGACACGGCCATGGGGCTCATGGTCGAGCGGTCCCGGACGTTGCTCGACGAGCAGGGCCCGAGCGCGTTCGGCATCTACACGTCCGGCCAGCTCTTCCTCGAGGAGTACTACACGCTCGGGATGCTCGCCCGGGCCGGGCTGGGCACGAACCACATCGACGGCAACACGCGCCTGTGCACCGCGACGGCGGCCGAGGCGCTGAAGGAGACCTTCGGCTGCGACGGCCAGCCCGCCTCCTACACCGACGTGGACCACTGCGACGTGCTGTTTCTCGTCGGCCACAACGTCGCCGAGACGCAGGTGACGCTGTGGGAGCGGATGCTCGACCGGATCGAGGGACCGCACCGTCCCCGCCTCATCGTCGTCGACCCGCGGTTGACCGAGCCCGCCCGGCACGCCGACGTCCACCTCGCCGTGCGCAACGGGACGAACCTGCCGCTCCTCAACGCGATCCTCCACGAGCTCATCGCCACCGACCGGGTCGACCGGGCGTTCGTCGACGCCCACACCGTCGGCTACCCGGAGCTCGAGTCGCGGGTGGCGGACTGCACGCCGGAGTGGGCGGCGGAGATCTGCGGCGTCCCGGCGGAGCGGATCCGCGAGGCCGCCGCGATCCTCGGCGGCAGCGACCGGATCCTCTCGACCTGCCTGCAGGGCGTCTACCAGTCGCACCAGGCGACCGCCGCGGCGGTCCAGGTCAACAACGTCAACCTGCTCCGCGGCGCGCTCGGCCGGCCGGGCGGCGGGATCCTGCAGATGAACGGCCAGCCGACGGCCCAGAACACCCGGGAGTGCGGGGCCGACGGCGACCTGCCGGCGTTCCGCAACTGGGCGAACGAGGCGCACGTGCGGGACCTCGCGAAGCTGTGGAACGTCGAGCCGTCCACGATCCCGCACTACGCCGCGCCGACCCACGCGATGCAGATCCTCCGCTACGCCGAGCAGGGCTCGATCCGGTTCCTCTGGATCAGCGCGACGAACCCGGCGGTCTCGCTGCCCGAGCTGCACCGGATCCGCTCGATCCTGGCGCGCGAGGGCCTGTTCGTCGTCGTCCAGGACCTCTTCCCCACCGAGACGGCCGAGCTCGCCGACGTCGTGCTGCCCGGCGCCACCTGGGGCGAGAAGGAGGGCACGTTCACCAACGTCGACCGCACGGTCCACCACTCCGACAAGGCGGTCGACCCGCCGGGCGACGCGCGCTCCGACCTCGACGTCTTCCTCGACTACGCGCGCCGGATGGACTTCCGCGACAAGGACGGGAACCCGCTGATCCCGTGGCACGACCCCGAGTCGGCGTTCCGGGCCTGGCAGCGGTGCACCGCCGGGCGTCCGTGCGACTACCCCGGGCTCTCCTACGAGAGGCTCCGGGCGGGCGGCGAGACCCAGTGGCCCTGCAACGACCGTTGGCCCGATGGGCGCGAGCGGCTCTACACCGACGGCGACTTCTACGCCGCCCCCGAGAACTGCGAGTCCTACGGCAAGGACCTGCTGACGGGGGCGTCCGTGTCGCCGGAGGAGTACCGCGCGCTCAATCCCGAGGGCAAGGCCGTCATCAAGGCGGCCGGGTACGTGCCGCCGGCCGAGCCGCCCTCGGACGACCACCCGCTGCGGCTCAACACCGGCCGGACGCTGTACCACTTCCACACCCGGACGAAGACCGGTCGCGCGCCGCAGCTCGTCGCCGCCGCCCCCGACGTGTGGGTCGAGCTCTCCGTCCCCGACGCCGACGAGCACGGCATCGGCGAGGGCGACGTGGTCGACGTCATCGCGCCGCGCGGTCGCGTCCGTGCGCGGGCCCGCGTCACCGACATCCGTCCCGGCGTCGTCTTCGTGCCGTTCCACTACGGCTACTGGGACGCCGACGACGGGGACGACGAGCACGCCCGCGCCGCCAACGAGCTGACCATCACCGAGTGGGACCCGGCGTCGAAGCAGCCGCTCTTCAAGACCGCGGCGTGCCGCGTCGAGAGGGTGCACGACGCCGACGGCCGACCGGCTCCGGCTCCCACCACGACGGCGTCGCGGCCCGTCGCGGACGTCCCCGCCACCGTCGGGGGCAACGCCGCGGGCGTCGACGAGGAGCTGCCGACGTGAAGATCGCCGCCGCGCTGCGCGAGGTCGAGGCGGCCGAGACGGAGCTCGCGGCCGAGCTGCGGGCCGTCGGCGAGCGCCACGCCGACGAGCACGACGTGTTCCACCTGACCCGGCTGATGCACGGGTGGGTCGACGCCCGGCTCCACCGGTTGTCGGCGCACGCCGACCGGTACGGCCCCGCTCCGGATCCGGAGCGTGCCGAGGAGGAGCGACGTCCCGGCGGGCTGCGGGAGAAGGGCACCGACCTCGTCGGCCGGCGCCCGGAGCCGGGTCTGCTCCTGTTGCGGGACATGCGCGACCTGCACCTGGCCGCGGCGCGGGTGTCGTTGGCGTGGACCGTCCTCGGGCAGGGCGCCCGGCGTCGAAGAACCCCCGGACGAACGACACGGCGTCGGCGTCCTGGCGCAGCCGGTCGGGGTTGGCGACCCCGCCGGGGAGCAGCAGGCCGTCGTAGTCGTCGACCTCGGCGTCGGCGACCGCGGCGGTGGGCTTCTCCTGCCTGCCGGACGGGTCCAGGTGGTCGAAGCTCCGGAACGGCTCGGTGCTCAACGACACGAGCTCGACGCGCGCGCCGGCGTCCAGGAGCGCCTGGCGGGGCTCCTCGAGCTCGACGCGCTCGACGCCCTCGGTGGCGAGGATCGCGATCGTGGTGTCGGTCAGGGTCTGGGTCATGTGGTCCTCCGGGTTCGGGGCCGCGGGGTGATCGGAAGGGGTAGGGGGTCGGCCCTCGGGGCTCACCCCTCGGGCGGCGGGATCGGGTGGGCGTGCAGGGCCTTGGCGACCGCGGCGAGGTTGGCCGCGGCGGTGCGGCCGGTGGTCACCGTCCAGTCGCGCTCGTCGGTGTCGAGCCACTCCTCGTCGCCGGGACCGGGGCCCTTGTTCCAGTAGGTCCAGGCCTGGCCGGGGATCGTGTAGCCGATGTCGTTGAGCGCGCCGGAGATCTCGCCGATGCAGTGGTGGGCGCCGTCCTCGTTGCCGGTCACCACGACCCCGGCGACGCGCCCGTAGGCGACCGGTCGGCCGGCGTCGTCGGTCTCGGCGAGCATGGCGTTCATCCGCTCCAGGACGCGCTTGGCGACGCTGGAGGGCTGCCCGATCCACGTGGGCGTGGCGATGACGAGGATCTCGGCGGCGAGGATCCGCTCCCGGATCTCGGGCCATTCGTCGCCGTCGACGACCGCATCGGACACGACGCCGGGCTCGACGCGGTGGTCGACGACGCGGACCTGCTCGGTCTGCACGTCGTGCTCGCGCAGCGCGGCGAGCACGACGTCGGCGAGGTCGCCGGTGTTCGTCGGCTCCGGGGAGCGCTTGAGGGTGCAGTTCAGCGCGAGGGCCCGCATGGCCGCCCGCTGCCCGGCGCCCGCCACGCGCAAACCGCGGCCGGCGACGCCGCCGCGTCGGGAGCCGCCCTACTCGCCCTCGAGGAGGAAGACCTCCGCGGACGCGTCCGCGCGGCTGTCGGTCCCGCTGATGAACGCGCGGACCCTCCGTCCGGTCGCCTCCTCGACCGGACGCTTCAGGTCGTCCTCGGTGGCGTACTGGAAGAACAGCCGGACGTCGCGGAGCCGCTGGTGCTCGCCGAGCTCGGCCAGTCGTCGCTCGGCGGGGGTCTGGGTGTCCTCCAGCAGGCACACGATCGCGTCGGGTCCGGCGAAGAACGTGCGGATCTTCGTCGGGCCCCGCCCGAACTGCGTCTTGTAGATCTGGGCCATCGCGTTGGAGATGGCTTGCAGCGGGCTCTCCGAGGCCTGCTGACCCCCGCCCGCGTTGCTGTCTGGCACCGCGCTCGCTTCTCCTGGACGGGACCGTGGGGCCCCGTGCCCACATCACCTCGCGGAGCGTAGCGCGTCGACCCGCGGACGCCGCCGGGCGACGCTCACGGACCGACGTCGATGCGCGCCGGCCCGCAGGACGTCGGCGCCTCGAGCGCGGCGGGGACGGGGGCGAGCTCGCGCAGGACGTCGAGCACCGGGTCGATCGGCACGACGCCCGGCGCCGGCTCCCGCGCCGACCCCCACCCCGCGGCGGGGCCTGACAAGCGGGCGCGTCCGGGAGCGACCGTCAGGCCACAGACCCCGCACCGGGTCGGGTAGGGACGGGGCGCGCGGACGGCGAGGAGGTCGTCGCAGTGGGGGCATCGCGCGTCGGGGGGCATGGCGGCTCGCCCGGCTCGGGTCGTCGGAGGACGGGCCGACGGCTCGCCGTCGGCGGGGAGCCGGTTCCCGCCCGGCCGGTCCGCCAAACCCCGCGTCCCGAAACCCGTGTGACGGATCGCCCCGACGGTGCTAGGGTCGAGCCAGTGCCGGATGTCGCGGCGCTGCGCCGACGGATCGGACTCTTCACCAGGGGGGTCGGGAACGGAGACGCAGACGCGCCGAGGTCCTCCTCAGCGGCGGTCGGCACGTGGAGCATCGGGGTTCCTCGATGGTGGATGCCTAGCGTCCGCCGTGCGCCGGGAGCCTCACCGATCGATGTCCACAGAAGGAGGCTCGGATGCCCGAGTCGAGCACGATGCGCGAGCAGCACGACATGCGGCTGCTGCGGCGCTGCCACGACCACGACGACGCGGACGCGCGAGAGGAGATGGTGCGCCGCGGACTGCCCCTCGTCCGGTCGCTGGCCCGCCCGTACGCCCGCAAGGGGGAGCAGTTCGAGGACGTGATCCAGGTCGGCTGCGTCGGCCTGATCAAGGCGATCGACCGCTTCGATCCCTACGCCGGCACCCGGTTCGTGAGCTTCGCCGCGCCGAACATCACCGGCGAGATCAAGCGGCACTTCCGCGATCACTGCTGGGCGGTCCACGTGCCGCGCGGCACCCAGGAGCTGGACGCGAAGGTGTCGCGGGCCGCCGACCGGATGGCCGCCACCCGAGGCAACCCGCCCACGCCGAGGGAGCTCGCCGACGAGCTCGGGGAGTCCGTCGCCGACGTCGAGCAGGCGATCCGGGCCGGCAAGGCGTTCCGGCCGATGTCGCTGGACCGCCCCGTCGACGACGACGCCCGCACGCTCCTCGACGCCTACGGGTCGAGCGACGCCGGCTACGGCGACGCCGAGCGACGCCACCTCATCCGGTCCGCGTTCGACGCGCTCGACGCCCGCGAGCGCGAGGTCGTCCTGCTGCGGTTCCACGCCGGCTGGTACCAGCGCGAGATCGCCGAGCGGATCGGCGTGTCGCAGATGCAGGTCTCCCGCATCCTCGGTCAGGCCCTGCGACGGATGCGGCGCCACGTCGACGACGAGGAGGACGCGACGGAGGCCCCGCGCCGCCCGCGACGCGTCGACCCGACCCGTCGCCGGGCGACGACCCGACGGGCCACCGGACCGGCGCGACGGCGGCCCGCGAAGGTCGCCGTGGGAGGCGTCGCCTGATGGCCCCGGCCCCGAACGCCGGGCGCGTCCGCGCCCGGCGTCGGTCCGCCGGCGGGTCCTCACCGGCCGACGCCGGGGGCTCCCGATGACGCCCGGGCGCTGGGCCGGCGATCCGACCGACAGCAAGTCGGTCCTGTCCCGCCTGTCGGACGTCATGGCCCGCATGTACAAGGACGACTCCGGCCGGGGGCCGACGGTCGTGCGCTCCTACCCGCTGGGCGCCGACGGGATCGTCTGCGTCCTGGAGGACACCCAGACCCCGGTCGAGCGGCGCCTGACCGAGATGGGCGAGCTCCAGCGGGTCCGCGAGGTCCGGCTGTTCTTCCGTCACGCGTCGGAGGAGGAGATCCGCGCCGCGGTCGAGGAGGTGACCGGGCGTCGCGTCCGTGCGTTCCTCAGCGGCCTCGACGTCCGCGCCGACGTCTGCGCGGAGCTCTTCCTCTTCGACGCGCCCGACTGAGCGACGGCGCGACTCCGCGACGCCGCGCATCCGGCTCCGACGGTCGGGGTATGGGCCCGACCGGGTGAGCGTTCTGCGTCCGTGGCGGCACGGAGCGACGCCCGGACGACCCGCCCGGGGCCACCGCGCCCCGGGCGGTCACCTTCGGCCCCCGTCACCCCGGGCGCGCCTTCGCCCCCCCCTGGCCGTTTGACGGTCGTGGGCCCGGGTAGGCGGTCGGTGAACACGCCGACGAAGGAGGATCGCGATGACGACGATCGAGCAGCAGATCGAGATCGCCGTGCCGGTGAGCACCGTCTACGACCAGTGGACGCAGTTCGAGGAGTTCCCGTCGTTCATGGACGGCATCCTCGAGGTGCGCCAGCTCGACGCCACCCACTTGCACTGGCGCGCCGAGGTCGCCGGCGAGGTCCGCGACTGGAACGCGGAGATCGTCGAGCAGCACCCGGACCGGTGCGTCGCCTGGCGCAGCACGTCCGGCAAGGCCAACCACGGCGAGGTGCGGTTCGAGTCGCTCGACCCCGGGCGCACCCTCGTCACCCTCGAGCAGGACGTCGAGCTCGAGGGGATCAAGGAGCGGGTCGGTGACGCGCTGGGCATGATCGAGAGCCGCGCCCGCGGCGACCTGCAGCGGTTCCGCGACATGATCGAGGGACGAGGCGTCGCGTCGGGCGGTTGGCGCCACGACGTCCCGCAGGACGCGCACGCGACCGGCGCCCCGCCGACTCCCGCCGCCCGGGCGCCGGTGCCCGACCCGGACGCCGTGACGCTCGGCCGGCCGACCACCGGCACCGCTCCGCAGCCCGATCCGGACCAGCCCGCGCCGCCGATCACCGACGTGGCGTCCGACGCCCGCCGGGTCCCGTAGCGACCCCCACCCGCGCCGCACCGAGCGCGACGGTCGTGGCGGCCGCCCCGGCGAGCAGCAGGCGGGTTCCCACCGCGACGAGCCACGGCGCCTGGCCGCGATGCAGCAACGCGCGGTGCGCGACGCTCGGGGCGAGGAGCAGGGCCGTGGCCGCCATGCCGGCGAGGATCGCGACGAGGTATGCGTCGCGCTGCAGGCCCGTCAGCTCGGTGTCGAACGGCACCGCCAGCAGGAACCCGACGATGACCTGGATCCCGACCGCCGCCACGCGGGTCTCCATGAGCATCTCGGAGATCTGGCGGGTGTGCCGCTCGCTCGGCGTCTCCCCGGTCCGCGGCCGCCCGTGCTCGGGGTCGTCGTCCTCGGTCATGCCTCCCTTCTACCCGCTCCGTCGCGCCCCGCCCACGCGCGACGCCGACGTTCCCGTCGGGCGCGTGACGGGTAGAGGTCGCACATGCCCATCACCGAGCAGCTCGAACCGCACGCGGACTTCGACGAGCAGGGCACCCGCTCGCCGTTCTCCCGCACCGGCATCCCGATCATCGTCGGGATCCTCCTCGTCGCCATGATCGTCCTCCTCGTCGCCGGCGAGCCGATCGTGGCGGTGGTGGTCGCGATCGCCGTGGCCGGGGTCGTCATCGCGAGCCGGCTCGGGCGCGCCATGAGCGTCAGCGAGCAGGACCGCCGGGACGAGCAGGACCGTCGCCGCCACGCCCGACGCACCGGCGACTGGTCGTGACCGCGCGCGCCCGCGCGCACGCGACGCGGCGGCCGGGGGCCACCGGGCGCCGACGCCGACGCCGACGCCGACCGACCGTCCGGCGCGCGCGGGGTCTCACTGCAGCGCCGAGGTCAGGCGGGCGAGGTTGTCGACGACGCGCTTGCGGCGCGGCAGTCGGCGGTGCTCGTCGTACGTCAGCTCGCTGCTGACCGCCCGGTAGTGGTCCTCGACCTCGCGCAGGCGCGACGCGAACTCCGCCCCGCTGACCATGAGGGTGACCTCCATGTTGAGCCCGAACGAGCGCATGTCCATGTTGCTCGACCCGATGACCGCGACGTCCTCGTCCACGGTCACGTGCTTGGCGTGCAGGATGTACGGGGCGGGATACCGGTAGATGCGCACCCCGGCGCGGAGCAGCTGCCCGTAGTACGACCGCTGCGCGTGGAACACGAGCGGCTGGTCCCCGATCTCCGACACGAACAGCTCGACGTCGAGGCCCCGCTCCGCCGCGGTCGTCACCGCGTGCATGAGCGACTCGTCGGGGACGAAGTACGGGCTCGTGATGCTCACCCGGCGCTGCGCGCTGTAGATCAGCGAGTTGAAGAGCTTGAGGTTGTTCTCGTCGTCGAACCCCGGGCCGCTCGGCACGACCTGGCACTCCAGCGTCGACCCGGCGAGCGCCGGGTCGGGCACGCGGACCCGGGCGTCGGGCTCCTCCCCCGTCTCGCTCGCCCAGTCGGTGAGGAACACCGCCTCGAGCGCGTCGACGACCGGCCCCTCCAGCCGCACCATGAGCTCCTGCCACCGCAGGCCGCGGCGGCGGTTGGACCGCTTGTTGTAGCTGCGGTCGATGAGGTTCTGCGACCCCATGAACCCGACCTCGCGGTCGACGACGAGGAGCTTGCGGTGGTTGCGCAGGTCGGGCCGCTGGTACCGGCCACGCCACGGCTGCACCGGCAGCATCGGGCGCCACTCCACGCCGCTGCGGCGCAGCTCGCGCACGAGTCGGCGGTAGCGCGGGGTGCGGGCGCTCCCGATGTGGTCGTAGAGGAACCGCACCCGCACGCCGCGGTCCACCGCGGCGGACAGCGCCGCGAAGAACGGGGCGGTCGTGTCGTCGTACGCCGCGATGTAGAACTCGCAGTGCACCTCCTCGCGGGCCGCGTCGACCGCGGCGGTCATCTGGTCGAGCGCGTCGGCGTAACCATCGATGAGCGTCGCGTGGTTGCCGGTGACGAGCGGCATCGCCCCGAGGTTGCGGTTGAGCTCCACCACCGACGCGAGCCACGGCGGTCCCGGATCGTCGACGGGGACCCCGCCCATGCCGGCCGTGCGCTCGAGGATGAGCTGGTTCGCCCGTCGCTGCTGGATGCGCCGGCGGGCCGGCAGCTTCGGGTTGCCGATGAGCAGGAACGCGATGACCCCGACGTACGGGATGAGGAAGATCGCCAGGAGCCACGCCATCGCCGACTCCGGGCGACGGTTGATCGGCACGATGACGATCGCCGCAACGCGGACCGCCACCCCGACGATGTCGTAGGCGAGCGTCCCGCGGAGGAGCAGGTCGAACGGATCCACGCGGCCACGCTACCGGGACGGGCCACGCTCCTCCCGGCCGCTCGGGGCGCGGAACGCGGTGACCGCGTGGGTGCCGTCGCAGAACGGGCGGATCCGCGACCGCCCGCACCGGCAGAGCGCCACGGGGCTGCGGCCCGCGGGCACGACCGCGCCGTCCTGGTCGACGATCTCGACCGGCCCGCGCACGAGCAGCGGCCCGTCGCGGTACGGGGTGATCGTCACCGGCGGCGGCCGATCGTCGCGGGGCGCGCTCACCGCCCACCGCTCCCGCCGTCCGCCGGCCCGGGGCGGCGCCCGCGGACGACGACGATCTCCTCGTCCCGTTCGTGCGGATCGAGCAGGCCGCAGCGGCGGAGCGTCGCCTCGCGCTCGCGCAGGACGGGACCGAACGGGATCCGCGCGCGGGCGTCGATCGACGCGTCCAACCCGGCGCGCCGGAGCCGGGCGACCGTCCGCGACGCGTCGGCCAGGGCGCTCTGCACGACGAGGAGCCGGCCACCCGGTCGCAGGCGCCCCGGGGCCTCGTCGCAGATCCGGTCGAGCACGTCGCGACCGTCGCGACCCGCGTCCCACGCCCGGGAGCGGCCGCGGGGCGGGCCGCCGCGCGACCCGGTCGGGACGTACGGCGGGTTGGCGGTGATGACGTCGAACGGCCCCCGGGGCGCCGCGTCGAAGAGCCGCCCCCGACGCACGCGGCCGCGCGCGCCCCGCCGCCGCAGGTTGAGCCGGGCGCACAGCACCGCGCGACGGGACAGGTCGACGGCGCTCACCCGCGCCCCGGCCCCGGCGGCGGCGACCGCGATCGCGCCGCTGCCGGTGCACAGGTCGAGGACGTCCGCGCCGTCGAGCGCCTCCCGCTCGAGCGCCCGCGCCAGGAGCCACGTGTCCTCGGCGGGGCGGTACACGCCGGGCAGGACGTGCAGGCGCGCGGCCGTCGGGGGCGCGAGGTCGAGCGTCCCGGGCCGGGACGGGAGGAGTACGGCATCGTCGAGCAACGGGGCACCTCTGGATCGGGGAGCGGTCCGGGCGCCCGCTACCCGCCCCGGCCGTCCGTCAATCCCGACGCCGGCGCATGGCGGCCGCGCGCCGGGGGTACGCGGTCGACATGCCCACGGCCCTTCCCGACCCCCGCGGACCGCTCGGCGAGCGCCTCCTCGACGCGCTCGGGCGGCCCCCCGGGACGGCGCGCGTCGACGCCGACCCGACGATCGGCGACGGTGACGTCCTCGCCGACGACGACCTGCAGCTGGCGCTCTACCTCATGTACGAGCTGCACTACCGCGGCCTGCCGGGCGTCGACGACCGGTGGGAGTGGGACCCGTCGCTGCTGACGCTGCGCGGCGCGCTCGAGGACCGGTTCGAGGCGGCGCTGCGCGACGTGGCCGACGTGCCCCGCGACGACGTCGCGGCCGAGGACATGGACGTGGCGCTGCGCGCCATCGCCGCGGCCGACGACGGGCCGTCGCTGTCGCGGTACGTCGCCCGCGACGCGACCGTCGACGAGCTGCGCGAGCTCCTCGTCCACCGATCCGCCTACCAGCTGAAGGAGGCCGACCCGCACTCGTTCGCGCTGCCGCGCCTGTGGGGCCGACCGAAGTCGGCGATGGTCGAGATCCAGGTCGACGAGTACGGCGGCGGGCGGCCGGACCGCATCCACGCCGACCTCTACGCCCGGACGATGCGCGCCGTCGGCCTCGACGACGCCTACGGGGCCCACCTCGACGCGATCCCCGGCACGACGCTCGCGACCGTCAACGCCGCGTCGCTCTTCGGGCTCCACCGTCGGCTGCGCGGCGCGTGCGTCGGCCACCTCGCCCTGACGGAGATGACGTCGTCGGTCCCGAGTCGCCGCTACGCGACCGGGCTGCGGCGGCTGGGGTTCGACGATCCCGACGCGACCGACTTCTTCGACGAGCACGTCGAGGCGGACGCGGTCCACGAGAGCATCGCCGCCGTCGACCTGGCCGGCGGGCTCGCCCGGCAGGACCCGGAGCAGGGACGCGGCGCGCTGTTCGGCGCCGCGGCCCTCGCCGCGCTCGAGGCGCGGTTCGCGACGGCCCTCCTCGACGCGTGGGGCGCGGGACGCAGCTCGCTCCGCGCGCCGACGCCGGCGTTTGCCGCCGGCGTGACCGGGTAGCGGATCGTCGCTCCCGACGACCGTCGGGAGCGAACCGAAGGGGAGCCGATGACCACCGACACCGATCGCATCAAGGGCCGCGCCAAGGAGGCCGCGGGCGCGGTGACCGACGACGACGAGCTGCGCCGCGAGGGCCGCGCCGACCAGCAGGCCGGCAAGGTCAAGGAGGCGCTCGGCGACGTCAAGGACAAGGCCGAGTCCGCCGTCGACCGGGTGCGCGACGAGCTCACCGACCGCCGGAGCTGATCGCGATGAACCTCTACGGCCTCGTCGTCCTCCTCGTCGTCGTCGCGCTCGGGCTCTTCCTCGCCAAGGTCGCGGTCGGCGGCGGGATCGTCGGCGTCATCGCCCTCGTCCTGCTCGTGTGGCTCGTCATGAATTGGTCGCGCGGGCGCGGCGCGAGGGTGTGACGGCTCCCGGGGACCGGCGACGTCTCAGAGGCCGTAGCGACGGCCGTCGTCGGTCTCCAGGTGCAGCGCGCCGCTCGGGCAGCGGGAGATGACCGTCGCCAGCTCGTCGATCGACGCGTTCTCCGGCTGGATCCACGGCCGCTTGGCGGTGTCGAACACCTGCGGCAGGCCGTTGACGCACTCGGCCGCGTGGCGGCACAGCTCGGCGTCGAACGTCACCACGCCGCCGTCCCGCCGGTAGCGCCTGGCGGTCATGCGAACGCCTTGCGGATCCGCTCGTCGAGGTGCGGCAGCAGCTCCGGGTGCTGCTGGACGTGACGGGCGACGAACGGGCAGAGCGGGATGATCGCCAGGCCCCGCTCGATCGCCGCGTCGAGCGCGCCGGCGACGAGCTCGCCCCCCAGGCCCTGCCCGCCGAACGCCGGATCGACCTCGGTATGGGGGAAGAGGATCCGGTCGCCCTTGATGAGCTGGTACTCGGCGTACCCGGCGAGCCGCCCATCGCTGTGGATCTCGAACCGGCTCTCGTCGGCGTTGTCGGTGACCTCGATGCCCATGCGGACGCTCCTCCGTCGGTGACGGTCGATCGTTCCACACCCGGTGCGCCCGGTCGTGCCACCGGCGGTTCCGCGGCCCCGCCCGTGCCCGTGTCACGACGCGCCATGGCCCTCGACGGGTGGTGTGGCGGGACCACACGGTCGGGCGTCCGGCCCGCGGTTACGGTCGGATCGCCGGGGTGGTCGCGGCGTGCTCGGCGCGCCCGTCGCCCGGGCCATCGCGACCACAGGAGCACGAGCATGGACCAGCCGCACGTCAGTCCCCCGACCAGGAGGTCGCGCCGATGATCTCGGACCTGCAGGGCAGGCGGGCGATCATCACCGGCGCCGCCGCCGGCCTCGGGCGCGCCACCGCCGAGCTGTTCGTCGCCCAGGGCGCGAGCGTCGTCGTGTCGGACCTCGACGGGGACGGCGCCGCGAAGGTCGCCGCCGAGCTCGGCGACCGGGCGGTCGCCGCCGTCTGCGACGTGACGTCCGCCGACGCGCTCGCCGCCACCGTCGACGTGGCGGTCAAGTCGTTCGGCGGCCTCGACGTCATGGTGAACAACGCCGGCGTCGAGATCGGCAAGCCCCTCGTCGAGACGACCGAGGAGGAGTTCGAGCAGCTGATGCGGATCAACGTCACCGGCACGTTCCTCGGCATCAAGGCCGCGGTCCCGGCGCTCGTCGAGGCCGGTGGCGGATCGATCGTGAACATGGCGTCGGTGGCCGGCATCGGCGGGGCGCCGCTGCTCGGCGCGTACTGCGCGTCCAAGGGCGCGGTCGTGCGGCTCACCGAGGTCGCCGCGATCGAGCTCAAGGCCGCCGGGATCCGCGTCAACGCGGTCTGCCCGGCGTTCATCGACACGGCGATGGTCGACCGGCTCACGACGCCGTTCGAGGCCGCGGTCGGGATGCCGTTCGGCGAGGTCCTCAAGCTCAAGCAGGGCCGGATCGGCACGGCGGACGAGGTCGCCGAGATGGTGGCGTTCCTCGCGTCGGACGACGCGTCGTTCACGACCGGGTCGCAGTACGTCCTCGACGGTGGATTGGTGGCTGGTCTCCTGTGAGCGGTGAACTCGAAGGACGGGTCGCGCTCGTCACCGGCGCCGCCCAGGGGCTCGGCGCGGCGGTGTCCGACGCGCTCGCGGGCGAGGGCGCGACCGTCGTGCGCACCGACGTCGCCGGCGGCGACGTCACGCTCGACGTGCGTGACGAGGGCGCGGTCCGCGACGCGATCGCCGGCGCCGCCGAGCGGCACGGCCGGCTCGACGTCGTCGTCGCCAACGCCGGCGTCGCGCTCGTCAAGCCGCTGGCCGAGACGTCGCTCGAGGAGTGGCGCGGCCTGATGCAGATCAACCTCGACGGGGTGTTCGTCACCGCGCGCGAGGCGGCGCTGCAGATGGCCGCCCGGGGCGGCGGGTCGATCATCCTCATGGCGTCGATCAGCGGCCTGCGCGGGTCGCCGCTCATCGGCACCTACGCCGCCGCGAAGGCCGGCGTCATCTCGCTCGCCAAGACCCTGGCCCTGGAGATGCGCGACCACGGGGTCCGCGTCAACGCGATCTGCCCCGGGTTCATCGACACCGCGATGGTGCGCGACCACGAGGCCACGCTGACGCAGGCGATCGGCATGCCCGCGCTCGACGTCATCAACGCGAAGCAGGGCCGGCTCGGCACCGCCAACGAGGTCGGCCGCCTCGCCCTGTTCCTCGCCTCCGACCGCTCCCGCTTCTCCACCGCCGAGGCGTTCGTCCTCGACGGCGGGTCGACGGGCTCGCTGGTCTGAGCCGGACGGTCCCGCGGCCGGGCGTCTCTCCCCACCGCCGCGGGGCCGTCCCACCCCCTTCACCCCAACCCAGGAGCACCCCATGAGCACCGACCGCCCCGTGGTCGTCTACGGCGCCACCGGCTACACCGGCCGCCTCGTCATCGAGTACCTGCGCGAGTACCAGCTGCCGTTCATCGCGGCCGGACGCGACGCCGACCGGATCCGCGCGGTCGTCGACGCCGTGCCCGGCATCGACACCGTCCCGCACGACGTCGTCGCCGTCGACCACACCGTCGAGTCGCTCAGCGCGGCGTTCGACGGCGCGCAGGTCGTCTGCAACACCGTCGGCCCGTTCGCCGAGCTCGGGCACGAGGTCGCCGAGGCGTGCCTCGCGACCGGCGCGCACTACCTCGACACCACCGGCGAGCAGAACTGGGTCATCGCCGCCCGCGACCGCTGGGGCGCGAAGTTCGACGACGCCGGGCTGCTGCTCTCCCCCGGCATCGCGCAGATGTACACGACGGGCGAGATCGCCGCCCAGATCGCGCTCGAGCAGCCGGGCCTCGACTCGCTCGACATCCTCGTGCTGTGGAAGGGCTTCCCGACCTACGCGTCGACGCAGACGATCTTCACGAACCTCCTGGAGCCCGCGCACTACCTCGAGGCCAACCAGCTCGTGCCGTGGGAGGTGGCCGGCGGCACCGAGCTGCAGGTCCCGGGCCAGCACGAGCTCGCGCTGTCGCTGCCGTGGGGCGGCACGTCGCACCCGGTGTGGTTCCAGCAGGACCACCGCGTCGCGAACTGCCGGGTGCAGGGCGGCCTCTTCGACCGCAACCTCATGAACGGCATCATCCAGATGGCCGCCGCGGTCGGCACCGAGATCAGCAAGCTCCCGCCGGAGGAGCAGGGCCCGGCGCTCAAGGCCGAGGCCGACAAGATGCAGTCGGGCATGCCCCCGCGCGAGAACCAGCGGGTCAACCGCTCGCTCGACTCGGTCCACGCCACCGGTCCGCTCGGCCGGGCGCACGTCCTCATCCGCGGGGCGTGCAACTACAAGCAGACCGGCCTCATGCAGGCCTACGGCGCCTACCGGCTCGTGCACGGTGCGCCGCTGCAGACCGGGTTCGCGTCCGGGTGCCAGGCGTTCGGGCACCGCGAGCTGCTGGGCGAGCTGCAGAGCTTCGGGCTCGCCGCCGCCCCGGAGATCACGCGGGTCTGAGCGGGCGGTCCGCGGCGGCGTCGGTCAGACGTCGCCGTTGAACGCCCTAATCCAGGCGGTGGAGCCCGTCCCCGTCGCCGGCGCCGAACAGCGCCTTGCGGACGAGGTCCTCCGGGGACACGTCGAGGCCCTGCCGGCGTCGACGCCGGGTCTCCGCCCACCGCTCGATGAGCCGGTCGGAGATCGCGTCGATGTAGGCGTGGAGGAACGCGGTGCTCGACTCGATCACCGGCGGCACGTCGGCGACCGGCAGGCGGCCACGGACGTGGGCCGCCCAGATCTGCCAGATCTCCGCGAACCCGACCCGGTAGCCGCGCAGGACGACCGCCAGCCCGTCGTCGCGCCCGGCCGCCTGCTCGAAGAGCTCCACCGCCCCACTCGACGGCTGCATCGCCGACGCCGGGATCCCGTAGGCGAGCATCGAGAGGATCGCGCCGACGTTGTCGCACGTGCTGTGCGACACGATCTCGAGCGACAGCGGGTCGGCCGGATCGACGAGCCGCGGCTCCTGCTGCGTCGCGCGCGCGGTGATGACGTCGGCGATCGCCTCGGCCCACTCCAGGCGCTCGTCCGCGGCCGCGTCGGCGAGCGGCGGGGCGACGCGCGAGACGATGCCGAGGCCGCGGGCGACGACCGCGGCGTGGCTCGTGCGTCCCCCGCGACCGGTGACGATGCCGGTCGCGGCGATGAACCCGTGGACGTCGGCGGGCGACGTCGTCGGCCGCACGAGCACCACCCGCTCGCCCGCCTCGGCGCGCTGTTGGGCGCGATTGGCGTCGAACACCGCGACGCCCGCGGGTGGAGCACGATCGGCGACCTCGGGCACGTCGACGACGACGGGTTCCTGTACCTCGCCGGCCGCGAGAGCCACACGATCATCTCGGGCGGGGTGAACGTCTACCCGGCCGAGATCGAGGAGGCGCTCGAGGCGCACCCGGCGGTCGCCGACGTCGCGGTGATCGGGGTGCCCGACGACGACCTGGGCGAGGCGGTGCACGCCGTCGTGCAGCTCACCGACGGCACGGCCGACGACGACGCGCTGCGCGACGCGCTCGTCGCCTGGTGCCGCGAGCGGCTCGCCGGGTTCAAGCGCCCCCGCGGGATCGACGTCGTCGACGCGCTGCCGCGCACCCCGACCGGCAAGCTCCTCAAGGACGAGGTGCGGCGGCCGTACTGGGAGCGCGGCGCCGCCCCCGACGGTCGCTGACCGGCCGGGCGCGATCGTTCCCACCCCCGGGCCCCCAACCGCTGTAATGGTGGGAGGGGGCGGCGTCCAGGGTCGCCGTCCGGGAGGGAGAGAGATGACGCTCAGTCGATCGCAAGCGACCGTCGACGATCCGGCGGTCGGCGGAGGAACGGCCACGGCCGTCGTGGTCCCCGCGCCGGGACGCGAGGTCCTGGCCGGGATGGGCGACGCCTACCCCGACCACGGCGTGCGGATGGCGGAGTCGATCCACGCCCGCGTCGAGGAGCTCGAGGCGGTGAGCGACCGGGCGCGGATGTTCGCCGAGACCGAGGGCAGCTGCACCGCCAACATCGAGCAGATCCTGTCCTTGCTGCGCAGCGGCCGACCGGCGTCGGACCACGCGTTCCCGGAGGCGGCCGAGCGCTACGCGATCGGCCTCGTCCACCGGCGGGTGTCGATGACGTCGATGCTCCACAGCTACCGGGTGGGCCAGAACTTCCTGTGGACGACCGCGTCGCGGCACCTGCAGGCCGAGGTCGGCGACGCCGAGGTCGTGCTCGACACGCTGCACGCGCTGTCGTCGTTCCTCTTCGAGTACGTCGACCTGGCGTCGACCGACCTCGTCGACACGTACCAGCAGGAGCGCGACCGCTGGATCCGGACCGCGGCGGCGGTGCGGGCCGAGACCGCCCGCGAGCTGCTCGACGGCCGGACGATCGACGAGCAGACCGCGTCGAGCCGGCTGGGCTACGAGCTGCGCGGCCACCACGTCGGGCTCATCGTCGTCGGCGACGCTACCGGCGGCGACGACCTGCGGTCGCTCGAGAAGGAGGCGATCGAGGCCGCCGGCACGCTCGGCTGCGGCGACCCGCTGCTCGTCCCGGCCGGCGCGTCGACGCTGTGGGCGTGGTGCCGGTCGCTGGAGTCGCCGTCGCGCGACGCGATCGCCCGACTTGAGCGCCACCTGCCCCGTGAGGGGGTGCGGCTGGCGATCGGCCGTCCCGCCTACGGGATCGAGGGATTCCGCGTGACCCACGTCGAGGCGCAGTACGCCGCCGACCTGTGGCGGCAGTCCCCGGCATCGACCGGCCGCACCGTGTCCTACGCCGCGGTCGAGCTCGTGTCGCTGCTGGCGTCGGACGTGACCCGCGCCCGACGGTTCGTCATCGGCGAGCTCGGGGCGCTGGCCGACCCGCAGGACGGCACGGCGCGCCTGCGCGAGACGTTGCTGTCGTTCCTCGCCCACGGCGGCAGCCACACGCTCGCCGCGCAGGCGCTGCACCTGCACAAGAACACGGTCTACACCCGGGTGCGGCGGGCCGAGGCGATCCTCGGCGTGCCGATCAGCCACCGCCGGATCGAGCTGCAGACGGCGCTCATGCTCGCCACGACCCTCGGCGACGAGGTCCTCGTGCAGGACGGTTGACGGGCGCCGCTGCGCGGTCGGTCACGGGCGCCCGGCCGGGTGCCCGCGCCGGGTCACCGCCCGGGGGCCGCGGCGCCCTCGCCGAGCAGCTGCTCGAGGCCCGACGCGATCCGCCACCGCGTGTCGGGGTCGCCCCCGTCCGATCCGGCCCGCTGATCGTCGGGCAGCCGGACGAGGCCGAACGTCACGTCGGTCCCGCGCCCGACGACCCGCACCGTCGCCGACGCGTCGTCCTCCTTCGGCGTGGTGAAGTCCAGGCCCGACGTCACCTGCTCGAACGACGTCGCCTCGTCCCGCTCGCCGGGCAGCAGCGACCCGATCGTGCCCATCGCCCGTCGGCAGCTCCCCGCCGGGCCCTCGTCGAGCTGGGTGCGCAGCTCGCGGGTGAGCATCGCGCACCCCTTCTGGCCGTTCGCCTGACCGACGGTGAGGACGAGGAACCGGCTCACCGCACGCCGCGGATCCTCGTTGCCGAACCGCTGCGAGTCCCCGCAACCGGTGACCGCGAGCGCCGCGAGGACGGCCGCGACGCCCAGCGACGCGCGTGACGAGGCCCGGCGCGCCCGGACGCGACCGCTCATCGCGTGCGCCACGTCAACCGTCGTCCCCGTCGTCGCCGTCCTCGTCGTCGTCGGCGTAGAGCGACTCGCGGGCGAGCTCCTTGCCGGACCGGTCGGTGGCGACGACCTCGAGCGTGTCGCCGTGGTAGTCGTCGGGCGCCAGCAGCGTGAAGACGCCGTTGATGACGGGGCAGCGGTCGACGACGATCCCGTCGAGCTCGGCGACGGCGAACGCCGCGCCGTTGATCATCGGGCGACCCCAGACGAGGGTCATCGCCGCGGTGTCGCCGTCGCCGCGCCACGCGCCGACGACGGTCTCGCACAGGTCGATGGTCCACTCGGGGTTGTCCTCGGCGATCTCGCCGGTGACGTCGACGTCGGCCTCGAGCGCCGCCGGCTCGCCGCCCTCGTCGGCGGGCACGAACCGGACGTGGCCGTAGACCTCCAGGCCGGTCGTCGTCCGGGCCGTTACGGGCATGAACGTGCGTCCGTGCCACGTGCGGTCGGGGAACCACGCCAGCTCGCCGGGCTCGCCGATGCCGTCGGCCTCGGACGGCTCGTCGGGGTCGGGCTCGAGCTCGGCCACCTGCTCGAGGAACACCGACCCGAGACGGTCGGCCCACCGTCCGTAGGGCACGGACTCCTGGGGCGGCTCGGCCGCGTACCGCGGGAGGAAGCGCTCGATCTCCGACATCGGGCCGGAGTCTAGATGGTCGCTAGACGGTCGCCTCGCGCTCGACGAGCAGCGTCACCGGGCCGTCGTTCACCGACCGGACGGCCATGTCCGCGCCGAACACGCCCCGCCGCGCCCCGAGCCGACGACAGAACCGGTCGTAGAGCGGCTCGGCGGTCGCGCCGTCCGCCGCGGCCGACCACGACGGCCTGGTGCCGCGGCGCACGTCGCCGTAGAGCGTGAACTGGCTGACGCACAGCGCCTCGCGGCCCCCGTCGGCGAGCGCCTCCTCCATCCGACCGTCCGGCCCGGCGAAGATCCGCAGCGACGCGACCTTGTCGGCCACCCGGTCGCACACGTCCTCGTCGTCGGTCCGCGCGACGCCCAGCAGGATGAGCAGCCCCGGCCCGATCGCCGCGACGACGTCGCCGTCGACGACGACCGACGCCTCGGTGACCCGTTGCACGAGAGCCCGCATCGCCCGGAGGGTACGGGTCGACGGTGCACTGGGCGTATCGTCGAAGGGGTCCGCGACGAGGTCGACGCGGTGGCCGCCGCGGGCCGGACGTCGGGGACGGACGACGGAGCGAGGACGATGGACGACGGGACCCTGGGCGCGCTGGGCGCGGCGCTGGAGCGCGAGCACCGCGAGATCGACGCCGGGGTCGAGGCGTACCGGCGGGGCCTGGTCGCCGGTGACGCGTCAGGCAAGGCGTTGGGTCGCACGTTCGACGCGCTCCGTCGGCACATCTACCTGGAGGAGGCGTTCCTCTTCCCCGCGATGCGGGACGAGCTGGCGATCCCGACGCTCGTCATGCTCCGCGAGCACGGCGAGCTGTGGCGGACGATGGACGCCATCGAGGCCGCCAGCGACGTCGACGCGTCGCTGGCGGCGTGCGACGAGCTCATGGCCCGTCTCGACGCCCACAACGAGAAGGAGGAGCCGATCTTCTACGGTCGCGCCGACGTCCTCCTCGCGCCGTCCGAGCACGCCGAGCTGACCGCGTTCCTGGAGGCCGGCCGGATGCCCGACGGCTGGGTCTGCCAGACCGCGCACGCCCCGCGGACGCCCGGTCCCCCGCCGGGTCGGTCGTAGGGGTCGTGCTCCGTCGGTCGGCCGTCGACACGTGTAGGTGCGCCGCACCGGATGTGACGCGCTACAGTGGTGATGCCAGTGCAGTCCTCGGACTCACAGCGAAGCGCCCCGGGGGACCAGCCCGGGGCGCTTCTGTTTGCTAGTCCCTCATCACGGTCCTGAGCGTCAGGACCAGGATGACGAGGGACTGGATTGCCAGTGCAGTCTCTATCGGACTCACCTCCTTTCGACTCGGGGACAAGGCGGTTACGGGGCCTTCCCGTTCGTCGTGGAGCGCCGTGGTCGTCCTGCACCGGCCGCGTGAGCATTGCAAGCCGACCGGACCGTCAGTCGCCGTTATGGCAGGGCACGGTGCCGGCGGGGCGCAGCCCCACACCACGCCGCGAGACGGGTCGCGCAAGAACGATCTGGGTTCGTCTGCCGGGACACGTGTCGGCGGGGAAGGTGGACAGCGGTCGAGGACGGCTGGTGCGACACACCCCCGCTTGCGCGCGGAGGACGTGCCCAGGCGATCGAGCGGCCCGTCCGCACCCGGCTCACCCCCGCTCGCGCGGGGAGGACTTGCTTGAGCCACGTGTCGCCGGTCCACGTCGCGGCTCACCCCCGCTCGCGCGGGGAGGACCGTGACGCCCTCGCCGCCGAGCGCGACGCCATCGGCTCACCCCCGCTCGCGCGGGGAGGACCCGACGAGGATGATGAGGATGCCGCCGCCGACCGGCTCACCCCCGCTCGCGCGGAGAGGACCGTACGCGCAGGTCGCCGACGACTCCATCGTCCGGCTCACCCCCGCTCGCGCGGGGAGGACGTGAGCGACGCCATCGGTCAGTCCTGCGGCAGCGGCTCACCCCCGCTCGCGCGGGGAGGACGGGAAGATCGGGACACCCCACACCTTGACCCGCGGCTCACCCCCGCTCGCGCGGGGAGGACCACGCGCCGCGGAAGCCGTCCATGTTCTCGGCCGGCTCACCCCCGCTCGCGCGGGGAGGACTCGGGACCATCGGCCCGGCCATCACGACCTCCCGGCTCACCCCCGCTCGCGCGGGGAGGACGCGAACGCCACCAGCTCGATCGACTGCAGCCGCGGCTCACCCCCGCTCGCGCGGGGAGGACGACGGGTTGTCCTCCCATTCCCCGGCCTGGTTCGGCTCACCCCCGCTCGCGCGGGGAGGACGACCCGGTGATCTCCTGCCGCCCGACCTGGTGCGGCTCACCCCCGCTCGCGCGGGGAGGACGTCTTGGCGTCCACGACCGTGACGTTACGCGCAGGCTCACCCCCGCTCGCGCGGGGAGGACGGGTACGAGATTCAGCAGTACCCCGGCAACATCGGCTCACCCCCGCTCGCGCGGGGAGGACCCGTTGGGGTTGCTGCTGTAGGCCCAGCGCTGCGGCTCACCCCCGCTCGCGCGGGGAGGACGCGCGCACGACCCCGGACAGCATCCCGAACGTCGGCTCACCCCCGCTCGCGCGGGGAGGACTGGGCTGTCACCTCGCCGACGTGTGGCCCGACCGGCTCACCCCCGCTCGCGCGGGGAGGACAGGTCGGTGAAGTCGCGGACGCCGTGGGTCTGCGGCTCACCCCCGCTCGCGCGGGGAGGACATCAAGCCGGTCTGGATCGACGATCGTAAGCTCGGCTCACCCCCGCTCGCGCGGGGAGGACCCCTGGCGGAGCATCGGACGGGCGGAGCGAATCGGCTCACCCCCGCTCGCGCGGGGAGGACTCGGCCTCACGGGCCTCCTTCACCGTGATCTGCGGCTCACCCCCGCTCGCGCGGGGAGGACCCTGCGCCCTGCTCGGCGCGCACCCACGTGGTCGGCTCACCCCCGCTCGCGCGGGGAGGACACCGCCCTCGGCATGGGCCGGGCCGGTCGCACCGGCTCACCCCCGCTCGCGCGGGGAGGACGGCCGCTTCGGCCCGGGCGGCTGTCGGGACGCCGGCTCACCCCCGCTCGCGCGGGGAGGACACGAACAGGCGGGCACGCGGGACCTCCGCACCCGGCTCACCCCCGCTCGCGCGGGGAGGACGCGACGATCCACCGCATGATCTCGGTGGCTTGCGGCTCACCCCCGCTCGCGCGGGGAGGACATGCCCAATGCCTGCTCCAGCTCGGGCCGCCGCGGCTCACCCCCGCTCGCGCGGGGAGGACACCTGCCCTCGCCGAGCGAGACGGCCGGGCAGCGGCTCACCCCCGCTCGCGCGGGGAGGACGCCCGTTCGACCTGGCGGGAGAGGTAGGTGGTCGGCTCACCCCCGCTCGCGCGGGGAGGACGGCCGCTTCGGCCCGGGCGGCTGTCGGGACGCCGGCTCACCCCCGCTCGCGCGGGGAGGACACGAACAGGCGGGCACGCG
>Ga0172382_10000387_pt1 | contig 82395 bp, 83 predicted proteins | sample Leawel138RmetaG_FD_122245 | JGI IMG/M metagenome (GOLD analysis project Ga0172382, IMG submission 122245) | Leachate microbial communities from a municipal landfill in Southern Ontario, Canada - Leachate well 138R metaG | ecosystem: Engineered > Solid waste > Landfill > Unclassified | place...
GCACCGCGCGGGTGGCAACACGCCGCGGCACGGTAAACCCCACCCGGAGCAAGACCAAATAGGGGAACACAGGTGCGGCCCGCACCGTTCCCGGGTAGGTCGCTCGAGGCGCACGGCGACGTGCGTCCCAGATGAATGGCTGTCCACGACAGAACCCGGCTTACAGGCCGACTCCCTCACTTCTTTCCTGTTCATGTCCTGCATGAGCTTCCCGCGCCAAGCAATTGATTCATTGAGTACATCTCTGGCGCGGGCTTTTCCCGTGCCCGTCCCACTCTGTCCCACTTTCGCTAAGTTACTGTTGCCAAAGCATCATTTTCCCAGGCGCGCCTTGACACCCCCGCTCCACGCTCCCTATAGTGTGCCGAAGTGGGGCAAAGTGGATCGAAGTGGGATGGAACCCACCATCCAGGGGGAAGTGGGCAGTGTTCCGGGGAGTCAATGCGCTCAGTCTCGATGCGAAGGGCCGCATGGCGATGCCCGCGCGTTATCGCGAGCGTCTGCTGGAGCGCTGCAATGGCCAGTTGGTCATCACCATCGACACCACCGATCGGGACCTGTGGATCTACCCGCTGCCCGAGTGGGAGGCCATTCAGGCCAAGCTCAACGCCCTTCCTGCCTTCGACGCCACCGCCACCCGCCTGCGCCGCCTGCTCATGGGGTACGCCACCGACACCGAAATGGACGGCGCCGGCCGCCTGCTGCTTGCGCCCATGCTGCGTGATTACGCCGGGCTGGATCACAAGGTGGTGCTGGTTGGGCAGGGCAAGAAATTCGAGTTATGGGACGAGGCGCTGTGGAACTCGCGCCGCGACGCCTGGCTGGCGGAGGGTATCGAGGATGCCTCGCTCTCGGCCGAATTGCAGAACCTGGTCCTCTGATGAACGCCCTGGAACACAAGCCGGTGCTGTTGGCGGAGGTGCTGACAGCCCTGCAAATCCGTGCCGACGGGATTTACCTGGACGGCACCTTCGGCCGTGGTGGCCACGCGGGTGCGATCCTGGCGCAGCTCGGCCCGCAAGGCCGTCTGCTTGCCACCGACAAGGACCCCGCGGCGGTGGCCGCGGCACGGCAGCGTTTCGGATCGGATCCGCGTTTTCAGATCGCGCGGGGGAGTTTTTCCATGTTGGGTAGCTTGGTGGCTGAACGCGGCTGGACCGGCAGGGTGGACGGCATCCTGCTGGACCTGGGCGTTTCCTCGCCCCAGCTCGACCAGGCGGAGCGCGGATTCAGCTTTCGCACCGCAGGCCCGCTCGACATGCGCATGGATCCCGACAGCGGCGAGAGCGTGGCCGACTGGCTTGCTCACGCGGATGAGGCGGACATCGCCCGCGTGCTGTTCGAATACGGTGAGGAGCGCCATGCGCGGCGCATCGCGCGCGCCATCGTGCAGCGTCGCGAGAGCGACCAGGGCCCGGTGCGCACCACGGGCGAACTCGTCGAACTCATCACCCGCGCCAGTCCTACCCGCGAACGTCACAAGGACCCGGCCACGCGCAGTTTCCAGGCGCTGCGCATCTTCATCAACCGCGAACTGGAGGACCTCGATGCCTTTCTGCCGCAGAGCGTGGACATGCTCGCCGCCGGCGGCCGGCTTGCGGTGATCAGTTTCCACTCCCTCGAAGACCGGCGCGTGAAGCGCTTCATCCGCGCCGAGCAGCGCGGCCCCGAGGTGCCGCGTCATCTCCCCGTGGCACCCGTGCACCATGCACGCCTGCTTTCCGTGGGCAAGGCTATCCGCGCCGATGAAGCGGAAATCAGCGCCAACCCACGTGCCCGCAGCGCCGTGTTGCGCGTGGCCGAGAGGACCTCGGCATGATGCGGCTGCTCGTACTGGCACTCGGACTCGCCTGCTTCGGCTCCGCCCTGGGTGTGGTGTATGCCAGCCATGAGTCCCGCAAACTGTTCATCGAGTTGCAGGCCCTGCAGGAGATCCGCGACGAACTGGACGTGGAATGGGGCCGCATGCAGCTGGAGCAGAGCACCTGGGCCACTCACGGGCGTATCGAGGCGACTGCACGCGACAAGCTGTCCATGCGCCTGCCCGCGCCCGACAGCGTGCGGGTGGTGCGGCCATGAGCCGGCGCGAATCCAGCGCCGTGCAGCCGGCGCGCCTCGCCTTCGTGGTGGGTGCCTTCGGCCTCGCCAGCGTGGCCCTGCTGTGGCGGGCCGTAGACCTGCACGTGTTCAATCGCGACTTCCTGCAGCAGCAGGGTGATGCGCGCGCCCTGCGCGTGGTGCCGGTGCCCGCCCACCGCGGCATGATCACCGATCGCCAGGGCGAACCGCTGGCCATCAGCACGCCGGTGGAATCGGTGTGGGCCAATCCCCAGGTGCTGGCGGAACACCGCGGGCGCATCAAGCCGCTGGCGAAGGTGCTGGGGATGGAACACACGCAGCTGGAGCGGCTCGTCGCCCAACGCAAGCAGCGCGAGTTCGTGTACCTGCAGCGCCACGTGACACCTGAAGTGGCGCAGAAGGTGCTGGCACTCGATGTCCCCGGTGTGTCGCTGCAGCGCGAATATCGCCGCTATTACCCCACCGGCGAGGTCACCGGCCATGTGCTCGGTTTCACCGACGTGGACGACCACGGCATCGAGGGCATCGAGCTGATGTACGACGAACAGCTGCGGGGCATCCCCGGCAGCAAGCGCGTCATCAGGGACCGCCTCGGCCGTATCGTGGAAAACGTGGCCAGCATCAGCGAGCCGCGCCCGGGTCGCGACCTGCGCATCAGCGTGGACCGCCGCATCCAGTATCTCGCCTATCGCGAACTCAAGGCCGCGGTGCTCCACCACCGTGCCCGCGGCGGTTCCGCCGTGGTGTTGGACGCGCGTACCGGCGAAGTGCTCGCCATGGTGAACCAGCCGGCCTACAACCCCAACAACCTACGCGATCGCGCCAGTGCCCGCGCACGCAATCGTGCCATCACGGACGTGTTCGAGCCTGGGTCCACGGTGAAGCCGTTCACGGTGGCCGCGGCCCTGGAGAGCGGCAAGTTTCACCCCGACACGGTGGTGGATACCGGTCCGGGCTTCTTGCGGGTGGGCAACAGCACGGTGCGCGATCACCATGCCCTCGGCGCCATCTCCGTGACCACGCTGTTGCAGAAATCCAGCAACGTGGGTTCCACCCTGCTGGCGCTGGCACTGCCGCCTACGGCAGTGCGCGACGTCATGCAGCGGGTGGGGTTCGGGGCCACCACCGGCAGCGGCTTTCCCGGCGAGGCCAGCGGCGTGCTGGCCTCTGGCCGTTTCGGCGAGGTGCAGCGCGCCACACTTTCCTACGGCTATGGGCTGTCGGTCACGCCCCTGCAGCTGGCCCAGGCGTATACCGTGCTCGCCTCCAACGGCCATCTGCGCCCGGTGAGTTTTCTCGCGCGCACCGAACCGGTAGAGGGTATCCCCGCCATCGCCGGGAGCACGGCTGCGCAAGTGCGAAACATGCTGGAAACGGTCACCACCCAAGGCGGTACGGGTATGCGTGCCCATGTGCCGGGCTACCGCGTCGCGGGCAAGACCGGTACGTCACGCAAGGCCGAAGCGGGCGGCTACAGCAAGGACCGCTATGTGGCGGTATTCGCGGGTATCGCCCCGGCCACCCGCCCACGCCTTGCCATGGTGGTGATGCTCGACGAGCCCTCTGCCTCCGAGTACTACGGCGGCGAAGTGGCCGCACCGGTGTTCGGTGCCGTGATGGCGGGCGCCATGCGTCTGCTCGATATCCCGCCCGACGATCTCCCACCGTCACAGCCGGCGCACGTGGCCGATGCAGGAGGCTTCCTGTGAGCGCAAGCCTGCGTAAGCTGCTGGACGGTTTTCTGGATGTGCCCGACAGTGTCGAGTGCAGCGTCGATGGCATCACCATGGACAGCCGCAAGGTGACGCCCGGTACCCTGTTCCTTGCCTGTGCCGGCATGCGCAGCCATGGTGCCCACTTCATCGAAGACGCCGTGCGTCGCGGTGCACGCGTCGTGTTGGTGGAGGCCGGAGGCGGCGTGCATACCGAAGCCGTCGACCTCCACGACCGTGCCATTCCCGTGCTGGGGGTGCCCGATCTGCGCCAGCGCGCCGGGATCCTCGCCGCGCGTTTCTACGGTGAGCCCTCGATGCATGTGCCCGTGGTGGGCGTGACCGGCACCAATGGCAAGACCTCGGTGAGCCAGTTCATCGCCCACGCGCTGGCGGTGGATGCGCCTGCGGGCGTCATCGGTACGCTGGGCAGCGGCCTGGTGGCGCAACTGGAGAGCACCGGCCACACCACCCCCGACGCCGTGCGCGTGCAGGCCACGCTGGCGGATCTGCTGGCCGCTGGCGCCCGCGCCGTGGCCATGGAGGTGTCCTCCCACGGCCTCCACCAGGGGCGTGTGAACGGTGTGCACTTCGAGGTGGCGGTATTCACCAACCTCACCCATGAACACCTCGACTACCACGGTGACATGGCTTCCTATGCCGCGGCCAAGCGCCTGCTGTTCGGCATGTCCGGCCTCAGGGCCGCGGCGCTCAACCTGGACGACCCCACGGGACGCCAGTGGCATGGCGAGCTGCGTCAGAACCTGCATGTGCTGGGCTACGGGCTGGATGCGGCGGCCGCTCCCGAGGTGCTCGGCCGCGACCTGGTGCTCGGTCCGCAGGGCATTGCCTTCGAGGCCGTGACGCCCGCCGGCACGGCGCACATCGAGAGCGCACTCATGGGCCGTTTCAACGCCGGCAACCTGCTGGGGGCGCTGTCCGCGCTGATCCTGCTCGGCATGCCCGTGGCCACCGCCGCCGAGCGCCTTTCGCGCCTGCGCGCGGTGCCCGGGCGTATGGAGCGCTTCGGCGGCGGCGCAGGACGCCCCACCGCCATCGTGGATTACGCCCACACCCCGGATGCGCTGGAGAAGGTGCTCGAGGCGGCCCGTGCCCACACCCGCGGCCGGCTGGTGTGCGTGTTCGGCTGCGGCGGCGACCGCGACCGGGGCAAGCGGCCCGTCATGGGCGAAGTTGCCGAACGCCTCGCAGACCAGGTCGTGCTCACCGACGACAATCCACGCTCCGAAAATCCGGAATTCATCGTGGAAGAGATCAAGCACGGCATGAGCCGGCCCGAACAGGCCCTCGTGATCCGTGACCGTGCCCGTGCCATCGGCACCGCGCTGGCGGAAGCCGGCGCGGACGACGTCGTGCTCGTGGCCGGCAAGGGGCACGAAACCGAACAACAGATCGGCGATCGCAAGCTTTCCTTCAGCGATCGCGTGGAAGTGAGCCGTTTCTTCGGCGAGGAGGTGCTGCATGGCTGAGGGGATCCGCAGCACCCTGGCGCAGGCGTCGGCCTGGTTGCGCGCCGACTGGGTGGGACGCGACCGCGGTTTCGAAGGCGTGTCCAGCGACTCGCGGCAGATCGCCCCGGGCAATCTGTTCGTCGCCATCCAGGGTGAGCGTCACGACGGCCACGACCACGTGCTGGAGGCCGCCCGGTGCGGCGCAGCCGCGGCTATGGTGATGCGCCGCGTGCACGTGGCCATTCCCCAGCTCATCGTGCCCGACACGCGCATCGCGTTCGCGCAACTGGCGAGTGCATGGCGCACCGTGCTGGGCACGCCGCTGGTGGCGCTCACCGGCAGCAACGGCAAGACCACCACCAAGGAGATGATCGCCGCCATCCTCGGCCTCGCCGGCCCGGTGCTGGCGACGCGCGGCAACCTGAACAACGACCTGGGGGTGCCGCTCACGCTGTTGCGCCTGGCGCCGAAGCACCGTTTCGCCGTCATCGAGATGGGCGCCAACCATCCGGGCGAAATCGCCTATCTCACCGCCATTGCGCGGCCCGACGTGGCGCTGCTCAACAACGCAGGGCCTGCACACCTGGAGGGTTTCGGCAGCGTGGAAGGCGTGGCGCGCGCCAAGGCGGAGATCTTCGACGGTCTGCGCGAGGGCGGCATCGCCGTGGTGAATGGCGACTCGGAATTCGCGCTCATGTGGCGCCTGCGTGCGGCGCCCCATCGCGTCGTCGCCTTCGGGCTCGAAGCGGAGGATGCGGACGTGTCCGCCGCGTGGGAGGCGCAGGGCGAGGGCAGCGTGCTGCACGTGCGCCATGCCCGTGGCGAATTCGATGCGAAACTGGCGCTGCCCGGCAGGCACAACATCTTGAATGCACTCGCGGCCACCGCGGCGAGCCTGGCCCTGGGCGCAACGCCGTCCATGGTGCAGGCGGGCCTCGCCGCCATGCGCCCGGTGCACGGACGCCTGGAGCAGCGCCGCGGCCGGGGCCGCGCGCTCGTCATCGACGACACCTATAACGCCAATCCCGCTTCGCTGCGCGCCGGCATGGAAGTGCTTGCCGCGAGCCATGGGCGCCGCCTGCTGGTGCTGGGCGACATGGGCGAACTGGGGGAGACGGGCGCTGCACTGCACGCGGAGGCGGGCAGGACGGCGCGGGAATTGGGGCTGGACGGTCTTTTCGCGACCGGCGAGCTTTCGCGCCACGCCGTAACGGCCTTTGGTGCGGGCGCGCAGCACTTTCCCGACCAGGCCAGCCTCATCGCCGCGCTGCAGTCGGTATTGGGGCCGGACGTGACCCTTCTCGTAAAGGGATCGCGCAGCCGCCACATGGAAAACGTGGTCGCCGCGCTGGCCGCTAACGAGGTCTAGAAAACCGATGCTGTATCACCTCAGCGAATATCTGGCGCAGTACTACTCGGGCTTCAACGTCTTCCAGTACCTGACCCTGCGCGCCATCCTGGGCGTGCTCACCGCCCTCTTGCTGTCGCTCTGGTTCGGGCCTTTGCTGATCCGCAAACTCACCTTTCACCAGATCGGCCAGTTCGTGCGCGACGACGGCCCGCAGAGCCATCTTTCCAAGGCCGGCACGCCCACCATGGGCGGGGCATTGATCCTGTTCGCCGTGGCCGCGGGTACGCTGCTGTGGGCGGATCTCGGCAACCGCTACGTATGGGTGGTGCTGGTGGTCACGCTACTGTTTGGTGCCATCGGCTGGGTGGACGACTACCGCAAGATCATCAAGAAGCAGTCCACCGGCCTGCGCGCCAAGGAAAAATACTTTCTGCAATCGCTGTTCGGCCTGGGTGCGGCACTGGTGCTGTTCGTGACCGCCACCACAGCGGCGGAGACCCAACTCATCGTGCCGTTCTTCAAGAACGTCTCCATTCCCCTCGGCGTGGGCTTCGTGCTGCTCGCCTATCTCGTCATCGTGGGCACCAGCAACGCCGTGAACCTCACCGACGGCCTGGACGGGCTCGCCATCATGCCCACGGTCATGGTGGCCGGTGCGCTCGGCGTGTTCGCCTACGTGACCGGCAATGTGAATTTCGCGGGTTACCTGGGCATCCCGTACGTGGCCGGCGCCGGTGAGATGCTGATCATCTGCAGCGCCCTGGTGGGCGCGGGGCTTGGTTTCCTGTGGTTCAACGCCTATCCGGCGCAGGTGTTCATGGGCGACGTGGGGGCACTGGCGCTCGGCGCCGCACTCGGCACCATCGCCGTGGTGGTGCGCCAGGAACTGGTGCTGTTCATCATGGGCGGCGTGTTCGTGATGGAGACCGTCTCGGTGATCCTGCAGGTGGGGTCTTACAAGCTCACCGGGCGGCGCATCTTCCGCATGGCGCCGCTGCACCATCACTTCGAACTGAAGGGGTGGCCGGAACCGCGCGTGATCGTGCGTTTCTGGATCATCACCGTCGTGCTCGTACTCATTGGTCTGGCCACCTTGAAGGTCCGCTGATGACGACCGCCGCCGCCCTCAAGCTTCCTTCCACCGGCCGGGCCCCCCTGCTGGTGGCCGGTCTCGGCAACACCGGGCTGTCGGTCGTGCGCTTCCTCGCGCGCCGCGGCATCGCCTTCACGGTGGCCGACTCGCGCGAGGCGCCGCCGGGTCTGGACGTGCTGCGCCGCGAGTTGCCGGATGTGGAGGTGAAGCTGGGTGCCTTCGGAGCCGACGCGTTTGCACGTGCGGGCACCATCGTGCTGAGTCCCGGCATCGCCACCGATATCCCTGCGGTGCAAGCGGCGCGCGCCGCCGGCGTGCCCGTCATCGGCGACATCGAACTGTTCGCGCAGGCGGCCGACGCGCCGGTGGTGGCCATCACCGGCTCCAACGGCAAGAGCACCACCACCACGTTGGTGGCTGAGATGGCGAAGCGCGCGGGTAAGGACGTGCGCGTGGGCGGCAATCTCGGCACGCCCGCGCTCGATCTGCTGGAAGACGGGCGACCCGATCTCTACGTCCTGGAACTGTCCAGCTTCCAGTTGGAGACCACCTTCACGCTGGACTGTGCCGCGGCCGTGGTGCTCAACCTCAGCGACGATCACCTGGATCGCCATCACAGCCTGCTGGAGTACGCCGCCGTGAAGCAGCGCATCTTCCATGGCAACGGCGTAATGGTGGTGAACGCCGAGGATGCCTTCAGCGCGGCGATGGCGGATGGGCGCCGTTGGGTGGTGCGGTTTTCGCTGCTGGCACCGCGCCAGGCGCAGGATTTCGGCCTTCGCACTCTGCATGGCCGCGAGTACATCGTGCACGGGGAGCAGGCACTGATGCCTTGCGACGACGTGCGCATCCCCGGGCGGCACAACCTCGCCAATGCGCTGGCTGCACTCGCCCTGGGCGAGGCGGTGGGTCTGCCCATGGCTGCCATGTTGGCCACCTTGCGCGATTTCCCCGGCCTCAGCCATCGCTGTGAATTCATCGCCGAGGTTGACGGCGTGCGCTACTACAACGATTCCAAGGGCACCAATGTGGGCTCCACGCTTGCAGCCCTGGCGGGCATGCCGGGCGCGAAGGTAGTCCTCATCGCCGGCGGCGAGGGCAAGGGCCAGGACTTCAAGCCACTGGCTCACGCGGTGGCGGTGCGTGGCCGCGCCGTGGTGCTCATCGGTCGTGATGCCGGCATCATCGCACAGGCCCTCGCCGACGCCGCACCCCTGCACCATGCCGCCAGCATGGAAGACGCGGTGAGACTGGCCCGGCAGCATGCACGTGCCGGCGATGCGGTGCTGCTGTCGCCTGCCTGCGCGAGTTTCGACATGTTCCGCAACTACGAGCATCGTGGTGACGTATTCACCGCCGCGGTGCGAGGGCTTGCCCCTTGAACGCGGTATTCGCCAGCCACGCGGCCAACACCCGCCAACCGCCCATGGCGTGGGACGGCGTGCTGTTACTCGTGGTGTTCACGCTGGCCGGGCTCGGGCTGGTGATGGTGGGGTCGGCTTCGGTCTCCCTCGCCGATCGCCAGACCGACGAGCCGTTCTATTACCTGGCACGTCAACTCATGAGCCTCGGCGCGGGTCTTGCGCTGGCCCTCGTCGTCGCGCGCATGCCGCTGGCGCTGTGGCAACACCTGGGCGTGCCCATGCTCATTGTTGCCACCGCGCTGCTGGTGCTGGTCCTGGTACCCGGCCTCGGTCGCAGCGTGAACGGCAGCACCCGCTGGCTGGCACTGGGGCCGCTGGGCTTTCAGGTATCCGAGTTCGCGAAGCTGGCGGCGGTGGTGTATGTCGCCGGCTACCTGGTGCGGCACGACGAAGCGGTGCGTACCACGTTGGGCGGTTTCCTCAAACCATTGGCACTGCTTGGCGTGATGGCGCTGCTGCTGCTGCTGGAGCCCGATTTCGGCGCCACCGTGGTGATCCTCGCCACCGTCATGGGCATGCTGTTCCTGGGCGGTGTGCGTCTGTCGCTGTTCGGGCTGCTGGTGACACTCGCCGCAAGCGGCCTGGCGGTGTTGGCGATCACCTCGCCCTATCGCATGGAGCGCCTCACGGCGTTCACCAACCCCTGGGCCGATCCCTTCAACAGCGGCTATCAGCTCACCCAGGCGCTCATCGCCTTCGGGCGCGGCGAATGGTTCGGCGTGGGCCTGGGCGGCAGCATCCAGAAGCTGTTCTACATGCCCGAGGCGCACACCGATTTCCTGTTCGCCGTCATGGCCGAGGAACTGGGGCTCGCGGGCGTGGCAGCGGTGATCCTGCTGTTCGGTTTTCTCACCTGGCGCGGCTTCGCCATCGGCCGACGCGCATCGCGCGCGGGCCTCGCCTTCGGCGGTCACCTGGCCTTCGGCATCACCTTGTGGCTGGCCATCCAGGCCTTCGTGAACATGGGTGTGAACATGGGCGCGCTACCCACCAAGGGATTGACCCTGCCACTCATGAGCTACGGGCGCTCCAGCCTGCTGGTGGTGTGCATCGCGCTCGCCATGCTGCTGCGGGTGGATCACGAGGTGCGGCGTCACGAACTGGGTCGCGGGGTGGTGCGATGACTACGCGCATTCTGATCATGGCGGGCGGCACCGGCGGGCACGTGTTTCCGGCGCTGGCGGTGGCCCAGGACCTGGTGGTGCGCGGGGTGGAGGTGCACTGGCTCGGCACCCGCGCCGGCATGGAGGCGGCGCTGGTAGCCAAGGCCGGTTTGCCCCTGGAATTCGTGGACGTGGCGGGGCTGCGCGGCAACGGCCTGCTGGGCTGGCTGGCGGCGCCGGTGCGCCTCAGCCGGGCCCTGTGGCAAGCGCTGCGCATCCTGCGGCGTGTACGCCCCGCTGCCGTGCTCGGTATGGGCGGTTTCGTCACCGGCCCCGGTGGCGTGGCCGCGCGCCTGCTCGGCATCCCCTTGCTGGTGCACGAGCAGAACGCCATCGCCGGACTCACCAACCGCCTGTTGGCACGCATCGCCGGCACGGTGATGGAGGCGTTCCCGGGCACTTTCGCGCAGGCGGTACACACGGGCAACCCCGTGCGCCGCGAGATCGCCGCGCTGCCTGAGCCTGCCGCACGTTATCAGGAGCGCACGGATCGGCTGCGGCTGCTGATCATCGGCGGCAGCCTGGGTGCCATGGCCCTCAACCAGACGTTACCGAAGGCGCTGGCCTTGCTCGATCCCGCCATGCGTCCGCAGGTGAAGCACCAGACCGGGCAGCGTAACTTCGAGACGACACAGCGCGGTTACGCCAGCGCACGGGTTGAAGCCGAACTGCTGCCCTTCGTGGATGACATGGCCGCAGCCTACGCCTGGGCCGATTTGGTGGTCTGCCGTGCGGGTGCGCTCACCGTGAGTGAACTGGCCGCCGCGGGTGTGCCGGCCCTACTTGTTCCGTTTCCCTATGCGGTGGACGACCACCAGACCCATAACGCGCAATTCCTGGTGCAGGCACGCGCCGGCGTGTTGTTGCCCCAGGAATCCCTCACCCCGGAGAATCTGGCCGAGGCCCTGCGTGACTTCTGCGCCGAACCCGCAGACGGCCGTGCCCGGCTGCGTGCCATGGCACAAGCCGCGCGCGGCCTCGCCCGTCCGGACGCCACACGAAAGGTGGCCGATCTCTGCCTGCTACGAGCGACGGAGGCTCACTGAATGAACAGCAAGCGTTCGTCAGACAAGAATCCCATGCGCCGCATCCGGTGCATCCACATGGTCGGCGTCGGCGGCGCGGGCATGGGCGGTATCGCCGAGGTGCTCATCAATCTCGGTTATAACCTCACGGGCTCCGACCTGCGCGAGAACGTGGTGACGCGCAGGTTGCGCGACATGGGTGCGCGTATCGCCATCGGCCATGCGGCGGAGAATATCGCGGGCTGTGACGTGGTGGTGATCTCCTCGGCGGTGAACGATGAGAACCCTGAGGTGCGGGCTGCGCACGCGCAGCACATTCCGGTGGTGCCGCGCGCCGAAATGCTGGCCGAGCTGATGCGCTTCCGCTACGGCATCGCCGTGGCGGGTACCCACGGCAAGACCACCACCACCAGTCTGGTCGCCAGTCTCATGGCCGAAGGCGGTCTGGATCCTACCTTCGTCATCGGCGGCAAGCTCAACAGTGCCGGCACCCACGCGCGCCTGGGTGAAAGCCGCTATCTGGTGGCCGAGGCCGATGAAAGCGACGCCTCGTTCCTGTATCTGCTGCCCATGATTGCCATCGTCACCAACATCGATGCCGATCACATGGCCACCTACGAAGGCGATTTCACGCGCCTGCGCCACACCTTCGTCGAGTTCCTGCACCACCTGCCGTTCTATGGGCTCGCGGTGCTGTGCCACGAAGACCCGGTGATCCGCGCCATGGTGCCCGAGGTGGCGCGGCCCGTGCTCACCTACGGCTTCGACGAAGAGGCGGACGTGCGGGCGGTGGACATCCACCAGGAAGGTTTGCGCAATCACTTCACCGTGCTGCGCCCCGAGCAAGCGCCGCTGTCCGTCACCCTCAACCTGCCCGGCCGCCACAACGTGCTCAACGCCCTCGCGGCGATCACGGTGGCGACCGAGGTGGGCGTGGATGACGTCGCCATCCAGCATGGGCTGGAGACCTTCCAGGGCATCGGCCGCCGCTTCCAGATCTACGGTGACATCACCACGCGCCAGGGCGTCATCACCCTGGTGGACGACTACGGCCATCATCCACGGGAGATTGCCGCCACGCTGCAGGCGGCACGCGCCGCCTGGCCCGAGCGTCGTCTGGTGCTGGCGTTCCAGCCGCACCGCTACACACGTACACGCGACCTGTTCGAGGATTTCTCGGAAGTGTTGTCCTCGGTGGATGCACTGCTGCTGCTCGAGGTCTACCCCGCTGGCGAGAAGGCCATCACGGGTGCCGACAGCCGCACCTTGTGCCGTGCCATCCGCGCGCGCGGTCAGGTGGACCCGGTGTTCGTGGCCACCGCCGCGGATCTCGACAGTACCCTGCTGGGCGTCATCCGCGCCGGCGACGTGGTAGTGACCATGGGCGCCGGTGACATCGGCCATGCCGCGCCGCGTCTGGTGGAGACACTCGCGCTTCCGGAGGGTGCGGCATGAATGCCGTGGCCACGGCCGGCACCCCGCTGCGCGGCACCCTGCTGCGCGACGAGCCCATGGCACGCCATACCACGTGGCGTGTCGGCGGGCCGGCCGACGCTGTTTACCTACCGGCGGATGCGGACGACCTGGCCGCCTTCCTGCGCGGCCTGCCCACGGACGAGCCGCTGTTCTGGCTCGGGCTCGGCAGCAACCTGCTGGTGCGCGACGGTGGCATCCGCGGCACGGTCATCGCCACCGCCAAGTCGCTGGGCGCGCTGGTGCGTGTGGATGCCACGCACGTGCGCGCGGAAGCAGGCGCGCCCTGCGCCATCCTGGCGCGCTTCTGCGCGCGCGAGGGGCTTGCCGGTGCCGAGTTCCTGGTGGGCATCCCCGGGACCTTCGGCGGTGCGCTCGCCATGAACGCAGGCTGCTTCGGCGGCGAGACCTGGGCGCTGGTGGAAGAGGTCGAAACCATGGATCGCGCCGGGCGCAGACACGTGCGTCGGCGCGAGGAGTTCGCAGCGGGTTACCGCCACGTGCGCGGCCCGGCCGGTGAGTGGTTCATCGCAGCCACCCTGCGGCTTGCGCCCGGCGACGCCGATGAGCTGGCCGCACGCATGCGCGGCTGGCTCGACAGGCGCAGCGCCTCGCAGCCCACGCAGCAGGCCAATGCGGGATCGGTGTTTCGGAACCCACCCGGCGATTTTGCCGGCAGGCTGATCGAGGCGAGCGGATTGAAGGGCTTCTGCATCGGAGGCGCGTGCGTCTCGGAGAAGCACGCAAATTTCATCGTCAACACGGGTGCGGCGACCGCCGCGGACATCGAGGCGCTCATCCGTCACGTGGCTGAGCGCGTCGAGGCGCAGCACGGCATCCGGCTCGAGACCGAGGTGCGGGTGGTCGGTGAACCACTGCAATGAGAGACATGACCCAGGCAATCACGGCAGCAGATTTCGGAAAGGTGGCGGTGCTCATGGGCGGCACCTCGGCCGAGCGCGACGTTTCGCTCAAGAGCGGCAATGCCGTGCTGGCAGCCCTCAAGCGTCGTGGCGTGGATGCACACGGCATCGATGCCGTTGCCGGCGTGCTCGGCAAGCTCGAACGCGGCGGTTTCCAGCGCGTGTTCATCGCCCTGCATGGCCGCGGCGGCGAGGATGGCGTCATGCAGGGTGCGCTGGAAGCGCTCGGCCTGCCCTACACGGGCAGCGGCGTGCTCGCATCCTCGCTCGGCATGGACAAGTGGCGCACCAAGCTGGTGTGGCAGGCCGCAGGTCTGCCGGTGCCCGACTATGTGCTGCTCGACGGCGCCAGTGATTTCGATGCGGTGGAGCATCGGCTGGGTCTGCCGCTGTTCGTGAAACCCGTGCACGAGGGCTCCAGTGTTGGCGTCATCAAGGTGAAGGGCGTCGGTGAACTGCACGCCGCCTGGCGCGAATCGGCGCAGTTCGACCGCCTGGTGCTCGCTGAACGTTGCGTGAGCGGCGGCGAGTACACCGTGGCGATACTGGACGGCCAGGCGCTGCCCGTGATCAAGATCGAACCGGCCAACGAGTTCTACGACTACGACGCCAAGTACTTCCGTGACGATACGCGTTACCTGTGTCCTTGCGGTCTGACACCGGAGCAAGAGCGTGCGATGCAGCAGCTGGCGCTGCGCGGCTTCGATGTGCTCGGTTGCAGCGGTTGGGCGCGTATCGACTTCCTGGTGGATGCCGACGGCACCCAATACCTGCTCGAAGCCAACACCGTGCCGGGCATGACCGATCACAGCCTGGTGCCCATGGCTGCGCGCGCGGCCGGCATCGACTTCGACGAACTGGCGTGGCGCATCCTTGCGGCCACGCTGGAGGTCAGGACATGAAACGCCAGGCACGCTCACGCCAGGCGCGTCAGGCCGTGCGGATGGCACGGCGACGGGCCGCGGGCATGGCGGTGGCGGTGCTGGTCCTGCTCGGCACGGGTGCCATGGCACTGGAGCGCCTGCTGGACCCGGCGAGCTTCCCGGTTCGCACGCTGCGCCTTGGCGGCGAACTGGCGCACATCGACCGGGCTCAGGTGCGCGACCTCGCGCTTGCCCATGCTGCAGGTGGTTTCCTGCGCGTGGATGTGGATGGCATGCGCGCTGCGGTCGGCGCGTTGCCCTGGGTGCGTGAGGCGGCGGTGCGGCGCGTGTGGCCCGACATCATCGAGGTGGAGGTGCGTGAGCACCGTGCCCTGGCGCAATGGCGTGGAAGCGCGCTGCTGAGCGAACAGGGGGTGCTGTTTTCACCGCCGCGTGCGCAATGGCCCGAGGGCCTTCCGGCGTTTACGGGGCCGGATGGCAGCGCAGCCGGAGTGGTGCAGCGCTACCGCGAATTGCACGGAATCCTCGGTCCTGTCGGCTTGACGGTGGTGAGCCTGGAGATGAGCGAGCGGCGTGCACTGCGTCTCGGCCTGGACAACGGCCTCATGGTGTTGCTGGGCCGCGATGATCCGCAGGCGCGCCTGGAACGTTTCGTGCGCGTGTATCCCAAGGCGCTGGAGCAGCAGGCTGCCGGGATCATGCAGGTGGATCTGCGCTACACCAACGGCTTCGCCGTGGCGTGGAAGAAGGCGGCTCCCGCAGTCTGACGGGGAAGGAACGCATGTCGAAGAAAACAGAAAAGAACCTCATCGTCGCCCTCGATATCGGCACCTCCAAGGTGGTGAGTATCGTCGGCGAAATCACGCCGGAGAACGAAGTCGAGATCGTCGGTCTCGGCTCCCATCCGTCACGCGGCTTGAAAAAAGGCGTGGTGGTGAACATCGAATCAACGGTGCAGTCCATCCAGCGCGCGGTGGAGGAGGCCGAGCTCATGGCCGGCTGCCAAATCCACTCCGTGTACGCGGGCATCGCCGGTAGCCACATCCGCAGCCTCAACTCCCATGGCATCGTCGCCATTCGCGACAAGGAGGTTTCCATGGGCGATGTGGAGCGCGTGATCGATGCGGCGCGCGCGGTGGCGATTCCCGCGGATCAGCAGATCCTCCACACCCTGGCCCAGGAGTTCATCATCGACAGCCAGGAGGGCATCAAGGAACCGGTGGGCATGTCGGGCGTACGCCTGGAGGCCAAGGTACACCTGGTGACGGGGGCGGTGAGCGCGGTGCAGAACATCGTCAAGTGTGTGCGGCGCTGCGGGCTCGAGGTGGACGACATCGTGCTGGAGCAGTTGGCCTCCAGCTATGCCGCGTTGTCGGAGGATGAGAAGGAACTGGGCGTGTGCCTGGTGGATATCGGCGGTGGTACTACCGATATTGCCGTGTTCAGCGAAGGCGCCATCCGCCATTCGGCAGTGATCCCTATCGCCGGCGATCAGGTGACCAACGACATCGCCGTGGCCTTGCGCACGCCGACCCAGTTCGCTGAAGAGATCAAGATCAAGTACGCCTGTGCGCTCACCCAGCTCGCCAGCGTGGACGAGACCATCGAAGTGCCAAGTGTCGGCGATCGCCCGGCCCGGCGCCTGGCGCGTCAGACCCTCGCCGAAGTGGTGGAGCCACGCTACGAGGAATTGTTCACCCTGGTGCAGGCCGAGCTGCGGCGCAGCGGCTACGAGGACCTGTGTGCCGCCGGCGTGGTCATCACGGGCGGCACCGCCAAGATGGAAGGCGTGGTCGAGCTGGCCGAGGAGATCTTCCACATGCCTGTGCGCCTCGGTGTGCCCCAGGGCGTCGCCGGTCTGGTCGATGTGGTGCGTAACCCGATCTACTCCACGGGCGTGGGGTTGTTGCTTTATGGCAAGTACAACCGCGGGGGGGGGCGCGAATTGCAGCAGGGCGCCGGCATCAGCGGCGTTTGGAAACGCATGAAGCACTGGTTCCAAGGCAATTTCTGACAAACGGGTGCGGCGCGGCGCCTGGGGCAGGGGCGCGCGCCGGGTTGAACGGCAGGTAACGTCCGGCGTGCCGGGCGGGCAGAAAACAAGAGGAGATAACAATGTTTGAACTAATGGACGCGCAGGCGCAGAGCGCCATCATCAAGGTCATCGGTGTGGGCGGCGGTGGCGGCAATGCCCTCGAACACATGGTGGCTTCCAGCATCGAAGGCGTGGACTTCATCTGTGCCAACACCGATGCGCAGGCATTGAAAAAATCCTCGGCACGTACCGTGCTGCAGCTGGGTGGCAACATCACCAAGGGCCTGGGTGCAGGTGCCAATCCCGATATCGGCCGTCAGGCAGCCATCGAAGACCGTGAGCGCATTCAGGAGGTGCTCGAAGGCGCCGACATGGTGTTCATCACCGCCGGCATGGGTGGCGGGACGGGCACCGGCGGTGCACCCGTCGTGGCCCAGGTGGCCAAGGAACTTGGTATTCTCACCGTGGCGGTGGTCACCAAGCCGTTTCCGTTCGAGGGCAAGAAGCGCATGGAGATCGCCCAAAAGGGCATGGAAGAGCTCAAGCAGTATGTGGACTCACTGATCACCATCCCCAACGAGAAGCTGCTTTCCGTGCTCGGCAAGCAGATGACGCTGCTCGATGCCTTCAAGGCGGCCAACGACGTGTTGCTCGGTGCGGTACAGGGCATCGCCGAACTGATCACGCGCCCCGGCCTCATCAACGTGGACTTCGCCGATGTGCGCACCGTCATGTCGGAGATGGGCATGGCCATGATGGGCTCGGGGGTCGCCCGGGGCGAGGGGCGCGCGCGTGCTGCCGCCGAAATGGCGATTTCGAGCCCGCTGCTGGAGGACGTGGACCTGTCGGGTGCCCGCGGCATTCTGGTGAACGTGACGGCCGGTCTGGACATGTCCATCGGCGAGTTCGAGGAGGTGGGCAACGCGGTGAAGGAATTTGCAGCCGAAAACGCCACGGTGGTGGTCGGCACGGTGATCGATTCCGAAATGAGTGACGAGCTGCGCGTGACGGTGGTCGCTACGGGTCTGGGACGCAAGCCCCAGGAGCAGGCCGAGCAGAACCTGCGTGTGGTGTCCACGGCGCGTAACGCCACCACGGGTGAAATCGACTATACGCACCTGGAGCGCCCGACCATCCAGCGCCTGCGTGAACGTGAGAAGGACCCCAACCTCGACCTGCTGGACATCCCTGCGTTCCTCAGGCGACAGGCCGACTGACGGGTCAAGAGCAGGTCAGACAGTGCCGATCCGGCGCCTGGGGAACGACTGTGAACCCGTTCACTAGGCAGGGTTATGGCGCTGTGTTACCATTTGTCACGAATTTATTCAGATTGATATAAATCAAAGGCTTACAGGCCTATCCATGATCCGTCAGCGCACCTTGAAGAACATCATCCGGGCCACCGGGGTTGGGCTCCATACGGGTGAGAAGGTATACCTCACTCTCCACCCGGCCCCTGTCGATACCGGCATCGTGTTCCGACGCGCAGATCTGGAAGGCAGCGTCGAGATCCCTGCCAAGGCGGAAAACGTGGGGGATACCACCCTGTCCACCACGCTCGTGAAGGGGGATGTGCGTATCTCGACCGTTGAGCACCTTCTTTCCGCCATGGCCGGCATGGGCATCGACAATGCCTATGTGGATGTGAGCGCCCCCGAAGTCCCTATCATGGATGGCAGTGCGGGTCCATTCGTGTTCCTGCTGCAGTCGGCAGGCATCGTGGAACAGGATGCACCCAAGCGCTTCATCCGCATCAAGCGCAGCATCGTGGTCGAAGAGGGTGACAAATGGGCACGCTTCGATCCCTTCGACGGTTTCAAGGTTTCCTTCCGCATCGAATTCGATCACCCGGCATTTTCCGGCCGCAGCCAGCAGGCCGAGGTGGACTTCTCGACCACCTCGTTCGTGAAGGAGGTGAGCCGGGCCAGGACCTTCGGTTTCATGAGCCAGCTCGAGGCGCTGCGTGCGCGCAACCTCGCCTTGGGTGGCAGCCTGGACAACGCCATCGTGGTGGATGAATACCGCGTCCTGAACGAGGACGGGCTCCGCTACGAGGACGAATTCGTCAAGCACAAGATTCTGGATTCCATCGGCGATCTGTACCTGCTGGGCTGCAGCCTCATCGGCGCGTTCACCGGCTACAAGTCCGGGCATGCGCTGAACAACCGGCTGTTGCTCGCATTGATCGCCGACAAGGGCGCCTGGGAGCAGGTGACCTTCGACGACCCGCAGCAGGCACCCATCTCCTACATCCAGCCGGTGGCCGTCAACTAGGGTTGCGGCCGCGCGCGGCGAGACGGCGCAGGGAGTCGCGGAGGTCGGGAGCGGCGACGGTGTCAGCGGCATCAGCAAGGCACTGCGTGGCCTCGCTGGAGAGCCGGAGTGACGGGCCGGGATTCATGGCACGGGCGCTCTCGGCGACGGGGGCGACCCGCACCTGAATGGACTTCAGTGCCGCCAGATCGGGCAGCCCGCGCAGCGTCTCCAGCAGGCGGGGTGCGAGGTAATGTGCCCGCATGCGCCAGGCGGTGGAATCGGCATGGAGGACAAGGACCCCATCCCGGACATTCGCGACCCGTACGTGGGGCGCGAGGGCGGGCGGCAGGCAGTCGGCGACACGCCGGTCGATCACAGCCAGTTGGCGCGCCCGGTCGATGAGGCGCTGCAGGCCGGCGGTGACGGCCAGTCGGTCAGCACGAAGAGGTTTGCTCAAGAAGGGGCACCACAACAGTAACAAGTGATCCGAATCATCCGGGCGACCGGTTCGGAAGTAAAGAGTCCCTGCCATGAACATTCTATTTTTGACCAAGTGTCACACCCGCTCCCGCTGCCTGAACCTGGGCAGGAGCGGCGTCATCGTGACAGCGATTGCGGTCTTCGTGGTCCTCCCCCTGCTTGGTGGCTATGCGGGATACCGGCTTGGCCAGGCCACCAGCGAACCCCATATGCTGTCCGTCACCTGGGCGGAGGAGATGCAGGCGCAGCGTGAAGCCATCACCGAGGCACGGCGGGTGGCCCAGGAGAACCTCAACGCCCTCGCCCTGCGCATGGGCCAGATGCAGGCCCATGTGATCCGTCTGGATGCGCTCGGCCAGCGCCTGACCCGCATAGCCAATCTGGACGACGGGGAATTCGATTTCGATCAGCCACCCGCCCAGGGTGGTCCCGCCCCCATCGCGGCCGAACAGCCGCTGGAAATACCGGATTTCGTCGCCCTGCTGGACGACCTCTCGCAGAAACTCGATGACCGCTCCCGTCAGCTGGACGTGCTCGAGACCATGCTCATCAACCGCAACATGCAGGCCGAGGTGCGTCCGGCCGGACGGCCGATCAAAAGTGGCTGGATTTCTTCTTACTTCGGCGTCCGCAGCGACCCCTTCACCGGCCGGCCCGAGCATCATAACGGTATTGACTTGGCCGGCAAGGAAGGCTCGGAGGTGATTGCCGTCGCCGCGGGGGTGGTGACCTGGGCCGGCGAGCGCTGGGGCTACGGCAACCTGGTGGAGATCAACCACGGCAATGGTCATGTGACCCGTTATGGCCACAGCAAGGACATCCTCGTGAACGTGGGTGAGACGGTCCGCAAGGGCCAGGCGGTGGCCACCATGGGCTCCACCGGTCGCTCCACCGGTCCCCATGTGCACTTCGAGGTGATTCTCAACGGCCGGCACGTAGACCCGATGACCTATATGCGGGCCGCGCGCTGAACCAATTGCTTCGGCGCCGGTCCCTTCTCTCGAGGCGCCGGCATCAATCCGGTGACCCCCGCCGCTGCCGGTACATACAACCGCCAGCCCGCTTTTTTGCGTTATCATTCGCGGACTTTTACGCCCACCTGTAGGATTCCATGGTCAGTCTGTTGCTGAACAAGATTTTTGGCAGCCGTAACGAGCGTATCGTAAAGCGGTTTTCCAAGACGGTCGCGCAGATCAACGCGCTCGAACCCACGATGGAGGCGCTGTCCGATGAGGCACTGAGCGCCAAGACGTCCGAGTTCCGCGAACGCCTGGCAGGCGGTACCGCGCTGGACGATCTATTACCGGAAGCCTTTGCGGTTGTGCGTGAGGCGAGCCGGCGCGTACTCGGCATGCGCCACTACGACGTGCAGCTCATCGGCGGTATGGTGCTGAACAGCGCCAGGATCGCCGAGATGCGCACCGGCGAGGGCAAGACCTTGGTGGCTACCCTGGCGGCCTACCTGAACGCACTGCCGGCCAAGGGCGTGCACGTCATTACGGTGAACGATTACCTGGCGCGGCGTGACGCCGAGTGGATGGGGCGCCTGTACAACTTCCTCGGTCTCTCCGTGGACGTAGTGGTGGCCGGCATGGATGCCGAGGCCAAGCGCGCCGCCTATGCGGCCGACATCACCTATGGCACCAACAACGAGTTCGGTTTCGACTACCTGCGCGACAACATGGCGTTTTCGCTGACCGAGAAGGTTCAGCGGGAACTCAACTACGCCATTATCGACGAGGTGGACTCCATCCTTATCGACGAGGCACGTACGCCCCTGATCATCTCGGGTCCCGCCGAGGACAGTTCCGAACTGTATCAGCGCATGAATGCGCTGATCCCAAGCCTCAGCAAACAGGTTGCCGAGGGCGAGCCCGGCGACTACACCGTCGACGAGAAGGCCAAGCAGGTCTACCTGACAGAGGATGGCCACCAGCACGTCGAAGACCTGCTGCTGCAAAACGGCCTGCTGAAGGAAGGCGAGAGCCTGTATGACGCCGGGAACATCGGCCTCATGCATCACCTCAATGCCGCCTTGCGTGCCCACGTGCTGTATCACCGCGACGTGGAGTACATCGTCCGCGACGGGCAGATCGTCATCGTGGACGAATTCACCGGCCGCACCATGCCCGGCCGGCGCTGGTCCGATGGCCTGCACCAGGCCATCGAGGCGAAGGAGGGCGTGCGCATCCAGAACGAGAACCAGACGCTCGCCTCCATCACCTTCCAGAACTATTTCCGGCTGTACAACAAACTGGCCGGCATGACCGGTACGGCAGACACGGAAGCCTTCGAGTTCCAGCAGATCTACGGCCTCGAAGTGGTGGTGATCCCCACCAACAAGCCCATGATCCGCAACGATATGGGCGATCTGGTCTACCTGTCCGCACGTGAGAAGTACGACGCGGTCATCGAAGACATCAAGGATTGCACCCAGCGCGGGCAGCCGGTGCTGGTAGGCACCACGTCCATCGAGATTTCCGAGTACCTTTCCAAGCTGTTGAAGAAGGAGGGTATCGGGCACGAAGTGCTGAACGCCAAGCAGCATGAGCGTGAGGCGGAGATCGTGGCCCAGGCGGGCCGGCCGGGTGCGGTGACCATCGCCACCAACATGGCCGGCCGCGGCACCGACATCGTCCTTGGTGGCAATCCCAATACTGAGATTGCTGCGCTTGGGGATGACCCCGCCCCCGAGGCGGTGCAACGCACTCGAGACGAATGGCAACAGCGCCATGAACATGTGATCGCTGCCGGCGGCCTGCATATCATCGGCACCGAGCGACATGAGTCACGACGCGTGGACAACCAGTTGCGCGGACGTTCCGGGCGCCAGGGTGACCCCGGCTCCAGCCGTTTTTATCTTTCGCTCGAAGACAGCCTGATGCGCATCTTTGCTTCTGATCGCGTGTCCGGGCTCATGCAGCGCCTGGGCATGCAGGAAGGCGAGGCCATCGAGCACCACTGGGTCACCAAGGCCATCGAAAATGCACAGCGCAAAGTCGAAGGGCATAACTTCGACATCCGCAAGCAGTTGCTCGAATACGACGATGTCGCCAATGACCAGCGCAAGGTCATTTACGAGCAGCGTAACGAGTTGATGGCCTCGGAAGACATCTCCGACACCATCGCGGTTATCCGCGAAGACGTCCTCAACGGCGTCATCGATCAATACATCCCGCCGCAGAGCCTGGAAGAGCAGTGGGATATTCCCGGCCTCATGGAGGCACTGGAGCGCGAGTTCGGGCTGCAGGTGGATGTGAAAGGCTGGCTCGACAGCGATGCTGACCTGCACGAGGAAACCCTGCGCCAGCGCATCCTCGAGGAAATGGTGACGGTTGCCAAGGCCAAGGAGGATATGGCCGGTACCGCCGTGATGCGCCACTTTGAGAAGGCCGTCATGCTGCAGGTGCTCGACGGCCTCTGGAAAGAGCATCTGGCCGCGATGGATTACCTGCGCCAGGGCATACACCTGCGCGGCTATGCGCAGAAAAACCCCAAGCAGGAATACAAACGCGAGGCCTTCGCCCTGTTCCAGCAATTGCTCGAGCGCATCAAGCATGACGTGGTTGCGATCACCGCCCGCGTGCAGGTGCGCGCACCCGAGGACGTGGACGCGGTGGAGGAGCAGCGCCGTGCCGCGCCCGCCGCCGTGCAGTATGAGCATGCGAGCGCCGCTTCCTACGCCGCGACGGCAGGGGAGGAAACCGCGGAGGAGGCGCCGGCCATGGCGGAGGCCACACAGCCGTTCGTGCGCGAGACCCGCAAGGTGGGCCGTAACGAGCCCTGCCCGTGCGGCTCCGGCAAGAAGTACAAGCAGTGCCATGGCAGGCTGGCCTGAGCAGGTCTTCCGCGCCACAGATAGCACAGCGCACGCAACGATGCAGCCAGGCAGTGCATCGGCAGGACTTGCAGCACACATGACGCGTGTGCGCTGTACCTGAACCAATTCGGGGCCCGAAGCTTACGGGCCCTTTTTTCGTTCTTGTCCCTGGAGTTCTTTGAATATGGCAGTGGGATTCACAGGCATGCCCGAAATGTTGCCGGTGGCGGGATTCCGCATCGGTGTCGCTTCCGCCGGCATCAAGAAGCCGGGGCGCCGCGACCTGGTGGTGATGGAGCTGGCGCCGGGCGCCGAGTGCGCGGCAGTATTCACACGCAACGCCTTCTGCGCGGCACCGGTGGTGCTGGCGCGCGAGCACCTGGGCAAAGCGCAGCCTCGCTATTTGCTGATCAATACCGGGAATGCCAACGCCGGTACGGGTGAGCGTGGCATGCGAGATGCGCAGGCCTGTTGCGAGGCACTGGCAGGCGTCGTGGGCTGTGCACCGGCCGAGGTGCTGCCGTTCTCCACCGGGGTCATCGGTGAACCGCTGCCCGTGGACAAGATCGTTGCGAGCTTGCCCGCCGCCGTCACTGCCTTGATGGATAACGCCTGGGAAGCGGCTGCGCACGGCATCATGACCACCGACACCGTGCCCAAGGCCGCCTCGCGCCGCCTTACCATCGATGGCAAGGCCGTGACCATCACCGGTATCGCCAAGGGTGCCGGCATGATCCGTCCGGACATGGCGACCATGCTCTGCTTCGTGGCCACCGATGCCGAGGTCGGCCGGGAGTGGCTGCAGACATGCCTGGAAGCGGCGGTGAACCGCTCTTTCAACCGCATCACGGTGGACGGTGACACCTCCACCAACGACGCCTGCGTCCTCGTGGCCACCGGCGCCAGTGGCGTGCCTATCGAGGGCAGTGAGGCGCTCACCGCGTTCAGCGAGGCGGTGGCGCAGGTCTGCGAACACCTGGCGCAAGCCATCGTGCGGGACGGCGAAGGTGCCACCAAGTTCATCACTGTGGACGTGGATGGTGGATGCGACAGCGATGAATGCCTGAAGGTGGCGTATACGGTGGCCCATTCCCCCCTGGTGAAGACCGCCTTCTTCGCCAGTGATCCCAACTGGGGCCGCATCCTGGCCGCGGTGGGTCGCGCCGGGGTGGCCGATCTCGATCTGCAGGCCATCACCATCCATCTGGGCGACGTGTGCATCGTGCGGGGCGGTGGCCGTGCGGAGGATTATGAGGAGGCCATGGGCGCGGCGGTGATGAAGGAGGAAGAGATCACCATCCGCATCGACCTCAAGCGCGGCACCGCGCGCGAGCGGGTGTGGACCTGCGATTTCTCCTACGATTACGTGCGCATCAACGCCGAATACCGCACGTGAGCTCAAGTGACGACGCGGAGGACGCGGAGGGGATAAGTCCGCCAATGAACGCAAAGGGGAATGAAAGATTAAATCACCTGGGGAGATGGGCTGGCTTTTGCTCTAGCTGTGAAGGCATCCCCCGATTGCGTTCATTGCGGACTTCGACCGACGTTTTCTCCGCGTGCTCCGCGTTTTTTTGACTAATGACGGATATGAACGACTGGCTGCACGTGGCCGCCGCGGTGATTCGCGACGGCGCGGGACGGGTGCTGATCGCGGAGCGGCCTGCCCATCTGCATCAGGGTGGGCTGTGGGAGTTTCCGGGCGGCAAGGTGGAGCCCGGCGAGGATGCGCGCGCGGCGCTGGCGCGGGAGCTGGATGAGGAGCTGGGCATTACGGTGCGGGCGTGCTCGCCGCTCATCCGCGTGCGCCACCGTTATCCGGATCGCAACGTGCTGCTCGATGTATGGGAAGTGACCGCCTTTGCGGGCGAGCCGCACGGACGCGAAGGCCAGCCGGTGCGCTGGGTGGATACCGGGGCGTTGCAGGCGTTCTCCTTTCCGGCGGCCAATCTGCCCATCGTCACCGCAGCGCACCTGCCGCGGCACTATCTCATTACCCCTGAGCCCGAGAACGACGATGCCTTTCTTGCACGACTACAGCAACGCCTGCGCGCCGGCGTGCGCCTGGTCCAGTTGCGCTGCAAGTCACGTACCGGTGCGGCGTTTACCGCCCTCGCGCGCGAGGCCGTGCGCGTCACGCACAGACAGGGCGCAGGGCTGCTGCTCAATGGCGCGCCCGAACAGGCGCTGGCGCTGGGCGCCGACGGCGTGCACCTCACTGGTGCCGGTCTGCGTGCGCTGAACGCACGGCCGTTGCCTGCCGGGTACTGGGTGGCCGCCTCCTGCCACGACGCCGAGGATCTCGCCCATGCGGCAGCCATCGGTGTCGATTTCGCTGTGCTCTCACCCGTGCAACCCACCGCCAGTCACCCGGGTGCATCGACGCTCGGCTGGGAGGCCTTTCACGCACTCACGGAACTGAGCCACATCCCGGTATATGCCCTGGGTGGCGTGGGCCCGGCCGATCTGGCCCAGGCGTGCCGTTGCGGCGCCCAGGGTATCGCGGCCATTCGCGGGCTGTGGGGCGATGAAGGGATGCTGTCATGAAACGCTTGCTGCTATCGTTGCCGCTACTCGTTTCCTGCGGCGGTGAGCCCGACGACGGTGCCGTCACTGTGCTGAACCCACCACCGGGGTGCATCGTGACCGCCGCGCCGTGTGCGGTGACGGCCCTGGACGGTCTGCGGGTGGAACTGCAATTGCCGCCGGCGCCCGAACCTCTCAAGCCGTTCCAGGCGCGCGTGAACGTCACAGGACAACCGATTTCCTCGCCGGTGCTGGAGTTGTCCATGATCGGAATGGACATGGGCGACAACCGCTATCGCCTGGTGGCGGACAAGGACGGCAGTTGGACCGCCACCGTGGTCCTGCCGGTGTGCACCCTGGGCCGTGCCGACTGGGTGGCAGACGTCATCTTCAGCGCCGACGGCACACGCTACCGCGCGCGGTTTCCTTTCAGCACGGGCGGGGATTAACCACGGAGGGGATTAGTCCGCGAATAAACGCAAAGGGGAGCTGCGTTCATTGAGACCAACGTGCCCCGCTGCCTCTGTAGCAATCCCTCTGTGTTCTCTGTGTCGTTCGTGTTGACGCTTGCCGCGATGCGAGGGCGGGGACCACACGGGTGGTATGGACCACGGCGGTCCGGAGAAGCGCCGTAGGCCACATTGCGAAGCTACGTGATAGGTTTGGAGGGCCGAACGTCACGTAGCCGCTGCACGGCAACGTGACCTACGCCTTCCGCGGCTCGTCTTCCATTCCCCGTGTCCTCCGTGTTTCTCTTCAGCGCGGCTGGAACGTGTCACGTAGCTTCGCAACGTGACCTACTAAGACTTTGCGCCCTCTGCGTCTTTGCTGTGGGCGGTTTTCTTCGCCCAAACGCTAATGGGGCTTGCGCGGCGTAACAGTATCTACTGCGTTGACGCAAAGTTGCGTCATTTGCATTCATTCGCGGACTTCATCCTCTCCGTGGCTTTGGCGTCCGTGGTTGGCGAGGTCGTCGGGTTCAACCGGTGGGCCCGGGATGACGTGGCGTTCGGCGGCCCATTCACCCAGGTCGATGAGTTTGCAGCGCTCGCTGCAGAAAGGGCGCCAGCGCTGCTCGGGGGCCCAGACCACGGGCTTTCCGCAGGTGGGACACTTCACTTTCATAGTGCGCAACAGGAGAGGCGGAAGGGCACGTCCACGGTGGCCTGTTGCGGGCGTGTGCCTTCGGTCGGTTCGAGGAAACGGATGGTGAAGCGGTGTCTGCCGCCGCTGATCTCGGCGTAGTACGGCAACTCCGAGTCGATGGCCACCCGAATCAGTTGGAACGGCAGTTCGGGGTCGAGGTTCCGCTGGAATCCGCCCGCAGCACCCACTTCGTGCGTGGGGGCGGCGGTGTTTCTCACCAGCTTCAGCAGCAGTTCCACGGTCTGGCGGGTGAGCCGCAGGGAATCCTGCCACTGCTGCTGCAGCTGCTTGCGCTCTTCGGCTGGGCGGCTCAGCCAGTGATGGTAGGCCGGCAGGTCGAAATCGCAGGTGCCACCCGGAATGGTGCTGCGCTGGCGCACACCGCTCAGAAACCCGCTGTCACGCAGGTTCTGGCCGAGTGGACCGTTGGTGGCGTGCAGGGCGCTGCGCAACTGTTCCAGGTGCTTGAGGATGGTGGTGAGTTGCTGCTGGTCCACATCGGGGCTCTCGCCCAGCCGCGTCAAGGTGGACAGGTGCCGTTCCAGTTCCTTGATGAGTTCGGTCTTGAGATCGGAGCGACTCAGGACGGCGAGGATGTCGAGCAGCGTGGCGATGAACAGGCGGCTGTCCCAGGGGGTGTTGCCGACCTGGCAATGCTGCAGCTGCCGGAACAGAAACTCGAGACGCAAGAGATTGCGCACCCGCTCATTGAGGGGGTGCTCGTAGACGACGAATGGATGCACCGGAACGTTCTCCATGGCCGGAGCGCATGCTTCAGCCGGCCAAGCGTAAATAGCGTTGGTGCAATAGTGTAACCTGTTCCCGTAGCGCATTCAGGTCGCCTTCGTTGCGAAGCACATCATCAGCGACGGCCAGCCTTTGTTCGCGTGAGACCTGGACCGCGAGGATTCGTTTCACGTCCTCCGGGGCCATGCCGTCGCGCGCCGCGGTGCGCGCAACCTGCATCTCGGGGGAGGCGTCGATAACGAGCACGCGATCCACCTCGCCGCACCAGCCCTTTTCCACCAGCAGCGGAATGGCGATGACGCAGTAGGGTGCCTGCAGCGCATCCGTGGCGCGGCGGATGGCCTCAAGGATGGCGGGGTGCAGCAACTGCTCCAGCCGTTCGCGGGCCTGTGCATCGCGGAATACCTTCTCACGCAGCCAGGCGCGGTCCAGTTCACCGTCGGGCCCGATGGCGGACGGGCCGAATGCCTTGCGTACCGCTTCCCAGGCCGGTTGTCCGGGCCGCACCAGCTCGCGCGCCACCTGGTCGGCATCGATGACCGGCACCCCGAGTTCCTCGAACAGGCGGCCGGCAGTGGACTTGCCGCTACCGATGCCGCCGGTCAGTCCGATCCTGAGCACGTCAGGCGAGCCAGTTCAGGTAAAGCCCGGTGAGCTCGTCGCCCCACAGCAGGGCCAGCCAGCCTGCCGCGGCGAGATAAGGGCCGAACGGGATGGGGATGTTGCGATCGTGACCACGCACCAGGATCAGCGTAATGCCGACCGCGGCGCCGACCAGCGACGACAGCAGGATGATGAGCGGCAGCATCTGCCAGCCCAGCCAGGCGCCGAGCAGTGCCAGCAGCTTGAAGTCGCCATAGCCCATGCCCTCCTTGCCGGTGAGCAGACGGAAAACATGGTAGACGGACCACAGGCTCAGATAGCCGACCACGGCACCGATGAGTGCATCCGTGGTGTCCACGAACACACCCGCCAGGCTCAGCAGCAGGCCCAGCCAAAGAAAGGGCAGGGTGATGTCGTCGGGCAGCAACTGGTGATCGAGATCGATCACCGCGAGGGCGATGAGTGCCCATGTCAGCGCCATGCCGGCACAGGCCTGCCAGCCGAAGCCGAAACGCCAGGCAACGATGGCGGTCAGCAGGGCGGTGAAGCTCTCGACGACGGGATAGCGCAGGCCGATCCGGCCACCGCAGGCGGCGCAACGGCCGCGCTGGATCAGGTAGCTGATGACGGGAATATTTTCCCAGGCACGGATGTGGTGGCCGCAGTGCGGACAGGTGGATGCCGGCACCGCGAGGTTGAAAGGTTCGCCCTCGACGACCTCCTCTCCCGACAGTTCCGCACACTGGCTCTGCCAGGTGCGGTGGAGCATGACGGGCAGGCGGTAGATGACCACGTTCAGGAAGCTACCCACCACGAGTCCCAGAATGGCGGCGACGAGCACGAATACCGTGGGTTCCTGCAGGAGGAAGGCAATGCTGTCTTGCACGCTCACATCACCGCCTGGCCCATCTTGAAGATGGGCAGATACATGGCGATGACCAGACCGCCGACCACGACACCGAGGAAGGCCATGATCATGGGTTCGAGCAGACTGCTGAGGGCGTCCACCGCGTCATCGACCTCCTGCTCGTAGAAGTCCGCCACCTTGGACAACATGGTGTCTATCGAACCGGCTTCTTCACCAATGGCCACCATCTGCACCACCATGTTGGGAAAGATCGCGCTTTCCTGCATGGAGGAGGTGAGTGACTGGCCGGTGGCCACCTGGTCGCGCATGCGATAGACCGCTGTCCCGTACACCACGTTACCGACGGCGCCGGCGACCGATTCCATGGCCTCCACCAGCGGGACGCCCGCGGAAAACATCGTGGCCAGCGTCCGTGCGAAGCGCGCGATGGACGCCTTGACGAGGATTTCCCCAATGACCGGAATCTTCAGCGATATCCGTTCCAGTGCCTCGGAGAATGCCCTGGAACGCCTCTTCAACTGCATGAATCCGTAGCCGAGCACGCCGATGCCGCCGAAGATGGCCCACCACCACGCCTGGAAGATCTCCGACAGGCGCACAATCATTTTCGTCAGCGCGGGCAGGTCGGCGCCCATGCCCGTGAACAGGGTTTCGAACTGCGGGATGACGAAAATGAGCAGGATGGCCGTGATGATGAAAGCCACGACGATCACGGCGGTGGGATAGAACAGGGCCTTCTTGATCTTGCTCTTGAGCGCCTCGGTCTTTTCCTTGTACGTGGCGATCTTGTCGAGCAGCGTCTCGAGGATACCGGCCTGCTCGCCCGCATGGATCAGGTTGCAGGTGAGTGCGTCGAAATACAGCGGGTGCTTGCGCATGGCGTCGGCGAGCGTGCTGCCCGCTTCCACGTCCGACTTGACGGTGAGCACCAGGTCACGCATGGCAGGCTTTTCGTGACCGCGCCCGATGATCTCGAAGGCCTGCACGATGGGCACGCCCGAGGACATCATGGTGGCGAGCTGGCGCGAGAAGATGGCGATATCCTTGGGGACGATCTTTTTGCCGCCGCTCTTTGCCTTGCCTTTCGCGGTTACCTTCAGTGGATTGATGCCCTGCCGGCGCAGGTTCATCTTCACCAGGGCCTCGTTATTGGCGCGTGCCTCGCCCTTCACGCGGTGGCCCTTCTTGTCGGTTCCTTCCCAGACGAAGACCTTCTGCGCTACCGCTGCGGTTCTCTCAGCCATGGGTTCATTCCTTCGTGACGCGATTGACTTCTTCGAGGCTCGTGATGCCGTCCCTGACCTTCTTGAGCCCGGATTCACGCAAGTCCGGGACGCCTTCGCACTTCGCCTGCTCGGCGAGTTCGAGGGCGTTGCCGCCCCTCATGATGATGTGCTGCATCGCTTCGGACAGCTCCATCACCTGGTAGATGCCCACGCGTCCCTTGTAGCCGCCGTTGCAATGGTCGCAGCCGGGACCGGCCTTGAAGATCTTCAGGTTGGCCAGTTCGGCTTCCTTGAAGCCCTCGCGCAGCAGTGCTTCGCGGGGAACATCCTCGGGCACCTTGCAGTGCGGACACAGTCGCCGCGCCAGACGCTGGGCAATGATGAGCGCCACGGCCGAGGCAATGTTGTAGGGGGCCACGCCGATGTTCGCCAAACGGGCGAGGGTCTGGGGCGCGTCATTTGTGTGCAGGGTCGAGAGCACCAGGTGGCCGGTCTGGGCCGCCTTGATGGCGATCTCGGCCGTTTCGAGGTCGCGGATCTCACCCACCATGATGACGTCCGGGTCTTGGCGCAGGAATGCCTTCAGCGCCGAGGCGAAGGTGAGCCCCACCTTGGGATTCACGTTCACCTGGTTGACGCCGGGCAGGTTGATTTCGGCCGGGTCTTCCGCTGTGGAGATGTTCCGTTCCGGGGTGTTCAGGATGTTCAGGCCGGTGTACAGCGACACGGTTTTACCGCTGCCGGTCGGGCCGGTGACCAGGATCATGCCATGGGGCTTGGCCAGGGCATCCATGTACAGCTTTTTCTGCTCGGGCTCGTAGCCAAGCATGTCGATGCCGAGCTTGGCGCTGGTGGGGTCGAGGATACGCAGCACAATCTTCTCGCCATACAGCGTGGGACAGGTGCTGACGCGGAAATCGATGGCCTTGTTCTTGGACAGGGTCAGCTTGATGCGGCCATCCTGAGGTACGCGGCGCTCGGAAATGTCGAGCCGCGACATGACCTTCACGCGCGCGGCAATCTTCATGGCGAGGGCCACGGGCGGTGCGGCCACCTCGCGCAGGATGCCGTCCTGGCGGAAGCGCACGCGATAGGTTTTCTCGTAGGGCTCGAAATGGATATCGGATGCCCCCTTGTTGATGGCATCCAGCAGCACCTTGTTGACGAACCGGACCACCGGTGTGTCGTCGATATCGGATTCGGTGATGTCGGGGCCGGCATCCGCGGCCTCGCTCTCGGCGTTGACATCGAGGTCGTCAAGGTCCGAGTCGTTCAGCGCGCTCAGCCCGGTGTCCTGGCCTTCCAGTGCTTTTTCAATGACCCGGGTGAGCTTGTCCTCCTCCACCAGCACCGCCTCGGTGTTGGCTCCGACGTGGAACTTGATCTCGTCGAGGGCGGACAGGTTGGTGGGATCGGAGACGGCGACGAACAGCCGGTTGCCGCGCTTGAACAGGGGCAGGGCATGATGGCCACGCACCAGTTTTTCATCGACCAGCTTGACGACGTCGCGGTCGATCTCGAAGGCATTGATATCGAGCAGCGGAACGCCGAACTCCTGGGCGGCGGCGTTGGCGATGGCACGCGGCGAGGTCAGCTGGTGGTCCACCAACCAGGTGACGAAGGGCGTTTTTTTTCTGCTCGACTGTTCCTGCGCCTTTTCCGCATCCTGTTCGGAGAGCAGGTTGTCTCGGATGAGGCGTCGGGCGAGGCCGCTGAGCGCAACCTTTGTGGTTGATGTGGCCATGGTCCTTCTTATTCCGCGAGCCTATCGTCGATCAAACAGCCGGTTTCAGCTAACTTCTTGGCAAGGCTCGGGAAGTCTACGGACTTTGCGGTCCGCGGCGCAACGCCGACACGAACCAGTGTGAAGTACGACACGCTTGGCCCGAAGAATCGCTGGGCACGCCCGCGTACCACCGCAAGCAAAGGGAGGGCGCATCCGCCATACCGCATGTGAACGGCCCAGCAGGATTGCATGTGCCGGGGGTCCGGGAGTGAACCTCACGCGTCCCTTCAGGGTCGGAATGTCCAGCGGTTTTTATCCGGATCCGTGATTGAGTCCAACATTTTCTTTCGGTTAAGGTGACGGTTCGCAATGGGGCCTATGCTGTCAAAGGCCGACGATAAGGGGTCAGTTCGTGGGTACGGCATGGTGGCAACAGATATCGACTGAGCGCTGGGCGCGCGCGGCCACGGCATTCATGGCCTTGGCGGTTGCCTGGAGTCTCGCCCAGCTGACCTGGCTGGTCCTGCCGGGCGGTGTTTCCGAGCTGGGCCGCGCCGCGCCGGCGCCACAGGTGCGACAGGCGCGCAGTACACCGCGGCTTGCCCCGGTGGCCGATCTGTCCCTGTTCGGCCGGATCGAAACGGTGGCGGGAGTGGGTGGCGGCCCCGTGGATGCCCCCGAGACGCGGCTCAACCTGATCTTGCGCGGCGTGCTTGCCACCGGCTCGCCGCCGTATGCGCGTGCCATCGTCAGCGCGGCGGGCGGCGACGAGCGGAGCTATCGCGTGGGCGAGGACCTGCCGGGTGGTGCCACCCTCGACCAGGTACTGGCCGACCGCGTCATCCTGCAGCGTGCCGGGCGTTTCGAGGCCTTGTATCTGCCCAAGGACATGGAAACCCCCGGCGCCTCGTTTGCGCGCGCCGGCAGCCCGAGTGTGGCCGGGCGCGGGTCTGGTGTCGCCGCGCATGACACGGGCATGCGGCTCCAGCAGGTACGCGAGCAGATCATGCAAGACCCCACCCAGGCCTTCAGCCTCGCGCGGGTGCAGCCGGTCATGGAAGGCGGTAAGCTTAGAGGCTACAGGCTGTCACCGAATAGAGAACAACAGCTGTTTCGACAGCTCGGGCTGCAGCCCGGGGATGTCGTTACCAGCGTAAATGGTATCCCGCTGGACGACCCAGCCACGGTCGGCGAGGTGCTGGGACAGCTAACCACCTCGAGTGAACTGGTTCTGACCCTGGACCGACATGGGCGGCAGGAGACCGTTGTCGTTCCGTTTCAATAACATACAAAAAACAAGGAAAAAGGACGTTGCTGCACGCTGATCCCCTTGAGCGGTGGCGCCATGCGCCCCGGTACCTGACGCTTGGCTTTCTGCTGCTCGCCATGTCGGGGTTTTCGCCTGCGCACGCACAGGAGGATCCGGAGTCCGGCGACGATGCCGGCACCTACGAACCTGCGCCGCCCCCCGTGCAGCGCCCGCGCGCGCCCGCACCGCGCAATCAAACCCCGGCGACGCCCGCTCCCCTGCAGCGGGATGAACAAATCACCCTGAACCTGCAGGAGGCCGACCTGGGCGCCGTGATCAACACGGTATCGGAGTTGACCGGCAGGAACTTCATCGTCGACCCGCGCGTGAAGGGCCGGGTGACCGTGGTGTCCTCCAGGCCGCTGGACGCCGACGAGGTCTACCAGGTCTTCCTGTCGGTGCTGAATGTGCACGGGTTCGCCGTGGTGCCGGGCAAGGCGGCGTCGAAAATCGTCCCGGTGGTGAACGCCAAACAGGACGCCATTCCCACCGTGAACGCCAAGGCGCCAGGCAAGGGTGACGAGTATGTGACGCGCGTGATCCAGGTGGACAATGTGGCAGTGCCGCAACTGGTGCCCATTCTGCGCCCGCTGTTGTCCCAGCAAGCCCATCTCGCGGCCTATCCGCCCAGCAACGTGCTCATCGCCTCGGGCGAGGCGGCGGTGGTGGACCGCATCGTCAAACTCATCGAACGCATCGACATCACGGGTGATGCCGACATGGAGATCATCACCCTCTCCCATGCCGCGGCGCCCGAGGTCGTGAGAATCCTCCAGTCCCTGCAAAAAGCGGTGGAGAAGGACCAGCCGCCTGTGGGTCAGCCCACCATCGTGGCCGATGAGCGCACCAACAGCATCCTCATCAGCGGCGGCCCGTCCCAGCGCCTGCGGCTGCGGGGCATCATTGCCCAGCTGGATACACCTCTGGATACCGGCGGCAATACCGAGGTGATCTACCTGCGCTATGCCAACGCGGCGGACATGGCCACGGTGCTGTCGGGCATCAGTGGCTCGCTGGTGGGCAAGGACGGCAAGACCGCCCCGGCCGGGCAGGCCGCCGCCGCCGCCACCAATGGTGCCGTGATCCAGGCGGACGAGGCCACCAATGCCCTGGTGATCAGCGCCGCCCCCGATGTGATGCGCTCGCTCAAGGCGGTCATCCGGCGCCTCGACGTGCGCCGCGCACAGGTGCTGGTGGAGGGCGTCATTGCCGAGGTGTCGTCCACCAAGTCGAAGGAACTGGGTGTGCAATGGGCCTACTTCAATCCCAAGACCAATGCCCCCGTGGGCATCATCAATTTCAGCGGCTCCGGGGTGAGTATCGGCAACTTGGCGTTGAGTGCGGCGGCGGGCACCCTGCCATCCCTGCCGGATGGTGCCTTGCTCGGCGCCGGTGAGGTAACCGAGAACGGTCAGGTGACCGGCTTTGGCGCCTTCATCCGCGCCTTGGCCGGCGACGGTGACACCAACATCCTGTCCACACCGTCCATCGTTACCCTCGACAACGAGGAAGCGGAGATCGTGGTGGGCCAGAACGTACCTTTCATTACCGGTTCCTACGCCAGCACCGGCACCGGTACCACACCCACCAATCCCTTCCAGACCATCCAACGCCAGGATGTGGGCCTGACCCTGCGCGTGCGCCCCCAGATCAACGAAGGCAGTGCCGTGCGCCTGGAAGTGGAGCAGGAGGTGTCCAGCATCAGCTCGGGGGCCAGCGGCGCTGCGGACATCATCACAAACAAGCGCTCATTAAAGACCTCCGTGATGGTGGACAACGGCCAGGTCGTGGTATTGGGTGGCCTCATCGACGACGACCTGCAGGAAAGCGATCAGCGCGTCCCCATTCTGGGTGACCTCCCGGTGCTCGGCTGGTTGTTCAGCCACAAGCGCACCACCAAGATCAAACGCAACCTCATGGTTTTCTTGCGGCCCGTGATCCTGCGTGACGAAACGCAGAACGCGGCGGTGTCCGGCGAGAAGTACGATTACATTCGTGCACGCCAGCGGGAGGTGCGCGAAAACGGTGTCGCCCTCATGCGCGATGACATCTCGCCGCTGCTGCCTGAATTGAACGAAATGCTGGTGTTGCCGCCGCCCTTCCAGGAACCCTTCGACGAGGGCGCGACGGAGGAGACAGAACCCGCACCATGAGCAACCTGTCCGCAGTGCTCGAGGACACCCCGCAGCCGGAACCGACCGGCCCGATGCCGGCCGGCGGCGTGCCGCGGCTCGGTTTCCAGTTCGCCAAGCGCCACGGCGTGTTTATCGGCGAGACGGAGGACGGACCCCGTGCGTATTACCGCCCGGGTGTAAGCCTGGAGGCGCTCAGCGAGGTGCGCCGCCACGCCGGCCGTTCAGTCGCCTTCGAGCAGGTGCCCGCCGAGCGCTTCGACGCCCTGCTGCGCCAAGCCTATGAGAACACTTCCACCGATGCCATGCAGATGATGGGCGATCTGGGCGAAGACCTGGATCTCGCCCACATCGCCCAGGCCATCGCCGAGCCTGAGGACCTGCTTGAAAGTGAGGATGATGCGCCCATCATCCGCCTCATCAATGCCCTGCTCACCGAGGCGGTGAAGGAGGGCGCCTCGGACATCCACATCGAGCCCTTCGAGGACCGCCTGGTGGTGCGCTTCCGTGTGGATGGCGTGCTGCGCGAGGTGCTGCAGCCGCAGAAAGCGCTGGCGCCGTTACTGGCCTCGCGTATCAAGGTCATGGCCAGGCTCGACATTGCCGAGAAGCGCCTGCCCCAGGACGGTCGTATCTCCCTGCGCGTGGCGGGGCGTGCCGTCGACGTACGCGTGTCCACCCTGCCTTCGGGCCACGGCGAACGTGTGGTGTTACGTCTGCTCGACAAGCAGGCGGGTCGCCTCGACCTGGTGCATCTGGGCATGGATCCGGCCACCCTGGCGCGCATGGAGCACCTCATCAGCCAGCCCCACGGCATCATCCTGGTGACCGGTCCCACCGGTTCCGGCAAGACCACCACGCTCTATGCCGTGCTGTCGCGCCTGAACGACCGCAGCCGCAACATCATGACCGTCGAGGACCCCATCGAATACTTCCTCGACGGCGTCGGCCAGACCCAGGTCAATGCCAAGGTGGACATGAGCTTCGCGCGCGGCCTGCGCGCCATCCTGCGCCAGGACCCGGACGTGGTGATGGTGGGTGAAATCCGCGACCTGGAGACCGTGGAGATCGCCATCCAGTCCAGTCTTACGGGTCACCTGGTACTTTCCACCCTGCATACCAACACTGCCATCGGCGCCGTTACCCGCCTGCGCGACATGGGCGTGGAGCCATTCCTGCTCTCGTCCAGCCTGCTGGGCGTGCTGGCGCAACGGCTGGTACGCATCCTGTGTGACCACTGCAAGCGTCCCTACACGGCCTCGGCCAACGACTGCGAACTGCTGGGCGTGCCGGCCGCGAGTGCGCCCACCCTCTACGCGCCGGTGGGTTGTCCGCACTGCAAGGGCCTGGGCTATCGCGGACGCACCGGCATCTACGAACTGTTCCCGCTGGACGACACCCTGCGTGACATGATCCACGACGGCGCCAGCGAGGCGGAACTGGAGGCCCAGGTGCGCCCGATTGCACCGGGCATCCGCAGCGACGGCATGCGCCGCGTGTTGGCCGGTCACACTGCACTTGCGGAAGTGCTGCGGGTCACCCATGAAAGCTGAGCGCGACGTGAAGCGTGAAATGACAGTCACTGCGCGCTCCCCGGTGGGTGCAGCGTGTTACCCGCCCCGTCCTGCCCACCCATCAGCACGTATGCGTTAGTCATGGGCGCCTTCGAATATACCGCGCTGGATACGCGCGGCCGCGAAAACAAGGGCGTGATGGAGGGCGATACCGCCCGCCAGGTGCGCCAGCAGCTGCGTGAGCAGGGCATGGTGCCGCTGGCCGTGCAGGCGGTGGTGGAGCGCGAGAGCCGAAGGACCGGCGGCAGCTTCGCGTCACGTCGTGGTATCAGCGCCACCGACCTCGCACTCATTACACGCCAGTTGGCCACCCTGGTGCGCTCCGGCCTGCCGCTGGAGGAGTCGTTGCGTACCGTGTCGCGCCAGACCGAAAAGGCGCGCATCAAGAGCATGATCCTGGCAGTGCGCTCGCGTGTCACCGAGGGTCACCCGTTGGCCACCGGCCTGGGCGAATTTCCGCGCGCCTTTCCCGAGCTCTATCGCGCCACGGTAGCCGCCGGTGAGCAGTCGGGCCACCTGGACGCGGTGCTGGAGCGCCTCGCGGATTACACCGAAAAGCGTCAGCAGCTGCGTCAGAAGATCCAGCTGGCCATGTTCTACCCGGCCCTGCTCACGCTCATGGCCATCGCCGTGACCGTGGGTCTGCTCACCTATGTGGTGCCCGAGGTGGTGCAGGTGTTCGAGGGCATCGGCCAGGAGCTGCCGTGGCTTACGCGTACGCTCATCGCCGCCAGCGATTTCCTGCGTGACTACGGCCTGTACCTGCTGCTGGGCATCGTGGCCGCCACCGTGGGCTTCAACCGCGTCCTGCGCGTCGAGGCCCATCGCTGGCGCTTTCATGCGATGCTGCACCGGCTGCCCCTCGTTGCCAGGCTCATGCGTGGCATGAACACGGCACGCTTCGCGCGCACCCTGAGCATCCTCGCCGCCAGTGGCGTACCGGTGCTGGAGGCCATGCGTATTGCCGCCCAGGTCCTCTCAAGCCTGCCCATGCGCGCCTCGGTGGAGGATGCCACGGCGCGTGTGCGCGAGGGCAGCAGCCTGTTTGTGGCCCTGGACAAGGGCGGCTATTTCCCGCCCATGACCCTGCACCTCATCGCCTCGGGCGAGTCGAGCGGCAAACTCGAGGAGATGCTGGAGCGCGCCGCAGAGAACCAGGAGCGCGAACTGGAAACCACCATCGCCGCCATCATGGGCTTGTTCGAGCCGCTGCTCATCCTTGCCATGGGTGGCATGGTGCTGGTAATCGTGCTGGCCATACTGCTGCCCATCTTCGACCTGAACCAGCTCGTGAAGTGACGCACGCAGCGGTTCCAGGGGACAAGACAGGCACGACAGGCATGGCGATAATCGGCCCCGTCCCGCTGTACGCAAGGACAGGACCTGTTGAGTGAAAAACCGATACACGGGAAGCGAAATGAAGACGACCTTGCATACGCGCCGCGCCAGCCGTGGCTTCACGCTCATCGAGATCATGGTGGTAGTGGTCATCCTCGGCATCCTCGCCGCCATCGTGGTGCCCAAGGTGATGGACCGTCCCGATACGGCACGCATCACCAAGGTGAAGCAGGACATCCGCGCCCTGGAAAGCGCCCTCAACCTCTACCGGCTCGACAATTACCTGTACCCGAGCACGGATCAGGGGCTGATGGCACTGGTGGAGCGGCCCAGCGGCAGCCCCGAGGCACGCAACTGGAAGACAGGCGGCTATGTGGATCGCCTGCCCAAAGACCCGTGGGGTAACGACTACCAGTATCTGAGCCCCGGCACGCGCGGCGAAATCGACATCTTCTCCCTGGGCGCCGACGGCCGTCCCGGCGGCGAGGGTGTGGCCGCCGATATCGGCAGCTGGAACCTGGAGTAAGTCCCATGGGGCGCCCGGCCGCCCGGCACGCCGGCTTCACCCTCATCGAACTGCTGGTGGTGCTGGTGCTCATCGGCATCGTTACCAGCATCGCCGTGCTGTCGGTGGGCAGCAGTGGTGAGGGTGAGGTGGAACTGGAGGCCCGCCGCCTGGCCGCGCTCATGGCGCTGGCGAATGAGGAAGCGGTGCTCAAGTCGCGTGAAATGGGCGTGGCCTTCACCGTTGACGGCTACCAGTTTCTCGCCCTGGGTGACGACAACGTGTGGGTGGCGCTGAACGACGACACCTTCCGCCCCCGCACCCTGCCCACCGGCTTTTCTCTCAAGCTGTCCATGGACGGCCTGCCCGTGGACATCAGCAAACCCAAGGAGGTGCCGGAGCCCCATGTGTACCTGCTCTCCGACGGCGAACGTACGGCCTTCGAGGTGGACCTGGGCGTGATCGACGGCGTGCGCTATCGGGTGATGGGGCCTGCGCTCGGCGATCTGCAGGTAAGCACAGCGGAGCGGCCATGAAGCGCCAGCGCGGATTCACTCTGCTGGAGGTGCTGGTGGCACTGGCCATCGTGGCGATTGCCCTTGGTGCGCTGCTGAAGACGGGTGCGGGCAACTCGGCCAATGCGGTGTACCTGCGTGACAAGACCCTCGCCCACTGGGTGGCCATGAACAAAGTCACCGAATTCCAGCTCGAACCGGGTTGGCCTGCCACCGGCACCACCCGCGGCAAAGCGGATATGGCGGGCCGCGAATGGCATTGGACCGCCAAGGTATCGGAGACCTTCGACGCCAATGTGCGCCGCCTGGATGTGGAGGTGCGCACCGGCCGGGACCGTGATGCGGCGCTCGACGTGGTGAGTGCCTTCCTGCCAAAGCCATGAACCTGCGCACGAACCCCGATGGTCGGCGCTGTGCCGGCTTCACGTTACTGGAAATGCTGGTCGCTTCGGCGGTGTTCGCCATTCTGGCAGCGGCGGCCTACGGTGGTCTCAATGCCATCCTCCAGGCACGCGGCGAGACCGAGCGCCAGGCGGCGCGCCTGGCCGAGTTGCAGTCCGCCATGACCTTGCTGTCGCGTGACCTCACGCAACTGGCGCCGCGCGAGGTGCGCAGCGAATATGGCGACCGACTGCCCGCCATCAGCGGTGGCCCGCGCTCGGCACTGCCCCTGGAGCTCACCCGTGCGGGCTGGCGCAACCCTGCAGGGCATGCGCGCAGCACCCTGCAACGGGTTGGCTATGTGCTGGACGACGACGTGCTGGTACGCCACAACTGGCGTGTGCTGGACCGCGCCCAGGACAGCGCCGCCTACCCCTTGCGCGTGCTCACGAGGGTGCGGCATTTCCAGGTGCGTTTTCTCACCGCCAACCGCGAATGGACGGAGGACTGGCCACCCGACACCAATGTGCAGGCACCGGCGGCGGCCCCGGCACCGGCACCGCATCCCCTGGCCGTGGAGATCCGCCTGGAACTCGAAGACCTCGGCGAACTCACGCGCGTGTTCCGTGTGCCCGGAGGCTGAACACGTGTTTTTGGTCAGGAGGTGTTTCGTGTACGCAGAGGGAAGTCACGGGTACGTGCAAGACGGCGGTGGGACTGGGACAGGTGCGTAGGATGTCCGGGTCACTCTTCCGTCAGCACGGCGTGGCACTCATCACCGCTCTGCTCGTCGTGGCGCTGGCCACCACGGCGGCGGTGGCCATGACCTCACGCCAGTTCCTGGACATCCGCCGCGCCGCCAACGTGCTGGAATACGACCAGGCCATGCTGTATGTGGTCGGTATCGAGGCTTGGGCCGGGCAGATCCTGCGCAAGGACGCCCAGGAAAGCCAAGTGGACAATCTGGACGAGGATTGGGCCACACAGCTGCCGCCCATCCCGGTGGATGGTGGACAACTGGCCGGTGCCGCCGAGGACATGCAGGGCCGTTTCAACCTGAACTCACTGTTGGCCGCCGACGGTGCCACCGATGAAGTGGCCCTGGAGCGCTTCCGCCGCCTGTTGGCCAGCCTGGAACTGGAGCCGGAACTGGCGGACCGGTTGGCGGACTGGCTGGACGCGGATGACGAGACCCGTCTGGGCGGGGCGGAGGACGTGGAATATCTGGGCCTCGAACTGCCATACCGTGCCGGCAACACGCTTCTGACAAGTCCCAGCGAACTCGCGCTGCTGCTTGGCGTCACACCGGAGGTGATGGCGAAACTCGCCCCTTACGTGGCCGCCTTGCCGCGCGATGCCGCACTCAATGTCAACACCATCGCCGCGGACAAGCCGCAACTGGTGATGGCGCTGGCGCCGGACGTCACCGCCACCGAGGCGGGGCAAGTGCTGGAAGCGCGCGGCACCGAGGGTTTCACCTCGGTGCAGGAATTCCTGCAACAGCCTGCCTTCGCCGGCCGCAACGTACCGGCGCAAGGCCTCGCGGTGGCGAGCAACTATTTTATGGTAACGTCGCACGTCCAGTTTGGACGGTCCGTTTTCACCACCCACAGCCTGCTGCACCGCAGCGCGGACGGTGCCCGCACGCTGATGCGGTCCCAGGGAACGCTTTGAACATGGCAGGAACCATCTATATCCGGTTGGAAGAGCATGAGGCCGCCTGGTTGGTCCATGGTGTGGACGGCTTGGGTCGCGAGCAGCGCGGCAGCCTGGAGGACGCGGCCCGTGCGAGCGCCGGCCTGCGTGTCCTGGTGCTCGCCCCCACCGCACACCTGTTGTTGACACATACCACGCTCCCCTTGCAGAACCGGCACAAGCTGCGCCTCGCCGTACCCTATGCCATCGAGGACCAGCTCAGCGACGACGTGGAGAATCTGCACTTCGCACTGGGCATGCGCCAGGAGGGGGGGGCTGTGCCGGTGGCGGTCATGGCGCGAGCGCGCCTGCAGGCGTGGCTCGCCGGGTTGGCGGCTGCCGGGTTGCAGGCCAATGCCCTGGTCCCGGACGCGCTGGCGCTGCCCCTTGCCCCGGCGGAATGGAGTCTGCTGCTCGGTCATGAGGGCGTGTTGCTGCGCACCGGCCACGCCCGCGGCCTCGCCCTGGAGCTGAACGACATCGACATGCTGCTGGACATCGCTCTGCAGCAGGCTGGGGAGGACCGCCCGACCCGCCTGCGGGTGTTCGATGCGCGTGGTGATGGCAGCGTCGAACGCGCCGCCCGGGCTGCCGAGGTACATGGCGTGGCGGTGAGCGTGGAGACCTGTCCCCACGGCGAACTCGGCCTGCTGGCACGCCAGCTCAGCGGGCCGCTGCCCCTCGACCTGCTGCAGGGTGAATTCAGCCGCCGCGAGCAACTGGGCAAGCTGTGGCGTCCCTGGCGCAGCGCCGCGGCATTGCTGGGCGCGGCCCTGGCGCTCCAGGTGGGCATGGCCACTTATGACCATGTGCAGCTCAGCCGCGAGGCGGAGCACTTGTCGCAACGCATCGAAGAGGTGTACCGCCGTGCCTTCCCTGATGCGCGCAACGTGGTGGACCCGCGCAAACAGATGGAAGACCGCCTTGCCGCACTGCGCGGTGGCGGGGGCGATGGCTTCACCACCCTGCTGGCAGGTGCCGCGCCCATGGTCAACGCAGCCGGTGCCGAGGTGGCCGGCCTGCGTTACAAGGACGGTGTGCTCGACATGGATCTGCATCTGGCCGACCTGCAGCGCCTCGACAAGCTCAAGCAGGACCTGGCCGGCAAGGGGCTCGGCGTGGACATCCAGACTGCAAGCTCGCGCGCCGGCAAGGTGGAGGCGCGCCTGCAAATCCGGGAGGCAAGGTGATCGAAGGCCTCAGACACTATTGGGAACAACTGCAGGTGCGGGAACGCCGCATCGTGCTCGCCGGCGCCGTGGTCTTGCTGCTCATGGGGCTCTATGTGTTGGTGTGGGAACCGTTGGTGGACGGTCGTGCCCGGCTCGCACGGGAGGTCGCCGAACAGCGCGCGCTGCTCGGCTGGATGGAGCAATCCGCCCGCGAGGTACAGGCCCTGCGCGGCAGCAGTGCGCCAAGGCGCAACAGCGGCCAATCCCTCATGGCCGTGGTAGACCGTACCGCCCGCGCCGAAGGTTTGGCGGATGTGCTGGAGCGCGTGCAACCCGATGGCGAGAAGGCGGTGCGCGTATGGCTTAGCCAGGCCCCCTTCGACCAGAGCCTGCGCTGGCTGGACAAGCTCATGGCCAGCCAGGGCGTGCGTGTCACCGGGTTGGTGGTCGAGCGTGGTGATGTAGCCGGCAAGGCCGATTTGCGCATCACCCTGGAGGGCGGCGCATGAAACGCGTGATGCTGTGGGTGGCGGGCGGCCTGGCCGTATACCTGCTGGCGTTGGTGGCGACCGTGCCGGCTGCCCAGGTGTTGCCGCGTGCGGTGCCGCTGCTCGAATCCCGGGGTGTACGCCTGGCGGCGAGCGGCATCGAAGGCAGCCTGTGGTCAGGGCGGATGGCCCGCGTGGCCGTGAACGGGATCGCCCTGGGTGAGAGTGAATGGTCACTGAGTCCGTGGCGGTTGCTGCTGGGCGAGGCGGGCTTCGGTTTCAGCGTGACACCCCAGGGTGGTTATCTGACAGGTGACGTGCGGCTCTCCGATGAGCGCCTCATGCTGTCCGGGGTCGGGGGTGAACTCCCGGCCTCGACCTTGGTGGCCAGCCTGCCGCGCCTGCCCATGCCCGTGGAGGTGGAAGGTTCAGTCACGGTAGAGGTGAACACCCTCGATTGGGCGGCGGGTAAGCTGGACGCGGCGGAGGGCGTCATCGTCTGGCGCCAAGCCACGGTTTTGACACCCATGCCCATGCGCCTTGGCGACCTGAAGATGGAACTGGTGCCCGGCCCCAACGGCACCCTGCTTGGCAAGCTCTCTGACGGCGGTGGCCCACTGGGCGTCAAGGGCGACGTCACCTTAAGCCCCGGCGGCTATCGCCTCAACGCCGTCCTCACCCCCCGCGCCGACACCGATCCGGCCCTGGCCCAGACCCTCACCCTGCTGGGCCGCCCCGACAACCAGGGCGGCTACCGCCTCACCTGGGCTGGCAGGCTATGAAGGATTCGAAGGGACCAGTGGGGTCAGGACCAGTGGGGTCAGAGTAAATTGGTCCTGCGCGCTCGCGCAGTTTCGCGGTTTCAAATGACTCCGACCCCATTGGTTCATTGGTTCTGCTGACCCCATTGGTTCCTAATCCAGCCCGAGCTTCTTGAGCCGGTAGCGCAGCGCGCGGAAGGAGATGCCGAGTAGGCGGGCGGCGGCGGTTTTGTTGTTGCCGGTCTGTTCCAGCGCCTTGCGGATCGCTTCCTTCTCTCGCTCTGAAACGTAGTCGTCGAGGCTGGCACCGTTGCCGGGCTCGCCGCGTCCGTAGCGGTGTGTGGGCAGGCCCAGTTCGGCAGGGGTGATCACGTCACCCTCGCAAAGGGTGACGGCGCGTTCCAGCACGTTTTCCAGTTCGCGTACGTTGCCGGGAAAGGGGTAATCGAGCAGGGCGTCCACGGCCTCGTCCGAGAGTCGCGGCATGGGACTGCCGAGCTGCCGACCCAGGCGGACGAGGATGTGCTCCACCAGCGCCGGGATGTCCTCCGGCCGCTCGCGCAGGGGCGGAACCTGCAGCTCGATGACGTTGATGCGATAGTACAGGTCTTCGCGGAAGTGGCCCTCATGCACCAGTTCCGCCAGGTCCTTGTGGGTAGCGGAGAGGATGCGCACGTCCACGTGGGCCTCACGCTGAGCACCGATGGGTCGCACGGCTTTTTCCTGGATGGCGCGCAGCAGCTTCACCTGCATGTGCAGGGGCAGGTCGGCCACCTCGTCCAGGAACAGGGTGCCGCCGTTGGCGGCCTGGAACAGCCCGTCCTTGTCGGCCCCGGCACCCGTGAAGCTGCCCCTCTTGTGGCCGAACAGTTCGCTCTCCATCAGTTCCGCGGGAATGGCGCCGCAGTTGACCGGGACGAAAGGCCGGTCGGCCCGTGGCCCTTGGGCGTGGATGAGCCGCGCCACCAGTTCCTTGCCTGTGCCCGATTCACCGCTGATGTACACCGGTGCCTGGCTGCGTGCCAGCTTGGCGATGGTGGTGCGTATGGCCTGCATGGCCGGTGACTGGCCCAGCAGGCTGAGGGAGGGACCCTCTGTCGGTACGGGGCGGCCGTTCTCCGCCAGGCGCAGCGCGGTCTTCACCAGGTCGCGCAACACCTGCAGTTCCACCGGTTTGGATACGAAATCGAAGGCTCCCGCCTTGAGGGCCTCCACGGCCGATTCCATGCTGCCGTGGGCGGTGATCACAGCAATGGGCATGCCAGGGCGGTGCTTCTGTGCGTGGCGCACCAGGTCGATGCCATTGCCGTCCGGCAGGCGCATGTCCGTGAGGCAGAGGTCGAAGGGCTGGGCTTCGAGCAATTGCCGGCCGCTTTCCAGATCGGCGGCGGATTCCGTGTCGATGCCCATGCGCAGCAGTGTGAGTTCCAGCAGCTCGCGGATATCGGGCTCGTCGTCGACGATGAGGGCCAGATGTTTCTTGTTATTCATGGTCCGACGGGTTCAACGGTGCACCCAGGAACAGGCGGAAGCGCCCGGGTGCGTCGGTCGCGGGCAGGTAATCGAGGCGTGCCCGGTTGCACTGGGCAAGCTCGCGTGACACGTAGAGGCCTAGCCCGGTACCGGTTTTGCGGGTGGTGAAGAACGGCTCGAACAGATGTGCCTGGGCCTCTGTGGAAACACCGGGACCGGTGTCGATCACGTCGAGGAACACGCGGTCCTGCTGGACATGGGTGCGTAGACTCACTTTCGGGCCCGTGTTTGTTTCGCGCGCGTGCTCCAGGGCGTTCTGGCACAGGTTGGCAAGGATCTGGCGCAGGTGATTCGGGTCGAACGTTATGGCGAGCCCGGGCGGCTCCACGCTGAGGTCGATCTGGTCGGCCGGCAGATTCACGGTCTGGATGAATTCCTCCACAAAGCGCTTGAGCCACGGCTGAAGCACCAGTACCTCGGGTTGGGAGGCGTCGCGGCGCCCGAGCTGGAGCACGCTCTCGATGATGCCGTTCACGCGCTGTACCTGCTGGCGGATGATCTCGGTGAGCCGCCGGTCGGCCTGGCCAAGGTTTTCCGATTCGCCGAGCAGCTCGCCTGCGTGGCCGATGGCGCCCAGCGGATTGCGCACCTCGTGGGCGATGCTTGCCGTGAGCCGCCCCAGTGCCGCCAGCTTGAGCTGTTGCGCCTGCTGCGCGGCGGAGGTGGCGTCATCCAGGAAAATGAGATAACCCGCACCGCCGATGCGCGCGAAGCGCGGCAGCACCTCACCTGCGCCGTCGGCCGCTGCCAGGGTGCCGAGGCTTTCCTGTGCGTTGCGTTCCCAGGCCGCAAGGCGCTCAGCCAGTTCGGGTGACACTCCGGCCAGGGTCTTTTGCTGCGCGGCATTGGGAAAACCGAGCAGGCGCCAAGCCGCCACATTCATGAGCCGCAGGTGGCGTGCACTGTCCACCACCAGTACGCCCGATTCCATCTGCTGGATCACGTATTCGGTGAGCCGGGACATGTTGGCGAGATCGACGCCGCGCTGCGCCGCCAGCGCCTCGCTCTCGCGGATGCGGTTGGCAAGCACGCGCGCCAGGGCGGCGGTGGCGAAGAAGGTGGCGCCCAGCATGCCGGCCCGTGAAAAGCTCAGGTAGCCGGGCAGGTTGAAAAAGTGCGAATAGGCCTGCTCCGTGAGCATGGCGAGGGTCGCCAGGGCAGCGAACAATCCCGCCGTGCGGCCTTCCGTGAGCATGCCGGCGGCGGCAATGGTTACCACCAGCAGCATGCCCAGGCCACTCTCCATGGAGCCGCTGCTGTGCATGAGTACGGTCATGGCCAGGATATCCACCCCCAGGTGCACGTACACCTGGGTGTCGAAGCGCGGCCGGCGCCAGATGATGGGGCCGTTGGCCAGCACGGCGAAGGCCACGTAGATCAGGCTGGTGATGTAGAACAGCTGCGGGTCGGTGGAGCCCAGCGGTTTCGGCAGTGAGCCCAGTTGGTACAGGCCCGCAAACAGGGCGCTGATGGTGAGGCGGTAGAGATTGAGAAAGCGCAGCGGCTTCCAGGTGTACTCATCATCGACCTGCTCGCCGAAGGCAAATCCGTCCTGCGGCGTGCCGGGTAGGAAGGTGGACGGTTCCGCCATGGCGACGCGATCTAGCGTGGACCGAGCTGTGAATGCTCGTTACAGCAGAAGGCACGACCGCCGCGTTGCACCGCCTCCTGGGCCGGTACATGGACTCCGCAATGGGCGCAGCGCACGGCCTGCACCTGGCGTGGTGCGCGACGTTGCACACGCCTTTTGCTTGCCCAGGGGCGCAACACGAGCTGATAGACCAGCCAGACGATGGCCAGGAACAGGAGCAGGCGCATGAGATTCATGGGGACGATTGTAAAACGTGCCTGCCGAAGGGGGCCACCGCGCTTTTGCGAAGCCCATCGCTTTGTACCAAAATACCGCGCTTTCCGGTCCTGCGGGGCGCAACGATGAATCTTCACGAGTACCAAGCCAAACGGCTGTTCGCCGATTATGGCCTTCCCGTCCCGGCGGGACGTACCGCTGCCAGCGCGGCCGAGGCGCGCCAGGCCGCCCATGACGTCGGCGGCGGGGGCTGGGTGGTGAAGGCCCAGGTACACGCCGGCGGGCGCGGCAAGGCGGGCGGCGTGAAACGGGTGGACAGCCCCGATCAGGCCGAGATCGTGGCCGGCCAGCTGCTCGGCTCACGCCTCGTCACCCACCAGTCCGGCCCTGAGGGCCAGCCCGTCAACCAGGTGCTGGTGGAGGCGGTGTCGGCTATCGCGCGTGAGCTGTACCTGGGCGCGGTGGTGGACCGCGCCACGCGCAGGATCACTTTCATGGCCGCCAGCGCCGGCGGCATGGACATCGAGGAGGTGGCGGCCACCCATCCCACGAAGATCCTTACCGTGGCTGTCGATCCCGTGGCCGGCCTGCAGGGTTACCAGTGTCGCAAGGTCGGTTTCGCGCTGGGGCTTGATGTGGCGCAGGTGAACGAACTCACGCGCATCATGCTGGGGCTCTACCGCCTGTTCACGGAACGTGACCTGAGCCTGGTGGAGATCAACCCGCTGGTGGTCACCAAGGAGGGCAGGCTGCTCGCCCTGGACGCCAAGATCAACCTGGACGACAACGCGCTCTATCGCCAGAAGGCGCTCGCTGATCTGCGCGACCCCACCCAGGAGGACGAGCGCGAGACCCGCGCCCAGCAGCACAGCCTCAATTACGTGGCCCTGGACGGCAACATCGGCTGCATGGTCAACGGCGCCGGCCTGGCCATGGCCACCATGGACCTCATTCAGCTGCACGGCGGCCAGCCCGCCAACTTCCTGGACGTGGGCGGCGGCACGACGGCAGAAAGGGTGGCCGAGGCCTTCAAGCTGATCCTCTCCGACCCCAAGGTGAAGGCCATCCTGGTGAACATCTTCGGCGGCATCGTGCGCTGTGACCTCATCGCCGAGGGCGTCATCAAGGCGGTGAAGGAGGTGGGCGTCACGGTGCCCGTGGTGGTCCGCCTGGAGGGCACCAACGTGGAGCAGGGCCGTGCCATGCTGCGCGACAGCGGGCTCGCCATCACCCCGGCACAGGATCTCACGGACGCGGCGCAGAAGGCTGTCGCCGCCACGGAGGGCAAGTAATGGCCATTCTCGTCGACAAGCACACCCGCGTGATCTGCCAGGGTTTTACCGGCAAGCAGGGCACCTTCCATTCCGAACAGACCATCGCCTACGGCACCCACTTTGTGGGCGGCGTGACGCCGGGCAAGGGCGGGCAGAAACACCTGGACCGTCCGGTGTTCGACACGGTGCACGACGCCGTGGCCGCCACCGGTGCCGACGCCACCATGATCTACGTGCCCGCGCCCTATGCGGCCGACGCCATCCTGGAGGCCGCCGACGCGGGCATCAGGGTCATCGCCTGCATCACCGAGGGCATCCCGGTACTGGACATGCTCAAGGTGAAGGCCACGCTCGCGCGCTACCCGGACGTGAACCTCATCGGCCCCAACTGCCCCGGGCTCATCACCCCGGGCGAATGCAAGATCGGCATCATGCCGGGTGCCATTCACCTGCCGGGTCGCATCGGCATCGTGTCGCGCTCGGGCACGCTCACCTATGAAGCCGTGCACCAGACCACCGGCACGGGCCTGGGCCAGAGCACCTGCGTGGGCATCGGCGGCGATCCCATCCAGGGCATGAGCTTCGTGGACGTGCTGGCCCGCTTCCAGGCCGACCCGCAGACCGAGGGCATCATCATGGTCGGTGAGATCGGCGGCACCGCCGAGGAAGAGGCCGCCGCCTTCATCAAGGCCCACGTCACCAAGCCCGTAGTGGCCTACATCGCCGGCGTCACCGCCCCCAAGGGCAAGCGCATGGGCCACGCCGGCGCCATCATCGCCGGCGGCAAGGGCACCGCCGAGGAAAAATTCGCCGCACTGGAAGCGGCCGGTGTGCACGTAGTGCGCTCCCCGGCCGATATGGGCGCGCGCATGGCGGCTGTGTTGAAGTGATGAGGAATCGCAACGCGGAGGGCGCGGAGGCGCGGAGGACGCGGAGGAAGAATATGAATAGTCTTCTTCGTGTTTCCTGCCCAGTAGGTGCGCGAAGAACGCCGAGGAAAAAAACGTGATCGATTTTCTCCGCGACCTCCGCGCCTCCGCGACCTCCGCGTTGTCCTCGCCTGAAAGGACGCCTGTCCGATGACTGCCCTGCGCATCGCACTCGCGCAGTTGAATCCCACGGTGGGCGATATCGATGGGAATGCGGCAAAGATTGTCGCCTGGGCGTTGCGCGCGCGCGACGAGTTGAAGGCGGACCTGGTGGTGTTTCCGGAGCTGGCGCTCACCGGCTATCCGCCCGAGGATCTGCTGCTGCGCCCGGCGTTTCTCGATCGCACCCTGGCCGGACTGGAAGAGATCAAGCGTCAGGTGCGCGGCATCGACGTGATCCTCGGTTACCCGCGTACCGCCACCGGCGGACTCTACAACGCGGCCTCGCTGCTGCGTGACGGCCGCATCGCCGGCACCTATCACAAGGTCCATCTGCCCAATTACGGCGTGTTCGACGAACAGCGCTATTTCATGCCGGGCGGAGAGACCTGCGTGGTGGAGGTCAAGGGCATCCCCGTGGGTCTCACCGTTTGCGAGGACATCTGGCTGCCCGGCCCGGTGGAGGACGCCGCCGCCGCCGGTGCGCGACTGGTGGTGAACATCAACGCCTCGCCCTTCCACCTTGGCAAGGGCGATGAACGGGAAGGTGTGCTCAAGCAGCGCATCGAGACCGCGCGCGTGCCGGTGGTCTATGTGAACCAGGTGGGCGGCCAGGACGAACTGGTGTTCGACGGTCACAGCTTCGTCATGGACGCCGTCGGCCAGGTGAGCCAGCGTGCGCCCGGTTTCGAGGAAGGCCTGTTTCTGGCGGAATTCCACGGCGCCGACGATGCGGTGTGGCCGGTACCGCAGGATGCCTTGCCGGTGATGGGTGACGACGAGAGCATCTATTCGGCCTTGGTGCTCGGCGTACGCGACTACATAGCAAAAAACGGATTTGCGGGTGTAGTGCTTGGGCTGTCCGGCGGTATCGATTCGGCGCTGGCCCTCGCCATCGCCGTGGATGCACTCGGCGCCGATCGCTGCGAGGCCATTTCCATGCCTTCGCGCTACACCGCGGATATGAGCATTGAGGATGCGCGACTCGAAGCCGAAGCGCTGGGCGTACCGTTTCGCGTCATTCCCATCGAGCCCACGTTCAATGCTTTTCTCGACAGCTTGAAAGATGAGTTCGCAGGCCTGCCGCCCGACGTAACCGAGGAAAACATCCAGGCCCGTTGCCGCGGCGTGCTGCTCATGGCCGTGTCCAACAAAAAGCACAAGATGGTGCTCACCACCGCCAACAAGAGCGAAACCGCGGTGGGCTATTCCACCTTGTACGGCGACATGGCCGGCGGCTTCGACGTATTGAAGGACGTGCCCAAGACCCTGGTCTATCGCCTCGCCGACTACCGCAACCGCATGGCACCGGTGATCCCGCGGCGCGTTATCGAGCGCGCGCCTTCGGCGGAACTCGCCCCGGGTCAGCGCGACTCCGATTCGCTGCCCCCTTATGATGTACTCGATGGGATCCTTGAACGCTATGTGGAACGCGACCAGTCCATCGACGACATCGCCGCCGCCGGTTTCCAGCGGGCAACGGTGGAACGCGTAGCGCGCCTGGTGGACCGCAACGAATACAAACGCCGCCAGGCGCCCCCGGGCCCGCGCATCACCCGCCGCGCCTTCGGCCGCGACCGGCGTTACCCCATCACCAACGGTTTCAAAGGGTGAACAACTGCCCAACGCAAAGGCGCGAAGGTCGCAAAGGACGCAGAGGAAACCAAAGTGAGTTCCTCTTTGCGTTCTCCGCGCCCTTGGCGTCTTTGCGTTGAAGTCTCTTACCGCCACGGCGAATTTCGAAGAGGAACAGCCATGAAGAAGATTGAAGCCATCATCAAGCCTTTTAAGCTGGACGACGTGCGCGAGGCGCTGTCGGAGAAGGGCGTGCAGGGCATGACGGCGACGGAGGTGAAGGGTTTCGGCCGGCAGAAGGGCCACACCGAACTCTACCGCGGCGCGGAATATGTGGTGGATTTCCTGCCCAAGGTGAAAATTGAGGTGGTGGTCGACGATGACCAGGTGGACGCCTGCCTGGAAGCCATCATGGGCGCGGCGCGCACCGGCAAGATCGGTGACGGCAAGATCTTCGTCACCACCGTTGAACGCGTGGTGCGCATCCGCACCGGCGAGGAAGGCCCTTCGGCGATCTAAGAAAAAGCCCGAACACGGGGAACACGGGGTAATTATTTGTTCCTGTGGGAGCGGTCTTAGGCCGCGATTGCACGGTATCCACGATGATCGCACCCTGAAGCCGCGGCTACGGGTTCAGGGCAAACCATGAAGGATTCCCCCATGTCCCCCGTGTTAATGCTTTTCTCTTCCTCGGCTGACTTTCACGTCAGCGGTAATCGACCACGTCGCCCAGCGCCGTAGGTCACGTTGCGAAGCTACGTGACGTTTGCAGATCGCGGAATGTCACGTAGGCGGTGCGCGCCAACGTGATCTACGGTTCTCTGGGTAAATCCGCGATTGAATGCAAACGTGTCATTTGCGTTGTTCGCGTTCATTTGCGGACTTTAACAATCCGTCACCGGTAATCGACCACGTCGCCCAGCGGCCGGCGCGGGCTGAGTTCAGGGAGTTCGGCGGGGTAGCCTACGCTGAGGAGCGCTACTGGTTCCATACCTGCAGGCAGGTCGAGCAGGCGGGCGATCTCTTCTTTGTCGAAATAACCCACCCAAGTGGATCCCAGGCCAGCGGCAACCACTGCCAGTTGTGCATAGGCGGCCGCGATGGTGGCGTCCTGCAGGGCGTAGAGCGTACGGCCCCGTTCACCAAAACGCACCTCTGCCCGTTCCGTATCGGCACAGAACACCAGGCACACAGGCGCTTGCGAGATGAAAGCCTGACCATCGGCAGCGCGCGCCAGGGCGTCACGAGTCGCGGCATCCTTCGCCACAACGATGCGATACGACTGCAGGTCACCGGCCGAAGGTGCAGCGCACGCAATCTCGAGAATGGCATGCAACTGCTGCGGCTCTACGGCACGCTCGGCCAAGTACTGGCGGATGGAATGCCGGTGGCGAACGGTCTCGAAGAAATTCCACATGATCTCAAACTCCCCCTGGTTGGTCCGTTCAGTCACAGAGAACACCGAGTACACGAGGGCAATCCGTAGCGCTGCATGTGGATTGAAGGCCCGGCAGGGGTAGCCTCGGAGGCCATTTCCCCAAGCCTCTGTGAACGCGCTGTCCTCTGACTGATGCCCTTATTCTTCCCCCGGACGCCAGGGCCGGCGTTCGGGGTGATTGAGCTGAAGCACCTTTTCCGCGTCGCCGGCCAGGTCGTCCATTTTCATTTCACGATAGGCAGTGACCAGAATGGCGATGGCATCTGCGACGGACGGCGTCTGCTGGTAATTTTCGATGACGTACTTGGCACGGTTCACCGCAGCCACCCGGGCGCCGCGGCGCATGTAATAGTCGGCGGCGAGAATTTCGTGCCGCGCCAGCAGGTTGCGCAGACGTACCATGCGCTTGACGGCATCCTCGGCATAGCGGCTCTTGGGGAAGCGATCCACCAGTTCCTTGAAGTGGTTGAATGCCGTGCGTGCGGCACTGGGGTCCCGCATCGCCGGGTCCTGTTCCACGAAGCGCTCGAGAAACCCCGGCGGCGGATCGAAACTGGCGAGAGCACGCAGGTAGTAGGCATAATCCACGTTCTGGTGCGTGGGATGCAGCTTGATGAAGCGCGCCGCCGCACCAACCGCCGCCGCCGGATCGTTATCCCTGTAGTGGGCATACGCCACTTCCAGTTGGGCCTGCTCGGCATAGGGACCATATGGATAGCGCGCCTCCAGCTTGCCGTAGAGGTCTATGGCCTGCTGGTAGTTGCGCTCGTCGAGAGCGGCTTTGGCTTCGGCATAGAACTCGGCTGCAGTCCACTCGGCGGTGGGATCCTGGGTGAGACTCGCGCATCCGCCGAGCAGAAATACCAGGCCTGCGGCGAAACCGATGAAACGCATGTGAACTAACCTCGATATGCGGGCCGAGCCCGGAGTGCTCCGGCAAGTATAACTGCAGAGCTGTCACCTGACCCAGCAACCAATGTCCGATATCCGTGTCATGAGCGCAGAAGTCCCACCCGAGATGGCAGGGCGTCGCCTGGATCAGGCGCTGAGCGAACTGTTTCCTGAATATTCCCGCTCGCGCCTGAAGAAATGGGTGGACGAGGGCCATGTTCAGGTGGACGGCCGCGTGCTTCGCCCCAAGGATAAGCTGGCCGGAGGCGAGGCCATCAGCCTGGAAGTGCTGCCCGAACGCGATGAGCGCTTCGCGCCCGAACCCATTCCGCTGCGCATCGTCTACGAGGACGACCAGATCCTTGTCATCGACAAGCCGGCGGGCCTGGTGGTGCATCCCGCGGCCGGGAATTGGGCAGGCACCCTGCTCAATGCCCTGCTGCACCACGCGCCGGAACTGGCCGGTGTGCCGCGTGCGGGCATTGTGCACCGCCTGGACAAGGACACCAGCGGCCTGCTGGTGGTGGCGCGCACCCTGGAGGCCCAGGGCGCGCTGGTGGAGCAGCTCCAGGCCCGCACCGTCAGTCGCGAATATCAGGCTGTCACCGTGCGCGTCATGACGGCTGGCGGCACCGTGGATGCGCCCATCGATCGCCACCCCGTGGATCGCAAGCGTATGGCGGTGGTGGCCCACGGGCGCGAGGCGATCACCCACTATCGTGTGCTGGAGCGCTTTCGCGCCCACACTCACGTCACCGTGAAGCTGGAGACCGGCCGCACCCATCAGATCCGCGTGCACATGGCTCACATCAACTTTCCCCTGGTGGGTGACCCGGTCTACGGCGGTCGCCTGCGCCTGCCCGCCGGCGTCACCGAGGAACTGCGCCAATTCCTGCAGGCCTTCCCGCGCCAGGCCCTGCACGCCGCCCGCCTTGGCCTCGAACACCCCCGCACCGGCGAGACCCTGAGCTGGAGCGCCCCCCTGCCCGAAGACCTGCAGCGACTGCTGGCCCTTCTGCGCTCGGATACGGCCGATCGAGGCTAAAGTCCCGCGGGAAAGAGACGATTTACCTTTCGCGTTCATTGGCGGACTTCAAGTGATCACCATGGAATGCATTTTTCCTGACTGGCCGGTGCCCGCTCATGTGCGGGCGGCGGTGACGACGCGGGCGGGTGGGGTCAGCGTGGGGCCTTATGCCTCGCTGAACCTCGGTGATCACGTGGGCGACGAGCCGGCGGCGGTGGTGGAGAACCGGGCGCGGCTGGTGCAGGTCCTCCGGCTGCCCGCGGAACCGCGCTGGCTGAAACAGGTTCACGGCACCTGCGCCCTTGATGCCGCGGCGGCGATCGGCGGTTGCGAGGCCGACGCCGCTTTCACGGCCCTGCCGGGCGTGGTGTGTGCGGTGCTTACCGCGGACTGCCTGCCGGTGCTGTTCTGCGATCGGGCCGGCACCCGCGTGGCCGCGGCCCACGCCGGCTGGCGCGGCCTGGCGGCTGGGGTGCTGGAGCGTACCATGGATACCCTCGGCACGGCCCCCGCGGACGTGCTTGCCTGGCTCGGCCCGGCGATCGGCCCGCAGGCCTTCCAGGTGGGAGAGGAAGTGCGCACGGCCTTCGTGAGCCAGGATCAGGCCGCCGCGACGGCCTTCCGCCCGCACGGCGAGGGACGCTGGCTCGCAGACCTTTACGCCCTGGCCCGGCTCCGCTTGAGCCGACACGGCGTGGCTGCCGTTTACGGCGGCGGCCTGTGCACCTTCTCGGACCCGGCGCGATTCTTCTCCTATCGCCGCGACGGCGCAACCGGGCGCATGGCCAGCCTCATCTGGCTCGACTGAGGACCAATGGGGTCGGACCAATGGGGTCCAATGGGGTCAGAGTAAATTGAAGTGGGCGCGCTTGGTGAGACCATTGGTCCCCTCCTTCAATTTACTCTGACCCCTTTGGTTGTGACCCCTTTGGTTGAGGCCGCTTTCGGTTATGATTCCTGCTTTCGTGTCTCGATGGATTTTCCATGACTCTGCTTGCGTTGGTGGTGGCGTTCTGCCTGTTGGGCGGTGTGCTCAGTGTGATAGCCGCGGCCATTTTCCTGGTCCTGCCCGAGGGCGTGCGTAACCGCGCGCTGCCGCATTTCGTGAGTTTCGCCATCGGCGCACTGCTCGGCGCAGCCTTCCTCGCGCTGCTGCCCCATGCCCTTGAGGCGCCGGGCATCGAGGACGCGCACGGGATCATGGGCACGGTATTGCTCGGGCTGCTGGCCTTCTTCCTGCTTGAAAAAATGGTGCTCTGGCGCCATTGCCATCACGGCGTGTGCGAAACCGGTCATGAACACCATCATGCGGTGCCGGGCGTGCTGATCCTGGTGGGTGATGCCATCCACAACTTTGTGGACGGCGTGCTCATCGCCGCGGCCTTCCTCACCGACGTGCACCTGGGCATCGTCACCGCCGTGGCCGTGGCCGCCCACGAGATCCCGCAGGAAGTGGGCGATTTCGCCATTTTGCTGCACAGCGGCTTCAGCCGTGCCCGGGCCTTCACCTATAACATCCTGGCGAGCCTGACCACGGTGGTGGGCGGCCTGCTCGCCTGGTTCGCCCTCTCGGGTGTACAGGATACCGTGCCCTATGTGCTCGCCATTGCCGCCTCAAGCTTCATCTACATCGCCGTGGCCGACCTCATCCCCGGTCTGCACCGGCGCGTGAATGTGGGCGCCACGGCACAGCAGGCCGCATTGATAGCCGCGGGGGTGATCGTCATTTATCTCTCACACTCCACGCTGCACTGAGCAAGACAGGAGCACGTATGAACAAGTGGTATATGTTGACCCTGGTGGGCAAGGATCGTCCCGGTATCGTCGCCAAGGTAAGCGCAGCGCTGTTCGAGGCCGGTGGTGACCTGGGTGAGGCCAGCATGATGCGCCTGGGCGGTAATTTCTCCATCATGCTCATGGTGCGCTACAAGGGCACCACCAAACAGCTCGCCGACGTGGTCGAGCCCGTGGCGGATTCCCTTGGCCTGCACTACCACGTGGATCACATCGAGGGCCAGTTGCACCGTCACCACGTGCCGGACGTGCGCATCACGGTGTACGGCGCCGATCGTTCCGGCATCGTGGCCAAGGTGACCGGGGCGCTGGCGGAGGCGGGATTCGATATCACGGATCTGGAATCGGACGTGGCAGGTACCGAGACCAAGCCGATCTACATCATGCAAATGGAAGGCGTGGCGCGCGAAGGCGTGGAAGCGCTGCAATCCGCGCTCGATGTGGTCACCGCCGAAGGCATCGAGGCGAAGCTCACCACCATCGAGACCCTGATCGGCTGAGGGCAGGAAGATGCTCACCATTGCAGTGGCGCGGCACGAAAGCTTCCAAGCATCTTGCGCCCTGACTCCTCCGTTTTTCCCCGTGTCCCCCGTGTCCCCCGTGTCCCCCATGTTTAAGGCTTTTCTCCAGCATGGCCATTCTTGACATACTGACCTACCCCGACGAGCGCCTGAAACGGGTTTCCGAGCCGGTCGAGCTGTTCGATGCTGAACTGCGCGCCTTCATCGCCGATCTGGACGAGACCATGCGCGCCGGCCCGGGGGGCGTGGGCATCGCCGCACCTCAGGTGGGACGCACTCAGCGCATCGTCATCGTGGACTGCTCGGTCACACGCAAGCCCGTGCCCAATCACGGCAAGCTCATTCTCATCAATCCCGAAGTGCTTACCTGGGAAGGCATGGAAGTGGGCCGTGAGGGCTGCATGTCCGTGCCTGACTACACCGGCAACGTGATTCGTGCGACCGGCCTGACCCTCGCCGCGCAGAACGAGCACGGCGACAGGCTGGAACTGGAATTCGAAGGCTTCGAGGCACGCGCCGTGCAGCACGAAATGGATCACCTCGACGGCCTGCTATTCCTCGACCGCCTGGTCTCCCGCCGCAACGACCTCTTCCGCCGCAAGGTCTATCAGGAACCCAAGGCGAAGAAAAAAGCGTGAACCACGGGGGACACGGGGGAATCCTTCGATGGTTTGCCGTGACACCTGTAGAAGCGGCCTCAGGCCGCGATTGACATCAGATAGCGCCACGGCCTGAGGTTGCACCACATCGAATGGATTTCCCCGTGTCCCCCATGGTTATTCTGCTCCTCATCCTCGCCGCCGGCTGGTTGCTGCTGCGTGGTCTGGAGCGCGCCAGTGAGGCGGATTGGGGCAACCGTTGGCTGAACCGGCTGGACGGGTTGAACCGGCTCTTCTGCCGTCATGTGCACGGCCTCGAGACGGCACATCTGAATCTGCCGGACGACGGTCCGGCCCTGTTGGCCGCCAATCATGTCTCGGGCCTGGACCCGTTGTTACTCATCGCGGCGAGCCGCCGGCCGCTGCGCTTCATCATCGCCAGCGAGCAATATCACCGTTTCGGCCTGGAGTGGCTGTTCCGCGCCGTGGGCTGCATTCCCGTGGATCGCACAGGCCGTCCCGAACGGGCCTTTCGTGAGGCCTTGAAGGCACTGCGTGCGGGGGAGGTGGTGGCGCTGTTTCCCCATGGCGGCATCCATCTGGACAGCGCACCGCGCCGCCCGCTCAAACCCGGCGTAGCGCGCCTGGCCCGGCTGGCCGGAATCCCGGTGCATACCGCCCGCATCGATGGTGTGCGCGGGCAGGGCCTGGTGGTCGCCTCGGTATTCCTACCCAGCCGAGCCAGGGTGACCGGCTTCGCCCCCGTACCCTGTCAGGCCCTGCGCGGCCATGATTGTCTGGCGCGCGTCCAGGCCCTCATCGAAGCGCCGGGCCGGTAAGTAAGCGCGGTGCGACCGCGGGCATGGCTCCCATGCCATGCAGAAACCGAGCGGGCAGGCCATGCCTGCCGCGCCCCGCGCGGATTTATTTTCTTGAACCCCCCTGGACTGCCCCCATTTAACACAGTAACCGAAAGTTCCTGCCTCCGAGGTTGCGCTGCATGCGAATGGACAAGTTGACCACCAAATTCCAGTTGGCCCTGGCCGAGGCACAAAGCCTTGCCGTGGGTCGGGACCATCAGTTCATCGAGCCCCTGCACCTGATGACCGCCCTGCTGGATCAGCAGGGTGGCACCGTGCGTTCCCTGCTCACCCAGGCGGGTGTCAATGTCAACGCCTTGCGTTCGCAGCTGGGCGAGGCGCTCGAGCGCCTGCCGCGCGTGGAAGGCACGGCGGGTGAGGTGCATCTGTCCAATGACCTCGGGCGCTTGCTGAATCTCACCGACAAGCTGGCGCAGCAGCGCAAGGACCAATACATCTCCTCCGAACTGTTCGTGCTCGCTGCGACCGAAGACAAGGGTCAACTCGGTGACCTGCTGCGCAGGAACGGCGCCGGCAAGGCAGCCATCGAGCGTGCCATCGACAACATCCGCGGCGGCCAGAAGGTCGATGACCCGAACGCCGAGGAACAGCGCCAGGCGCTGGAGAAGTACACCATCGATCTCACGGAGCGCGCGGAGCAGGGCAAGCTGGATCCGGTCATCGGCCGCGACGACGAGATCCGCCGCGTTACCCAGGTGCTGGCACGCCGCACCAAGAACAACCCCGTGCTTATCGGCGAGCCCGGCGTGGGCAAGACCGCCATCGTCGAGGGCCTCGCCCAGCGCATCGTCAACGGCGAGGTGCCGGAGGGGCTGAAGGGCCGGCGTCTGTTGTCCCTGGACATGGCCGCGCTCATCGCTGGCGCCAAGTTCCGCGGCGATTTCGAGGAGCGCCTCAAGGCCGTGCTCAACGACATCGCCAAACAGGAAGGCAACATCATCCTGTTCATCGACGAGATCCACACCATGGTGGGCGCCGGCAAGGCCGAGGGCGCCATCGACGCCGGCAACATGCTCAAGCCCGCACTGGCGCGCGGCGAACTGCACTGCATCGGCGCCACCACGCTTGATGAATACCGCCAGTACATCGAAAAGGACGCGGCCCTGGAGCGCCGCTTCCAGAAGGTGCTGGTGGACGAGCCCAGCGTGGAGGACACTATCGCCATCCTGCGTGGCCTCAAGCCCAAGTATGAGGTGCACCACGGCGTGGAGATCACCGATCCCGCCATCGTCGCCGCCGCCACGCTCTCGCACCGCTACATCACCGATCGCCAGTTGCCCGACAAGGCCATCGACCTGGTGGACGAGGCCGCCTCGCGCATCCGCCTGGAGATCGACTCCAAGCCGGAGGAGATGGACAAGCTCGATCGCCGTCTCATCCAGCTCAAGATCGAACGCGAGGCGCTGAAGAAGGAAAGCGACGAGGCCTCGCGCAAGCGCCTCGCCGATCTTGAGAGCGAGATCCAGAAGCTGGAACGCGAATACGCCGATCTGGAGGAGATCTGGAAAGCGGAAAAGGCGGCGTTGCAGGGCACCCAGCACATCAAGGAAGCCCTGGATCGGGCGCGCCTGGATCTGGAGACGGCACGCCGCGCCGGCGATCTCGCGCGCATGTCCGAACTGCAGTACGGCCGCATCCCCGAGTTGCAGAAACAGCTCGACATGGCGGCGCAGGCGGAGATGCAGGAAACCCGTCTGCTGCGCAACAAGGTCACCGACGAGGAGATCGCTGAAGTGGTCTCCAAGTGGACCGGCATCCCGGTGTCGAAGATGCTCGAAGGGGAGCGCGACAAGCTGCTGCGCATGGAGGAGGCGTTGCACCGGCGCGTGGTGGGCCAGGACGAGGCGGTGCGTGTGGTGTCCGACGCCATCCGCCGCTCGCGTGCGGGCCTGTCCGATCCAAACCGACCCATCGGTTCCTTCCTGTTCCTCGGCCCCACGGGTGTGGGCAAGACCGAACTGTGCAAGGCCGTTGCCGAATTCATGTTCGATACGGATGAGGCCATGGTGCGCGTGGACATGTCCGAATTCATGGAAAAGCATTCGGTGGCCCGCCTCATCGGTGCACCGCCGGGCTACGTGGGCTTCGAGGAGGGCGGCTATCTCACCGAGGCGGTGCGCCGTCGCCCCTATTCGGTGATCCTGCTCGACGAGGTGGAGAAGGCCCATCCGGACGTGTTCAACATCCTGTTGCAGGTGTTGGACGACGGCCGCCTCACCGACGGCCACGGCCGTACCGTGGACTTCCGCAACACGGTGGTGGTGATGACCTCGAACCTGGGCAGCCATGTGATCCAGGAAATGGCAGGCGAGGAGCACTACGAGCAGATGAAGGCTGCGGTGATGGAGACCGTGGGCCAATACTTCCGACCCGAGTTCATCAATCGTGTGGACGAGGTGGTGGTGTTCCACCCCCTGCAGCAGGCCCAGATCCGGGCCATCGCTGCCATTCAGACCGGTTATCTGCAACAGCGCCTGGCGGAGCGCGACATGCGGCTGAAATTCAGTGATGCCGCCCTCGACCAGTTGGGTGCGGTCGGCTTTGATCCGGTGTACGGTGCGCGTCCGCTCAAGCGTGCCATCCAGTCGCAGGTGGAAAATCCCCTGGCCCGCGCCATCCTGGAAGGGCGCTTCACGGCCGGCGATGAAATCCGTGTGGAACGTGAGGGTGGAGCGCTGGTGTTCAGACGGGCCTGAACCTTCGCGGTGGGGCCGCTTCGTGCATGGCTGCGCCAGGGCAGGGTATGAACCGAAACCGCGGGTCCGATGGTGGTGCCCGTGGGTGTCCCGGTGTTAACGGGAAAGACCGCGACGGGTGCAAGGGACGGATAATGCGGGGCAGAACACGGGATGCAAGCGACGGCGGGCGTTCTTGCTGGAAGAGTTCGGCATCAGGTAATGTGGTTGCACTCGCTGCGGGAGTAATGACGTCCGTGCGTACCGCGCCGTCCGCGCGCGCATGCAGCGCGTCGTCATGCCGTCGACCCAGGGAGGAAGGACTAAGGTTATACGTGACCTTCAGGATGAAAAAGCCATGCGCCTGCGCGATGCATTCTTCACCGCTCGTAACCGCGATGCCTTCACCCGCGCCCGTGTCGATCTGGGCGCCTTTCTGGAGGCGAGCCTGGCGATGGTGAATGAAGCACAGTTGCGCGGCCCGTCGGCCCGCACCGGCTTGTGTCTGTATGCCTGGGGTGCCGCACGTGCCCTTGCTCGTCACCACCGCCTCACCCGGGAGCAACGGCGACAGCTGGTGCGCCACGCCGTGCACGGTATCGCGCGCAACTATCCCGTGGACTGCATTCCGGCCTGCGGGGGCCCGGCGCGTCGCGCAGCCATGGCCGAGGGTGCTGATGTGGTGGACAACTGGATGATGGGCGAAAACGATGCACCACTGCGCTGTGCGCAGCTGTTGGCGGACTGGCGCGCCGGCAGGGAGTAGCCGGGAGCGAGCATGGAAACGGTTTGGGTGCGCTGGCTCGCCGCTCTCGGCTTCCTCGTGCTGGGCGGCGCCATACTGTACTGGCTAGCAAGTCTATTGCGCCGGCGTGCCGTGCATCGTGTCGAGCGCGACGATGCGGTCGGCATGATCTACCGCGTGCTGGTGCGCACGCACCCCGTGCTGGTTGCCCTGCTGGCACTGCCGCTTGCCAGCCTCGTGCTCCCGATTCCTGAGGATATCCGTGGCTGGATCGGCAGCTTCATGCTGGCCGTCATCCTGGTACAGTCCGGGTCCTGGGGCAGCGCCGCCATCGGCGCTTGGGCAATCCATTATCAGCACGCCCATGCAACGGATGCAGAGGCGGTCACCGGCGTGCACATGGTGGCCTTCCTGCTGCGCCTGGCACTCTACGTCGTCCTGTTGTTGGTAGTCATCGACAACATCCCGGGGGTTGAGATCACCGCGCTCATCGCCGGGTTGGGTATCGGCGGTATCGCGGTGGCACTCGCGGTGCAAAGCATCCTTGCGGACTTGTTCGCGTCCATGTCCATCTCCCTGGACAAGCCCTTCGTCCTTGGCGACTTCATTGCCGTGGGCGAGCATCTGGGCACGGTCGAACGCATCGGCCTGAAGACCACGCGCGTACGTTCGTTGAGCGGCGAGCAACTGGTGTTTGCCAATGACGACCTGCTACGCAGCCGCCTGCGCAATTTCAAGCGCATGGCGGAGCGGCGTGTGGTTTTTACCATACGGGTGACCTTGGATACCCCGCAGGAGAAGCTCGCGGCGATCGCCGCCATGCTGCGGGAGATCGTGGAGGCTCAGCCGGAGGTACGCTTCGACCGTGCCCACTTCAAGGAGGTCGGGGAATACGCCATGGTGTTCGAGGTGGTCTATTACGTACTCACCCCGGACTACAGCCGTTACATGGATATTCAACAGGCCATCAATCTGGCCATCTGTGCGCGTTTCGAGCGGGATGACATCGCCTTTGCGCTGCCCACCCGCGTAATCCATGTGACACCGGGACAGGAGTGACCCCCCGGTACCGGAGGATCCGCGCCTGGGGATGCCCTGCCTTTGCGAAGAACGGGGTCAGTGCGCGCCGGGGTTTGCTGTCACAAAGTGAGGAATACGCGCTCAGGCCGACACGTGCTGGTCAATGAATTCACGTACGAAATGGGCCGACTTACTACCGGTAAAACGCCCCACTTCCTCGCCGTCGATGAACAGGACCACGGTAGGGAAGCCGCGCAGGCCGAAGCGGCCGCACAGCTTCATGTTCTCGTCCGCATCCACCTTGGCGAGGCGGACGCTGCCTGCGTACTCTTCAATCACGCGGTGGAGAACGGGGCCGAGCGAGAGGCAGGGGCCGCACCAGTCGGCCCAGAAATCCACGAGTACGGGGAGCTCATGGGAAGCCGTGAGCACAGTCTGCTCGAAATCCTCGACGGTGGCGTCGAAAATGAGTGCGTTGTCTTTCATGGGAACAGGTCGTTGAAGGGCCATCAAATTCTGGTGTGCCGGCACCAGCGGTGCAATTACCCTGATGGGCTATCACGCCCATATCCTTTCGGGAGAACGGTGTGCATGGCACGGCGGCCACGGTGGCGTCACCGCCGCAAAAAGGGGTAGTTGAGATATGGGCCTGCACGCAACCATCACGCATCCCTGGACACTGACCCCGCGCGAGGCCGTGACCCTGCAGCGCGAGATGGCGCCACGCGTGGTGACCCAGGACAGGTTGGGGGAGGTGCGCTGCGTGGCGGGTGTGGATGTGGGTTACGAAGAACGTGGTACCGTTACCCGGGCTGCCGTGGCGCTGTTGGATTTCCCGGCGTTGAGCGTGCGTGAGCAGGCAGTGGTACGGGTGCCGACACGCTTTCCCTATGTACCAGGACTGTTGTCGTTTCGTGAGATCCCTGCCGTCCTGGAGGCGTTCGCACGCTTGCGGGGTGTCCCCGATCTTGTGCTGTGCGACGGTCAGGGCTATGCGCACCCGCGGCGTTTCGGGCTCGCCTGTCACATGGGTGTGCTGCTCGACGTCCCCACCATAGGCGCGGCCAAATCACGTCTCATCGGTGAGCATGCTGAAACACCCCCCGAGCGCGGCGCCTGGACGCCACTCACGGATGCGGACGAGGTGATCGGTGCCGTGCTGCGCACCCGTGTCCGCACCCGGCCGTTGTACGTCTCCATAGGCCATCGCATCAGTCTGGAAACCGCGGTTCACTGGACGCTCGCCTGTACCCCGCGCTACCGCCTTCCCGAAACCACCCGTGCGGCGCATCGACTCGCATCCGGCTAGCCGCATAGGCTATTGCTACGCGCCGGTGGGCCAAGCACCGCCACGGGTCTGCTCAATGGTGGGTGGCCAGCAGCGGCGTACCGGAGAGTTGTACTGACACCAGCAGCGGCTCGTCGCCGCTTACTACCGTGGTGCGGGTATCGCCGCACTTGCCGCATACGAGACGGGTTGCCGTGGCCTCTGTTTCTGCCCCGCAGTTCAGGCACGACACGTGTATGGGTTCGGTTTCGATCACCAGTTCGGCGCCTTCGGCACAGGTGCCCGCAGTGGCGAAGGGGAAGGCGTCGGCCAGCAGATTCGGTTCCACACCCGCAAGCGGGCCGACACGAAGAACCACCTGTTCGACGTGTTCGGCTCGGTGTTCGCGCGCGATGTCGAGCACCTGGCGAATGAGTCTTCGGCAGACCGCCAGCTCACGCATGGCTGTTTTCGGCAGCGAACATTTCGTCGAGCAGCTCCCAGGTGGTGCGTGCATCGCCGGCCGGCACCTTCCGGATGGCATAGCCTGCATGGACCATGACGAAGTCGCCCTCGATGACCGGGTGGTTCCCGAGCATGAACAGGCTGACCTCCCGTTCCATCCCCTTGGCGTGGCACCGGGCCACAAGGCCATCGACCTGGAGCACCTGCATGGGGATGCCGAGGCACATGGCGCGTCCTTATAGCGGTGGCGGGGAATCGTTGCAGGGCATACTATGCCATCCGTACGCCACCCTCAATGCGTCTTTCACGCATGGCATGCATCATGCCTCCTTATGCAGCTTCCCGCGACTATTGCGCAGCATCGGGGAAGAAGGTTACGTTTCGGTGCACCAAGAACACTCGAGTGCGACACTCGAACCAATGCGACAACGACCCAGTCACGGCCGGCCTGCCAGGCAGGTTGCCTTGGCTGGCAGGGTGATCGATGAAGGCAGCCTTGACTTCACCTTAGCCGGTGTTTGCCGACGATGTGTTCATGGTGATGGGTTGTGTTCGGCTCGCGGTGGTGGCTGACCGTTGTCTTGCGGCGGCATGATGCTGCACATGCCACCGTAGAATTTGCGAAGGAGACCCATGGGACTCGATGACATCGACGTGCATGTGGTGCACGGCGGCGGTAACAGCGTCGGCCGTGCCCTGCTCAATGAAGTGGCGCGATTGCTGCAGCAGTTGGTGGAGACGGGCGAAGGTGGCAGTATCGATCTCGGGCGCATGCCGCTCAGCGAGGAGGATTATGATCTGCTGGAGGATGTACTGGGCGAAGGCGAGGTACATGCGGTAGTGAACGCCGGTGCCACGGAAGTGGTGGAGGCGGGGTTACCGGGCGTGTGGTGGGTCACCCACTACAATGCGGAAGAGGAAGTGATGGCCGAGTTCGTGGAAATCGCCTTCTGTCCCGAGATATTGCTGAGCCCACCCGAAGACGTGAAGGAAGGCCTGGAGGCCCTGCGTGCAAGGTTGTTCGCAGAACACCTGAACGGATGAACCCCAGCCGCGGGTCGCCTTTAACGGCCCGCGACGCGTGTTGCCAGGGTACCCGCGGACGGCGCCGGCCCGACCGCGGCGGCCAATCAGTCGATGAAGCGTTGTTCGGCGGTGGCGATTTCGCGCAGGAAGAGCCTGAGTTCTGCTTCGGCGTCCTCCCTTGAATCGAACGGTCCCCGATCAGTGCCTTCCCGCGTGGCGAAGAACCACTTGTCGCCCACGCTGAACAACCGGCCCGAACGGAAGGGAACCGGGCCGCTTTCGCCTTTCCTGTTATCGCGCATCGACACTCTCCTGATGTCGCGCCCAGATATTGCCAATTACCAACACCTTCCAGGCAGCTGTCAAGCTCGCCTGATGAGCCCGGCCGGTTGCATGAGGACGAGCGAATCACGTCGCTCTTTTACCAGCGGGTGCCCAGGCTCACTCCCAGATACTCTCCGCCCAACTGCACGTCTTCGATGCCGAAGTCGCGGAACTCGCCTTCGGTGAACCAACGCCGGTAGTCGATACCGAAGGCATCCCGCCCCCGTATCCAGACCACCCCCACGCCCACGTGGAGCGTGGGGGTGATGATCTCTTCCTCCACGGCGTCTGAGCGGCCTGCCGCCCTGCCGGTGGTACGCAGACGGCTGCCCTGGAAGCCGAAATTCGCCATGGCATAGGGCCGCAAGTGGCCTGTCACAGGTTGCAGCCGCAGCCCATAGGTCAGTGCGGCCGCGGTGAAGGTCGTGGTATTGCTTGCGGTGTCGAGGGGAGCTGGAACGACCGCTGTGTCGTAGGCCCGCTCCGTCAGCCAGAGCTCCAGGTTGGCTTCCAGGCGTCCATCCAGGGCCACTGGGGCCGAGGCACCCAGCCCCACGGTATAGCGTGCACTGTCGGCATGCAGCCCCATGCTGTTTTCCTCGCCGTCGAGGCCGCCGAGCAGGACGCGAAACGACAGGTCGCGCTCGTACCCGAGTTCCTCGGGCTGTGCTGCCGCCGGGGCAGCCGAAAGGGACAGGGTCAACGCTAACAGCGTTGCTGTGAAAGAAAGTGGACGCATACGTACTCCTGGCGCGGTTGCGCCGCACTTTAGGGCAGCCCGGACGGGCTGCCAAGCGGGCATCGCTGCCGTGTACGGGCGATTGTCTCAACGCTTAGATCATTGTGGTATAAGGTCACAACTTCCCCGGCAAAGGAAAGCGAATCACGGTGGACGTGCCGAAATTTCTTGCCCGCGAACGGCTGGATGCATTGCTGGGTGCACTCGCCCATGCCGGCTATGCGCTCATCGGACCACGCCGGCAGGAGGGTGCCATCGTGTTCGGTCCGGTGCGGACGCAGCAAGACCTGCCGCGCGGTGTATGCGACAGCCAGGAGCCGGGCCATTACCGGCTGTGCGATACCCCCTCGCCACGTCTGTTCGGATTCGCCAATGGACCCCAGGCGCTTAAACCGCTGTTCTTTGCCCCGCGTGAAGCGCTGTGGGAAGTACGTCGGAATGAGGCGGGGCTCCAGTTTGCAGCCGTGACGCCAGCCGCACCCAAGCCACTGGCGATCATCGGTGTACGTGCCTGCGACCTCGCGGCACTGGCATTGCAAGACCAGCACTTCCTGGCGGGCGAACGCCCGGATGCCCATTATGCGGCACGCCGCGCCGATGCCTTCCTGCTGACGGTGAACTGTACCCATCCCGCGACCACCTGCTTTTGCGCCTCTACCGGTGACGGACCCGAGGCGAGCGGCGGTTATGACTTGCTGCTCGACGAGCTGGACGACGGTTATCTCGTCACCGCAGGGAGCGAGGCCGGGCGCGCCATGCTCACGTACTTGCCCACGCAGGCCGCTTCGGACGAACAGTGCGCCGCGGCACGGGAACAGTCCCGCGTGGCGGCCCGCCAGCAGCGTGAACTGCCGGCGGGCAACCTGGGGCCGGCGTTCGCGGCGCAACTGGAGCATCCGCGCTGGGCCGACGTCGCGGCACGTTGCCTTTCCTGCGGCAACTGCACCGCCGTATGCCCCACCTGCTTCTGCAACGCACAGGTGGAGGACGCGGATCTCGAAGGTGCACGCTCCCAACGCCTGCGCCAATGGGATTCCTGCTTCACCGAAGGCCACAGCTACATCCACGGTATCGTCATACGCGACGATACCCGCAAGCGCTATCGGCAGTGGCTTACCCACAAACTGGGTCATTGGCACGCACAATACGGGCGTTCTGGATGTGTGGGCTGCGGCCGCTGCATCACCTGGTGTCCCGTAGGCATCGACATCACCGAAGGGGCCGCTGCCATCACGGGAGCGCAGGTATGAGCGCCGTACACGAGAACGCCTTCCCCGTGCCGTACGAAGCGGAAATCGTGGAGCGCATCCAGGAATCACCGAGCATATTCACCCTGCGCCTGCGTTTCACCGAAGCGGCGGTGCAGGCCGCCTATCGCTTCGCGCCCGGCCAGTTCAACATGCTGTACCTGTTCGGCGTGGGCGAGGTGCCCATCTCCATCGTTTCCGATCCCGAGGACGATCACCTGTTTGATCACACCATCCGCAGTGTGGGTCGCGTGACGCGCGTCATGGCCGCCTTGCGGCCGGGTGAGCGCGTGGGCGTGCGCGGACCTTTCGGCCGCGGTTGGCCCATGGCGCAGGCGGAAGGGCGCGATGTGGTCATCGTCACCGGGGGCCTGGGCTGCGCGCCGGTGATGTCAGTGATCAACTATGTGCTGCGCCGGCGCGAGCGCTTTGGACGTCTGGTGATCATCCAGGGGGTCAAGCATTCCGACGACCTCATCTGGCGCGAGCGTTACGAGCAGTGGGCGCGTCTGCCTGATACGCAGGTGTTCATCGCGGCGGATCAGGCCGGCCCTGGCTGGCCCTTCCGCGAAGGCCTTGTCACGGCGCTGCTGGGCGAGGCGGAACTCGATACGCAGCACAGTTGCGTCATGATGTGCGGTCCCGAAGGCATGATGCAGGCGGTGGCGCGAGACCTGTTGGCACGTGGTTTCAGCGAGCGTGACCTGTGGTTGTCCATGGAGCGTAACATGCATTGCGGGCAGGGCTTGTGTGGCCACTGCCAGCTGGGCGCAAAGTTCGTATGCAAGGACGGGCCGGTGTTCTCCTACGACGAGATCAAGCACCTGCTCGGGCTCCGTTTGTGAAGTCCGCATTGAACGCAAAAAAAGCAAAAGGGAAGATATGCTGGGATGTGTCACATAGCCGCTGCGCGGCAACGCGACCCACGCGATCGGACCTTCGATCATTTGCGTTCATTTGCGGACTTCAAGCTGTAGGTCACGTTGCGAAGCTACGTGACAGGATACCGCGATGTGTCACGTAGCCGCTGCGCGGCAACACGACCTACGCGATCGGACTTTCGGACTTTCGGACCTTCGGTCATTTGGGTTCATTTGCGGACTTTTAAATAAAGAGAACCAACAATGAAACCGAGAGTCGCGGTTCACAAGTTCAGCTCCTGCGATGGCTGCCAGCTCGCGTTTCTGAACATGGGTGAGGAGCTGATCACGCTCACACGGCTGATCGAGCTGGTGCACTTCGCCGAGGCCGGTCTGGTGAACGAGGATGCACCGGTGGATATCGCCTTCGTGGAAGGCAGCGTGAGCACGCCGCACGAGGTCGAGCGCATCCTGCGTGTGCGTGAGCACAGCCGCTTCGTGGTAAGCCTGGGTGCGTGCGCCACTGCCGGCGGCATCCAGGCCCTGCGCAACATGGCGGATACCGGCCGCTGGCTGGCCGGTGTCTATGCCCGGCCCGAGGTCATCGAGGTGCTGCCACACTCCACGCCCGTGCACGAACACATCCGGGTCGACCTGGAGCTCTGGGGCTGCCCGGTAAACAGCCAGCAAGTGATCGAGGCGGTGCGCTCCCTGCTCGCCGGTGCGGCGCCGGTGGATCATCGCGACAAGCTCTGCCTAGAGTGCAAGCGCCGGAATCAGGTGTGCGTGCTGGTGGCCCGGGGCGGGCCCTGCATGGGGCCCGTCACGCGCACCGGTTGCGGTGCACTATGCCCTTCGTTGGGGCGTGACTGCTTCGGCTGCTACGGCCCGGCTGAAAATACCAACACCGGTGCGCTGGGGCGGCGCTTCGCAGGCTTCGGCTTCGTGCCGGAGGAGATAGCTCAGCGCTTCCTGCTCATCAACAACGCGGCCGAACCATTTCATGGAGAAGGGCGCCGCTGGCAGGGAGACGGGCAATGAGTGAACGCCGCGATATCACCATCAATGTGCCCGTACTCGCCCGTGTGGAAGGCGAGGGGACGCTGGACCTGCATATCGTGGGTGATCGTATCGAGCAGTTGCGCCTGCGCATTTTCGAGCCGCCGCGCCTGTTCGAGAAATTTCTCGAAGGCCGCGGTTATCGCGACGTGCCCGACATGGTGGCGCGTATCTGCGGCATCTGCCCGGTGGCCTATCAGATGAGTGCGGTGCATGCCATCGAGCAGGCCTTTGACATGGACCCCGGACCGTGGGTGCGTGACATGCGGCGCCTGTTCTACTGCGGTGAATGGCTGCAAAGCCATGCGCTGCATATACACCTGCTCGCGGCACCCGACTTCCTCGGTTTCGTCACCGCCGTCGCCATGGCCGAAAAGTTTCCCGAAGAAGTGCGGCGCGGCCTGCATCTGCAGGAATTGGGCAACGCCATCATACGCTTGCTCGGTGCCCGTTCCGTGCATCCGGTGGGGGCACGCGTGGGCGGTTTTTTCCATGCCCCCCGGCCCGAGGATGCCGCTGCGTTGCTGGCCCGGTTGCGTGCGGCATTGCCCGATGCCGAGGCGCTGGTGCGCTGGGTGGCAAGCTTGCCCGTGCCCGACGATGTGCAGGACTTCACTTGCGTGAGCCTGCGTCAGCCCAATGAATACCCCATGAATGAGGGCCGCCTAGTTTCAAGTCATGGCCTCGACCTCGCCATCCGCAGCTATCGGGAGCACTTCCGTGAGTTCCACGCGCCCCATTCCACGGCCTTGCATTCCAGTCTCGACGACCAGCCATACCTGGTCGGACCACTGGCGCGTCTCAACCTGAACCTGGACCGCCTGCCCGAGCCGGTGCTTGGCAATCTGCAGGCAACAGGCGTGCGTTTCCCCAGCACCAACATGTTCCACAGTGCCCTCGCACGCGCGGTGGAGATCCATTGCGCCCTGTGGGAGGCCATCCGTCTGCTCGAGGGCTACCGTCCCGCCGAGCCTTACATCGAGGCCACGCCGCGCGCCGGGGTGGGCTATGGCTGCACCGAGGCACCACGCGGCATCCTGTGGCACCGTTTTGAAATGGACGAGCAGGGCCGCGTGGTGAACACGGACATCGTGCCGCCCACGGCGCAGAACCAGGCGCGCATCGAACAAGACCTGCATCGCTCCTTGTCCGCCTTCGGGCTCGACCATGCCCCGGAGTCGCTGCGCCTGCGCGCCGAGATGGTGATCCGCAACTATGATCCCTGCATCTCCTGCGCCACCCATTTCCTGCACCTGAACCTGGAACGCCAGTGAAGGCCCTTGTACTCGGGGTGGGTTCACCCTTCGGGGCCGATCGTATCGGTTGGCTGGCCGTGGACGCGCTGACGCCGCACCTCCATGGTGTCGCAGACCTGCAGGCCAGCGATCGCCCCGGTGCGCGCCTGCTTGCCCTGATGCGCGGCTATGAATGCGCTGTGATCATCGATGCGCTCCAGGGGGCCGCACCAGGCAGTGTGCATTGCCTTCGGCGTGACCAACTGGCGGCCTCGTCACTGCAAGCCGTGCACAGCTTTGGCGTGGCCGACGCGCTGGCGCTGGGCGAGGCCCTGGGCGAACTGCCTGCCCGCGTAGTACTCATCGGCATCGGTGCCGGCGAGGGCGACGTGCCGCCACCCGTGGACTGGGATGTCCTTGCTCACCTCGTCCGCAGCAGACTCAGTGCGGAAAACCCCCGAGACAGCGACTAGAGTTAGAAAACCGCGCGAGCCTTCGGGAGCACGTCATGCAGGAGCAAGACATCGCCGCCGCACAGGCCCTGCTGCCTGCCTGGTTCGTGCCGCGCATGATGCAGGAGGATTGGGTCTACGGCCTCATCATGGCCTCTGGCTCCATCATCGCCGTGGAGCGCGTGACGGCCGTGCGCCAGGCCGTTGATGGCAGTCTGTGGCTGGACGTGCGACTCGCACCGGCTGACGATTACTGGAGCGGCAACTACGACCCCAGTGTATTCGGCGCCCCCAGCACGCGCCGCCATGCCTCCATCAATTGCACCCATGTGGCCGCCGCCTTCGAACTGGTGGATCACATCGAGCGCAATCACTCCAGGTAGATCACCTTGCGGGCCACGCCGCCGCCCACCACCACATGGACGCCTGCGCCTCGGTGCCCGGAGGTGATCAGCGTTTTCGCTATCCATCGGGCCATGCATCCGTGAGAAGGATTAGGACTCGTGTGGCGGTTGCATGCCGAAGTGTGTTCTACGCTCAAAGCGACTTGAAAACGCCTGCGAGGGAGAGACCATGAATCTGCACAAATTGACCGCGGTGATGTTTGTGATTTTGTTCGGCCTCGGCACCGCCGGCTGTGAACGCGAACAACCCGCCGACCAGGGTGCCGGTGGCCCCGACCAGGCGGCACCCACGACACCGGGCGATACCACGACGCCGCAGTCCCCACCGGCCGGCGGTGAACAGCCTGGCGGGGGTATGGGCAGCGGTGCCGGCCAACCGTAACCCGTCGTGACAGCGCGCCCCACGAGCTGGGGCGTGCCGCCTCCTGGAGAAATCCTCATGCAATGGAAACGCGTGGTGACGTCGCTGTTCGCCGCAGCAATCCTGGCGGCGACCCTGGCCGCCTGTGAACGGGAAGGTCCGGCGGAACGGGCGGGCGAATCCGTGGACGAAGGCGTGGAACGTGCGGGCGAGGAGATCGAACGCGCGACCGACCGTTGAACACGGTGTGCTACAGAGGCGGCAAGGTGTGAAGAACGGGGATTCCACGGGGGGATTCCACGGGCACCTGTGCCAGCCCAACTCGTGGGCTGAACGCAGGCTTTCGGGTGTCCGGCCCTCCCGTTCTACCTGTGCTCTCGCGCTGACACGCGCAGCAGCACGCTGTCGAGCGCCACGTGGGTAAGCAGGCGCTTGAGCGTGGCAAACAGATGGGTGGGAAAGGTCACGTAATAGCGCCGCCTTGGGCGTGCCGATTCCAGCGCGTGGATCACCTTCGCCAGCACTGCCTCGGGCGGCAGTGTGAAAGGTGCCGCCGGCCCTGGCCTTTGCAGGCGCCGCAAAGTGGCTGCGTAGCGTTCCTTGAAGGGGCTCGCCTCCACGTCGATGGTGTCGTGGAACCGCGCCATGCTGTTGGCACGGAACCGGCTCAGGATGGGACCCGGCTCAATGAGGCTCATGTGGATGCCGGTGCCTGCAAGTTCGAGGCGCAAGGTGTCGGTGAGTCCTTCCAGTGCGAACTTGCTCGCCACATAAGCGCCACGAAACGGCAAGCCGATCAGGCCCAGCACCGAGCTGTTCTGGATGATGCGCCCATGCCCCTGGGAACGCATCACCTTCAGGACTTCCGTGGTGAGTTCGTGGGTGCCAAACAGATTGGTTTCGAACTGGGCTCGTAGTACCTCACGGCGCAAATCCTCCACCGCCCCGGGCTGACCGTATGCGCCATTGTTGAACAGGGCGTCCAGCGTGCCGCCAGTGCGGCTCAGAACATCATGGAGGGCGAGGCGGATGGAGTCGGAATCGTCCAGGTCCAGGCGCAGGCTTTCCAGACCCGATTCGCTCAGCCTTTGCACATCTTCGGGCTTGCGCGCGGTGGCGAACACCCGATAGCCGCGCGCGGCGAGGCCCTGCGCCACGCACAGGCCGATGCCGCTGGAGCAGCCGGTGATGAGTATGGTGCGGGGTTTCATGTCGGCCGATCCTGTGGTTCGGGTGTGCACGCATCATACGTTATTCTCAATGCTATCGAGATGCACCGGGACGGGGTTTCGTATGAAAGCCGCTGCATGGATGGTGGTGCTGGCCGGCCTTGGGCTCCATGCCCACGCCGCCACCAAAGACCTCGCTGCCGACGTGTACGGTGGCGCCGGCGTGGGCTCACGTGACGTGAGTGACGAGAGCCGCACCGTGGTGGAGCTGTACCTTGGGGCGGAAGCAGCGCGCATCGGTCCGGCACGGCTGGGGGTCGAGTTCGGCTATTTCGACACCAGCGAGCGTGTCGGTGATGAATCGGGCGACGGCTACTGGCTCGGCGGTCTTCTCGCCTTCGGTCTGACCCCGGATGTCCGTGCGCTGTTGCGTGCAGGTGTCGATTTCGGCGACACACCGGGCGACCACGCTGGTATCGGTCTCGGCTATCTTGTCGAGCACAACATGGAGACCCGTTTCGAGCTGTTGTCACTGGACGGTGACACGACCATGCTGTTCAGCGTGGCTTATTATCCGCTCAGGTACCGTTAGAACCACGCAGGCCACGGAGAAGATCCATTGACGACCGCTAAGCGCTTCGACGCAGGCGATGTAACTCGTCGGGTATCGTCAATGCCGTAAGTCACGTTGCGAAGCTGCGTGACATGTCTGCCGGTAACGCTGCGATGTCAGGTAGCGCTGCGCGCAACCTGACCTACATCTGACGTTCCTTTCGCTGTGGCCTCCGTGGTCCCTGCTTGTTTCCGCCGTAGGACACGTTGCGAAGCTACGTGACATGCCTGCCGGTAACGCTGAGATGTCAGGTAGCGCTGCGCGCAACCTGACCTACATCGACGTTCCTTTCGCTGTGGCCTCTGTGGTCCCTGCTTGTTTCCGCCGTAGGTCACGTTGCGAAGCTACGTGACATGCCTGCCGGTAACGCTGCGATGTCAGGTAGCACTGCGCGCAACCTGACCTACATCTGACGTTCCTTTCGCTGTGGCCTCCGTGGTCCCTGCTCGTTTCCGCCGTAGGTCACGTTGCGAAGCTACGTGACATGCCTGCCGGTAACGCTGCGATGTCAGGTAGCGCTGCGCGCAACCTGACCTACATCTGACGTTCCTTTCGCTGTGGCCTCTGTGGTCCCTGCTTGTTTCCGCCGTAGGTCACGTTGCGAAGCTACGTGACATGCCTGCCGGTAACGCTGCGCACAACCTGACCTACAACTGGTCTCGCGCTTCTGGATGTCCTCGGCGGTTACTGTCTTTCAGCCTAGGCAAGCAGAACCGCCACCAGTCCCGTGAGGTAAATACCATCGAACGTACCTGCACCCCCGATGGAGGCGAGCGGGGCGCCGAGGTTGCGGATGTCCTTCAGGCGCAGCAGATCGGCGCCGATGAGCACACCCAGGGTGCCACAGATATAGGCGAGGGGAGCGCTTTGGTCGGCACGGATTACAGTGGCGATAAGGGCCGCGCTCAGCGGTGCGATCAGCATGGGCATGCCGATGCCCAGGCCCGGAACGGGTCGGCTGAAGGTGTAGCTGATGGCTGTCACGCCCGCCACGGCGATACCTACCTCGGACAGCGGCAGGGTGTGGTAGCCCATGAGATAGGCGGAAAACAGCAGCGGCACCAGACCCCCGCCCACGTTCAAGGCGATGACCGTACGGCCTTCCTGTTCCCAGTGCGGCATCTTCCACAGCGAATCGAGTGGTGGCGGCAGGGGAGGTTGTTCGGGAAAGGTGGCGGTCCTGAGTTGGAACAGCGGAAGATTCACTGCGCTCCCTGCCAAGGAGACGATTAGCAGCAGCAGGGCCGAGCCCATGGACAGGCCCAGCTTCTCGAACGCGATACTGAGCAGTCCGACCTGCACGAACAACAGCAGCACGGCTGCGGCAAGCAGCAGGAGGTAGACATTGAATGGTACAGGGGGAATGCGCATGGGGGCTCCGTCCGACTAGCATAGCCCGAGCGCGCCGGGTGGGAATCAGTCGACGGCACGCACGGCCCCGGCGAGCAGCGTGTCCAGGGAAAAGGCGTTGCTCGCATGACTGATGCTGTCACTGCTCCAGATGTGCTCGATGCCCGCGGCACGCATGAGGCGCTCGGCCCCGGGGTCGTACAGCGCGTGGGTGACCAGGCAGTGTACAGGGCCCGCACCTCGGCCCTTCAAGGCCGCGGCTACGCCCATCAGGGTGTGACCGGTACTCGCCATATCATCAATCAGTACCACCTCGCGTCCGCAATAATCACCGTCCGGCACGCGGATATGCACCTCGCGATCGCCGAGACGTTCCTTGTGCGCGATGACATAGTCGAGCCCGGCGTAACCAGCCACTGCCCGCACCCACTGATCCGATTCGCTGTCCGGTCCGACCAGTAGCGGCCCATGGCTGTGCCCGCGCAGGAAGTCTCCCATGACCGCGGCGCTCGAGAGGGCACGCGCGTGGATACCGGGAATGGCCTCCGTGAGATCGTGGATACGGTGCAGGTGCGGGTCGACCGTGATCACCGCATCGGCCAATCCCGCCAGGAAACGGCCCACGATGCGCTGGCTCACTGCCTCGCCGGGATTGAAGGCGATGTCCTGGCGCATGTAGCACAGGTACGGTGCCACCAAGGTCACACGCTGCGCACCGAGTTCGCGCGCGGTGTCGGCGGCGAGCAGCAATTCGATCAGTTTGGCATTGGGGTGATCGAGGCTGCGGCAGAGAATGGTGTGTTGCGGGAGATCCACCGGCACGCTGACCCGGCTCTCACCGTCAGGAAAGTGGTGCAGGCCCAGCAGCGCGAAGGGACAGCCCAGTGCCTGTGCGAGACGTCGTCCCTGTCGTTCGTAGTCGGGAAAGCCGAGAATCACCGATTCCATTACACGTCCAAGTTTGTCCTGTCAGAACTCAAGATAGGTTTTGGTGACCTGCGCCGGCTCTCCGATAGTGTAGCCGGAGACCTGCTCGCTATAGCTGTGTGCAAAATGGTAATCCGAGCGGTATTCCGCATGCACGCGATACAGCGGCTCACCCCGCTGGACCGGCTCACCCAGTTTCTTCAGCAGATCGACGCCGGCCCCTTTGTCCATAGGGGCTCCGGCCAAGCGCGCGATCTTCGCCAGATGATAGTTGTCGATGGCGGTGACCACGCCATCCCGATCGGCGCACAGCTCGAAATGCAGGTGCCCCGGCGCGAAGTCTTCGGTCTGCTTTCCCTGGGCGGCGACAATGGATTCCATCTTGGCCAGTGCGCGCCCCGAGTCAAGGATGTCGCGTGCAATGGCATAGCCGTAACCGCCGCGCACATCCGGATCGAACTCCAGGATGCGGCCGGCGAGGCGCAGGGCCTTTTGGCGTAGATCCTGGGGCGCGCACGGGTCGTTGCGCAGTACCTGCATCACATCCCGGGCCTCCAACACAGGACCGATGCCACGGCCCACGGGTTGCGCACCGTCCGTGATTACCACTTCCAGGTGGATACCCATGTGATCGCCCGTGTATTCGAACAGCTTGCGTAGCTGCAGGGCCTCACGCATGTGGCGCACCTTGGCGCTGGGACCGACGGGGATGTCGAGCAGCAAATGCGTGGAGCCGGCCGCGAGCTTCTTGGACAGGATGGAGGCGATCATCTGACCCTGCGAATCGATCCCCAGCGGCCGTTCCACCGAGATGAGGATGTCATCCGCCGGTGCCAGCCGTGCCGTCCCGCCCCAGGCCAGGCAAGCGCGGTGTTGGCGCACCAGCTCGCGCAGTTCGCGTGGACTGAGGTCCACCCGCGCCAGCACCTCCATGGTATCTGCCGTCCCGGAGGGTGAGGTGATGGCTCGGGAGGAGGTTTTGGGCATCATCATGCCGTGTGCTGCCACGATGGGGACGATGAGCATGCTGGTGCGGTTGCCGGGGATGCCGCCGATGCAATGCTTGTCCACCACCAGCGGCTCATGCCAGTCCAGGCGCTCGCCCGACTCCAGCATGGCGCGGGTCAGGTGCAGGATCTCCTCGCGGTCGAGACTGTTCTGCCCCGAGGCCACCAGGAAGGCGGCCATTTCCATTTTCGAATAGCGGTTCTTGATCACGTCCTGGGTGATGGCACGGAAGTCCACCAGTCGCAGCCGTTCCCCGGCGATCTTGCGCCTAACTGCATCCATGGAGGCCGGCGCCTCCGCCTGTGAGACGCTCACCGCCTCGCCCGTAGCCAACCCGAGCTGATCGAAGGCCTGTTCTGACAGGCCCAGCTCATCGGCAGCGACGATGTGCTCGTCGTCCACCACGTTCAGCACCGCATAGATACGTTTGCCGTTGGCCTTGACCTCAATCTTGGTAAGCGCCTGAAAACCCTCCGCCCGGTAGAACACGCACTCGCGATGCATGTAGGCCACGTTCTCACGATAGGTGTCGATACCGACACGGCGGAGGCGGAGGGTGTCTGTTGTCGGATGGGATGGCATGGCGTTTATCTAACATGCCGTCGATGCAAATACCACAACTCCAGCGCCGATGGCGGTCAGAAAACCGCAAATCGGTGCGCCTTACCGCCCGAGTGTCGCGCTGCCTGGGATCCAGCACCGAGGAGTAGGAGTTGCCCGCGTTTGGATAGATGGGTGACTCCGTTGGTGCCACGTCGTGAGAGCACGGGCGGACAAGTGACGTATTGTCTGCGCCCGCGTGGTCGTCACCGGCAACCTGAATCCGGCCAATCTCGAAAGAATTGGTAACCGGCGGCTCCAACATGGCGCAGGCAACACAAGTATTCGGCCTCTAATGTGTAGAAACCACCATCAGGTCATCCCCTTGGTGGGTGAGGTCCACCTCGACCTGTCTTAAGAAATCCGACTACCGACGCCTCAGGCGGACCCGCGTGCGGTGGCGGGCCAAACCGGTGTATCTGAGTCCCGGAACTGCGAACCGTACCCCGCTCTGTGAATGTCTGCCACGAGTCGTGAACTGCATCACATCACGTTCTTGTGGTGGTTACGTTGGCAGGATTAACATCCTGCACACGAAATTTTCATTACTGCCACAATGCGTTATCTGCGTTAGGCGCAGAATCGCCGAACCAACCAAGCAGTGTTTGAACGGTCAGGGGTTGAGCATGAAAGTATATGAAGGGAGCGGGTGGAGGAAGAGTCTGCATGCCGGCGTGGCCGCACTGTTGTTGGCGGTTTTTCTTGGCGCATGCGGTGGTGGCGGTAGTGACGACCCGTTCGGTAACGAAGGCCCCGGTACCTCCGAGCTGCCCGGCGGAGACAGCGGCGGCGAAGACGCTACCGATGGTGATCCCGAACCCGGTAGCGACGATGAGAATCCTGGCGGTGTATCGGCCGCGGTCCTCATGCGCGGCACCGCCGCATACGACGATACGGCACGCGTTCTCAATGCGGCGTTTTCCGTCCTTGACGCCGACAGCAATCCAATTGAAAACCTCGATGGCGGTGACTTCACGATTCTCCACGGCAGCATGCCCGATGGCAACTACGAAGGCCATCATGATGCGCAACGGCTGAAATACCCGGACCAACTCTCAGGCAGAATCCACCTGATGCTGGATGTAAGTAACAGCATGGCAGCGGATTATGCATTCGATGCCTGGAAAACAGAGGCAGCACGTTTTGTCACCGCAATGGACGGCTTCGGACTGGATGTTATTGTCTACACGTTCAGCGACGAGACCACTCCGGACCCGGATGTGCCCGAGCCGACCTACCTCGGCACCGTGAGCGTGGATGGTTTGGACAATGTAAATGCTGCGGTAAAAGAATTGACACCAAATTCTGTACACAACACCCGCTTCTACAAGATTGTGAGCACCAAGATTGAACAATTGGTTAATGCAGGTTGGAACAGTGTCATTTACCAACACTCACCGTTGGGTGATTCAAGTCCTCCCTCTTCTCCGGTCGCCCAAGTGGAATTGATGGTCATCATGAGCGACGGGATCGATACCACCGGTAAAGATTCTTTCTCGCTTATTGATAATGCAAAGGACGAAAAATTCAGCGTCGTTTCCATTGCCTCGGGTAAGAATCCCGATGTGGCAGGCTTGGGTGGGATTAGTGAATATCTTTATACGGTGCCTGAACAGGGAACGTACGCCGACGCCGTAGATGATGCAATTAACGGTATCAAGAGCTACTACAGCAGCTTCTATGTCGTGGATTATATGCCGCCTGCACTCGAGAAGACGGGCGACGAGACCTACGAGATAAAATTGGTAGAGAACACCAACTCTGGATTGGATATCACGTATGCTCCGGATGCCTTTCCCGATCCACGTTCCGTGCAGCCCTATTGCTGCAAACTGCGCATCGCGTCAGGGGCTCCAGCCGGTGATCCGGTCACCGTTGGCGTAGGGGAAAACGTGGATTTCACTGCGGTGAAGCTCTGGACGGCAGATCAGCCTGTATTTTCCTGGACGTTCACGAGCGACGGCAACATGACTATTGATGCCAGCAAGATTTCTATCGCTGTCGTGAATGCCGACCAGCAGGGCGATGCCATGCTATCGGTCGATGCTGTGTCTGAGGGCTGGAGTATTGGGCCATTGGATCTTGAGGCTCGTTGATGAGGCGTCCCCACCACCGCTTGCCGGTCGCACTGGGAGGATTGTGCAATCACGTTGTTGCTCTGAAAAAAGCAGTCGGTGCTTTGGTGTGGGGGGGATAGCAATCCCTGTGTGAGGGAAGCCGCTTGCGTGGTCATGATGCTGCCCCGATCGCGGTATTAAGTTGTCGCAACATGGCAATCAATACCTGCGGCTGGTAATACGCATTCGCCCCACTCGGGCTCGGCAGTACCCAGATAGCGGTTCCATGGATGCTCTCCACCTGTAATCCCAGGCCCGCGTCGCGTTGTGCGAAAGCGATTCGATACGCACCCAGGCCCAGCACGGCGACTGAGCGTGGCCGGTATTTCCTGACCTTCCGTCGCAAGCCTTCGGCGCCCGCGCGCAACTCATCTCTCGTGAGTTCCGCGGCCCCGGCGGTGGCACGCGCCACCAGGTTTGTGATGCCCAGCCCCAGGCCGAGCAGTTTCTCTTCCTCGTAGGGCGAATACAGCCGCGAGGTGAAGCCGGCCTGGTACAGTGCCGGCCAGAAGCGGTTGCCCGGACGTGCGAAATGGCGGCCGACGGCCGCGGTGTAGAGGCCGGGGTTGATGCCGCAGAACAAGACCTTCAAGTCTGGTGCGATGAGGTCGGGTAGGGTCTTGCCACGTGCGGCCAGCAGGTCTTCACGGGTGGGGCGAAGATGGCCTTCGCGGAGCGCCTTGGCGCGGTTGTCCTTCGCCCCCATCATGGCTTAGCGCACCAGCACCGGTTGTTTCTTTGCCCGCGCTTCCTCGTTCTGTTCTTCCTGTTGCAGCGCCCACATGCGCGCATACGAGCCATCCCGTGCCAGCAACTCGTGGTGGGAACCACGCTCGACGATATGGCCCTGGTCCATCACTAGGATCTGATCCGCATCCACGATGGTGGACAGGCGGTGGGCGATGACCAGTGTGGTGTGGTTGGAAGACGCCTGTTGCAGGGCTTCGAGGATCAGTTTTTCCGACTGGCTGTCGAGCGACGAGGTGGCTTCGTCGAACACAAGGATACGCGGGTTCTTAAGTACAGCGCGGGCGATGGCGATGCGCTGTTTCTCGCCGCCGGAGAGCTTCAGACCGCGTTCGCCCACCACCGTGTCGTAGCCTTGCGGCAAAGAGGCGATGAAATCGTGGATGTTGGCGGTGCGTGCCGCCTGCTCGATCTCCGCGCGGCTCGCACCGGGGCGGCCATAGGCGATGTTGTATGCGATGCTGTCGTTAAACAGCACGGTGTCCTGGGGAACGATACCGATGCGGGCGCGCAGGCTGGCCTGGGTCACGTCACGTACGTCCTGGCCGTTCACCAGCACACGGCCCTCGTTCACGTCGTAGAAGCGGAACAGCAGGCGTGCGAGGGTGGATTTGCCGGAGCCGCTTGCACCTACCACCGCGATCTTCTTGCCTGCCGGCACTTCGAAATCCACGTCATGCAGGATGGGGCGCTCGGGCGCGTAGGCGAAGCTCACGTGTTCAAAGCGGATGGCGCCGTCGCCCACTTCGAACGGCTTGGCGTCCGGTCGGTCGTGCACCTCCGGTTCCGTGCCGAGCAGTTTGAACATCTGGTCCATGTCGGCGAGTGCGTGCTTGAGCTGGCTGTATACCACGCCCAAGAAACCGAGAGGGATGAACATCTGCAGCATGAACGCGTTTACCAACACCAAATCGCCCAGCGTCATGGCGCCGCGGATGACCTGATTGGCAGCCATGATCATGATCAGCGTGACGCCCACGGCGATGATGGAGCCCTGGCCCACGTTGAGACTGGAGAGTGAGGTCTGGGTCTTGATGGCGGCGTCTTCCCAGCCGCGCAGCGTGTCGTCGTAGCGGCGGTGTTCGAGCCCCTCGTTGACGAAGTACTTCACCGTCTCGTAGTTGATGAGGCTGTCCACCGCCTGGGAACTGCCCTGGGATTCCAGGGCGTTCATGCGGTGGCGGAATTTCATGCGCCATTCGGTGATGGCGAAGGTGAAGGCGGCGTACACCACCACGGTAGCGAAGGTGATCACGGCGAACCAAGCGCTGTACTGCACCAGCAGGATGCCGGCGATGAGCAGCACCTCCACCAGGGTGGGGAGGATGTTGAACACCATGTAGTTGAGCAGGGTGGCGGCGCTGCGGGTGCCGCGCTCCAGGTCGCGGGTGATGGCGCCGGTCTTGCGTTCCAGGTGATAGCGCAGGGACAGGGCGTGCAGATGGCTGAGCACCCGGGTGGAGAGGGCACGCATGGTGCCGTAGCGCACCTTGGCGAACACCACGTCGCGCAGCTCATTGAAGGCGGAACTGCATAGGCGGAGTATGCCGTACGCCAGCAACAGCATGATGGGCAGCGCGAGCGCGGCCTTTTCGGCGGTGTCGAGGTAATCGACCAATTCCTTGAGGGCCAGCGGCACGCCCACGTTGGCCAGC